>Ga0163212_1000013_pt1 | contig 91535 bp, 84 predicted proteins | sample Malawi_45m_30L_FD_113532 | JGI IMG/M metagenome (GOLD analysis project Ga0163212, IMG submission 113532) | Freshwater microbial communities from Lake Malawi, Central Region, Malawi to study Microbial Dark Matter (Phase II) - Malawi_45m_30L | ecosystem: Environmental > Aquatic > Freshwater > Lake...
AAACAGACAGGCTTCTCCGCTGGAATTAATTTTTCCAAACTTCCTGAAGCGCGCAATTCGCGAAACAATCATTGCAAAATAGGCAAAACAGGAAATCTGCACCTAACATTCATTCTCTGACGACAGCGACACCTGCGCCGTAAACACAGATTTATCCAGAAGTGGCAGTTACATCGACGATCACGTTCGCAGCGGTACTTCGCAACGTGCCATGCTCCGAAATCCTGCCATGCGACAATTGCTTCCACTACTACTGGCCTGCTCCGCTGGTTGCCAGTCAATCCAGCACCTGAACAGCAGCACCCTTTCCGAAAACGCAGCGCGAGCACGACTGGAGTCCACGGACGCTGCTGTGGGATCAGCCACAGCCACAGCAGACACCCAGGCACCGACGGCCAAAACATCGCTCCCGTTCAGACAAGCCCCCCCGCAATCGCAGCCACCCAGGCGACGATTTGCTATTCCCGAAGAACTTCCCGGAGCTTCCGCAGCGCCAATCTCACTGCCACCACTCGACCCCAGCCTGCCCGTCCAACAACGAAAGTCGCTCGCAGAAGCACTCTTCCCGGAACTGCCCCCCGCGGCCGCGCAGGAATCCAGTCTCGCATCAGACGCCCCGGTCACGCTGGCTGAACTGCAAAATATTGCAGAAGAACAAAGCCCCGTCGTACGTCAGGCAGCAGCGGTGGTGCAAAGTGCGCGAGGCAGGGCGGTACAGGCTGGGCTAAAACCCAACCCTACACTCGGATATCAGGGTGACACAATCGGCACGGCAGATACCGCCGGCTACAACGGAATCTTTTTCGCACAGGAAATCGTACGCGGCAACAAACTGACGCTGGCACAAGCAGCCGCCATGCAGGACGTTCGAGCAGCCGAGGCTGATCTCAGAAAAGCTCGCATCAGCCTGGCCAGTGATGTCCGCCGTAATTACTACAAAGTACTGATCGCCCAGGAACAGCTGAGATTTTCCAGAGCGATCTCGCGACTGAGCGACGAAGTCTACAAGGCTCAGATTGACCTCGTGGCAGGCGGTGAAGCGGCACCCTATGAACCGCTGCAATTGCGAGTCTTCGCAGTGCAGGCTCGCAACAATGTCATGGCCTCAGCCAACACACTGAATGCCTCCTGGAGACAACTGGCTGCCGCAGCAGGAACTCCTGTGATGGGACGCAGAATCGTCGCCGGTAACGTTGAAAACACAACTGCAGCACTCAACTATGAACAGGCTGCCTCTATGCTGCAAAATCACTCAGACATCGCCGCAGCACAGGCTCGTGTTAACGCAGCCGCAGGGAATCTGCGGCTGCAGGAGGCTATACCTACCCCTAACCTGAACCTTTACGGAGCCCTGCAGCACGACGACACCACACCACTGTCAAGCATGTCAGCCAACATCCAGGTGTCAGCACCAATTCCGGTTCTTAATCGCAATCAGGGCAACATCGCATCCGCACACGCAGACCTCATCCGCACACGACAGGAACTGGTGCAAACCACCAACAATCTACTGTCACAGCTGGCAGACAACTTTAGTCGCTATGAAACCAGTCGAGTTGTGTCAGTCAGCTACCGCACTGATATTGTCCCGGATCAGGTGCGAGTCTACAGAGGAATCTATGATCGTTTCCTTGTGGATGGTCAGTCAGTAGACTTCGCCCAAGTCGTGGTGTCTCAGCAAACACTGGCACAGGTGGTCGATGGATATGTGCTGTCACTGACAAACGAATGGAATGCACTGATTGACGTTGCTCAACTGCTGCAGGTGTCCGATCTGCAAACAATGGACGGCGCGGCTAATACAACAGCACCGCAAGGAAATACCGCTGCCTTGCCACTGCCTGATGCCCGGTAAAAAGATCCCAACAAAAACAGACAATGGACCGTTCAGCCTTGAGTGAAAAACCGGACAACGAGGCCGTTAAATCGGCCCTTCGCAGGGCGGAAGCCAGCTGGATCTGGGAAACACTGCGAGCCCTTTTCCGGATTTTCTGCCGCACATGGCTGAAAGTCACAATCTCCGGAACAGAAAACCTGAGGCCCGACTGCGGCGCACTGCTGCTGATCAACCACCTCAGCTACCTCGACCCCCTGGTTGCGGGAGTCTGGCTGAACAGACCCGTCTGCTACCTCGCTCGCGATAACCTGTTTCGCATCCCCCTGCTCGCCAGCCTGCTGAAACGCACATTCGTCATTCCGATCAGTCGCGAGTCTACTCGCACCGGCAGCATTCGAGCCGCCATCGAACGACTGCAGCAGGGACTGCTGGTCGGCATGTTTCCCGAAGGCACACGCTCAACCAGCGGACAAACAGAGCGATTTCGCCCGGGATTTCTGCTACTGGCCAGACGCAGCACCGGACCAATTCACCCGGTGGGCATCGCCGGTACCGAACAGGCCCTGGGAAAGGGAAAACTCTGGATTCGGCCCGCTCGCATCCACGTGGTAATCGGTCCCCCAATTTTGGATTCCGAAAGGGAACAACTCAGCAGTGGCAGTGAATCGGAACTGTGCGAACTGCTGCGTGCTCGAGTACAACTGTGCGTAGAAGAGGCACGCCGACTGGCCGACAACCGATCTGCCTAATATTGCAGTCAGCTCAGCCACGGAAAACAGCCTCACGCAATTGCTGCAGCGGATAAAACGAGTTCCGCCAGCGTACACCTCCCTGCCTCAATGTAATTACGGCCGAACGCCACCACGCAAAAGCCATCAGGAACGGGCCGGCATAGAACAACGGAATCTGCAGCAGCAAACGCGGCTGCCCCCAAGCCACAAAAGCAAATAATATATGCCAGAGCAGGGCAGTAGCAACGAAACCGGCTCCCGCCCGCATCGACACAACACCCACAATGCTCAATACGGACAGCAACAACGGAGCCACAAAGAACACGCTGAATAACACTGTCAGCAGCAGCATCCCGCGCATTGAATAATTCGCTGAAGCAAACGCGTTCTTCTCCAGACCCGTCACCACACCCCACAGCGATGGCTGCCAACGCACCGACAGCAGACCGTCCGCCAGCAGAAAATCCGAACGACCGCCGCGAAACTTGACCAGTTTCCCCAGCTTGACGTCATCCAGCACGTCAAGGCGAATTGGCAAATGACCGCCCACACTGCGATAAAACTCAGCGTCAACAAGATTAAATGCTCCAACTCCCGCATACGCCAATGGAAATCGAGTCCTGATCAAATGCAGCTGCGTCCCAATCGCAAATGACATCCCGAAAAACGTCGTCATCACCGATTCCAGCAAACTGCCACAGATCATCTCCGGCAGCAGACACATGTGCTGCAGCTGATTCTGCTGGAAGTAGTTGACGGCAGCAGCAATCGTCCCCGGCTGATACAGAATGTCGCCGTCCGTGAATAACAACAGACGACCACGAGCCTTTACGGAGGCACGATGCATCGCGTGATTCTTGCCCAGCCAGTCCGGCGGACACTCCTGAATGTGAATCACTCGAATCCGCTCGTCCGACTCAGCCGCAGCATCCATCAGTTTTCCCGTAGAGTCCTCCGAACGATCATTGACTCCAATGATTTCAAACGTCACTCCAGCAGTCTGCAGCAGTGTGCGAAAACAATCGGCAATTCGCTCCGCCTCGTTTCGCGCAGGAATAATTACGGTCACCTGCGGAGCTGACTGGTCAGCTGACAGCAGAACTGAAGACGAGGTCTTTGGCAGATAACGAACCAAACGCTTGCGACGCAGTGCCAGCAGTGGCGGAACCGCTGCCATCGTCGCCGCAGCAAAAATCAACCAGCCAGTAATCATCATCGGACTCATTGGATCCGCCCGCTCGCCGCCTCTGAAACATAAGCCCGAAATCCGCCAGAGCAGTCAAAGCCCGGCAGCAGCAATCGGACCATTGACCCGCGCTTTCTGATACATCGCCCGCCATGCCGCAGTGCCGTCATCTGGAACCAGACGCGTATCCGCTCCAGCCTCATAAAACGGATACCGCTCCTGATTGGCAGCCTCCAGCATGAAATTCACTGTACCATTATTGGCGGTGTACATCTTTCGGCCATCTGGCCAGTACGTTTCAATCAGCCGATCAGGCTCCGGACGCTCAGCAGGCTTCGTAACCTTCAGCAGTTCCAAAACGTCCCGATTCAGCTCGTAACCAAGCCCCGGGCCGTCCGGAACAACGGCATGACCTTCCCTTACCACAATGGGCTGCGTCAGCAAATTCGTCTCAAACAGCTGATGACAATTCACTGCCGGCCACACTGCCTGCTTCAGAACACCACCAAAATGCAGTGAGAATGCCGCAGTTACTCCGCTGCCCACCAACTGCAGCCACAGTGGAAGTGACGTCTGCTCACAAAAACGGCCCGTACTCATCAGCTTCGACGCTCCGCCACCCGCCACAAATCCATCACAACAGCCAGTCTGTACCACAGTGGCAGGTGCCGGATTGCCGTAATGCATGGCGACGTTCACTCGAGTAGCCTCAGCGATCTGACGATTCCCCTCCACATCCCCCTGCGGAATCGGAGTCTCGTAAATGTCCACCTGCGGATACTCCTCCAGTTTCCGCAAAATTGGCAAGGCCCTCTTCGCATCACGCAGCGTATCGTTGAAGTCCATGTCAATTTTGAATTTAGGAGGCACAACGGCTGCCGCTGTACGCACCTGCCGAAACACGTCGAACCACGGTCGCCCCTTTGTCTTGTACGACATGTACCCCTGCCGCAGTGCCTCTCTGCACTCGGTTGCCATGTCCTCTGCCGATGTATCAATATTCCACCACGACAACGGCGTCCGCTGGTGTACTCGAGTGCCCAGCAACGCGTGCACTGGAACCTCCGCCGCGCGGCCCACAGCATCAAACAGGGCCATCTGCAAACCGGCCCCCAGAGAATCATCCCACATCAGCTGCACGGCACTGCCACCGCGAACACGCTCAACCGCAGCATCTGTCGTCGCCCCCCACGTGTAAAACAACAACGTCTCTCCCACTCCCACCACACCACACTTCAAACGCACTTCGCAGATCTCAGCATACCGCCAGTGAGGAATCTCGCGATCCATATTGCGGCGAGGAACCTCGCGAAACTCCATTCGAACCGTCGTGCGGCGAATATCCTCAATCTCAAAATGCCGCTCCGATGCTGCGCTGCCTTCGCGCAATATCGCTGCCCGACTCAGTTGCACCAGACCTGCCGCCGCTGCCAGCCCGGGAAAAAAATGTCTGCGGGAAACCAACATCACTGACACCTCACCCAATCAAGAAAAACCAACAGCCATGAAACAGCAGTCTGGCACAGATCCGAAACACATCCAACCGCCACACCAGACACAACTGACCGTTTTCCCCGAATGAACGAATCACTCACAAAACCCTCACCAAAAAAAATACAGATCACAATATCCTCTGAAAGAAAAACAGTATTTTTACAAGATAACAACAAACAAAACGTCAACGAGCCTCACAGCCCACTACTTGCACAACCCGTACAAATCGTTCACACAGCACCCCAAAATGACCGTTTCGGGAAAAACACCACTGGTATTTCTTATCCACCGACTAGAACATCAGCGTTGCATCTGCTTCGCCAAAGGCGGAGCAAACGCAATTTTTGAACTACCGAAAAAACAAACAAAAACCGGCTCTGCCGGTGCTGCTGAGAGAGCGACTATGTCGATTGCTGTCCGCGAATTGGCCTCGGAGGATTCCTGGGATGACCAGCACGATCAGATGGAGCAACTCGCACCGCCTCGAAACGCGGCCAGCCGAGAACGAGCGGATTCGAAAGTTGATCACGCAGCAATCCGTCAGGCTGTTCGCATGATCCTGAAAGCCGTTGGCGAGGACCCGGACCGCGAAGGTCTGCTTGAGACCCCTCGTCGCGTTGCAAAAATGTACGAAGAGATGTTTGCCGGACTGCACCTTGATCCAGGTCGCCATCTCTCCGTAACGTTTGAAGAAACCTACGACGAAATTGTTCTGGTGAAAAATATCGAGTTCACCAGCATGTGCGAACATCATCTGCTCCCGTTCCGCGGCGTGACACACGTCGCCTACATCCCCAACGGTCGCGTCACCGGACTTAGTAAACTGGCTCGCCTCGTGGAAGAGGTCGCTCGCCGTCCGCAGGTTCAGGAGCGTATGACCAAGACCATAGCAGATCTGCTGGAGGCACGACTGGGCACAAATGCCGTTGGAGTCATCGTGCAGGCCGAACATTCATGCATGTCCATGCGTGGAGTCCGCAAGCAGGGAAGCATGACCATTACCAGTGCGATGCGAGGAACTTTCGCTCGGAATGGGGCCAGTCGTACCGAATTGCTCTCGCTGATCCACGGCGACTCAGGTCGCTGATGACCTGGCGTGACGACTTGCTCTGATAAACCCACTAACACCGAATACCGGCAGGGGCGTTATGCTGATTGAGAAGCAGTACAAATTCTACGCAGCGCACCGTAATGAAACCCTGCAGGATAAGTGCCGAAATCTGCATGGACATCGCTACGGTATTCGCTGCTGCTTCGAAGTGGAACGCGTCGGAGATATCTCCACACTGTTCGGAGACTTCGATGCTCAGATCGAACCATGGCTGAGAGAAAATTACGATCACGGCATGCTGATCAATCGGCACGATCCGCTCTACGAAACGCTGCTGGATCACATGGCGCGCACCGGCGAACAACTTCGACTGAACATCTTCAACGGTCCAACGAGCGTTGAAAACCTGTGCCACAAACTATTTACAGAGATTACACAGTTTGGCTTTCGCCTGGAGCGACTGGAAGTTCAGGAAACAGACACCTCCGTGATCGTCTACACCAGAGAAGACTGGGTGTCTGACAATCGCTGGCAACAGCGTATGCGGGCAACTGCCGACCCGCTGCATGCAACTCATTGATCTTGCCAGACTAACGCTTTCCAGCAGCGACTGCCGTGCCAATTTCCGGAAATGTACTCCTGTCGAGCTTTTTTTTGAATTAAAAGCCCGGCCCGCTCCTTCGTAAACCTGAGCCTTTACGCTGGACCAGCGTACTGACGCTTTCGGGGCTCCGATACAGTGTTTGTTCGGGATGGTGCACTAATGGGAAGTTCTTTCAAGAGGGTTTGTCATCGTTTACTGTGTGCAACTTTGGTTCTGGGACTTTCTCTCGGCGCAGACGCCGACGAAAAGCAGAAGCCGAAGGGGGCAAAAAAAGCACCCGCACCAACGCAGCGGTTTCTCAATGGTATTGAACTGACCGCCGAGCAGAAAGAAAAAGTTGCCGCCCTCGACAAAGAACTGGCTGGTGAGGTACAGCAGATTTCGAAGATGCGTGGTGAGATCCTGACGGAAACGCAGAAATCAGCGGAACGTGACGCACAGAAAGCCTCAAAGTCCGCCGGGAAGACTCCGGCTGACACCAAAAAGGCGGTCGACGAGGCTCTGAATTTGACAGACGACCAAAAAGAAAAGATGAAGACGGTGCAGCAGGCACAACAGGCCTTCGCCGCCAAAGCAATCGAGGGGCTGAAAAAAATCCTGACCCCGGAGCAGGCGGCCAAACTACCAAAGCCGGCCGGCGGAAAAGGCAAGGGCGGCAAGAAGAAACAGCAGTGAGACTGGCTTGGCATTGCAGGAAAGCGGCAGGAAACTGCCGCTTTTTCGTTTATGCCACCCCCGTTTCCTGAGAACTTCAGCAGCCTGCAGACTGGCAGGCCGGCGACAGGGAATCCGCAACTGATGACTGGTAGAATCACAGGGTCGATTCCAGACCAGCCCCTTGCGCCGTTGCACATTGAAGTGAACTTACCGTGTCAGACTCCTCCAGCAGAAAGTCAGCTGAATTCGGCGAAGACGTCACCCTGAAAACCCTGCCGCGTTACATCGTGGGAATCGACCTTGGCACCACAAACTGCGCGATGTGCTGGACAGATACGGAAGCCGCCACCGGCGATATTCATACGTTCGCTGTACCGCAGATTGTCAGTGAGGGACAGACCGAGCAACTCGAAACACTGCCCTCGTTTCACCTCGCCTGTGCCGGACCGCGACAGAATTCCGGTTCGTGCCGACTCCCGTGGCAGTCGGCAGCCGAAGACTGGACAACCGGTGTTTTTGCTCGCGAACAGGGGCGAATCACTCCCGGTCAGGTCATCGAATCAGCCAAGTCTTGGTTATGTCACCCGGGGGTGGATCGCCGCGCGGCTATACTTCCGTGGAACGGCACCCCCGAGGTCGCTCGACTGTCTCCCGTTGAGGCCAGTGCTCGCTGCCTCCAGCACCTCCGCGAAGCATGGAATGCTCAGCACCCGCTGCATCCACTTGAGCAGCAGGACGTGATGCTGACGATTCCCGCATCATTCGACGAGGTCGCTCGGGAATTAACTGTTGCGGCCGCTCGTATGGCGGGGCTGCAGCGAGTGATTCTGCTGGAAGAGCCTCAGGCCACATTCTATGCCTGGGTCCACCAGCATCGCGACTCGTGGGAACAACTCGTGGCCCCCGGCCAAAAGATTCTGGTGTGCGACATCGGCGGGGGCACAACAGACTTCAGTTTGATTGATGTGCGAACTGGCAGCGAAGGTCGGGTGCAGTTCCACCGCATCGCTGTCGGCGAACACCTGCTGCTTGGCGGTGATAACCTTGACCTCGCTATCGCTCACTTTGTTGAGCAGGAGTTGGGTTCCTCGGACACCATGGACCAGCGTCAGTGGGGCATGCTTTCAGCTGCTTGTCGCCATGCGAAGGAAGTACTGCTGGCTGAACCTGCCCCGGAAACGTTTACCCTGTCTGTTGCCGGAAGCGGCTCACGACTCATCGGCGGCGGACTGCAGGTCAAACTGCAGCGTGCCGAGATTGTTCAGCTCATTCTCGACGGCTTCCTGCCCCCCGTGACACTCGACGACAGACCTGCTCGAAGACAGTCCGGATTCCGCGAGTTTGGCCTGCCCTTCGCTGCAGATGCCGCCGTAAGTCGCTATCTCGCTGAGTTCCTTCGCACGCAGGGTGAATCAGCGAGACCTGATTTTGTGCTGTTTAACGGCGGCTTCTTTGATTCACCAATCCTGAGGGACAGATTCAGCCAATTGCTGGAAAACATGTTCCGCAGGGACGATCCGAACTGGACACCCAAACTGCTTGCCAACCCACGACCCGATCTGGCCGTTGCTCAGGGAGCAGCCGTGTTTGGCCTCGCCAGACGCGGTCGCGGGGTGCGAATTTCAGCAGGACTGGCCCGCACCTATTACGTCGGCGTCGAACAGCCCGATGCCGCCACGGTCGCACTCTGTCTGGTAGCTGCCGGAACGGAAAGCTCGACGGAACTAACAACGCTCGATCAGGTCTTCCAGGTACGAACGGCCGAACCGGTCGAATTCCCGGTATACGTCTCGGGAGTTCGTACTTCGGACAAACCCGGGCAATTGATACCGCTTGACCCGGAACAGTTCACCCCTCTGCCTCCCGTTCGCACAGTGCTCCACAGTCGCCGTCGTGGTGAATCAACCACTGTGGATGCTCGGCTGGCAGTTCGCCTGACGGAAATCGGAACACTTGAACTGTGGTGTCAGCAGATCAATGAAAATCGACGCTGGCAGCTGCAGTTTGACGTGCGATCCGCAGTGGAAACAGACCGAACTGCTCATACAGGGACAGGTGAAGCCGCCGGCATTGTCGATGATCTGACCATCGCTGCTGCTCGCGAAGTGCTGTCTTCGGTCTTCGCTCCTGCAGCCACAAATCACCCTGATCAACTGATCTCACTGCTGACACAGGCAGTGGGGCAGCCACGAGCAGACTGGCCGCCGTCATTGCTGCGAGCAATCTGGAAAGAACTCCTCGAACTTGAACCTGGTCGCCGCCGCAGTCCTGTCCATGAATCACGCTGGCTGAATCTTGCGGGCTACTGCCTGCGTCCAGGTTTTGGATATGCAGCGGACGACTGGCGGACTGAAGAAATGTGGAGAGTCGCCGGGACGAGGCCGGTGCATGGTGTCGCCGCCTGCCTCGCAGAACATCGCACCATGTGCCGACGTATCGCCGGAGGCTTTTCGGCAGGACGCCAGACACAGATCGCCGGACTGCTTCTGCCCGCCCTGCGACAGCGTTTTCGTCAGGTGCAAAGCGGGCGGGGAAAACCTATCCCCTACGCATCCGGAAATCATGAAGCTGCTGAAATCTGGAGGCTTCTCGGATCCCTCGAACTGCTGGACCTGCACACCCGCGAGGAACTCGGTGAAATGGCCCTCGGCCTCATGGCTAAAGATGATTTTTCTGCCGTGCGCAGTGCACTTGTCTGGATGCTGGGGCGCGTTGCCGGACGGCTCCCGATTTATGGCCCACTGAATCTCGTTCTGCCAGCCTCTCTCGTCTGCAGCTGGATTGAGCGGCTGCTGAAGTCAGCAGATATGCAGGACTCCGGAACTCAACTGGCTATCATGCAAATGTGTCTTCGGACCGGGGATCGATTCCGGGATGTACCAGCAGAATTGCGGGCCCAAGCTGTAAATGCACTCCGCAACGGGCAGGCAAGACCAGCCCTGATTACAGTGATCGAGGAGGGGGGCCCCCTGGACGAAGAATCCGCAGGTCAGGTCATGGGAGAATCTCTGCCGACTGGATTACGACTCATCTCAGACGGAATGTTCAGCCGCTGACTGGCCTCAAACCAGCCCCTTTTTGCCAAAATTCACCACTGCCTGACAGATTCCGGGTGTTCTGCAGAACTTCTGGAAAGTATGCTGGCAAGCGTACGGCGTCTGCAGCAACCGCCGACCAGGGCAGAAAACAACATGCTGGGTTTTCACTGGACAACTGGATCAGCTCAGAAAGGTTCGCGGCGTCAGCTGCTGGGCTTCGGATGCTCTGCGCTGTCAGCTCTCAGTACCCGCAAATCAGCGTCCGCTGCAGACACCCCAAATGCTGAACAGACCCCAGGATTTGGCGAGGCAAAATCCGTGATCGTGGTTTTCGCCAGCGGCGGCCAAAGTCAGCTGGATATGTGGGATCCCAAACCCGATGCTCCCAAAGAAATCCGTGGCGCCTTCGACTCGATCACTACTTCAGTTCCCGGACTGCGATTCTGTGAGCATATGCCCCGGATCTCACAAATCGCTGATCGTCTCACTGTTGTACGCAGCATGTCTCATGAAGACCTGGACCATGGGTCGGCATTCTACCTGGCCATGACTGGTCGCTATCATCGCCGCAGATCCGGTAACCCTCCGCCCGCTTCCGACGATCAGCCCTGCTGCAGTTCAATCCTGCAAAGAATTCGCCCTTCACTCACCGCACCACAGACGGCCGTACATCTGAATGGCCCCGCTGTGGTACCCGAATTGCCTGCCCCGGGTCAATACGGCGGATTTCTGGGAAAAGGCTTCGATCCACTCACACTCGGCGATATTTCCAAAGACTTCAACGCCGTTCCTTCACTCCTGCCTCAACCCGACCTGCCTCAGCTCAGACTTGATGCCCGTCGCAGCCTTCTGCAACAAATCGAATCACAGATGCCACTGCTGGAACAGCATCAGTTGCTGCTCGAAAAACATGCCATGTATCGCTACGCATTTGAAATGCTGGCCAACCCCACGGCTCGCGGAGCCTTCGATCTCAGCAGCGAGCCGGATTCCGTCAAAGATCGTTATGGTCGCAATCAGTCCGGACAGGCATGCCTGCTGGCCCGTCGACTCGCAGAAGCTGCAGTTCCACTAATCACGGTCTTCTGGTCACCCAGCAACCGGGGCCAGGATCGTGAACCCAACAACACCGACCTCTGGGGCTGGGATACTCACAACGATATCTTCGACGGTCTGCGGCAGCACCTGCTGCCACGATTCGACCAGGGGTTCTCGGCACTGATCGAAGATCTGGACCAGCGCGGCCTGCTCGAGACAACACTTGTGGTCTGCATGGGCGAATTCGGCCGTGCTCCGCTGGTAGCACTCGAACCTCGCTTCGCCGGCGCGCTGCCAGGCCGCAAACACTGGAGCTCCGTCTACTCCATCGCCTTCGCCGGAGCTGGCGTTCGTGGCGGCAACGTACTTGGTGCCTCGGATGATCGCGGCGCATTGCCCGCAGAACAGGCATGGGGGCCATGGGACGTCACCGCCACCATTTTCGCTGCACTCGGCATCGATCCGGCTCGCCACTTCCAGGACCCGGTCGATCGCCCCATCCGTATTAGTGACGGTAACGTCATCTCTAAACTGTACTCCGGCTGAACCACCGAAACTGCTACAGCAGCATGACCACACCATCCAGCCCTGACAGACGCGCATACACGGCCAGAACCTGCTGCGAAGATTCGCAAACAGGCTCAATTGTCACTGACACATGCCGACCATGCGATGTACTGCGCAGCGAATACGGCGGATCAATCTCCATTCGCAACTCCTCACGCACTCCTGAAACCACTCGAGCCGTGAAATTGGAATCGGCATAACCGATCACTTTAAAAGTCCATGTACAGGGGAAGCTGTGGTGGCTCTCCAGCAGCTCCGCTGACGGCAAATTGACCATGAAATGCCTCGCTTTGCAAAATCCCCGCCTTCAGTGCCCCGTCAGCAGCCGCACCTTCTCTTCTATGAAAGCACAGTGATGAGGAATGTGTCCCGTCACTCGTTCCAGCAATGTTTCAAGGGTCAGCGGCCCCGCTTCACTGTGCACCCCCGTTCGCTGAAAATCTTCCAGTTCCGTCTGACGCAGAATTCTCGCCACCTGAGAACGAACCAGCCGGATCAGCTCAAGCTCGTCCTCGACCGATCGCTGCTCGTAATGCAGGCCGGCGGCAAAACAGTCCGGATCTCCGCCAAACATCGTCGGATTATCCTCAACGAGGACTCGCTTCATCCGATCCGCATAAATCGGTTCAAAGTCAGCAATATGACAGACAACCTGCTGAATCGTCCACCTGCCAGGAACCGGACTCGCCCGCCAGCCATCGCGACCAACCCGCATCACCAGGTCCTTCAGCAACTCAGGACCTCGCTCATACTCCTGCAATAATTCATCCAGACTCATCACTCGCTCCAGCCGCAAACTGAACAAAAGACCATACAGCAGACACCGCTCTCATTTTCCGAATCCTACTGCCCCGCTGCAGTTGCAGCAATCCGCCGACAAACCCCGGAATGCACGATACTCGCAAAAAGCGGCTATCAGTCCGGCCCGCCGATACCGTCTCACGACACGCCGCTCAACAAATTGTGCAACCCGTTAATGTCAGCGTCTGCGGAGTTCTCCGGATGAGCCGACCCTGCCTAAAAGGCGGCGTGGCTAATGATCCTTGAAATGGGATCAACAGGAAACCTCGCGATGTCTGGGTGCAGGATGGTCGCTGCATCACTGCTCCTGCAGACCCCGCTGATCACGCTGAAGTCATCATCGATGTCACCGGAATGGTCATCATGCCGGGCGGAGTCGATATGCACTGCCATATCGCCGGCGCCAAGGTCAATACGGCCCGAAAATGCTGCCCGACCAGCGCCGCAAAACGCCACCAATGCAGCGCACACGACTAACACGCTCTGGTACGCTCGGTTCAGTACCATCAACATTCGCCACAGGATACCTCTACGCCGGACTTGGATACACCACCGCTTTCGATGCTGCTGTCCCCCCATCGCAACCCGCCACGCTCATGATGAACTCCACGACACACCCGTTCTGGATCGCGGCTTTTATGTCATGATGGGAAACAATCATCTGATTATTGAACGCATGCACGCAGGTCAGCTGAAACTGCTCGATGGTGCCGTCTTGTGGCTGCTGAAATCCACAGGCATCTATGCCGTCAAACCGGTCAACCCCGGCGGAGTTGAAATGTGGAAATCCGGTGGTGACGGATACTGCGGACTCGATGACCAGGTCCCGCTGCACCACACAACACCACGACAAATTCTGCGTGATCTGGCGATGTCGGCCGATCGACTGCAATTGCCGCACCCCGTCCACGTACACTGTAATCAACTGGGCATTCCCGGTAACTGGACCGCAACACTGGAATCCATGAAGTCCTTCGAAGACGCTCGGGCACATCTGACGCACATTCAGTTCCACAGCTATGGCGACCGACTCAGTGACCAGAGCACCTTCTGCTCGCAAACTCCCGCACTCGCCGAATATGTCAACGCCCATCCGAACCTGACCGTCGATGTCGGTCCGGTGATGTTCGGAGAAACAACATCCATGACCGGCGAGGGGCCACTCGAACACTACCTGCATCGTATCACGGGACGTCGCTGGTTCAGCGAAGATGTGGAACTTAAAGGTGGCTGCGGAATCGTCCCCATCACCCACCGCGACCGCAGTTTCGTCCACGCGCTGCAATGGGCCATCGGACTCGAATGGTATCTGCTCATCAAAGATCCATGGCGGATTACCATGAGCACTGATCACCCAAATGGCGGATCATTCTTCGCCTGCCTGGAATTTATCGCACTGCTGATGGATAGCAATCGTCGACGTGAATACCTGCAGCGTCTGCCCGCCAATCTTCGGCAAGCCTGCTGCCTGCCCGAACTCACTCGCGAATACTCGCTCTATGAAATTGCCCTCATCACCCGCGCCGCCCCGGCCCGCATGCTGGAACTGCACGACAAAGGTCATGTGGGTCCCGGTGCTGATGCAGATGTTTGCGTCTACAACCAACAGGATGACCTCTAAGCAATGTTTCGGTTTTCCCGCTATGTCTTCCGACACGGACAACTAATCATCGACGATGGCGAAATCCGCTCGCACCCCTTCGGCAGCACATACATGACTGTCCCCGAACAAAACCCGGATGCCGTGCCGGTTATCCGCGACTGATTCGAACACAATTCCGCGCTGCAGTTCGCTAATTTCCGAGGTGACGAGCACGACATCGGTGACGCTGTCGTCGCCAATCACCCCGATCGACTCTGATACCGCTCGCCGCGCTTAACTCTGCTCAGCCCACCCCCTGGCTCGCTCCAGCGCCTTTGACCAGCCGCCACGAATACGCTCGACATCCGCCTTTTTCATCTGCGGCTCAAATGTTCGATCCACCTGCCAGTTGCTTTGAAAGTCACTGGCCGTCTTCCAGACACCAACCGCCAGCCCGGCCAGAAAAGCTGCACCCATAGCGGTCGTTTCAGACACCTTCGGACGTACCACAGGCACACCGGAAATATCCGCCTGCAACTGCATCAGCGAATCATTCACTGCTGCGCCGCCGTCAACTCGCAGAGATGTCACACGAATGCCCGAGTCCGCCTTCATCGCGTCCAGCACATCCGCCACCTGCAATGCTATCGACTCAAGCGCAGCACGAGCCAGATGACCGGCAGTACTGCCGCGAGTCAATCCGGCTACCAGTCCGCGAGCCCACGAATCCCAGTGCGGCGCTCCCAGTCCCGCAAACGCCGGAACCAGTACCACTCCACCATTGTCCGTTACCGTGTTCGCCAAAGCCTCAACATCCGCCGAACGCCGGATGATACCCAGACCATCGCGCAGCCACTGAACCACCGCACCGGCAACAAACACGCTGCCCTCCAGCGCATACTCTGTCTGATCTCCAATCCGCCACGCCACTGTGCTGAGCAGCTTTCTAGTCGAAGCTTTGGGACGAGTCCCCGTGTTGACGAGCATGAAACAGCCCGTGCCGTAAGTATTCTTCACCATGCCTGGTTTCAGACACAATTGACCAAACAACGCAGACTGCTGATCACCAGCAATGCCCGCTACGGGAATCGCACCACCCAGCAACTCCGACATCGTCTCCCCATAGACCTCACTGGAACTGCGAATTTGCGGCAACACACTAACCGGAATCTTCAGCACCTTCAGCAACTCGGCATCCCACGCGCAGTCATGAATGTTGCAGATCATGGTACGAGACGCATTCGTCACGTCCGTTGCATGCACTGCACCGCCAGTCAGTTTCCACAACAGCCAGGAATCTACCGTGCCAAACGCCAGACGACCGGCCTTTGCCAGATCCCGCGCACCCGGCACATTTTGCAATAACCACGCAATCTTGGTCCCCGAAAAATAGGCATCAATCTGCAGCCCCGTACGATTGCGAAACTCAGCCGCATGCCGACCACTGTTCAGACGACCGCAGACCGATGCGGTACGACGGTCCTGCCACACAATCGCCCGATGAATCGGCTGGCCCGTCTGGCGATCCCACATCACCGTCGTCTCACGCTGATTCGTGATCCCGATCGCCGCAATGTCGTACGCTGTCAGCTTCGCTCGCCTCAGAGCCAGCTTCGCCGTCGCCAACTGCGTCTGCCAGATCTCATCTGCATCATGCTCAACCCAGCCCGGCTGCGGAAAATACTGCGTGAATTCCTTCTGAGCCACCGACAGAATCTGACCGTCCGAACCAAAAACAATCGCTCGTGAACTGGTCGTTCCCTGATCAAGAGCCAGAACAGCCTGAGCCATGACAGTCATTCCCTGCATGCAGAATCCACGCCCAGCCAAAACCCGCCACATGACGCAGGCTGCGACAAGCAAATCTGACACACAGGAAAACCAATCAGACCCGGAATGTCAATTCGGAGTCGGACCAGCCTGTGACTTCCAGTTGATCCGGGGAGCATCCGCCCACAATTGCTCAAGGTTATACAACTGCCGGCCTTCCGGAGTAAACACGTGCAGAACTACGTCACCGTAGTCCACCAGAATCCAGTTGCCCTCAGTGCGATAACCCTCAATGCTGACCCGACGATTGCCGTCTTCGTGCTTGAGCTTGCGGTTAACCTCGTCAGCTATCGCATGCATCTGCCGGCTGCTGGTTCCCGTAGCAATGATGAAAAAGTCGACAATCGAGGTAATGCCGGTCAGGTCCAGCACAAGAATGTTCTGACCACGCAGCTGATCTGCAATATAAGCCGCAGCAAGAGCGTTGGACAGGCTGGCCTGGTACAACTGCGGCGACCGAGGTGTGGCAGAATTGCCGGCAGTCTGTGCGGCAATCGTATCTGTTGGACGAGCAGAAGAAGTCATCAGAATTGGTACCGGTCAGAAAAATTTGAGTCGAACCGGGATTCTACGGAGCCCGACAAAGCGAAACAATCGGCCGGTTCACTGTTCCAGCCGGTTTTCCGTGCAATTCCCGAGAATGTGGTTATTTCTGAGGATTGTCGGGCGATGCAGAACCCGACGACGACACCCCAGACCCCGGCAATCTCCGCCGACCAGCGTTCAGCAGGCGAAAAGGATTCCCCCTGCCGTCAGCCGCCAGCCTGCGATTTCGCCAGCCCGCCACCACATCCGGCTGGTCGGCAAAAATGCCGTCCACACCACCCTCCACCGTCAGCCACTCCAGCAACAACTCAGCATCCTGCACACCCTCCGGCAACGCGTCCGAACGGAACGTCCACGCATGCACCTGCAAACCATGACGATGTGCCGTCTCAACCAAAGTCGTAATGGTCGGCTCGCCCTTTTCCGAAACTGACGACACTACCAGATTCAAAGTCACTCCCAAACCATCGCAAAAGCCCGCAGCTTCACGCACAACAGCCTCGTCCGGCATCTTTGCCGTCAGCCAGATCAGCGGCAACGGACACTTCAGCTCACCACGCAGACGACGCACCTCAGCCTCATCAAAACACTGCACAAACACCGGAGCAGATGCAGAATCATAACCCGCAGCCCGCAACACCTTCAAAATCTCAACAGAACTGTCCAAACCCGCAGCCCTGTGACGAGCCGGATCCTTGACCTCCACATAAACACCCGCCGTCCGACCCAATGATTTGTTCAAACCGTCAATCAGTCGCAAATGCTCTTCCAGTGTCGCTATCCGAAATCGACCCTGCTCAAGCGGAAAACGAGTCCCGGACTGCTTCCAGGGACGCCCCTCAGAACGCCGCTCCGTCAGCGTCAGAAGCCGCAGCTCTGCCAAAGTCAGATCCATCACGTACCAGCGACCATCCGACCTCGCCCGATCCGGAAACACTCGAGCCACGTCTGACACATCATTCAGTGTCAGATCATGCAGTACCACAGCTATGCCGTCCTGCGACAACACCACATCCTGCTCAATGTAGTCGGCACTCATGGCATGTGCCAGCACGGTCGCCTCAGTCGTGTGCTCAGGCACATACCCGGATGCACCTCGATGAGCAATCACGATCGGTGCCGCTGTCACCTGATCCGACAATACAACCCCCGCCGGCGCCGCATCATCAGCCTGCCCATTGCAGTCAGCCGCACCAGCACTCAACAGCGTCAGACCAGCCACCACACAACAAAGTCTCGCTCGGCAGGTGCCCATATACATCACCTCAATGCACTACGACTGTCACGCCAGTTCCATACGCATCCAGATCGAAGGATTCCACGCAACCGGGAAATCACCGCCTACACTCATCGGCAAATGACCCAGCTCTGAATCGTCCACAATCACATACAGTCCCAATGCCCTCGTCTCAGACAGTTCGACAAACCCCGGTAACTGACTGCCAGGTATCCAAACCGACAGAGTATACCCGTCACTCGCCAGCACTGTCTCCAGACGACAACGACGAACATCCTGCACCACTCGAGTCGTACGCTGCTGAGCGATCTCTATGAAGCGCGCCGAGGGCTGATCTTCAGCATCATCGTCCAGCGGCAGTATCGTCAGCAGACTGCAGAACTCAGTCGCCCGCTGCACACCCGCCCCCGGCCGAGTATCCAGCAAAATCATGACACGGTCCGAAGACTGCACCGCAGACCAACGCCCCGCCGGTGGAAACGACTTCTTCCGCAAACGAACCTCAAATCCCAGCCCATCCATGTTCCATGCGGCCTTCAGCGACCATGGAGTCTCTGTGGAATTTAGCTGCGCCGGCAGAAATACCGTCGCAGATGGAGGCAACCGCAGTGGACTGCCCGGAGCACCCGGCAACTGGTCAGCACGCACCATCGGCAATACATACTGAAACAAAAAAGACGGGGGCACCACCTGCGACATCAAAAACCTCCGCCAGCAAACTCAGTCAACACGCGGCATCAGAAATCCTGTCAGCTCCCCGACGGGATCCTCGACAATATGATTGTCATACGACTGTCCACTCGCTCTCGACCCAGCAACTCCAATGTCCTGAACAAATCAGCTCCCTGAGCCTTGCCGCTGATACACAAACGCAGTGCCGGAAATAAATCACCAGGCTTCAGTGACTGCTGCTGCAGAAGATCCTGCAGCAGGTCATGCAGCGGTAAAGCCGTGAAATCCGCCGTTGTCCGCAACAACTGCTGCACCTGCCGCAACAGATCCACGGCAGCCGGAACCTTCAGCACTCGCTTTTCAAAATTCTTCTGATCCAGTTGCAGTGCCTCGTCCGCCACAAAAAACTCATCAACCGTGAAAATGTCCCCGTAAACCCGCAGCCGATCGCCCGCCAGATCAATCACTCGAGCCACATACTGCTGCACAGCAGTATCCGTCACGTCCGTAACCAGTCCCGCTCGCTGCAGCCACTGCAGACAACCCTCCAGCTTCTGCTCAACGGAAAGCTGATGCATCCAGTGAGACTGAAAGCTGATCAGCTTGTCAGGATCCAGCCCCGCAGGACTGCGAATCACACGCTCCAAAGAAAACTTCGAGATCATCTCGCTGAGTGACAAAATCTCAGTCTGGTCATCGTAAGACCAGCCAATCCTCACCAGCGCATTCAACACACCAGCCGGGATAAAACCGACTTGCTGGTAATACGCAACCATCACCGGAGACAAAGCATCCGATGACGCATCCACACCCAAACGACTGAGCACCGCATCGCCCAGTTCAAACAGCTTCTGAAATTGCGGATTCTTACGATACTGAGCAATCTTGCGTTTGGTGATCTTCTCTTTGCTGCCCGGAGCAGTGACATAGGGGATATGAGCCCACTCGGGAGTACTGTTGCCCAATGCACGGTGCAGAAGAACCTGAATCGGAGTATTCGACAGATGCTCCTCCGCTCGGATCACATGCGTGATATCCATCGCCGCATCATCCACGACAGTGGCAAAGTTGTACAGCGGTGAACCGTCACTGCGAGCAATCACGGGGTCCGGCATCAGACCGCAGTCCCACTCCACGCGTCCACGCACGTGATCATCAATCACCACGCTGTCTTCGCGAGGCACCCGCAGCCGAATTACACAGGGCTCTCTCGCAGCCAGCCTCTGCTGCACCTCCGCCTCAGACAGCTCAAGCGAAATGCGACTGCTCACATACACCCGCTTCTTCTGCTCAGCCTCCTCACGCTGACGCTGAGTCTCTGCGGCAGGCTCAAAGTCCCGATACGCATGACCGCTGCTCAGCAGCCGCTGCAATGACGCATCATACAGGTGCCGGCGCTGCGACTGAAAACACGGTCCATTGGGACCCGGACGGTCCGGCCCCTCGTCCCAGTCCAGCCCCAGCCAGCGAAAAGCCTGCAAAATTGGGCCCAGCGCCTCATCCATATTTCGCTGCTGGTCCGTGTCGTCTATTCGCAGAATAAACGTTCCGCGATTACGCCGCGCCCACAACCAGTTGAAAAGTGCCGTTCGCATCCCGCCAATATGCATGTAACCGGTGGGACTGGGGGCAAATCGAGTTCTCACAGACATGACAGCTTCCTGTTCAGCCAATCCGCACACGACAGTACTTCTTACGGCCCGCCCAGACCAGCAGACCATCACTGACCGCGACCTGCATATCGTGAGCCGTCACAGGGGACTTCTCGGGGCCTGTTCGAGCCCCCCCGCCCTCGATCAAACGCCGCGCTTCACTGTTGCTGGTGCACAACCCCAGAGCTGTCAGCAAACGCACCGCTACCAATGCTCCGTCGGTCAGTAAACCACCGTCCAGTACAACATCCGGAATGTCCGATGGCAAAGCCTCACCACCAATCTCAGCCTGCCAGCGCTGACCCGCCGCCAGAGCCGCTTCCGTCGAGTGATACTGAGAGATCACACTGGTCGCCAGTGCGACCTTCGCTTCCTTCGGATGCCCCGACAGCAAGCGATCGACCTCCTCCATCGGCAACTCTGTCAATAACTCAAAATACATCCTCATCACACCATCAGGCAACTGCATGAACTTCTTCATCATCTCATAGGCTGGCTCACTGATCCCTATGTAGTTGCCCAGACTTTTGCCCATCCGGCGCACACCATCCAGCCCCACCAGAATCGGTGACATCACCGCAATCTGCTGCGATAAACCCTGCTGCGCCTGCAGATCACGAGCCAGCATGAAACTGTAAAGCTGCTCAGTGCCACCCAGCTCCACATCCGCACGAATCTCCACACTGTCCCACGCCTGCATCACCGGATACAGACACTCATGCAAAAAAATCGCTCGCTCCTCACGGTAACGCTTCGCAAAATCTTCACGAGTCAGCAATTGAGCAACCGTCACTCGACCACACAGACTCAAGACGTCCGCAAATGACATCCGACCAAACCAGTCTCCATTCCGATGCACCTCTGCACGAGACATGTCCACGACCTTGCCCACCTGAGCCAGGTAGTCACGCGCATTGGTCTCAACCTCCTCCGCCGTCAATCGACGACTGCGCGCCTCATCTCGGCCACTGGGATCCCCCACCAAAGCCGTGTAGTTGCCAATGATGATCACCGCCTGATGACCCATCTCCTGAAACTGCCGAATCTTCCGCAGCGGAACAGTATGACCCAGATGCACGTCAATCCCGGTCGGATCAATCCCGTACTTCACGCGCAATGGAATGCCGGTATCCCGACTGTGCTGCAGCTTCCGACGCAGTTCGTCCTGCGGTACGACCTTTTCAATGCCGCGAGTAATCACTCGCAGCTGTTCCTCAACCGGCGGAAAAGCAGATATCATTGTCCCGATTGCCGTTCTGAAGCCCGTCCAAATCACTGGTCTGCCGAAAAACCACGGGCAGTAAGCATAGCAGATACCTGCAGAGAAGGTGGCGGAATTCAGTGGGAAGAGCCCGAATTACCGAGCCCCGGGAAACTCACCGCGATGCGCTCACCTCCAGACAGATCACGTGCTGGTCGTCCCGAACAAACAGTCGCCCCTCAGACAACGAGGGTGCCTGACGAGTCGTCTCCATGATCGTCGCTCTCCCCAACTCCCGATATCCTGCTGCCGCAGCCTCCGCCAGCACCAGTTCGCCCTTCATCGTGGTAATCCACAAACAGCCGTCCGCCAGAATCAGATTGCCCTTGCCAAACCGCGACTTCTGCCAGACCGTCTTCCTATCGCTCAGACGGATACAGACCAGGTTTGTAATTGGGCCTGCACTGCCACTGTTGTCCAGACCATACAAGTGGCCCTCATGCACCACCGGTGTCTGCCACTCCGCTCGCAGCTGACTGTCCTTTCCCAGCGACGACCAGACTGGCTGCACCTGCAGATCACCGCCTGACTTCGTCACCTGCAAAATCACTGATCCATGGTTCTCACCGGAAGAAATCAGCAGCTCATTCTCGCCAACCTGCACCGGACAGGCTGTGTTGCAGTCGTATTCCGTAGGAAAGGGAAATTGCCACAGCTCGGCACCAGTCTGCGGATCCAGACCACCAGCTCCCGCACCGTCAAACACAACCACCTGCAATCTGCCGGCCAGTTTGACCAGGACCGGGGAAGCATAACCAGATCGCCCGCTCCGCGTCTGCCATGCCAGCTTACCCGTGGCACACTGCACCGCAATCGCACCTGCAGAGTCCGACCCGGCCTGCACAATCACCAGATCGCCCGCCACCAGCGGCGAACAGGACACACCGTACTCCGCCGCCTCGCCACCGAACTGCTGCGGCACATTGACTTTCCACAACAGCTTGCCAGTGGCCGCCTCCAGCCCGACCAGCAGACCCTCGCCGGTCATTGCAAATACTCGCCCCCCCGACACAGTCGGCGTCGCCCGGGGACCGTTGCCCATGCCATTTTCGTACACCGGAGCCAGTGCTGTTTTCCAAAGTACTTCGCCGCTGTCCGCACTTAGGGAAACAGCAAACTGCTGATTCTCATCCTGAAACATCGTCACAGCCTGCTCACCCGACACTGCAATGCCCGACATGCTGGTACCCAGCGCCGTCTTCCAGACAACCTGAGGACCACCGGGCGGAAAGGTTTTCAGCAACCCGGTCTCGGCCGATGTCCCCGTGCGGTTCAGGCCGAGAAACTGCGGCCAGTCACCGCCCGCAGCAACCCCCGTCAGACACACCAGCACCAGCCGCAGTACCACCATCGCACCGACTCCGCTTGCTCCCCGGAAAATCAGACTCGTTCGCCCCATGATAAAGCTCGGACCCTCGGGCAACAAGACGAACCAGACTCCCCCGATTCACAGCAGCAGCTGTTTTTGCTATCCTGACAGCTACGACGGCATTATCGCAGGCTGACTGTCTGTCACAGGTGGCCGTCCGCGCCAGTTCGACTCCGGAGAATTCCTCAATGCATCGTCTGCTGTCCTATGCCCTGCTGACGTTCTCTCTGATCTGCAGTCAATCGGCCTGCAGCATCCCCCTGAAGGCTCAGGAAGTGAAAATCACCTACCCACCCACAAAAACCACAGATCAAACGGATGATTTCCACGGCACAGCAGTCGCCGACCCCTATCGCTGGCTGGAAGATGATGTCCGTGTTTCCAAAGAATCGGCCGCCTGGGTGCAGGCGCAAAACGCCGTCACATTCGATTACCTCAGAGCGATTCCCCAACGCGAAACCATCAGACAGCGCATGACGGAACTCTGGAACTACGAAAAGATCGGAGCTCCCTTTCGGCGTGGCGGACGCTACTACTTTTCACGCAACGACGGTCTGCAGAACCAAAACGTACTTTGGATGCAGGAGACCCTGCAGTCTGAACCCACCATTCTGCTGGACCCGAACTCGTGGTCTAAGGACGGCACCACAGCACTCTCCGGTACCGCCTTCAGTGATGACGGACGCTTCGTCGCCTATGCTGTCCAGCAGGCCGGCTCCGACTGGAACACATGGAAAATCATGGATATCGCATCCCGCAAATTGCTGGATGATGAAATTCGCTGGGTCAAATTCAGCGGTGCAGAGTGGACGCCCGACAGCCGCGGGTTTTTCTACGCTCGCTACCCCGAACCCGCCGCAGGAGCAGCCTTTCAGTCGCTAAACAGTGACATGAAGGTTTACTACCACCGCGTCGGTACACCGCAAACCGCCGACGTGCTGGTCTATGAACGACCCGATCAGCCCAACTGGGGCTTCCAACTCAGCGTGTCCGAAGATGGACGCTACCTGATCATCACCGTTTGGGTAGGTACCGACGATCGCTACCGCATCGTTGTCAAGGATCTCCGCGAACCATACGGACTGCCGCAGGAACTCATCAGTAATTTTGAAAACGAATACTCCTTTGTCGGAAACGAAGCTGATCTCCTGTTCTTCCAGACCAACCGCAACGCACCGAACCGCAAAATCATCGCAATTGATCTGAAGAAGCCACAGCATGAACACTGGCAGGAGGTAATTCCAGAGACAGACAACGCACTCGAAAGCACTCGCATCGTCGGCAATATGTTTGTCTGCAGCTACCTCAAAGATGCTCGCACTCAGGTCCGCCTGCATTCCATGGATGGCAGTTTCGTTCGCGAAGTGCAGTTCCCCGGCATCGGATCAGCCACCGGCTTCGACGGACGCCGGGGCGATACCGACACATTCTACTCCTTCAGCAGTTTCGCACTGCCTCCCACCACATGGCGGTACAACATGATCACCGGCGAAAGCCGCGAATTCCGCCGCGCAAATGTCAAATTCAACCCCGATGACTACGAAACATCACAGGTCTTCTACACCAGCAAAGACGGCACTCGCATACCAATGTTCCTCTGCCATCGCAAAGGACTTAAAAAAGATGGCACAAACCCCGCACTGCTCTACGGATACGGCGGATTTAATATCTCCGTCACTCCATCCTTCAGCGTCAGCCGCATCACATGGATGGAAATGGGAGGAGTACTCGCAGTCGCCAACCTTCGCGGCGGCGGTGAATACGGGGAAAAATGGCACAAAGCAGGCACCAAACTGCAGAAGCAAAATGTTTTCGATGACTTCATCTCTGCCGCCGAATGGCTGATTCAGAACAAATACACCACCAGTGCCCGACTGGCCATCCAGGGACGCAGCAACGGTGGACTGCTCGTCGGTGCCTGCATGACTCAGCGACCAGATCTGTTCGGTGCCTGCCTGCCAGGAGTCGGAGTGATGGATATGCTGAGATTCCATCGCTTCACCGCCGGACGATTCTGGACCGACGACTACGGCAGCGCCGATGTCTCGGAAGAATTTCCCGCACTGCTCAAGTACTCCCCCTACCACAATCTCAAGCCCGGCACCAAATACCCGGCGACTATGGTGACCACTGCTGATACCGATGATCGAGTCGTCCCAGGGCACAGTTTCAAATTCGCTGCCAGACTGCAGGCATCACAGGCAGGCTCAGCACCCGTGCTCATCCGAATTGAAACCTCGGCAGGACACGGGGCAGGCAAACCAACTGCAAAAATTATCGAAGAATCGTCCGATGAAATCGCATTCCTCGTTAAAGCACTCGGAATGAAATAAATCCCGACTGCCGTAACCTCGTCTGGCAAATGACCCCGTCAGGGCTTCAGACCGATTTCCGGATCGTCATCAAAGACCTCATTGTCCTCGATCACCTCGATGTCTTCAATAACTTCCAGATCATCGATGTCATCCACACTACCGGCGGACGCAAAAACAGCGTCCCCGGCCGGTGCAGACATAGGCTGATCCCGAATCGTATCTGCGTCTGATACCGCAGCAGCCTCAAAACCGCTGCCAGGCAGTATCTGCACCGCTCGAATCGGCACAGACTGAATCGGTCCAGGTGATCCGGCCGGACCCGCCTGAACCGTCGCCGCAGCTTTGTCCAGAAACATGTATCGCAGATCGCCGATCGATATTTCCAGACCATTCACCAGGCGCAGATCACGCAGCACCCGCTGGCCACCACACCATACCCCATTCATGCTGCCCAGATCGCGAATGAAGTACTCATTGTTCACCTGCACAACGGCGCAGTGGATACGCGATATTCGAGTACTGGTGTCAAGAATCACATCGCAGTCATTGCTGCGACCAATCAGAACGACCGCTCGGTCGACAGAAATCTGTCGACCCGGGCCCAGCGGATGCAAAATTGCAGCCATTCTGATGATCCGAGCAAGAGTGGTGCCACCGCCAAAACACGGCAGCCAGCAAAACAGCTGTCCAGCAACAAAAGACTACCCCAAAGTTACTGAACACGAACCAACGGGTTCCAAAAATTTTGGTGCCCTCAAGACAACACAACCGAAACATCTCATGCAATCGGTACAGTCGGATTCAGTTTGCTGTCTCAGAACGAACATCCAGTTGATCACGCTTGCTGAACAACGTCTTCAGCCGCTCTCGCGAATAAATCCGCACTACATTTTTCTTGTAACGCAGCCTGCCAAGCTCATCGTAGTCCAAATGCTCGGCAATTCTCGGCGTCGCCAGATCAGCATACAGCGCCGCAAAAGTCTCCGGATCTACACCACGCCCCTCTTCAAGATCCTGCTCGGCATTCACTCCGCCAACCGAAGCACCAAAATAATTCACACCCGATGCTACCGCTGTACTCTGCCCACCAGCCGACAGCAGGCTGTTTAGTTCCTTCACGGATTTGCTGACAGCGTGATAGGCCTTCAGTACGTCCTGCCCAACATCGTTGTTGTTTCCACCTTCCTGACTGACAGCAGACAGCATCGCTGGCTGCGACATCGCGCCAGCCACATAACCAGCAGCCAGCAGCACCGCTGCACCCATCAGTTTTCCGGTCCGAATCATGAGTGGAACCCCGTTTGAGCAGAAGCCAAAAAACACCGATCATCAGGCAGCACGACGCCCGGAGTCTCTGCGAGTCTCTTCGCCGGTAACACCTCGAACGTCCGATTCCTCAACATCCTGGTTCACAGTACCGAACCGAAAACTTAACCCCATCATTAGCATGCACGCCGCAATCGCAGCAAGACAACCAATAATGGCCATCTGATCATCAGAAAATAAGTTCGCGTTGTCCATATCCACGTGCATCCTGTTGCTGTGCTGAAGACCTCGCCGCATCCCGGCGACGCCCCAGCGCAATCACACTCGATCGGCAAGTCCAGCGAGAATATTCGGCGAACTCCCCCCCCAGGCTTCAGCAGGACGCACTGCCCCTCGACCAATCCCGCTCAAAACTGCTGTCCCAGCGGAAGAACAAAGATGGGCAAACAGGAGGAACTTTCAGCAACATGCCGATCACGTAACTTTGGCAATTGCTGTGGCGCCCTCTGACAGCGTCCCACGAATTACCGCTCACAAGGGTCATGCCTAAGAATTGCATCGCAGCAGCAGTGCCAATTTTTCCAAATATGTCTGACTGGGACGCGGATCGTCTGCAGCCAGCCAAATCCAAACACTCACAGGCCTGCCACATCGTCCCACGACTCCCCGCAAATTCTAATCAGCAGCAGTCGCCTGCGTCTTCTTCTGCCGGTGCTGCTTGCCGCAGCACCGCACCCGCCATGACTCCGGTGCAAGCCCAAAACCAAACCTGCGCACAGTTTCCTCACCGGACGCACCAGACCGCCTCTGATGACCCAGTTTCTATGGGCTCAGACCGGACGCCCGGTTGGCGCCCCCGCTGGCCCACCTGGACCTCCGGCCCCCGCTGGCCGGCCCGGACGCTGGGGGGCAGGGCAGCAGTCCGTCGGACACACGTCGTGATTCGCAGGATACAATCCAATACACTCCCGCTGACCACCACTCATCCGCTCCTCAATCAGCTTGCGAATCATACGGATAAAATGCGGATGCGTCCCCGGAGTCGCCGCACGAACCATTATCATGCCCAATTCGTCACACAAATGTTTCGCCGCGTCGTCCAGATCGTACAGAACTTCCATGTGGTCCGACAGGAAACCTATGGGCGAGATCACAACACTGCGGACCCCCGATGCATGCAGTTCCCGGATGTAATCCAGAATGTCGGGCTCCAGCCACGGATCCTCCGGACGACCGCTGCGACTCTGGTACACCAGCCGATACTGCTCCGGACTCAGCGACAGACTCTCGGCCACCAGCCGACAGCTTTCTGACAACTGACGCTGATAGTCAGATGTGTTCGCCATTCCCATCGGAATGCTGTGCGCCGTAAAAGCCACCACCGGAGGCTGACCATCCAGCGTCGCCTGCCGCGCCGCAGCACCGACACAGCCTGAAAGCACCTCAATGAAGTCCGGGTGGTTGTAAAACACACGAATCTTATGCACTTCCATCCCCGCCAGTGACGGATCTGTCAGCGTTGATAGGATGTTCTCGCGATACTGCCGGCAACCTGAATAGCAACTGAAACCGCTGGTCACATAAGTTAGCACACGCCGCACACCATCAAGGTGCATCTGCTGGAACGTCTCAGGAAGCAGAGGATGCCAGTTACGATTACCCCAGTAAATCGGCAGTCCAATCCCCGCTAGGCCCAATTCCTTCTGCAAAGCCGCAATCAGCTCGCGACACTGCTGGTTGATCGGGCTGACACCATCATAGTGATAATAGTGCTCCGCGACTTCAAGCAGCCGCTCTCGGGGCACCGGCTTGCCCCGCAGCACATTTTCGAGAAACGGGATCACATCCTCCCGCTTCTCAGGGCCACCGAATGAAAGCACAAGAATGGCGTCATAGGCACAGGAACTGGTCATCTGCTAATCCGAATCAGTCACACCGCCAACAATTGCAATCGACCCGGAAGCGGTCGAACCGTCGCGAAAGTATAGTCACGACTCAGTCGCAGGCAGCGGACAATCACCCGAAAGAATCGCGAGGACACGATTCAGGCCCGCCAAACCGCTCCGCACATCAGAATCCGACTCGCGGACGGATGGTGCGGGCAAATGCCTCGAGATGCATGAAGTGGTCACAAAATGTAGTAAATCGCAACATGCGACGAACTTCACCGGTCATCCCCTGACCACCAACTACCAAAGCACAGCCGAAGGCGTTGGCAGTGTCGAACAGAGTGTTGAAACTGGCAATAAAGCGGTCCACATTGCGGATTGTGGAGACGCTCACCCACATCAGGGAAGGACGGTCGATCTCAATTGCCCGCCGCAGAGTTTCGAAAGGCAGCATGTGCCCCAGTGAGACTGCTCGCCAGCCACAGTCACGCAGCACCAGTTCGGCCATACACACTGCCAGCGTGTAAGGATCACCATCCAGCGTTGCCCCCAGCGCCAACGGGCCATTCTCTGGTCCTAAACCCACCCCGTTACGCAGCTCGTGCAGCACTCGCAGGCAGGTCTCACAGGCCCGCCTCTCCTGGTATATCTCCACCTCTCCGCACTGCCACATGTCCCCAATGCGATGAAAGGCCGGCCCCATGACCTGATCGCAAATCCTCGAAACACTCACACCACGGAGATACAGGTCAAGAATGATTCGACGAGAAGCCATCTCATCGCCCGTCGTCATCGCACGCACAAACTCGCTAGCCGCACCCTGCTCAGAAACGCCGCCAGCACCAGTGCCCGGAGGCAGGCCAATAGCCTCAGGGTTTGCCAGCGACATTTTCTCGTCGCGCACGTACCGCAGCACAGAATCCAGCAACAGACGGCGATGACCGCCGCCTGTCTTTGATGCCTGAATCAACCCCTTATCCACCCAGCGCTTCAGTGATGACTCGCTGACGCCAATGGCAACGGCGACTTCTCGAGGGGAAAAGAACTGGCTCATAACCATCTCTCGCAATGTGAGACACTGCAGCTGACACGGAGTCTCCGAGTTAGAACCGCCGGAGGTATTAAAAAGTTGTAGACCCAATGTCAACTCTGGCCAAAATAAGGCATTCGAATTCCGCATTTATTTGAAACTTCAGCCGCAAAGAACACAAAACGTTCACCCACGGCTGCTTTCTCGCAAAAATTCGGTCAAAATAGTCGATTTCTGCCGATTTCAGTCAGCCTCAGTACGCGTCCCGATTCACTGATTCAGACCAACAAAATTAGTGTACAGATGCCCTCATAAAAGACCCGTCGATTTCAGGACAGTACTGTCTGCATAATCACAGGTGCACCATCGAAATTCCCGATACATCTAAAATCTGCATCTGCTCCGCCCGCGGAACGGCCAACTCCGGCAGGATATAAGGGAATTTTTGTTCACAAGTCCCACACGGCGTCAAATGCCAACTGCAAACACGTCGTGTCGTCACTCGCGTCAAACAAGTCCGACGATACCACAGCCGAAAAACGAACTGCAGCCGTCGTTACCCCAAAACCAGCGCATCAGGGATGCTGGATGGCTTCCGGTACAGTCAGCGGGCTCTGTTGACGCCCTTCAAACTCCAGCGGGAACTGTCGCCGGTCTGTGCCCGCCTGAATTCTCACCGCCTGAGACCTGCCTGACCCGACCGATCGCGGGACAACCTGCAGCCAGCGACGATCCTTCAGCAAAATCTGCAGACGCATGACTCGCGAAAACTCCACACTGACCCCGTCCTCGCGATTGCCGAAAATTGCATCCCCGATATCACGCACCGCAGGCTCGAACGCGACACCGGCAAGCCGAATTGCCTCCTTTGCGTCCGAACTTTCAAGCGAATTCTGCAGCGTCTGATACACCGTCGGATTCGTGAGGAAAGCATCTCGAAAAACAGACCACGTCAAATCGCGAATCTGACTGTCCGTGGCAGTCGAATGCAGACTCTCGCGGATCACCTCACGAACCTCGCGATTCTGACTGACCGCCCGCACCACGCGCTCCGTGGCTGCTACAAAATCATCCACTCGCGATTCCATCGCCGGACGAATTTCTTCCGCCAGAAAACGCTCAAACTCGCGCTTCACCGCATTCCGCTCTGGCAGCGGTGACACGTCATACAGGTATCGCCACGTGAAAGACCATAAGGAAACTCGATCCCACAACTCACGCCCCACATCCAGTGCCACCGGTCTCATTTCACGCTCAATGATTGGCAGCACCTGAGTCCGCACCAGAGGTACCACCTTCTGCCTGACTACTTCCTCCTGATACCTGTCCGCAATCTTCGAAATCTGCTCGCGATGCTGCTGCAAAACTTCAGGTAACTGCCTTTCAACCACCACGGCCATCTGACCCACCGCATCCTGCAGAACCGGCTGCAGCCGGGCGGTCATCTCCGGACCATGCTTCTGCCACTCTGCCGCCAGTATGCCGCTGATTTCAGACCGCCGCTGCTCCGGCAGCAAAGTTGCTGCCACCCAGTCAAGCGTCGTCGGAGTAGAATAATACTGCAGCTCAAACCCGTCAGGACAAACGCTTCGGATCATGCTCTCATCCAGCAGCAGTTGGACCTGTCGAGCTGGAGCGGGGTCAAACATTACACCACCCGCCGTTCGCACTTTACCTGCCTGCAGCGTACGCCCTCGAGCATCAGTGATGAATATCGGATCATTAGCCGCCAGCATCAGTGGTACTTTTGAAATTCCCTGCAACTGGACCGTGCCGCCACCCACCCACCGCCCAAGATGCCGAAACAGCTGAAGGGTGCTGGTGCCACCGGCAGAATGCGCAGCGGCCGCATACAGCCCCCACGCTACCGGCAAAGTCCACAACAGACAGCCCAGCAACATACGGACCATTGACGAGACTGAAGGCACCTGCACGGCAGAAATTTCTTCCAAAAGGACACAGCCTGATTGCGAAGGTGACGAAAGGGCACTTGGGAATTATCCGCCACCTGAACCTTTGAATCAATTGGAATGTGCCCCCGAATTTGTTGCAAAACCACTGTCAACTGCTGAAGATTCGACCCTCAGACGGCCCACTGTCCGGCAGAACGGAACTGCATGACCCTGATCAACTCCACAATTCTTGCGGGATTGCTGCTGGCTGCCGTTCCGCTGATTCTGCACCTGACCATGAAGGCTCGACCGAAACGGATCGAGTTCCCGGCACTCAGACTGCTGAAAGCTCGTCGCACCGCCAACAGTCGCCGCATGCGTCTGCGACAGGTTCTGCTCCTGATCCTCAGAACGGTGCTGATCATCCTGCTCGTACTCGTCTTCGCACGCCCTTCATTGCCAGCCGCCAACTACAGCCTCCGCTGGTGGGAATGGCTGGGTATTGCCAGCTCCGTCATCGCTGCCACCGCGGGCTACGTCTGGCTCAATAAAAAAGACTCAGGTTCTGCCGGCGGAACCGCCGGAATGCAGCAGCGGCAAGCTCGCCGGCGAGTCTTCTGCTTGCTGGGCGGCCTGCTGCTCGCCTTCCTGCTCGGCGGTGTTCCGTGGGGCCTGCGAGTCCGAGCAGAACTGCTGTCACCCGCCAGCGAAGGCTCAGAAGACATTCCAATCGCTGCCGTCTTCCTGATCGATAACAGCATCAGCATGGAATACCGTCAGGAAAACATCACTCGACTTGAATACGCCAGTCGCCTGACACGCCAGCAACTGGAGCGTTTTCCCGCCGGAAGCCGCTCCGCAATTCTAAGCTCACAGTCTGATGACGAAGTCATCTTCCAGTCCGACACCGGCAGCGTCGCCACCCGACTCGAATCGCTCACCGCAACTGCCATACCCGCACGCCTCAATCGACAACTGCGACTGGCCGTCGAAGCACATCAGGAGGACCGTCGCAGGACTCAGCAGGAAGCCGGACTTGGCGGTTCCGCAGACCAGTACGTCCGTGAAATTTACATCTTCACCGATTTCTCCAGATCCGCATGGCAACTCCCGGACGAATCCCAGTTGCTGCAGTTGCTCAAAGAAAATGAAATGGACTGGCTGAATATCTACCTCGTCGATGTCTCAGTAACACAGCCTGTCAACGCCGGACTCGCCGACCTGCGCATCTCCGAGCAGTCCACTGTCAGCGGTCGCGATCTGCTGCTTAACCTCACCGTCAGATCCACCACCGGACTGCCAGCCAACGCCAGACTCGAAGCACTGATTACAGATCCTGCAGGGCGAGAAACTCCGGCCGCTCCGCCGGCCAGCGTGAAACTCGACGGGAATGCCAGCCGAGTTCAAATGGCCGTTCGAATTCCCGCTGACACCGCATGGGTCGAAGGCACCGTTCGCCTCGCTGCTGAAGATCCACTCATGCAAGACAACGTACGATTCTTCACCGTGGCAGTCCGACCAGCACCCAAAGTTCTGCTGATCGCTGATCGAACAAATGAAGCCATTTATCTGAAAAATGCCCTGCAACCCGACGAACTGGAAAAGGCCGGAGTCCGCCAGTGTGAATGCCGGCTGATTGCCACAGCCGAAACCGCCGACCAGAATTTTGCAGACTACGACGCCATCGTGCTCATGAATCCCAGTCGCCCCGCTGATACGCTCTGGAACGAACTTCGCAAATATGCCGATGCAGGTGGTGGCGTATTCATCACAGCCGGTTCCGGCAGACTCCAGCACGCTGCGTGGGCCACCGCCGCCGCCAGCAGCCTGCTGCCCGCCACTCCGCTCACCATCGTCAAATACCTCGATACCCCCGGCTACCTCAACCTCACCAGTGAAAATGGCGTGACCCGCAACTTCCTGCAGGACGAAGGCCTCCGCACTGAACTTGCAGCCGTCGCGTTCGACCGCTGCTGGGCTGTCGAAGCCAATCCCGCAGCCCGCACGCTCATGCAATTCACCGGCCCCGCAGATCGCCCCGCACTCCTCGAACGCACCATCGGCAAAGGTCGCTGCCTGATGTTCACATCTGCCATGGACAATCTGCCCGATGGAGGCAATCTGTGGAATAACCTGCCGGACAGCTGGAGCTTCCTCGTGCTGGCCGACAGCCTGCTGCAGTACCTCACCAACGCGTCAGACAAACGCTGCAATTACATCTCCGGTGAACCGGTGGATGTGCCCATACCGGAAAAACAGAGATTCCAGCAGTACCTGCTGCGACGACCCGGACTCAGACAAACCCGCGGACAGCTCGAACCCGGCTCCACCGAAATTCTGCTCACGGACGCCACTGATCACGGACACTATCTGCTGCAGGCAGTCGATGCGGCACCAGGATTCGAAGCCGCCTTCGCCGTCAACTTCCGCGATGACGAAACAGACCTCACCGCAATCACCGATGAAGAACTGCAGCAACTGATCGGACAACAGCAATCCGTCATCATTCATGATCCCGAACAGTTGCAGGCTATCCAAAGAACCGGGCGACTGGGAGTCGAAGTGCTGCCTCTGCTGCTAGGACTGCTGCTGATCCTGTGCTGCGCTGAACACCTCATGTCCAACTTTTTCTACGACGCTCCCGACAGCAAAGAAACCCCCGCCGCCACCAGGGCCACAGCCTGAAACAAATAGTCAGCCGACACATCCCCGCCCAGTGTCCTGAACTTCACACCGGCCTCGCCAGCAGACCACTGGCTGCCCTTACACGAGCCAGCACCTCCTGCGCCCTCGCCTGGGCCTTTACTGCACCCTGACGCAGAATGTCCTCCAGTTGGTCCGGATTGGCCTCCAGAGCCGCTCGTCGCTCGAAAGCCGGAGCAAACATCTCCATCGCCGCCTGATACAACTGCTCCTTGGCCTCGCCAAACCCCATGCCGCCTGCCTCGTAACGCTGCCGCAATGCCTTCTGACGCTGCTCGTCTGCAAACAGCCGATACAGATCAAAGACCGTGCACGCATCCGCGTTCTTCGGCGACTCCATCGCTGTCGAATCTGTGCGGATACTCATGATCAGCTTACGCAGCTTCTTCGGCGTTTCAAAGATCGGAATTGTGTTGTCGTAACTCTTCGACATCTTTTCGCCGTCCAGACCTCGCACCCGTGCCGATTCCGACAACACCATCGCCTCCGGCAGCTGCAGACACTCGCCGTAGAACGAATTGAAACGCTGGGCCAGATCACGAGCAACCTCGACGTGCTGGATCTGATCTGCACCGACCGGAACATGCGTACTGTCGTAGGCCAGAATGTCAGCAGCCATCAGCACAGGATAAGTGAATAATCCCGCATCCGAAGCCAGACCCTTCGCCTTCTTATCCTTGTAGGCGTGACACTTCTCCAGCAGATGCATCTGAGTAATCGTCATCAGCAGCCACGTCAGCTCAGTCACCTCAGGAACGTCCGACTGCCGAAACAAACAGGCCCGGTCCGGATCCAGCCCCAGTGCCAGCAGATCCATCGCCGCATCCCGTATGTTCTGCCGCAACAAATCACGGTCCCGAATCGTCGTCAATGCATGAAAATCGGCAATAAAAAAAAAGGATTGCTCCTGCCCCTGTAAAGCAATGTACTGGCGAATAGCGCCAAAATAATTGCCCCAGTGAAATCGCCCCGTAGGCTGAATACCGGAAAGTACTCGCATGGATGTACCGGAATCATTTTAAAGTTGTTTGAGTATGCAGGCAGCCGATGATTTCACCGGGACCCGCAGCCCCCAGAGAACGAATCGCCTCTGGCAGCTGGCCAATCAGCTGATTTGCCAAACCAGGATTATAAAAATTCGCTGTGCCAATCTGCACCGCCGTGGCACCCGCTACCAGAAATTCCATCACGTCATCCAGTGACTGAATGCCGCCAATGCCGATAATCGGTACCTGCACAGCACGACGCACCTGCCAGACAATTCGCAATGCCAAAGGCTTGATCGCAGGACCACTTAAACCGCCAAGGATATTTCCCAGCACCGGACGACGACGACGCCAGTCGATCGCCATCCCCTGAAACGTGTTCACCAGCGAAACCGCGTCAGCCCCCGCTTCCGCTACCGCCTGAGCGATCGGAACCACACTGGTGACGTTCGGTGTCAGTTTGGCTATCACAGGCAAACGACACGACTGATACACCGACTTCACCACTTGCCCCGCCAATGCCGGATCCGTCCCAAAATCCACCCCACCGGACACGTTGGGACAGGAAATGTTCAGCTCTATGGCCGCAATTCCCGGAATGCCGTCCAAAACCTCGGCCATGCGAGGAAAATCATCCATGCACTTCCCGGCAATGTTCACGATGATGGATGTCCCCAAAGTCAGCAGCCATGGCAACTTCTCAGCCACAAACTGATCGAAACCATCATTGTCCAGACCAATCGAATTCAGCATCCCGCTGGCCGTCTCGACCGTGCGAGGCGGAGGATTACCGGGGCGGGCCGCAGGAGTCACCGTTTTGGGAATGATCCCGCCCAGCTTTTCAAATTCCACAAATGCCGATAGTTCGCGCGCATAACCAAACGTTCCCGAAGCCACCAGAATCGGGTTTTTCAACTGCAACCTGTTCAGTCGGACGCTTAGATCCATTTTTTCAGCACTTTTGCGAACAGAAAATCGTCGATCATCCAGTTCCGGCGGTTACAAAAGCCCACCTGCTCCAAACAGAATCATAACAAATGCCGGACAGAATCGGGAGAAATGGCGGGGGGAATTGAGTCCTGACGGACAGGCTGGCAATCCTGAGAAGTTCCGAGCCTCTAACCACACGGGAACCAGCGAACTCCCACAAAACACTGCTTGCACAGCCTCCGTTGCCACAGGTACCATCAGGAACTCACAGATCGGCTGAACCCAGCAAATTCAGGGACTGCCATGAACGAATCACAGCAAACCAGACTGCATCTGGGCATCGATCTGGGCGGCACCAACATCAAAGCCGGCGTCGTCGATGACAGTGGCCACCCGCTGGGATTCAGCACCGTTCCCACAGAAGCAAACGCCGGGCCCCTGCACGGCGTGAAACAAATGGCGCTGGCGGCTGAACAGGCAATGCAAAAGGCTGGTGTCACCAGCAACCAAATCTCCGCCGCAGGACTCGCCAGCCCGGGCACCATGGATATCCCTGCCGGCATGCTGCTGGAACCCACAAACCTGCCCGGCTGGAACAACTTCCCCATCCGCGATAAAGTCGCCGAATCTCTCGGCCTGCCCACCATCCTGCAAAATGACGCCAATGCCGCCGCCTACGGCGAATACTGGGCCGGTCAGGCAAAACATGCACAAAGCCTCGCCTTCTACACACTAGGAACGGGGCTCGGCGGGGGCCTGATCATCGACGATCACATCATCGAGGGCCGACATTCACATGGTGGCGAACTGGGCCACGTAATTCTCGAAGCACATGACGGTCGCTACTGCAACACTGGACAGTACGGCACCGCGGAAGCCTACGTCAGTGCTACCGCTCTGCTCCGCCGGTTTAACGAACAACTCGAAACCGGCGCTGTCACCTCCGTACGCAGTCGCCTGCTCGCCGGCCAAAAACTGACGCCCCTCGTCATCACGGAAGAAGCCGAACACGGCGATCACCTGTCACTGGACCTGATCATGGAAATGGCCCAGTATCTTGGGGCCACAATCACATCCTGCGTCCACGTCATCGACCCGGACATGGTTCTGCTGGGCGGAGCCATGACATTCGGCCGCGACACAACTCGAGTCGGGCGGGAATTCATCCAACGAGTTCGTCAGGAATTTCGAACTCGCACCTTCCCAACTCTCGCCAACAGCATCAGCATCGACTGGGCGTCACTTGGCGGAGATGCAGGATTTATTGGTGCAGCGGGCTGCGCCCGACTGGCATTCCTCAAAAACCGCCTGCCCGTCAACTGAACCTGCTACCGTGCCTTGGCTCGCGCCGTTGCGGAAGTCAAAATGAATCCGGCAGGAGATTCGCTGCGCGGCAATCGCAGCGTAAACGTGGTCCCGCGACCGACCTCGCTCTCCACCCGAATCCGGCCGTGATGAGACTCCACGATCTTCAAACACACCGCCAAACCCAGACCCGTACCGCCCTGACCGCGATCGTCAGGAGCCTTCGTTGTGTAAAACGACTCAAAAATTCGCGGCAGCTTGTCCTGCGGGATCCCACACCCGTTGTCGGCAACGACCAGTTCAGCCCAGCCCTCTTCCGGATTATCACGCACGATCAGCCGCAAACGGCCAGCTTCCTTCATCGCCTGTCGAGCATTCACGATGAGATTCATCAGCAGTTGCTGGATCTGACTGGAATTCGCCAGCGCCCAAACATTATCCGCCAGCTGCAGATCCACCGTGATCCGATGCATCTGCAGATCCTTCTGCAACAGCACCAGCACGTCCTCCAGCAATCGTTTCAAATCCTGAGGCTCAATGCGGCTGGATGTACTGCGAGCATACGACAGCATACCCGTCGTAATCTTCGCCGCTCGCTGAGATGCCGTCAGAATGCGATCGAGGGCCTTCGTGCGAGTCGCCTCGTCAGGATGACGCAGCCCCATCTTCGCGTAATTAATGACCGTCGTCAGAATGTTGTTGAATTCGTGTGTAATCGACGAAGCCAGCGCCCCGACAGAACTGAGCCTTTGCGCACGCATTAGCTCTTCTTCGAGACGAGCCAGACGATCTGTCAGTTCCTGAAGCTGCTGTGCTGGGTCGGTCATATCTGCCGTCGCCTGTCCGCTGCTGCTGTGAGTCACTTGGTCGGTATCGGCATAATCGATGCCCCCGCTGCAGTCGTCCTGTCCGGCATTTCAGATAAATTCAAATCCGGCCAAAGCCCTTCTTTTTACCATAATTTCCACCATGGCTTCGACGGTTTTGCGGGTTCGTCACCCCAGCCTCCAGGCGGTGCGGTCAGCCTCGACTTCAGGAAGGTCAGATATTTCGGATCCTCGCTCAGAAACATCTCGATGCCAGCCCCCATGAAAGCGCGGGCCAGTTCGTCGGCTGCTCGAGACTCATTACCAAGTTCCAACTGGCACTGCCCGAGTCGCAGATGCAGGAATGGATTCCCAATTGCATCCGGACAGTGCATCGCCGTGGTCAGATTATCCCGGCCCGCCTGATAATCCCTGTTTAGAAACTTGGCGTCACCGATCGCACCAAGCAGCCACGTGGCCGCTTCCCAATATGTCTTCGGTTCCGGCAGGAGATCTCAGGCAGCCCAGTACTTTGGGGTGGCTGCGGAGTATTCGCGGTTTTGGGCAAGTGCATCCCCCTCAGCAGAGAGTTCCTCAATGCGGCCGCCAGTGTCATCCGGCAACTCAGACATACTCCCTTGCCCTTTCAACTCTGCCGACTCACGGATGCCAGAAAAAAACGCAAAAAACGGATACCACGACTGCAGAAGGTTTCCATCGATACCATCGCCGATTGTCAAGAACGGGCAGTTGCCTGTGTTCCAGCCTGCAAACTGCAGATCTCTCCGGGCTGGCTCATTGGCAGCCAAAAGATGATTCAGCACTGAACGTGATTTGGCGTTCCGGCACCGCGAACATCAGGTGCCGCCGAGGGCCAGTCGCTGCCTGAGTTCTGTGTGCCACTGCTGGCAATGCTCGTTCCGAATGCAGCGAGCTGTTCGGCTGCAGACACCGGCTGGTTTAGCAACTGCTGCTGCATGATCTGCACACAGAGTTGCCCCTTTTTGGAATCCGCGGGCTTACGCTCATGCTTTCCCCGAGCTTCTCCGATTTCGACGTCCTGCTGCTGTGTGCGGTTGAGTCGGGCTTCTTCATCACGCTGAGCCTGTAGATGAGAGTTGTGTTCCCGCAATTGATCGGGGGTCCGAGTGATCATTTCCGGGACTCCGGCAGCTTCCGCTAATTCCTGATCGAGCAGAAGCCAAGTAACCCAGTCGATGGTCAGGTCGTCCCTGAGAATAGGCGGGAATGATTTTTCCCAGTTCCAGAAGTCGAAATGACGTTTTGTGGGCTCTCTGAACAGGGAACCCGGCAGCACGCAGATGCTGATTGATGGGTGCAGGGCGATGCCAGTCTGACCCTCATGCGAGGGACTGACATCTGCGTCGACAGCATAAAAAACAGGTCGTTCGGCCATTCCGAAAGGCAGCGAAAACTGCGTTTTGGTGTTGATTTGCCGTCCAAACTGGTCAACTGCGAGAACATCACGGATGGACAGTGTGCCGTCAGCATTCCGCTTCCCGCGAATTGGGTTGCGGGAATAGATACTGGCAATCGGCGTCTGTCCGCCAGGATTAGAGTTAAGAAAGTGATTAACGAGAGGCTTCTGCAATTAACCTCTGTACAGCATTTTAAATTCGTAGTCCACGAGCGGGCTGATTTCGATTGCCGCGAGCACGTCGACTTTCCGGTTGCCGCGCAAACTGTCCGACGGTGGCGATGTAAGCGTTTCCGGCAGCCAGGCTGAACGGTGTGCGACCGTTTATAATATCCCGGCTGTTGAACCGGCGGGACAGTAAAACAGCAACCTCCTGCTGCAGTGCAGGGGGTTGCTGTGCAGCAGTATCCGCTGCGTTATCGCTGTCCGACAATCACGTCTTTTTTGCTGCTGCGGACGACTTTGTCGGAGACGATTTGGGAGTCGTCTTCTTGGCACTGGAGGCAGCCGGCTGTGGAGTCTTCGCCGGCTTCTTTACCGTCGTCGATTTTCCGCTTGTGGCTGCCTTCTTTGCCCCCGCTGACTTCTTTGCCCCCGCAGGCTTCTTTGTGGTTGCCGGCTTCTTCGCGGTCACAGGCTTTTTCTCTGCCGCCGGCTTTTTCACCTTCGCTGGCTTCGACGCCGCAGCTGACTTTTTTTCCGCGGCAGACTGCTTTTCTGCCGTCGGTTTGCTGTCGGCCGACGCTGATGACTTAACTGCCACCGCTGCCGCTTTGGTCGCAGCCGGTGCCTTTTCGTCAGCAGCAAATACCGCCGAATTCAGGGTCAGCGTCAAAGCCACGCTAAACACTGCAGCAGATTTCAGGATTCTGTTCATCGGTACGTCCCCTTTTCAGAAACAAACAACGGAAACCGGAGCCTATGCACATCACACTGACTGCATCGTTCTGAAATCTTCACGTCCGATTCCCTCAGACACAGATTCCACCACGACACCGCCCGCATGTCAAAGGGGTTTACTTAAAATATTACGTAGGGTGGCATTAATTGGCACCATATTATGATCGTATCGATTTAACCGTTGGGCCTGCGGCGGAATACGCACAGCTGACCATCTCGACCTTCACGGGACGATCACTGATTACACGGGAATGCACACGCCCAAACGACAACCGACAGCTGCCGCTGCCAAATCTCGGGCCCAACATCACACTGGCACGTCAAAAGCTCGGCTCGACGCCCCCCTCGCTGCCGGAACACACCAGCAGCGGTGCGTTACGCCAGCGCCCGCACTACTCGATCACCCATTTCCGTCGTGCTCAAAAACGCCCCGCCACCCGCGATATCGCGAGTTCGACAGCCGGCTGCCAGAACAGTGTTCACCGCCGACTCAATCGCTGTTGCCTCTTGCTCAAGCTGCAGTGAATATCGCAGCATCATCGCCGCTGCCAGAATTGTCGCCAGCGGATTTGCCACATTCTGCCCGGCAATGTCCGGAGCTGAACCATGAATCGGCTCAAACAGCCCTGGCCCGCCTGCACCGATTGATGCCGATGGAGCCAACCCAAGGGAACCCGGCAGCATCGAGGCTTCGTCAGTCAGAATGTCACCAAACAAATTCTCGGTCACTACCACATCAAAATCACGAGGCTTCGAAATCAAATGCATCGCCATCGCATCCACCAGCACCACATTGTACTGCAGATCCGAAAATTCCTGTTTCACGACCGACTCCGAAACCTGTCGCCATAACCGCGATGCCTCCAGCACGTTCGCCTTGTCCACCATCGTCAGACGCCCCCGACGACCGCGAGCTGCCTGCGCCGCCAAACGCACCACCCGCTCAATTTCTCCCGTGGAATAAGTCATCACATTCCACGCCTCTTCGCCACTGGCATGCGGACGCCGACCCGACTCACCAAAATAAATCCCGCCCGTCAGTTCACGCACAAACAGGATGTCTGTCCCCTGCACAATCTCACGCCGCAGCGGTGATGCATCCAGCAGCTCGTCCCAGGTCTTCGTGGGACGCAAATTGGCAAACAAACCCAACTCACGGCGGATTCTCAGCAGTCCGGCTTCAGGTCGAGTCTTCGCGCGAGGATCATCCCATTTCGGACCTCCGACCGCACCCAGCAACACCGCATGTGATCGCCGACATGCCTCCAGTGTCTCGTCCGGCAACGGATTGCCGCACGCGTCAATCGCACAGCCACCCATCAAATGCTCAGTCATCCGAAACTCGTGACCAAAGTTCCCGGCCACCGCTGTCAACACTCGCTTCGCCTGAAACACAATCTCCGGACCAATCCCGTCACCCGGCAGAAGCACAAAATCTGCTTGCATCTGTTCACTCTTTCAAGATTCGTCGTGGACACACTAGACCCCCACAGAGTAAGCAAGAGACCTGCGGATGCAACCTCGCCGCGACCAGCGGGTGCCAATTGCCCCCGAAACCGCCGGAATTCTCAGTCCAGAAACCATCCACTACACCCGCACACCTGAATTCTCTGCCGCTATCTGCTATTCTGCATCCCCATCCGCCGGCTTGCCGGCTGCACTCGCACTTAGCGCCGTCCAGGAACACTGCTGTGGCTGAAAAACGCGACTTCGACGAATTCCTCGAAAAATTCCACCGACATCATGAAGTGATGGTGGAAGAACTGCACAAAGTCATCATCGGACAGGATGCAGTCATCGATCAAATCCTCGCTGCCATCTTCACAGGCGGACACTGCCTGCTGGTTGGTGTCCCGGGACTCGCCAAAACACTCGTCGTCAGCACTATCGCCAAACTGCTCGACGTCCAGTTTCGACGCATCCAGTTCACACCCGACCTGATGCCTTCCGACATCACCGGCACAAATGTGCTCGAAGAAAGCGAACTCGGTCGCCGCGAATTCCGCTTCGTCGAAGGGCCCGTCTTCACAAATATCCTGCTGGCAGACGAAATTAACCGCACTCCGCCCAAGACACAGTCCGCACTCCTGCAGGCCATGCAGGAACGAGAAGTCACTGTCGGACAAACCACCTACCGCCTGCCCGAACCGTTCTTCGTGATCGCCACTCAAAACCCCATCGAACAGGAAGGCACCTACCCACTGCCTGAAGCACAGCTCGACCGCTTCATGTTCAACGTCAAAGTTGACTACCCGACACTCGAGGAAGAAGAAAAAATTCTCGAAGCCACCACCTCCGGCGAACGACCGGAAGTCCGTCGAGTCCTCTCGGCCAAATCCATCCTCTACCTCCAAAAACAAATCGGACAGATTGCCGCCAGTCCGCTGATCATCAGCTACGTCGCACGACTCGTTCGCGCTACACGCCCCAAAGACGCCGGCTCGCCCGAATTCATCCGCAGACTGGTTGACTGGGGAGCTGGGCCTCGCGCCGGACAATACCTCATCGCCGGCGCCAAAGCGATGGCCGCCATGACCGGACGCCCCAGTGTCACCATCGCAGATGTCCGCGAAGTCGCCATACCTGTGCTCCGACACCGCATCTCCGCCAACTTCCAGGCACAGGCCGAAGGACTCGATGCCGACGACATCATCCGGAAACTGGTCGCAGAAGTCCCCGAACCCAACATCCCCAAATACGAACGCTGATATGCTCTTCGTCACAGGTACCGACACCGGCGTCGGAAAAACTCACACCGCCACCGTCCTGCTGCAACAACTGCAGCGCCTGGGATTTCAGGCCGGAGTCTACAAGCCGGTCTGCAGCGGCGCTGAAACCGAAACGTCCCCCGCTGGTGCTCAGAAACCCCAGTATTTCTGGCGCGATGTACGTCGCCTGCAGCAGGCCTGCTCCCTGCCAGCCACCAGCACCGACATCTGTCCGCAACTCTTCCTCGCACCGCTGGCCCCCAATGTCGCTGCCGCCGCCGAAGGCCGGACTGTCGATGATGATCTGCTCTCACGCGGACTTGACGTCTGGAAAAATCGCGCTGAACTCATGCTGATCGAAGGCGCCGGAGGCCTCTGCTGCCCGCTGTCTGATAAATCCAGCGTTTTCGACCTCGTGCAGCGACTGAATTGCCCCGTCATCGTCGTCGCCGGAAATCGACTCGGTGTCATCAGCCATACTCGCATGACCGTGGAACTGCTGCTGCTGTCAGGATGCCACGTCACCGGCATCATCTTAAATGAAATCTCTCCGCCCGCTGCCGCTGCAGAAGACATCTCAAAATCCAGCAACGCCCGACAACTGCAAACATGGCTGCCCTGCATCCCGCTGCTGCACTTGGGCTGGAACGGCCAACAGCTGGAATCGGTGGATCCGCGACTGTCCGCTGATGCCTGGCTACGACAAACTGCCACCGCTGCATCACGCCGCTGGCAAGCTCACATCAGCACTCCGGCAGCTGAACACCCATAACCAGCAGACGCGCCCAGCACCAGCACCCGCCGAAATTCTTCATCGAATTCGCAGCAGCACACTCTCACCATCACGGCCCGGAGTATACCAGGAAGCAATGCGATCAATACGTCGTCCCTTTGCTGTACCGGAACGCTGCGCCTCAGCAAGCTCATCCTGCCACCGTGGCCCCTTGATCAGCAGCACCTCGGCACCCTCCAGCCATAACGGCTGAAACCAGGGCAACAGCCGATCAATCGCCCCCACGGCCCGAGCCGTCACGATTTGAAAACGCTGCCGCTGCAGCACATCCTGCACTCGTTGCCCAATCACCTGCACAGACAGACCCAGACTGCTGACAATGTCCTGCATCGCCGCTGCCTTCTTGCCTACCGAATCACAGACGGTAACAGTCAGATCAGGCCGCAAAATAGCCACAAGCAAACCCGGAACGCCACCACCCGATCCCACGTCAAGCACCCTGGCACCATGCGGCAAATACCCCGCCAGACGCAAACTGTCCAGCAGATCCCTGGTCACAAACAGCTCAGGCTGGTCGTGGCGAGTCAGGTTGAGTCGCTCGTTCCAGAACTGCAGACGTTGCAGATATGCCGCCAGCACCACAGACTGCTCAGCCGTGATCTGCAGACTATACTGTCGCGACAACTGCTCAATCAGAGCCCCGGTTACCGTCACACGATCAGAGGCAGGACGTGGGTCCTGCAGAGGTTCAGACGAGTCCAAAGGCGTTATCCAGTTCCACTGAAATACGTTTCAGCTCGGCAGCGTCTCCACCACCAACCTCAGCCGCTACCCAGCCATAAAATTGTATTTCCTGCAGGGCCTTCCGCACGTCCGCGTAATCAATGTCACCCTCGGAAATCCGAGTGAACTTGCTGTCCTTGCGTGAAAAGCCCTTGATGTCCAGCTTCATCACTCGGCGACCCAATGTGCGAATCCAGTCGCCCATGCTGCCATACTTCCAGTGGTTGCCAATGTCAAACTGCATGCCCACCCATGGCGAATTCAACTGGTCGACGTAACGCACGTACTTGTCGGCAGTCTGGGTATGGTTGCCGTCATGATTGTACAGAAAATGATTCCAGACGTTCTCTATGACAATCTGCACGCCATACCGCGCTGCCACAGGAACGGCCTTCGAAATGTTCTCGATCGAACGCTTCCAGATCTCTTCTTCTGCTCCGTCCTTGCCATGCCCCACAACCAACAGAACAGAGTGACCGCCGACCGCATGAGTATCGCGGATCGCTGTGGTCAGCGACTCCAGCGCCTTCGCCCGAACTGACGAATCTGCGTCCGTGTGACGAATCTGCCAGTGCGACGAATTCACAGTGCCGTCCACCGGCAAACCAGTTTCAGCAATGGCCCGCCGAGTCTCCTCGACGTTCATACCCGGTGCATCCATTTCAATGCCGTCAAATCCCGCATCACGCACCGCCGCAAACTTCTCGGTCAGTGATCCATTCACCTGCACCATGCCGATCTTCAGCGTCTTCCAGAGCCGACCCTTGAGTCCGTCTTCCGGCAGCACCAGCGCAGGACCTGCCAGCGCACCGCCCGGTACAACCAGACCAGTACCAGCCGCTGCAGCAGACAAAGCCAGAAATGAACGGCGGGATACGTCGGCAAACGACATGGCGAGCTCCGGCAGGAAAATGGAGTGCGAATCACGGCACCAAAACGGGTCGCCGAACCGCCCAGCATATCACGAAATCCTTGCGACAGGTAGCCCGCCACGGCCGAATTTATCGCCCCCGGATTCGCAAACACTGCCACACTCCACATCACAGCACCAGACCCGCCATACCCCTAAAACTGCCCGATCTGTCCGCTTTTTTCGCATTTGACACATTTTGCCCCCCAACAGCTGTGATTACCGCCGGATTGCCGTCCGCTGTTCACCGTAATTCACTCCGCAAAAACTACACCTCGCTTCAGCCAGCAGCCGTTCTCATGTAGATTTCACCCCAGTCAATGAACCAGCCTTTCCTGCACCGGCACTCGCCAGTGCCAAACTGCAAGTGTTGCCTATGGATCTGCTCCGCATCCTGACACAAACACCGTCCGTCCCCGGCCGTGAGTCCCGCATTCGTTCGGTCATCCATGATTACATCGTACGACAACATCTGTTCGATGAAGTCACTGTTGATGCCATGGGCTCACTCATCGGCGTTCGCAAACCCAGACCCGCCGACGGACAAATCGTGGAACAGCCTCTGAAGGTCATGCTGGCTGCACACATGGACCAAATCGGATTTCTCGTTCGTCATGTCGATGAACAGGGATACCTGCGAGTCAATCCGGCAGGTGGCTTCGATGCGCGTAACCTGTTTGCCCGCGGTGTCCGAGTCTGCACGGCCGCCGGAGATATCCCCGGCATCATGAATGCCTCCGGAAAACCAATTCATATCTCATCCGAAGCCGATCGGAAAAAGATCCCTGAAGTCACCGAGTTTTTCGTCGACTGCGGACTCGCTGCCGACGATGCTAAAGGCCGCATTCGCATCGGAGACATGGTCGTGCTGGATGGCCCGTTTCATCAGGTCGGCAACACCGTTGTCTCGCAATGCCTCGACAACCGCGTCGGCTGCTGGGCACAGATCGAAGCCATTCAGCAACTCCGACATCACCGCTGCGAAATCCACGCCGTCTGGACCGTACAGGAAGAAGTCGGCATGCGCGGCGCCATCCCCGCCGCTTACAGTATTGACCCGGATATCGGCGTTGCCTGTGACACCACCCTCTGCTGCCAGACTCCCGGTGTGCCTGACGAAGATCGCATCTCTGTGTTCGGCGACGGAGTCTGTCTGCATGTCATGGATAACTCCATGATTTCCGACATGGGCCTCGTAGAGCAGTTCGAACAGGTGGCAACCGCTCGTGGCATTCGCTGCCAACGAGCCATTCTGCCACGCGGCGGACAGGACGGCGCTGCCGTGCAAAGAAGCCGCCGCGGAGTTCGCACTATCTGCCTCGCCTGCCCCATCAAATACATTCACACCGTGACCGAAATGGCCCATCTCAGCGACCTGCACTCCTATCAGGCTCTGCTGACCGCATGGCTGGAATCCCTCGTCTGAAAGAACTCCCTTGAGCCGACAGTCGGGCAGCCGCAGCAAACGAAGTTCCGGTGCAGACTATGCCGGCAGCCATCAGCGCTGCTGGCTCTGGGGACGTCACGCCGTCCTCGAGGCTCTTACTGCCGCCCGCTGGCCGGTCCTCGAACTGCTGGCAGCCGCCGAACTGCCGGAAGCCGATCGGCGGAAGGTTGTCGCACTGGCAACACGGCAGCATCTGCCCCTGCAAACCGTTCCCGCAGACCGCCTGCTGCAGCTCTGTCATCAGCCCGATCACCAGGGGCTCCTCGCTCGTATGGGCCCCTTTCCTTACGCCGATCAAAACGCTCTGCTGACCGCTGCTCGCCACGCCGCCAGCAGCGGGCGACAGGGACTGTTTGTGCTGTGCGATCAACTGCAGGACCCGCACAACTTTGGCGCCATCCTCCGCTGCTGCGATGCAGTCGCAGCCGATGGTGTCATCGTCGGAGTCACCGGGCAGGCTGCCGTCACACCACACGTCGCTCGCGCATCCTCCGGCGCCGTCAACCACCTGCAACTTTTTCAGGTTCCCTCGCTGCCAGACTGCCTGCAGTCTCTGCAGCAGCTGGGATACTGCGCAACAGCCGCCTCCGAAAAAGCCACGCACAGCCTGTGGGCGGCCAGTCTCCACGGCCCTCTCGTTCTGATCATCGGTTCCGAAGCCAACGGGATCTCGCCACCCCTGCTCCAGCACTGCGATATCCAGGTCGGCATCCCGATGCAGGGACATGTCGGATCACTGAACGCCGCTGTCGCCGCAGGCATTCTGCTGTATGAATGTCGGCGCCAAAATCAGAAAGGCTTGCGACCATGAGCGAACTGCCTGTGATCTCCGTCACAGAACTGGTCACAGCCATGAAGGAAGTGATCGAAACAGCACTGCCGCCCTGCATCGTGGAAGCCGAACTTTCCAACTGTAAACGCAGTGCCGCCGGACACTGGTACCTGACTCTCAAGGATTCAGGCGCCGAGATTTCAGCTACAATGTGGCGCAGCACAGCTGAACGCCTCAAATTTCTGCCGCAGGATGGCATGCAGGTGCTCGCCACCGGATCGCTGCAGGTATACGTCGCTCGAGGCACCTGCCAGTTCATCATTAATCGCCTGCTGCCGCAGGGCGTGGGAGAACTGGAACTGGCCTTTCGCCAGCTGCAGGAAAAACTGGCAGCAGAAGGACTGTTTGATCCCGCTCGCCGCAGAACCATTCCCGCAATCCCCCGGCGAATTGCTCTGATCACCAGCCCCTCCGGAGCCGCTGTGCGAGATATGATCCAGGTGATCACCCGCCGCTGGCCACCCGCAGACCTCGTAATCGTGCCCGTTCGAGTTCAGGGAGAAGGTTCTGTCACGGATCTGGTGCAGGCACTGTCGGCAGTGCACCGGATTCCCCGGGTCGACGTGGCCATCGTGGGACGCGGTGGCGGCAGCCTCGAAGACCTGTGGAGTTTCAATACGGAACCCGTGGCTCGCGCGATTGCTGCCTGCAAAGTTCCCGTCATCAGTGCAGTCGGACACGAAACAGACGTCTCCATCGCCGACCTTGTGGCAGACCGCCGCGCCCTGACACCCAGCGAAGCTGGCGAACTGGTTGTCCCCGCAGCCGACGAACTGCGTGAACAACTGCGCCAGTCAGCCGAACGGATGCGGACCAGCATGCTCACTCGAGTCGACAATTTCCGACTGCGACTGGCCGCCCTCGAGGCTCGATCCGTGCTGCAAAAACCAGACAGCCTGATCACTCAAAAACGGCAGGACTGTGACATACTGGGCGAACGACTGCAGCGTTCCATCGGCCTGATGGTCGAAAGACAGCAGCGAAATCTGTCCGCTGTCGCAGCATCACTGCACGCCCTGAGCCCCCTGAAAGTCCTGCTCCGCGGTTATTCGCTCACACAAACAGAATCCGGCACTCTGATTCAGTCTGCCAGCCATGTCCGACCTGGCGATGTGCTAATCACCAGACTGCACGAAGGACAACTCCGCAGCCGCGTCGAAAACTGAGCTCCGCCTTCAGATAAACCCTGCCAGCCGTGCTGCAATCACTCCCCGGAACGGAATTCATAACCCTGCAAAGCCGCCTCGGTAAACTGCACGCTGTAGCCCGGAGCCATCGGAGGCATGTAACGGCCGTTCCGCATTATCACCGGATCACACACGTGCTCATGCAGATGGTCCGAATATTCAGTCACCCGACCATCCCACGTGCCCGTCACACAGACATAGTCGATGATGCTGGCATGCTGCACGTACTCGCACAAACCCACACCGCCAGCATGCGGACACACCGGAATCTGAAAACGAGCCGCCAGCAGCATCACCGCCAGTACCTCATTCACTCCGCCCAGACGACAACAGTCCAGCTGACACACCTGCAGACCGCCCGACTGCATGAACTGCTTGAACATCACCCGATTGTGACACATCTCACCCGTCGCCACTCGAATCGGGGCAATCGCGCGAGCAATCGCCTGATGACCAAGAATGTCATCCGGAGATGTCGGCTCCTCAACAAACCACGGACGAAAAGGAGCCAGTTCGCGAATCCACTCAATCGCCTGCGGAACATCCCACACCTGATTCGCATCAATCATCATATACGCATCGTCCCCCATCTCCTCACGCAACACCCGACAACGACGCAGATCGTCCTGCAGATCACGACCCACCTTGATCTTAAAATGCTTCCACCCGCGAGCCTTCAGGTCCGTGCACTTCTGCCGCAATGCCTCGTCAGAATAACCCAGCCAGCCAGCCGATGTCGTGTAACTGGGATACCCCTCAGACTGCAGACGCTCTGTCCGCTCCTGACGACCAATCGCTAACGGCTGCAACAACTCCACCGCCTGACCCGGTGTCAATGCGTCCGTCAAATACCGAAAATCAACACACGAAGCAAACTGCTCCGGCGACATCTCACAAACCACCTGCCACACAGGCTTGTGCTGTTGACGACTCCACAAATCCCAAACCGCATTGATCAGCGCCGCAGCCGCCAGATGAATCACACCCTTCTCAGGACCAACCCACCGCAGCTGACTGTCACCCGTCAGCCGACGATACAAACTAACCGGCTCCTTCATCAGCACTGACACCGACTGACCCACCAGCAGTTTCGCCAAAGCACGAATCGCCGCCACACACAACTCATTGCCTCGACCAATTGTGAAGGTCATTCCGTAACCGAACAAATGTTCAGAGTTCGTCTTCAGCATGACGTACGCCGCTGAATAGTCCGGATCCGGATTCATCGCATCAGAGCCGTCCAGCTGCTGCGAAGTCGGAAACCGAATATCAAACGTTTCGAAACCCGTGATTGTAACAGCCATGAGCGGACAATTTCCCGGAAAATCAAGCGAAACAGAGGCTCAAACATCGCGCAGCCAGCGTCCTGTGCGACTGTAGCGGCAACTGTACCAGAACTGCAAGTGCCCGATTTTTGTTACAGGGCAGGGGACTCGCCCCCGCCACAAGCCCCTCCACGTTGACATCACCGCCCCTGCACCGTAGTCTGTCGTCCCCACAAGCCCACAAAATGCCCAGCCCCGACGACTTACTGAGGAGTCCCTCACTTGTATTCCATGCGGTGGGTTTTGCTGCTGGCCATCGGCTTCCTGCCCGTGACATGTGTCATGGCAGACGAAGCGGCACCAGCGGCACAGGGCCAGCTGTTTCGCACAGAGATCGCACCGCTGCTGCAGCAGGCCTGTCTCAAATGCCATTCCGGTGATCACCCCGAAGCCGGCCTGAATCTGACAACCAAAGCCCAACTGCTCAGAGGTGGTGACTCCGGGCCCGCTGTCAACACAGCAAATGTCTCTGCCAGCCTGCTGTTGCAGGCCGTGCTCTATGCTGGTCCGCAGATGCCGCCCACCGGGCGACTGCCGGCCCGTCAGGTCGAATCGCTCAGACAATGGATAGCCGCCGGGCTGGAATGGCCGGGCGATCTGGCAGAACTGCAGCCGGCCCCTGTGCGGAAATCGCCGCAGGTCAGCGATGAAACAAAACGGCACTGGTCCTTCCAGCCCGTTCGCCGGCCTGCTGTCCCGGCCAGTCCCTCCTGGGGCCACAATGAAATTGACGCTTTTATCTCAGCCGGACTGCGGGCCCGCGGCCTCGCTCCCAGTCCCTCCGCAGATCCTCGACAACTGGCTCGGCGAGCCGCTTACAACATCACCGGCCTGCCACCGCAGCCACAGCAGGTTGAAACTTTTAGCCGCAGCCCAACTCAGGAAAACTGGGCCACACTTGTCGAACAGCTGCTGCAGTCACCTCATTACGGCGAACACTGGGCCCGACACTGGCTGGACCTCGTCCGCTACGCCGAGACCAACAGCTACGAACGCGATGGTGCCAAACCGTTCGTCTGGCGCTATCGCGACTACGTCATCAACGCCTTCAACAGCGATCTGCCTTACGACCGATTTCTGACCGAACAACTGGCCGGCGACGAACTGCCCGACCGTAACCCCGATTCGCTCATCGCCACAGGATACTACCGTCTGGGTCGCTGGGACGATGAGCCGGCAGACCCTGAACTGGCCCTCTACGATGATCTCGATGACATCATCACTACCACCGGCCAGACAATGCTCGGCTTGTCCATCAACTGTGCCCGCTGTCACGACCACAAAATTGATCCGCTCCCGCAGCAGGACTACTACCGACTGCTGGCATTCTTCCGCGGGATCCGCCGCTATGGTGTTCGCTCTGAACAGTCTGTCCGCGAAGCATCCATCACAGAAATCGATCGCCCCGAAGAATCCAGCCTGCACTCCGCAGCCGTGCAGCGTTACGAAGATGAACTGCATACCGTACAAAAAGACCTGCGGAAGATTGAAGATCAGGTTCGATCAGACTTCAGCGGGGTCGAACTAGACGACTTCCAGTACGAAATGAATCGAGTGGCGATCGTCGAAAAACGCCGCGGCAGACTGCTGTCAGATCAGGAAGCTGATCGCTACAAACGGCTCGCCGACCGCCGCAAACAATTGTCCGAAAATCGCCCTCGCGGCATTGCCCAGGCCCTCTGCGTCAAAGAAACCCCCGGAGAACTGCCACCCGTATTTGTCCTGCAGCGGGGCAACCCCGGCTCAACGGCCGAACAGGTCCAGCCCGGCTTCCCCGCCGTGCTTTCTCCGCCGGAACCGCAATTACTGCCGTCCCACAACGCGCACACCAGCGGACGCCGGCTGGCACTCGCCCGCTGGATCACCAGCCCGGCCAACCCCCTGACTGCTCGCGTCATGGTCAATCGCATCTGGCAATATCATTTCGGACGTGGACTGGTCCGCACTGCCAGCGACTTCGGTTTCCAGGGACAGGCTCCTACACACCCGGAACTGCTGGACTGGCTCGCCTCCGAATTCATCGCTCGCGGCTGGTCCGTCAGAGAAATGCACCGCCTGATCATGAGTTCCGCCGTCTATCAGTTCAGCTCCGCCGGAAACCCGGTCGCCCTCGCCAGCGATCCGCTCAACGACGCCTTCTGGAGGTTCGACATGCGGCGACTCTCGGCCGAAGAAATACGCGACTCCATACTGGCCACCAGCGGTGCACTCAACCTGCAGAAAATGTTTGGCCCATCGGTCTACTCCGAGATACCTGATGAGGTCAAGGCTGGCCAGTCTAGGCCCGGTTCCGGCTGGGGCAAGTCGGCCTCTGAAGACGAATTCCGCCGCAGCCTTTACATTCACATCAAACGATCACTGAAGGATCCGCTGCTCGAAAACTTCGATGCCGCTGACACCGACCAGACCTGCCCGGTACGCTTTGCCACAACTCAGCCCAGCCAGGCGCTGGGGCTGCTAAACAGCGACTTTAGCCAGCAGCAGGCCGCCCGGTTTGCTCAGCGCCTGGATCAGCTGAATCTGCCGACGGACAGCCAGTGGCTGCAGGCTGCTGTTGCCTGTTTGCTGCAGCGGAACGCAACCGACAGCGAACTGCAGTTGCTGACAGGACTGCTGCAGCAACTGCAGACGCAGGAACAGCTGACCCCTCAGCAGTCCCGCCGTGCCGTCTGCCTGACACTCCTCAACCTTAATGAATTCCTGTATCTCGACTGACAGGCCACGGTTCGCATGAATGCACAGGAATCACAGCAGCAGCGCATCGCTGAACTGCTGCGACTGGACCAGGAAGAAGCCCGCGCAGAAAACGCTAACTGGCGTCGCTGGGGCACGTACCTGTCAGAACGCCAGTGGGGCACTGTCCGCGAAGATTATTCCAACGATGGTACTCCCTGGACCTATTTCACACACGATGACGCCCGTCGCCGCGCTTACCGCTGGGGTGAAGACGGCCTGCTCGGATTCTGTGATCGCCAGTGCCGCCTGTGCTTCGCTGTCGCACTCTGGAATACTCGAGACCCCATTCTGAAAGAACGCCTGTTCGGACTGAACGGACTTGAAGGCAATCACGGGGAAGATGTTAAGGAAGAGTACTACTATCTCGACGCCACTCCTACGTACTCATACACCAAAGGCCTGTATAAGTACCCCTCAACAGAATATCCCTATGGCCGACTGCTGCGCGATAATCAGCATCGCAGTCGCCAGCTTCCCGAGTTGGAACTGGTCGATACCGGAGCCTTCGACCGCAACCGCTACTTCGATGTGCAGATCGAATACGCCAAGGCCGAACCCGATGACATTCTGATCCGCATTCGCATCACAAATCATGGCCCGACAGTCGCACCCATTCATGTGCTGCCAACACTCTGGTTCCGCAATACGTGGTCATGGGGCTGCACACACGAAGGTTGCTGGACAAAACCACGAATCTCCCTGAATTCAGACGGTCGACTGGATGCACACCACCAGACACTTGGACACTTCCGCTTCGCAGCCGACCTGACTGCTGACGGACGTTCCCCACAGTGGCTGTTCACCGAAAATGAATCTCATCCCGATTACCTGCCCCCCGACACCCCCGCCAGCACATACAGCAAAGATGCGTTCCATCGCTGCGTTGTGGACGGCCATGCCGATGCCGTCAACCGCGATGGCTTTGGTACAAAGGCAGCCGCACATTACCGGCTGATGCTCCGCCCCGGAGAATCAGCCACACTAAAACTGCGTCTGTGGGACGCCGCAGCAGCCCCCGCAGAAATCTTCGGCAGTGAATTCGATCGCATCCTGCAGCTGCGAAATTCCGAAGCAGACCACTTCTATGCAGAAAAAATCCCGTCCGGAATTCCCGATCACCTCAAACCCGTCATGCGACAGTGCTATGGCGGACTGCTGTGGACCAGACAGTACTACAATTTCGTCGTGGAAGACTGGCTTAAAGGCGACCCCAACTTTCCTCCGGCACCGGAATCACGCCGCAACATTCGCAACAGCGACTGGCCGCACCTGTTCAACCGCGACATCATCTCCATGCCTGATAAATGGGAATATCCCTGGTATGCCGCCTGGGACCTCGCTTTCCACATGATTCCCATGGCCGAAGTGGACAGCCGCTTTGCCCGCGATCAGCTGCTGCTGTTCCTCCGCGAATGGTACATGCACCCCAACGGACAACTGCCCGCATACGAATGGAATTTCAGCGACGTCAATCCACCAGTTCACGCCTGGGCCTGCTGGCGCGTCTACAAAAACTCTGGTCTTCCCGGCGCTCGCGACCGCGCATTCCTCGCTCGCGCCTTCCAAAAATTGCTCCTGAATTTTACCTGGTGGGTCAACCGCAAAGACCTGCTTGGAAAACACGTCTTCAGCGGCGGATTCCTCGGACTTGACAATATCGGCGTCTTCGATCGCTCAAAACCGCTGCCCACCGGTGGACACCTGCATCAGGCAGATGCCACCGCATGGATGGCCTTCTACTGCGCTCGCATGCTCACCATGGCACTCGAACTGTCAGGAGACAGCCCGGCCTATGCTGATATGGCCTCGAAGTTCTTCGAACACTACATCGAAATTGCCGACGCCATGAACTCCATGGGCGGAGTCGGCCTGTGGGACGAACAGGATGGCTTCTACTACGATCACCTCTACAACAACGGACAGCACACACCCCTGCGAGTCCGCTCGATGGTCGGCATTATCCCGCTGTTCAGCTCCGTCATGCTCAGCGATGTCGTCCTGACACGACTCCCCGGCTTCCGCCGACGAATGGAATGGTTCCTCGAACATCGCTCAGAACGCATCCAGAACATCACTTTCCTGCAGGTCCAAAAACAGGCCGATGACACCCGCCCCGCTCGCGGACTGCGACTGCTGGCAATCCCCTCACGCGAACGCATGCGACGCATCCTGCAGTATGTCCTCGACGAAAACGAATTCCTCTCGCCACACGGCATCCGGTCGCTCTCGCGAGTCCACCTGGACAAACCCTTCGTGTTCAACGTCAATGGACAGGAACACCAAGTCAACTACGTGCCGGGTGACTCTGACTCGTCGATGTTTGGAGGCAACAGCAATTGGCGCGGTCCAGTCTGGTTTCCCCTGAACTACCTGCTGATCGAATCACTGGAACGCTACGACGAATTCTACGGAGCTGACTTTCGAGTGGAATGTCCCACAGGGTCCGGTGTCTGGATGACACTCGGAGAAGTTGCCGAAGAACTTATGCGGCGACAAATCAGTCTGTTCGTGCCGGGACCTGACGGACACCGACCCTGCAACGGCGGCGACGAACGCTACCGCGATGACCCCAGCTGGAATGAACTGGCCCTGTTCCATGAATACTTCGACGGAGAAACCGGGCGTGGACTGGGAGCCAGTCACCAAACCGGCTGGACCGCACTCGTCACCAGGCTGATTCGAAAATTGCACCGACGCGGTAAACTCCAGCGCGACCCGCAGACATAAGCAGCCGTAATTCTTTGAATTCCGTGAATTCCCCGCAAACACGTTGGCAATCAGGTGGCTCCTGCCGAGAATTCCAGCAGCGAGGACCAACGGAACTTGTCCCGCCCAAACCAAAATCCCGCCCAAGGAGACCAACAATGTCTGAACCTGAATTGCCGCCAAACCAATGGCCTCCACTCGGATTGCCCAGCGGCAGCGTCCGCGCGTTGCTCACCCTCATGGTCGTCGCAGTTGTCATCCAGGCAGTCATTCGTAACCAGTCCCTCGAAATCATCTGGACCGAAAGCCTGATGATCACGCTGGCCTACTACTACACTTCACGACGCTTCGTCTCACTCCCCCCCGAAATCGTCGAACGACTGCAGCAGGAAGGCGTTCTCTCTGCCGAACAGCATCCCCTGTTCCTGCCCCGACACAGCATCCGCTTCATTCTGATTGCTGCCTTTGCCGGCATGGCCGCGTGGCTGTTCCGCGAAAATCGCCTCCAGGAACCCCGCGCAGTCTCACTCCTGATGATCGTTGCCTCCTTCATCGTCGGCTCGATCGTCCGCGGCATTAAAGGTTACCTGTTTCGCCGCCCGCCCAGAACCAACCTGTCTGCTCGCTGGGGGGACCTCAAAGCACTCGTCATCCTCGGAACTGTCGGCACCGCCGTATTCTTCAAAGTTGTACACGGGCTCGATCCGCTGCCGCCTGAGTATGACCGCGTTGCACTTTCCATGATGCTCTACTACTTCGGCTCACGCTGACACCAGACCCGCATCACTGAGACAGACTGTCCTCCGCTACAGCAGCACGGAAATCTGCCATCGCCTGAAAATACAGCTGCAGCGCGTCAATGTTCTTCTCAGCAGACTCCACCGCATACTGCTCACGCAAAGACACCTTCAGCATGTCCGATAAACCAGCCTCCTCATTCTGACGCTCCCGCTCCGCCAGATCCTCCGCCAAATACCTCGCCACCCCAGTACGTCGGCTTCACCACTCCCACACTCTGCCGATACGTTTCGTAAAAACCAACCGGACCATTCTCACTGGCACCCTTCAGCTTCGTGTCAAAGGCACCCAGTGCTTCGGTCTGCTGACCCAACGCAATATTGCGGTTCAGCAGCGTTGCCTGCAGCATCGGATAAGTGCGATACACAGAATCAATCACCAGCTCCGGCGACGGTGCCGCGGATTCAGCCGGAGCCACCGGGGACACAGCAGCAATCGGGGACTCCGGTGACGCAGCGGACTCCGCTGCAGACACTCCCCCAACCTCGGAGGACTCCCGCAGCGGCGGCGCCGGGTCCGACGAAACTGTCGGCACTCCGGCATCCACAGACTCCGCCAAATCAAACGACGCTGACTAGGACTTCTCAGGATAAAAACCCGCCTGTACAACCTGCTCCGACACCCCGGATTCCACCTCAAACACACCCGCGTCGGAAATCGATTTGCCGGGGACGTGAGATTTTGTCCCCGTCCGCCGATCCAGCAGACGGCGAGGACTCTTCTGGGCCGTCGGAATTTCCGGAACATAAGCCGGGGACTCCGGCTCGGCTGTACGACGCACAAAGATTCGCCTGCCCCTGCAGCCACTGCCAACAAAACACAGCAGCAGACACACGACTACGATGGATTTGCTGAAAGCTGAACGCATGTTGCATGGACCGCTGCAGCGGACGAAAAACAAAGACAATGCTGTGCGCTATCGGCCAACAGGCCGCTCAACCCGCATAATCCCCACCGCCGACAACACCAGGCGATTCGTCAGCTCGCTTACACTGGAAAAAATCCACACAACCCGTACAAATTACCCAGACAACACCGCCTGAACACAGGTACAAAAACTTGTTCTTTGGTGACAATTCGTTGAATCCGGCCCTGTCATCCCCCACCGCAGCCTGCATACGAGCCCGCCTCGTACCTGTTACCACACCAGAATTCAGGGTTTTGACGGTTCTTTTGCCGTCTTCCTGCTTTCCTGACCAGAATAGGCTTGCCTGTGGCGGGATTTGTTGGCGAAACTGGACGATAGCAATGTAAATACGGCACGCTGCGCTCCGCAGCGCTGATTCGTACGGATTGGTGACGGAAGGTAACTGGCCATGCTGCGTGCTCGTGCGTTGAACTTGCTTTCTCTTGCCATCCTGGTTCTCGCGGGATCTGCCGCAAACGGCCAGGGTCTGATCTTCCATCTGCCGGAAGACGGAAAAATGGTTGAATACGAAGGGACCCTGACACAGGGTACTTCAGCCGACGACGAAGCCCCTCTGACATGGACGTGCGAACTGACCATTAAATCGGTCGGGCGCGAAGACGCTGAATTCCAGGGCACAAGTCAGCCTTGTCGCTGGCTCGAAATCAAAGTGCTGACCGGTAATGCCGGGGCCGCCGGCCTCGATCCAGGCCCTGTCGGTTCGCGAATCTACCGTGTCCTGGTGCCGGAAAGCAAAATCATTGATACATCGCGAGATACCGCCGGAATTCCCAACGACATGCTGCCGATCGTGAAAGGATTTCGCCGCCTGGGCGAAGAAGGTGTCGAACCGATCAAAACATCAGCCCTGCGATTTTTCCCCACAATTTCTCTGCTGACATCCTACACTGACCCCGAAACCGTAGCCACAAATGAAGTCCCTGAGACTATTCTGCAGGGGGCCGGCATTTCTGCCGTGCACTGGCGCGGCAGGTCTGTCATGGAAAGCCAGAAAACGCGGTCCACCAACGAGGCCGACTACTGGGTATCCAAAGACGTTCCCTTCGGCCTGGCACGCTGGGTGGTGACTCTCACAACCGAAGAAAAAGACCTCGCCGCAACCCGCGGGGACTTCCGTGTGGCGGTTGTGAAGAAACTGGACATGAAACTGCGCCGAATCCGGGACAACGCGGAAAGTGAACTGGTTACCCAGTAAGCCTCGCCTTTTCTGACCGCAAGCTTGTTTTTCGCCACCCGCACCGGTATCCTTAATCCTCAATTTTTCCCCATTTTCCGCGATGAATGCAGCGGATTCGGGCTCCTGCTGATGCCGCACCTGACTCTTCTGTCAGGTGCCGGTTCCGTCAGCCCGAGTGTCATACCGCCTCCCGCATCGCCCCCAATTCCGTTTTGCCAGGTCTTTGCAGCATTTGCAGGACTTGCCTGGATTCTGCTTCCGTGTTTGAGTCAATTACACAAAGTCTGGGCAAGGCCTTTAGTGCTTTCCGTGGTGCCGGAAAGATCACTGAAGGCAATATTCGCGAAGGCATGCAGCAGGTTCGTCAGGCGCTGCTGGAAGCTGACGTCGCCTATGACGTCGTTCAGAAATTCATCAATACAGTCACTCAAAAGGCCATCGGCGAAGATGTCCTGAAATCGCTGCGCCCGGAACAGCAGATCGTCGGGATTGTCCATCAGGAACTGGTGGAACTCATGGGCCCGGTCGATCATTCGCTGGCCACTCGCCGTGACGGCACCACCGTCATTATGATGTGCGGTCTGCAGGGTTCCGGTAAAACTACCACCTGCGGAAAACTCGCCACTCGACTTAAAGAACAGGGCTGGTCACCCTGGCTGGTTGCGGCCGACCTGCAGCGCCCGGCCGCCATCGAACAGCTAAAAATCATCGGTGCTCAGGTCGGTTGCCCTGTCTACTCAGAAGACCCCCGCACCAGCAACCCCGTGCAGGTCTGCCGCAATGGCGTTGCCGCAGCCCGACGCAGCGGGGCCAGAGTCGTTATTCTCGACACAGCCGGCCGTCTGCACGTGGACAGTGATCTGATGCAGGAACTGCAGCAGATCGATACCCAGGTCGGCCCGGACCAGGCACTGCTGGTCTGCGACGCAATGACCGGCCAGGATGCCGTCAACAGCGCGAAAGCCTTCAACGATGCGTTGGAACTTGATGGCGTAATTCTCACAAAACTTGACGGTGACACTCGCGGCGGCGCCGCCCTCAGCGTTAAAGCGGTGACCGGTGTCCCCATCAAATTCGTGGGTGTCGGCGAACAGCTGGATCGGCTGGAAGACTTCCACCCCGACCGCATGGCCGGACGAATTCTCGGCATGGGCGACATCCTGTCCCTGTACGAGAAAGCAAAAAAAGAATTCAACGAAGAAGAAATGCTCCGCCAGCAGGAGCGGATGCAGAAAGGCAAATTCTCGCTGGATGACTTCCGCAATCAGATGCGGCAGATCAAAAAACTGGGCTCAATGCGGGATATCATGAAAATGATCCCCGGAATGGGCGCAATGGTCGACCAGTTGGCAGACCTCAACCCTGAGGACGACCTGGCACGAATCGAAGGCATGATCGATTCGATGACCATGCAGGAACGCCTCACACCTGAAATCATCGACCGCAGCCGCCGCAACCGAATCGCTCGCGGCAGCGGCGTTCAGCCAGCAGACGTCAGTAAACTGCTCAAAGACTTCTCGATGATGTCAAAAATGATGCAGGGCATGAGCAACATGGGGTTGCGCGACCGCCTGCGAATGATGCGAGGCCTCTCGGATGGGGGGTTCCTGAACCCGGGGGCCGAGATTGTCGAGAAAAAGTTAAGAAGTGGTCGAGGCCCTGCCGACAAGGACGCGGCTCGGGACAAGAAGAAAAAACAAAAAAAAGAGGCCGCAAAAGCCAAAAAACGCAACCGCCGCAAATAACCGAATACTGTTCACATGAACAGAACGCAAATAATGGCCGAGTTTGGGAAGTTTCCGAGACACTCTCGGATACTTGCCTGCCGGATTGCCAGACGGCGTTTTTACTTGGTACTTTAGAGCGTTCTACTGAACCTGCAGCCGTTTTAGACCGCGTTGTTTGCAGGTTCAAATCAGTGTTGTTGTGGCAAACCTGGGAGCAGCAATGTCAGTTCGTATTCGTATGAAGAAGATGGGCCGCAAGCATCGCCCGTTCTTCCGCATCTGTGTGATGGATTCACGCGTCGCTCGCGACGGAAAAACCATTGAGGAAGTCGGGTTCTACGACCCGATGGTCCACGACAAAGCTGCTCGTGTTAAAATGAATCTTGAGCGGGTTGAGTATTGGTTGTCGGTGGGTGCTGAGCCCAGCGAAAAAGTCAATGCTCTGATCCGCAAGGTGAAGACCAATCGCTTCGGTACAGCAAAAGCTCCGCCGCCGATGCTGGCCCCGAAGGCCCAGGAGGAAGCTGCTCCTGCTGAACCCGCAGAGGCTGCTGCTGCTGAATGACGTCGGCATCACCAGCTCGACAGTCTTTCATCCGATTTGACATTCTGACGCTCTTTCCTGAGATGTTTCACAGCTACCTCGGGCAGGGGCACCTGAAGCGAGCGATTGAACGCGGTCTGGTAGACATTCAACTGCACAATTTCCGTGACTATGCTCCCGGAAAGCGAAAACAGGTCGACGATAAACCATTTGGTGGCGGGCCCGGCATGCTGATCATGTGCCAGCCCGTGTTCGATTGTGTTGAAGCTGTGCAGACTCAGGGATCGCAGCCAGGACGGCTGCTCATGTTGACTCCTCAGGGCCGGCAACTTGATCAGACGCTGGTCGAAGAACTGGCATGCGAACCCCGACTGTTGCTCCTCTGCGGGCGATACGAGGGTTTCGACGACAGAATCCGACAGGGCTTAAAACCCCTGGAAATCTCCGCAGGTGATTTCATCTGCAACGGCGGTGAAGTACCCGCCATGCTGATAGTAGATACAGTAATCAGGCTGATTCCCAATGTTCTGCACGACGAAACCAGCAGCCGCTATGACTCATTCAGTCATGCCGGCCTGCTGGAACATCCCCAGTTCACTCGCCCTCGAGTGTTCCGCGGAATGACTGTGCCCGAAGTGCTGATCAACGGAAATCACAAAGAAATAGAAGACTGGCAGCAGCAGCAAAGTCTCCAGCGTACCGCTGAAAGACGCAGCGACCTGCTCCCGGATGCCCCGCAAAAACAAGAACCGAACCCCTAATCGAAAACCTGACAGTGGCTCACAAAAGCTCCGCCGCAACTGGCGGCTCAGGCAGGAAGGACCAGTCATCATGCGTAACCAGCTCGTGGAAAATGTCGAAAAAACCAGCCTCCGTGAACAGCCCCTGCAGTTCGCCATCGGCGATACCGTCGACGTCCACACTCGAATTTTAGAAGGCAACAAAGAACGCATCCAGAAGTTCAACGGCGTCGTCATCGCTCGCCGCGGTTCAGGGACCCGTGAAATGTTCACAGTCCGACGCATCGTTCAGGGTGAAGGCGTCGAACGAACCTTCCCGACCAATTCCCCTAAGGTCGCAGCCGTCGAAGTCAAACGACACGCTCGCGTACGCCGCGCCAAACTGTTCTTCCTCCGTGAACGTGCCGGCAAAGCCACCCGCCTTCGCGAACGCAATGCCAAGCCATGGGAAGTACAGGTCAGCGACGCCAACAACTGACGCTGCCGTACCCATAACTTCAGATCCTGCCGCCATCCCCTCTCGGGCTGGCGGTTTTTTTTTGCCAAACCGCGAATGCACTCCGCACACAACACGCAGACAAATATCATCCGGCAGTACCGGCAGCTCCCCGCTACCGTGCACCTGCTCTGTGTTGGCTCGTTCATCAATCGAGTCGGCTCGTTTGTCATGCTCTTCCTGTCAATCTACGTCAGCGAAGAACTGAAACTCGGAGCAGACTTTGCCAGCTACTGCATCGGTGCCTTCGGCTGCGGCTCCGTGATCTCAGCCTTGATTGGCGGCCAGCTGGCAGATCAGTTCGGCAGACGCCGCACAATGCTGCTGGCACTCTTCGGCGGAGCCGCAACACTGCTGCTCCTGAGTCAGATCCGCAACGGGTGGCTGTTCATGATCGTCCTGTTCCTGTTCGCCATGATCATGGATATGTACCGACCAGCCTCCGCTGCACTCATCGGTGATGCCGTTTCCGAAACTCAGCGCCCCCACGCCTTCGGACTGCTCTACCTCTCCTTCAATCTGGGCTTCGCTGTCGCTCCGCCACTCGGCGGCTATCTCGCCGGCAAGTCCTTCCAATACCTGTTCTACGCCGACGCCGCTACCACCGCTCTGTACGGCCTTGTCGTCTGGCTGAAGATACGAGAATTGCGAGGCAGTCACTGCCACACCGCAGACATACAGCAGGCGGCCCATGCCGGTGATACACCCGTCACCGCGGCTGATGCCGCTATCAGCAGTCCCGCCGTTGCCCAGCCAAACCCTAAACCACGGTCCGCACTCGCAGCACTGCAACACCTGCAGCAAGATCACAACTTCCTGCTGTTTATGACCTGCAGCCTGCTCACCAACATCGTCTTCATGCAGGCCTTCGTCACACTGCCACTCTACCTCTATCGCATGGGATTCAATGAACTGGAATTCGGGCAGATGATCTGCCTGAATGGTGCCCTCATTGTGCTGCTGCAACTCCCCGCCACACACCTGCTCAGCAAATTCCCGCGCGGTCGAGTACTGATCTGCGGAGAACTGCTGATGGCCGCTGGCTTTGCACTCACTGCACTCGCCAGCAACGCCCCCCTCATCATCCTCACCATCACACTCTGGACTCTCGGAGAAATCCTCCAGGCTCCCTGGAAACCAACGCTCGTTTCAGAAATGGCTCCGGCTGACCTTCGTGCCCGCTATATGGGACTGTTCAACATCACACACGCACTCTCCATTGCCCTCGGTGCACCCGTCGGCGGCTTCGTGCTGTCAAACCTCGGCCCGTCCGTGCTGTGGTCCGGCGCCGGACTGGTGCTGGGACTGACCAGCCTGCTCTATGCACTGCTGTTCCAACGACTGGCTCAGAACCGCTCAGCCACCTGAGTCACCACTGGGCTGAGGCTGGGGCTGAGACTTCTGCTGCTGCTCCAGTTGGTCCAGCAGCGTCTGCTTCAGCTGCCGCACTCGCTCCACATCCACTCCGTCAGGCTGCTCCGAAATAAACCACTCCGCATCCGCTATCGCCATGCCCAGACGGCCAGTTCGAGCCCGCATCTCCAGACGCTTCGCCCGATACTCAACATTGGTCGGTACGATCGCCGCCAGTGTTTCCAAACACGACAGGACTCGCTCGTTGGCCCGCTCCGCCTCAGCAAGACTGAGCAGATTATTGACCATCCGCTCGATGATCTCCGGTGTCGTACGAGACTCACGGAATCGCGGCTGATCCGGAAAACCGGCCGCCGCAATAATTCGAAGCACATCGTCCTCTGACAACCGCCGACCTCGCTCAAACACATCAATCAACTGCGAATCACCACCCGACTGCGGCTCAAATCGCACCACAAAATGACCCGGCAATCCAACTCCCAATACCTTCAAATCCAGACGCTTTGCCAGTTCCATATACAACACGGAAAGCGATATCGGTATTCCCTCCCGGTCGTCAATCACCTCATTCAGATAACTGTTCGATGCTCTGTCGTACTCAAAACGACTGCCGCGAAAACCCAACTCCTCAAACAACCATCGATCCAGCTCCGCCAGCCGCGTCGCCTCCGTAGAATCCGCCGGCAAACGACCCCGAATTTCCTCGGCCATCATTTGCACTCGCTGCACATATCCCAAAGGTTCCACATCCGCATTATCAATCCGCGCCACCAGCAAAGCACAAGTCAGCAAATCCGGCTGCACGCCAGCTTCCGCCGGACGCAGTGCCGCCACCAGTTCACGCCGAACCGCTGCCCGATGCAGATCCTCCGACAACAGCTGCAGACGACGCGACTTCTGCTGCAAACGCTCAGCCTCCGCCGCCATAAACTCAATCGCAGGCTCACCCAGCGGCAGCAATACATCCAGACCGTCCTGCTGCACCGGCAGATCCGCACGCATCCCGTCCGCAAACTCACGCAAACGAGCTGCACCCTGCGAATCCGCCCGCGCAGGAAGCAAATCCCGCCCCACCTCAAATCGACGAAACTCAGCCGTCGTACCACGAAAAGATGCCAGACCAGGACGCCCCTTCGGCAACATCACATCACGTGACTCAACAACCAGAGACTCGTTCACAAAACACTGCAAAACAGCCTCCTGCACCCGAACCGTCAAAGTGTTCCACTGACCGGCACGCCAGGCATCATGAGGCTGATTGTGCAAAATCGTCCATGAATTCACATCCGGACCGTCAAATCGCGTCAGACGCAAATTGCCAGCACTCGGATAAAAACCATAATGCCGGTCACCCTCGTCAGAATGAAACACCAGACCCGCCGCCCCGCTCTCGTCCTCCAGACGTACCAGCACTCGAATGTCATGTGGAAACGCCGGAATCTCCGCACGACTGATGCACAGCGTGCGCCCGCCAAATCCCGCCCCCTCACCGCTGACCTGCAAACGCCCCGCACGCTGACGCCAATTCCCCCCAAATAACACCGTCCACTGAGCCGGGTCCAGTGCCCCAATCGTGCTCCAGCGAGACATCAGGACAGGATTCGGATCCGCCTTCAGCTCTCGCAACAAACGCACCGGAACTGCAAATCCCAGCTTGTCCTGAAAAGCTGACTTGCGAGTGACTATACCCACGACAGCCCCCTGACGATCCAGCACCGGGCCACCACTGTTGCCCCGCTCAATCGACATCGCTAGTTGCAGCATCTCCACACCCTCAATGTCCTGATGCCCCGAAATCACACCCGAAACAATCGAATTGCGAAAACCCTCCGGATGCCCCAGCGCAACAACCTCACGACCCTGTGGAGTCTTTTCGTCAGCCGACAGAGCCAGCGCCGGCAACCGCAAATCTGCGACCTTCAAAATCGCCAGATCCAGACGACTGGATGACGCATACACCTCCACAACAGGCACCAGCTTCCCGCCCGGTAACTCCACCCGAATTTCACGACCGTCACCAATCACATGATGCGCCGTGGCGATCAGCCCACCCTCGATCACAAAACCCGTCCCCAGACCGGAATCACTGCCCGTCCGATCCGTCGCTCGCACCACCACCAGCGACTGCCTCGCCCGCTCTGCCAATGCCTCAGCCGAGAACGGAAACTCAGTGGCAGCACCCGACTCGTCAGCAACGGCCGCTGGCACAATCGGCAGCCAAAATCCGCAACACAACAGCAGCAAAAAACACTGCCCGGGCAAACACAGATTCAGAAGCACCGCTGACGCCTCCGCCGAATTCCCACGATAAATTCGCATCTGCGATGCGCAATCCACCGCTCAGTGTACCCAGGACACCGCCGGGAATACACCACACCTTCGGAAACTGACTGCAATTCAGCAGCACCGTCACCCGCGGGACAGCAGACACAACGAACGAGGCTCCACACGCACCTGCAGCGGTAAACATCCGCCCGGATCTCCGTCCGCCTGAAATTCAGCCCCCAGGACGCCGTCGACCTCACGCACTGACACACTCGTCGTACGGAATCTCGTCGTCTCCGACTCACCCGTTGGCAACCCCAGCTTCAGTCGCAGCAAATGCCAAAGCAACACCCAGCGACCGCTGCCCCGGTAAACCCGCACGTCCAGCAATCCATCATCCGGCAATGCCTCAGGTGCAAACGGGATCTTAAAACCATACCGCGGCACATTCGAAATGATCACATGCGATCCACGCGCCGGCCCCGGCTGCTCTGCCGCCGTCACCTCAAATCGCCGCTGCCCCGACCACAATAATGCCCGCAGCACCGGGAACACATAACTCCAGCGAGAAATATGCCCCACACGACGACGATGCACATCCGACACAACGTCCGCATCAGGCCCGCAACTGACCATTAGCAGCACACGACGACCATTCGCCGTCGCAGAGTCCAGCCGCAAGACACGCCCCTCTGCGATCACACCCGCCAGCGATCGGCCACAACGCCGCAATCCAAGATACTTCGCCAGCAGATTCTCAGTACCCATCGGCAGGATCGCCAGCGGAAATCCCGGATGACGGTTCACCAAATCCGCGACCGTCCCGTCACCGCCAGCCACCACAATACAACACACCTCACGAACGCCAGATGCAGCTCGCATCCACGCATCCAAACGAGCTCGCACAGAAAATGAACGAACCCGAAATCCCAGCGCCCGCAGCTCAGCCAGCAAACGCATCAGCTCACGCACACCGCGACCACTGCCGGACAGCGGGTTGCGCTGCACCACAACCCAACTCCCCGACTTGCTCATCACAGTGGTCACTTCGGAGTCGCCAGCTTAATCAAATGACCATCACTCCGCACAAACAAACCACCACGCGACACTCCCGGACTGCACAAAATCGTCTCGCCCAGATCCAGCTCAGACACTATCGTGCCCTTGTCAGACTCCAGCTTCACCACAAATGCCACGCCCGCTTCATTCAACAGATACAAATGACCGCCAGCAAAAACCGGAGTACCACTGAAGGGACCACGCAGACGCAACTGCCAGACACGCTCTCCAGTCTGCAGTGATGCTGCATTCAATACACCTGAACTGTTCAGCACCAGCGCCAGATCACCAGCCACAACCGGACTCGATGTCGCCGGACTGATACCGCCTGAATTCCAGAGCTGCTCCACCGAATCCGCAGCCGGCTTCAATGCCGTCAGGCCATTCGAAGGGACATACACAGTTCCAGCAGCAACGGTCGCTGACGGGATCGTCGAAGCACCCTTGTCAAAATCCCACAAAATCTTGCCCGTCTCAGGATCCACCGCCGTCAAACCCTTCGATGACTGCAGCAACACCTGAGCTGCTCGACCAGCCCGACCCGGAATCAACGCAGGTGATGTCCAGTTGGCAGCTCGCGGACGCTGAATCTGCCAGCGAGTCTCTCCGGTGATCACATCAACCCCGCAGGCAAATGCCTCAGCATCACTCTCCACCTGAACCACCAGAATTCCACCCACAACAATCGGAGATGAAGACATACCCAGACTGTTGCTGGCATTCGGAAACTCACGACCCAGTCCCCGATACCACAACAAAAGACCCTTCAAGTCCAGACAGAACAAATCGTTGCTCGAAAAGAACGCAAATACTCGCTGACCGTCACTGGCCATCGTCGGAGTCGCATTGGACATCTTTTCATGCGTCTGAGTCCGACCGGATGCGTAAAACTGCCGCTGCCAAAGCTGCATCCCGCTCTCAGCATCAATACTGATCACATGCAGGCGATTCTGCGTATAACCAGAACTGGCAGACACAAATACCTGGCCATCCACTATCATTGGGCCCGATACACCCCGCCCCGGTAATGATGCCTTCCACGCAATCGTTGAACCACTCAGCTCGGTCGGCAGCGATTCACCCGTAGCCACCGAATTCGCTTCGTTGCCTCGAAACTGCTTCCAGTCGTCCGCACGAACCGCCACTGACCCCAGCAGCAATCCGCACACAGCCATCAAAAACACGGATTTCACTGCAGGCCGATTCATTCGGCACCTCCTTTATTCAGTGCCGTCTTCCGCGATACACCATTTCGAACCACAACTGGACCAGGCAAAACCCCCACACCCGTACCGTCACACACACGCAGCTGGAACTGATACTTCTGAGCCCAGTCCTGAGTCTGCTCGTTCTGACAAATCTTGAACGCCAGCACATTCACGCCAGGCTTCAGCTGAACCGGAACCGAATACTGGTCCAGCTGAGTACTGCGGTGATACTCCTCTCGCTCAAATGCCAGCACTCCATTCACCCACAACTTCCAGGCATTCGGAGTTCCCAGGCGAACCTGCAGGGTCTGCGCCGCAGGACTGCTCCAGTCAGCCGCCGCATACATCGCTGAACCCTTGAAATTCTCAATCTGCTTCGCAATATCCACCACACCAAAATCATCCGTCGTCTCAATCGTCTGCCAACGCACCTTGCCGTTCATCCCGTCGTACTCGGAGTCCAAATTCGGACGATCCTGCACAATCTCAGCTTCGGGTGCATAAGCCACCCCAAAACCCTTCCCTTCACGATTGTCAAACGGTCCCACAATCTTCCACGATGTCACAAACCCAAAGTGACGACTGATGTCAACAGCCTCACCCGCCTTCCGCAGCGATTCAGAAATTGTCTTCACCTGATCCTCGTGTACCGCACCAGCCAGCGCCCGCCGGTACAACTCAGTGGCTGCCGCACCCTCGGCCTTCGCTGCCTCAGACAGCAGCAAATCGACTGCGTCACGACGAAACTCCGGACTGGGATCATTCAGCATCCCGGGAATCAACTTGGCCGACACAGTGGCGTCCTCAGACAGCAGTGTGTCATAAGCCAGCCGGCGAGCATCAGCCGAATTCGCCGTGTCCAACACAAATGCCCGCAGAGCCGCAACAGGCAACGGCTTCCGCGATGACCGCAGCGTCTCAGCAATCTGCTCAAAGGTATTTCGCAGCCAGTTCAGGCCTTCCGGAGTCGCCTTCTGGAAACCGGCCAAAATCGGCAACAACGCCCGCGCGCCAGATTCCGTCAGTGCCACCAGAGCCCTCTGGTTTTCGCGACTGCCCTGACCCGCTGTCTTCGCTGACTGCAGGATTCCCACCGCCTCCGTAATCGCATCCACACGCTCTTTTTTCTTCTCTGCACCCGCGCCGCCCGCCAGCACTGCCAGCAGACAAAACGCCGCCAGCAGCGACAGAACCCGGTACAAGCCAGCCCGAACAGACAAACGCCCGCCCCGACAACCACCAGTCTTTACCGCCATGACAGTGACTCCGTCACTCAACAACTTCATGCTCTCAAGAGCCAAAACGGCTGTCCTTAAAACTGCCGTTCTGCACCCCCCATTTCGAAGTCCCACAGTTGCAACGCCACCGAACTTCGCCCCGCCACTACTAGAACATCGCAGAACTGAGCATGCCACTCCGACGTCGAAATAAATGACAGAAACCGGGCGATCGTCAGATTCGGAGCACCGCTGACCACTTTTCGCACCCGAAAAGCCTGTTTCAATTCCGCATTTTCACACACCCCCGGTAACACTCTCGTGTGCTGAACAGAAACTGCACGAATCGCATCAATCCTCCCCGGATTCCGTTTGCCGTCATCGTTTTTTCTGCCATGATGCAGGGTGTCACTCGTCCGCATCCGGGGTGCCGCGCCCACTGTTAGTCCGTTTACCGCATGTTCCGAGCTGACTCATGCTGCTGATATTCCTGCGAGTAGCCTACCTGCTGATCTGTGCCGGCGCAATTCTTGCGTACATCTCCACAGAAACCGTCGCCGGAAAAACGGCGATGATGCCACCCAATATCGAAAACAACAAAGCACTCGCCTTCTTCGTGCTGCTCTTGATCTCGCAGTTTGTCACCATCGGTGACCTGCTCATCCACCGAAAACGCATCGAAGTTATCTCCAGCGTCTACTTCGGTATCCTTATCGGCGTACTCCTCGCCTACCTCATGATCCAGGCACTGACCCCCGTTGTTCCGCCAGACAGCGGATACCACACCCTTGTCGTGCTGCTCACGCTGCTGATCCTGCCCTATGTGTGCGTCTCACTCCTGCTGCAAACCAAAGACGACTTTCGCTTCGTCATCCCCTACGTCGAATTCCAGCGCGACCTGAAAAGTGGTCGCCCGCTCGTCGTCGACAGCAGTTCCCTGATTGATGGACGCATCGCTGATGTCGTCGAAACACAAATCATCGAATCCCAGCTGATCGTCCCCGACTTTATCCTCGCTGAAGTTCAGGAAATCGCCGACTCGTCCGACAAAAACCGCCGCACCCGCGGACGCCGCGGACTCGAAGTCCTCGCAAAGATTCAGCAAAGCACACACGTCGATGTCAAAGTGGTCGAAACATCACGACACGAATACCGCATGATGACCGTCGACCAGAAGGTCGTGGCACTGGCCAAACAAATGCGCGGCGGTGTCATCACGAACGACTTCAATCTCAATAAAGTTGCCAGCGTGCAGGGAATCCCCGCCATCAACCTCAACGATGTCGCCAATTCACTTAAACCACGCTACATCCCCGGCGAACGCCTCAACATTCGGGTCATCCGAGAAGGTGACGGGCCCGGCCAGGGAGTCGGATACCTGGACGATGGCACCATGGTCGTCTGCGAAAATGCCTCCGGACTAGCCGGCCGCGACATCGATGTCACTGTCACCAGCGTCCTGCAAAACAGCGCCGGTCGCATGATCTTCGGTAAACTGGCCAGTCGCCCCGGAGAACAGACTCCAGCCTAAATCACTGCATAATCATCCACGCAGCCTTCAGATACTCCGTCTCTGGACACGTCGACAGAACCGGATGATCCGGCGCCGCTCCGGTCCTCGCGATCAGCTGAAAACTCCGCGGCGGTGACAAGTGGCCGTCACCGTCAGCCTCGTCCCCAGGTGACCTCGCGGCCGCTGACAACAACTGCAGAAACTCAGACTCCGGCAGCAAACCAGCACACGTACAGCTCAGCAGCAAACCGCCAGGCTTTACCAGGCGCATCGCCAGACGATTCATCGCAAAGTGCTTCCGCGTGCCGTCCTCAATCTCCATCCGACTGCGAATCAGCTTCGGCGGATCCAGTATCACCACGTCAAACTGACGCCCGTTACGCAGCATCTCACGCATATAACTGAAGATGTCAGCCTGCACAAAACGCACCCGCGCCTGATTCAGATTGGCGTTCTCCCGAGCAACCTCCAGAGGCTCCTCATCCAGATCCACTCCCGTTACCTCGGCCGCCTCACCAAGCACTTTCGACTGAATCGAAAAACCACCCGTGTAACAGCACAGATCCAGCAGCGTTTTCCCGGCACAAAAATCCGCCAGACGCCGCCGATTCTCACGCTGATCACAAAAGAACCCCGTCTTGTGTCCGCCGTCAAAACGCACCCGAAAACGGGTCCCATACTCCTGAATAATCACGTTCCCCGGACAGCCCTCCGACTTTAGCTCAGGAGGATCACAGCCCTCCTGCGACAAAAACTGCGGGCTCGTTCGCAACAGCCAGTGCTTCGCACCAGTAATCTCCGCCAGCATCGGTAGCAACAACGAACCCCGCTGGTACATCCCCAGCGAAAAAGCCTCCGCCGATAATACCCCCGCAAAATTGTCGACCACCAGCCCGGACAAACCGTCAGACTCCGCGTGCACAACACGCCACGCCGAAGTCTGAGACGCCAGTTTCAAGGTCTCCGCACGCAACGCCGCCGCCGACTGCAGCTTCCCCCGCCACGCCCCATCACCCGGCAGTTCAGCACCATGCCACAACAGCCGCACACACAGTTCGCTGCGAGAATTAAACAGGCCATAACCAAACGGCTGTGAATGCTGCTCAGCATACAGCGCCACCAAATCCCCGGCCTTTGCACCGCCACTGTCCTCCATGCGACGACGATACATCAGCGGATGCAGACTGCGACTTTTCATTCGCACCACCGGAATCGGTTCCGCCGAACGAGGCCCCAGCTGACTGCGCTGACGCACCAGCTGACCACCCGACTCGCCAGCTGCCCGAAACACACCCTCACCCACCACATCCCCGGCAGACCGCTCACCAAAGTTCGAACCACCGCCTCGGCGGTCGTCCTTCTGACGCGACTTCTTCATCGAATTTCCTTCAGTTCACGGTGCCGCTTCAGCCCGCCGGCTCAGCGTCTGCAAATATGCCAGCAAATCCACAAACTGATCCGCAGAAAGGATCTCAGCCACATTCGCAGGCATTGGCGAAGATGCCGATATCCGCCGCTCATCCAGATCTGCAGACGGCATGATCACTTCACGACCCTGACTGTCCGTCATACTGATTCGCTCATCTGATAACTCCTTCAGCAAACCACTCAAAGCCTGACCGTCCTTCGTCACAATCGTCGTCGTCCGAAATGCCACATCCACATTGCGACTGGGAGCCAAAATGTCCTCAACCAGCCGCTGCACGCCCCGACTGGCCACACCATCCAGATTCGGCCCTACCTGCCGACCCTCACCCGCTACCTGATGACAGATCTGACAGTTCTTGCGGAACAGCTCCCGACCCGCCTCCACCATACCCGTACGCTCAGACAATAGCTTCCGCCGCTCGCTGATCAGGGTATCCGTCTCCACCGTTTCCTCAGGCAGCTGAGCCAAAATCTCAGCCAGCCGCTGCCGCACTTCCACAGTCGCCACCGCCTGCAAACGAAGCTGCACCGCCGGTCGCTGCAACAGCCGAGCCGATGCCTGACCAGACTCAATCAGACCCGTCAGCACCACCGCGCCAGCACTGTCAGTCGCCAGTACCTCAGCCATCTGCTGCTGCTCAGCCGCTGTCGCGCCATGAAACGCCGCCTTCAGCAGCGACGCCAGATCCGCACTCGCATCCCTCGCAAAAGCCTCCCGAACCGCCGCTACAAGCTGACGATCAGCCTCCGGCAACTGCAGCACTAATGCCAGCGACGCCAGCACCGAACTGTCCCGCAGCTTCGCCAATGCACCAGCAGCCTCCGCACACTCCCGACCACTCAGGTCAGCACGCACCGCCAGTTGCTCCAGCACTCCGCCAAACTGCTCCAGACCAAACTCGGCTATCAGTGCAACCGCCGCCGATCGCCGACGCGAATAGTCCGACGGATTCAAACCAGCCACCGAAAATCGACCCGCCGCCAGCCACGCATAGGCCGTTGCACCGTCCCCGTCCACCAGTTCCAGCTGCACACGCTGGCCAGCCGCCGACTGCAAATTCCAGCTGATCTGCTGCGCCACATCGTTCCGTGGCGGAGCTTCCTGACGCAACACCTTCCCCGTACCAGCATCCAGTAAACGCACCAGATTCACCTGCTTCAGCGGCTTGTCCGGAAATCCATCATGACCCGCGATATAAAAACTGAATTCCGCAGGAGCCAAAAACGGCTCAGAACGCCACCGACCCGTCTTCTGCTCCCCCGACTCAAAACTGCTATACAACACAGCACCCTCCACACCGTCCGCACACCGACGCGATGTCGTAACACCCCAGCAGGTGTCCTGCACTGCTGCACCCGCTGCAGAGACCGCACCCCACGTCAACGCACGCACCTGCTGCAGCTGCTGCAAATCAGCCGCATCCCGCATTCCCAGCTGCTGCAAAACAAGAGCTTCAGACCAGCCACGAACTGACTCCGGAATCGCCTGGCGACGCTCCGTGAATCCCCGCGCCATCGCCGACAACAACCGCACCTGCTCGTCCGGTCGATCCGCAAATTGCCCGCGAATCGCCCGCACAACTGCGCCCGCAGCCTCAGCACTGACCTGGGCCGCAGCATACTGCAAATACTCCGGCAAACGCGCCGGCTGCATCGCCGCAATCACCTCCACATTGCCAGCCACAAATGCTGCACCCGTCTCGGATTTCACCGCCAGACACAAATCTGCAACTGCCGAAATCTCCGACCGCAGACGCAGCTGAGCAGCAAAACGCTGCAGCCAGTCCTCATGCTGCAAATGATTCCGCAAGGCAATCCGCAATGCATGCCGCAAATGCACATCACCCAGCTCAGTCGTCAGCAGCAGTCGCAACAGCGGCCCCTGCAAAGACTCTGCACTGTGCACCGCCGCTGCAGATGCCGCCGCGCGTCGCACCAAAGCCGACAGATCTGCCAAACCCCGCTGCAACAACCCCACACTGTCAGCTGCCAGCGCAGAATCCACTGCCGACTCCCGCAGCGCACGAAACACATGCACCCGCACAGCCTCATCAGGATCCGCCAGCAAACTCGCCAGATCAGACCCCGTCATCGCTCCCAACTGCACCAGCAGACGCAGACTGTTACGCCGCAACTCCGCAGACTCCCCCCGCAATCCCGCTCGCAAGAACGGTACTGCTGCTGCCGCATGACGGTCCAGCAGCAGATCCCGAGCCAGTCGCTGCTGCGGCAGTGTCCCCTTAGATATAAATTCAACCAGCTGCTCAGGAGTCTTTACAGTCAGATCCGGCCCGTAATTCGTCGACCACAAACGACCCGCATCCGCAGACTCCCACGACACCCGCCAGATCCGACCCCGATAACGATCACGTCCAGGATGCTTCAGATCCACTTCATAATGACCAATGATCCGATTGTAAAAATCGGCCACATACAAAGCCCCATCAGGACCCGCTACCAGATCCACCGGCCGAAACCACGGGTCACGACTGCTCAATAAATCCGGCCGCTCGATCGCTCGCACACTCGAACCGCGCCGCTGCAACTGATTCCGGTTTACCCGCGACGTCATCACGTTGCCGTCAAATGTCGAATCCGCATACTCCGACGGAAACAACGTCTCCGCTCCCAAAGACAATGCCGCTATCGCCGTCGACCCGTGCAGATGATCCATCACGTTCGGCACATAACCCAGACCGTCATGCGGACGCCCAAAACTGTCGTAACAGCCGCCCGGCAACAGCAGTGTCACCGGCTTTGTATGACAGTCCGCCGTGTAAATGTCACCCAGTCGGTCAATCGCCATCCCAAACGGATTCACCTGCCCCTGAGTATACAGCTCAATCCGCGTACCATCCGGGCGAAAACGAAACGTATTACCCGATGTCAGCACCACTCGATGCCCGTCACGACCAGCCACCTCAGATCGGTTGTTGAAACCATGACACGCATAAATCCAGCCATCATCACCACGCCGAAACGCGTTGCACATCCCGTGCGTATCACGAGTTGTATCGAAGGGGCCGTACAACACCTCACGGCTGTCACACACACCGTCCCCATCCTTATCCCGCAACAGCCAGATATTCGGTATGCTGAAACAAATCACCCCATCCTGCCACGGTATCAGACCTATCGGAATGTTCAGACCGTCAGCAAACACCGTCGAACGATCGGCCCGAAAGTCCCCGTCTGTGTCCTCCAGAATCCGAATCGTGTCACGCGGTACCGCACCCGCCGCTGCCGCAAACGGATATTCTTCAGAACTGCTGACCCACAGACGACCACGCGCATCAGCCGCCAGATTCATCGGCTTGGCGATCTGCGGCTCACTGGCCACCAGATGCACCCGAAATCCCGGCGGTAACTCAAAACTGCGATGCTGCTCCTCAGCGCTGACCGCCTCTGTGTCCCGCACACCCAGCGCAAACGAGTCCTGCTGCGCATCCGCCGACCGCACCAACACAAACAACAGCACGACACTTAGACTCAGATTTCGCTCACGCATGACTTGCTCCTGACTTCAAACAGGTGCACCGACACCGCTGCCATTACTCATATCGCAGCGCGTCAATCGGGTCCAGACAACTGGCCCGCCACGCCGGATACAAACCAAAAACCAGTCCCACGCAGGCCGCAAAAACCATCGCCACAATTCCTGCCGGTATCGAAACCACCACCGGCCAGTCAGCCCCCGGACTGATCGTGTTGATCAGCTTCGTAATCCCCACCGAAGCACCAATCCCCATCGCCAAACCAATCACACCGCCAAAACAGCTCAAAACCACAGACTCAATCAGAAACTGCACCAGTATGTCGCGACCACGAGCACCCATGGCCATGCGAATGCCAATCTCCCGAGTCCTCTCGGTCACCGACACCAGCATAATATTCATAATCCCCACGCCTCCCACCAGCAGCGAAATCCCGGCGATCGAGGCCAGCAACGCCGTCATCATCGCCGTGATCGTCCCAAACAACTGCGATAACTGCTCACTCGTCACCACCTCAAAATCAGCCTTCTGACCAAGCGCAATCTTGTGCCGGTCACGCAGCAATGCCGTGATTTCACCTCGAGCCGTCTCGATCAGCTCCGGACCACGAGCCCCCACAAGAATCGCCGCCACATCCTTGAAACTGCTGCCCTGCAAACGCCGCTTCACCGTCGTATAAGGCATCAGCACCACATTATCCTGATCATCCCCGGTCAGCGATGCACCCTTCGCTCCCAAAACACCCACAATCGTAAACGGAATATTGCCAATCCGAATCTGCTGACCCACCGGGTTGTCCGACGGAAACAACTCACGCACCACCGTATACCCAATCACACATACACAATTGCCAGCCCGCTCGTCACGATCCGTGAAAAAACCGCCCGCATCAATCTCCCAGCTCCGCACTCGCAAATAATCCACACCAACTCCCCACATCTCCTTCGGCTGCATGTTCGTGTTGCCGCGAACGACAGGACGAGCACCAAAGACGAGCGGTGAATAGGCCAGCACAGACGTACATTCACGCCCAATCGCTCGAGCATCGTCGTCCGTCAGCGTAATCATATTGCCCGACTGCACACCGCCCCGCCGCCGATCAAATCGCGGCTGCACGACAATAAAATTCGAACCAATCGACTGCAACTGATTCTGCAGCAACTCACCCGCACTGCTGCCCACCGACACCATCGTCGTGACCGCCGCAATCCCAATCACAATTCCCAATACCGTCAGCGCTGCTCGCATCTTGTTTCGCAGCAATGCCCGTACCGCCACATAAACCGTCAACAGGAAACTCATGGAGCCTCCGCTGGCTTGATGCCGGTTACCACCTCATCACCGTCCACCAAAGTCCCGCCCATTACATGCGTAAACCGATAGTCACTGTCGCCAATCCGAATCTCTGCTGCCTTCAGCCGACCCGTGTACAGAGCCTCCGTACCGCCCGCTGCCACAGCCTCAGCTGAACCCGCTGACGCAGCCGCACCAGCCGCTGCTGCCGACTCCTGCACCGTTTCACGCAGCCACACGATGCGTTTGGTCGCAGCCTTCGCCGCCGCCACATTCTCGTCCACAGGAGGAGTCAGCGCGGAACGGGCGGAATTCTCACGCCCCTCCTGAGTCGTAAACAGCTCCAGATACTTCTGATCTGCATCACGCACCTGAGACCTCTCAGGGTTGAATCGCAATGCCTCATTCGGAATCTTCAGAATCCCCTTCAGCTCAGATACCTGAAACGTCAGACTGGCCGTCATCCCAGGCAGCAGCTTCAACTCGGCATTCGGAGTCGCCACAATCACCGGGTACGTCACCACATTCTGACTGACCGTCGGCGAAATCCGAATCTGCTCAATCGTTGCATTCCGAAAAACCTCGTCCGGATACGCGTCCACGGAAAAGAAAATCGGCTGCTTCGCATCCCGAGCCGCTCGGATCAGACCAATGTCCGCCTCATCCACCGCCGCCAGAATATGCATCTTCTCACGCATCTGCGGAGCAATCACGAACAGCTCAGGAGTCTGGAACTGCGCCGCCAGTGTCTGACCCGGATCAATCTTGCGATCAATCACCACACCGTCCACAGGAGACGTAATTCGGGTATACCCGACATTGGCGTTCGAATTCTCCAGGTTCGCCTCAGCCTGACTCACCCCCGCCTCCGCAACCTGCAACTGCGCCTCCAGGGCACTGCGAGCAAACCGGTACTGGTCCAGCTCAGCCTGCGAAATGAAATCGGCGTTCTCCTGCTGCAAAGCCAAAGAACGCTTCTCGTCGTTGATCGCCCGCTGCAGCTCCGCCTTGACACGATCCACCTCCGCCCGGCGAGTCTTCAGAGCGGCCTGATCACGCGACACCGCAGCGTTGTAAATCCGCGGATCAATCTCCGCCAGCACATGCCCAACCTTCACCTCCGTGTTGAAGTCCACATGCAGCTTCTCAATCGGTCCACTGACAAAACTGCCCACCTTGACCTTCAATACCGGATTCAGCTCACCCGTCGCATTGACAGAAATCCGCAGATCACCAGTCTCCAGACGAGACAACCGATACTGCGGCTTGTTCCGCTCTGCAAACCACCGCTGCGCACGCTGACCGCCAAAAAACAGCGGCACACCCACCACGGCCAAAATTATCGTGTAGCGGATAATCGATCTCATCAGCTCTCTCTGCCAATTCCCCGGTTAGACCCCTCAACCCCTCACCGTAACTCGGGCTTTCCAGCCCGAGCACCACCCCCCGCCCCTCAAGGCTTCAAACGCACCACCGCATCCTCCTGAGGCATACTGCCCACAGCCTGCTGCGGCAGCCGACAAGCAATCTTCACCCGCGATGCCGCATCGTCTATGTACGTCCGACTGCGCTCCGCTGCATGCTGAGTCAGCCAGGCAAACAATCGACCGTTACCCACACTCGTCTCGATCTCCGCCTCCACAAATCCGCCCGACAGCCGCAGACCCACCACCTCGTGCAGACGATCCAGACCCAGCCCCTGAGCCGCACTGATCGTCACAGTATCCCCATAACGCCGACGCAGCACATCCACAAATGACTGATCAGGAACCCGATCCACCTTGTTCAGCACCAGCAGCACATTCGTCGCCTCAATCCCGATTTCCTGCAGCACCTCATACACGGTGCGAATCTGTCGCTCCGCCTCCGGACTGCTGGCATCCACCACATGCAGCAGCAAATCCGCATGCCGAGCCTCTTCCAGAGTCGATCGGAAGGACGCCACCAGATGGTGCGGCAGATTCCGCACAAAACCCACCGTGTCACTCAACAACACATCCCCAAAAGCCGCCACGTGCCAGCGGCGAGTCCTGGTGTCCAGCGTCGCAAACAGCTTGTCCTCCACCAGCACGTCAGCCCCCGTCAGAGCCCTCATCAGAGTACTCTTGCCGGCATTCGTGTAACCCACCAGCGATACCGTCGGCTGCTCACGACGCAGTGAGACCGTCCGACTGCGACGTTCTTCCACATCATGCAGCCGCGACTTGAGCTCGGCGATGCGACGATCAATCAGTCGACGGTCCGTCTCCAGCTGCTTTTCACCGGGTCCACGACCAGCTCCCAGACCACCCGTACCGCCACCACCTACGCGTTCCAGATGAGTCCACATGCGTTTCAGCCGAGTCCGATAGTACATGAGCTGAGCCAGCTCGACCTGCAACATGGCCTCGGTCGTGCGGGCATGAGTCGCGAAGATGTCGAGGATCACCTCGCTGCGATCCACAATCGGCTTCTCCAGAGCCTGCTCAAGAGCACGGCCCTGCGAAGGAGACAGATTGTTGTCGAAGATGACCATCTGCGCCTCAGTGGCCAGAATCATCTGCTTCAGCTCTTCCAGCTTGCCACTGCCAATGCAGGTCGATGGAGTCGGCGTTTCACGGAACTGCACCAGTTCGCCCACCACCTCCACACCAGCCGTCTGCACCAGACCCTTCAGCTCGTCCAGCGCATTTGTGCGGTCAAACCCATCGTCCGGATGAAATACACCCGCCAGCACCGCCCGCTGACTGGATACCTTCAAGGACTCTCGCTTCGGATCACCCAAGTCTCTTGACCCTTCTCCGGAAAAAACATTCACTCAAAACAACGGCGGACAAACTCACCGAACTTCGGCGACTGCCCGGAATACCCCTATGCTACCCTTCCACCCTGCCTCTGGAAAGTCACTCAAAATATTGTGTACTTCACACGAATTCCGGTGATTCCTGATTCTGAAATCGCCGGGAAACCGGCGTTCTCTGGCACAAAATGCCGCAGATCATATCACCTCTTACCTGCAATCATGCCGCCTGCCGTGCCAAAACGACATCGTTCAGCCGGCTGCCGACAGCGACTTGCCATGTAGGCAACCGCAGACGGTAACTAAGCTGTATCTTTTCGTTTTTTGGAACCTCACCCCTGAAGATTCACGGACCTGTTGCTGATGAATTCGACAACGCGTGTGTCACCTGGTACTTGTCAATCACTAACGCAACCTCATCCGTATACGACACGACGCCTCGATGAGGTTTCCGGTGGCAGTGCTGGAAATTAATGTGTTCCATCTTCCGACTTTTTCTGATTCCATCTTAATCAGCGTGTACGCCACTGAATGCCCCGTCAGTTACCAGGCGACATGCGAATCCGCGTGATTCCATCGCATCTGTTGCCTGTTGTAATGAGACAATGCTGGAGTCCGATTGTCGAAGCTGATTCACAATTTCGTTCGCCGACACAGAATGCCGCTGCGGCGACGATGTCCATCCGGCGAAAGCGAAGACCACACAGACCCCTGCAGTGGCCAGCACGTTGCCACACGAAAAACTGGCCCCCGTCCTCAATGGAAATAGTAAGAACTGCAGGGGCAATCCTCCATTTGCAAATAACAACTGCGTTCACCTGAGCGGTGGCTAGTGAGACGTCGAACCCCGGAAAAACCGTAATCCCGCAGTGTCAGGTGCCACGGCTGGTTTTAGAACCGGGTTGCATGGCCTGCCTTTGAACCGTGCCAGTCGGAATCCGTATACCAGCAAATGTCTGCAAACATGGCGACGAAGCAACTGAGCCAATATGAGACAACGTTTCCGACACCATGAGCGTCTGGATCACCCCTGCCAGCCAATTCGCCACAACAAATTCCCGGACGACGGCGGCTGCTGCACGCAGGGGCCATCGGCATGGCTGGCACACAAATCCCGGGACTGCTCAACCTGCCGCTGTTGCTGGCCGCCGACCAGCAGGCCGACAAATCTCCCAAATCCTTCATCTTCGTTTCTCAGTACGGCGGACTCAGCCAACTGGATTCGTAGGATCGCAAACCCACCGCCCCGGCTGACCTGCGCGGCCCCTGCAAACCGATCGCCACCGGCACTCCGGGTTTCCACGTCCGCGATCGCTACGGCAGACACCCGTTCGGACAAAATCTTCTGCTCGCACACAGACTGATCGAAGCCGGTGTCCGCCTCGTCAGCGTTGTCGCCTCGATGAGACTGGCTCCCAATGGCCGCTTCGTCAGCGTCGAAACCTCGGACATGCACGGCAATGCCGGAATCGGCATCTTCAACAACGGCTGGAACGGACTGGGCTGGGCACTGCCTCGCGCTGATGCCTTCATGGGCACACTCCTCGAAGACCTCGATGAACGTGGCCTGCTCGACTCCACACTCGTCGTTATGGCCGGTGATTTCGGACGCACACCTCGCATCAGCCGCGGAGCCTCAGCCATTGGTCGAGACCACTGGCCAAACTGCTACTCAACCATGCTGGCAGGAGCCGGTATACCAGGCGGAACCGTCTATAGGGCGATTGATGAAACAGCCGCCTCGGTGAACGATCGGCCCGTCAGCCCGAAGAATTTCGGTGCCACCATTCTGGCGACCATGGGCATCGACCCATGCACGAGGCTTAGCCCCGATGGATTCACTCTGCCAGCCAGCGACGGACAACCAATCTTCAGCCTGTAAGCTGAAACAAGCTGCACGCCGCTGAAAGCCTCAGCCACGCCCCTGCATTGCCCGCAGCATCGCTTCACCCATGCCGCCCGGACTGGGTGAAACCACAACACCAGCAGCCGTCAACGCCGACATTTTCTCAGCTGCTGTACCGCCACCACCAGAAATAATCGCACCCGCATGACCCATCCGCTTGCCCGGAGGAGCAGTCTGGCCGGCAATAAAGCCAGCCATCGGCTTCGTCACATGCGACTTGATGTACTCGGCCGCGACCTGCTCGGCACTGCCGCCAATCTCACCAATCAACAGAATACCCTCAGTACCCGGATCATCCTGGAACATCTTCAACAGCTCGATGTAGCTGGTCCCGTTGATCGGGTCCCCGCCAATCCCCACCGCTGTGCTCTGCCCCAGCCCCACACGGCCCAACTGCCAGGCCGCTTCGTAAGTCAGCGTCCCGCTCTTGCTGATAATTCCAATCGTGCCCGGCTTGTGAATATAACCAGGCATAATGCCGATCTTGGCGATGCCCGGAGTAATCACGCCAGGGCAGTTGGGACCAATCAGCCGCGATGAGGATTTCTCCAGACCACGACGAACTCGCAGCATGTCCATCACCGGGATACCCTCGGTGATCGCCACAATCAGCTCCATCCCGGCATCCGCCGCCTCCAGAATCGCATCCGCACAGAACGGCGGAGGCACAAACACCATCGATGTGTTGGCACCTGTCTTCTCACGCGATTCACGCACCGAATTGAAGACCGGGAAACCGTCAACCGTTGTGCCGCCTTTACCCGGAGTCACCCCGCCGACAAACACATCCACACCCGGCTGACACTCAGCCGCATACTCTCGGCACTTCTGACTGTGGAACAGGCCGGAGTTTCCAGTGATGCCCTGAGTAATAACTCGAGTGGCCTTCGATACCAGAATGCTCATGACAGAGTTTTCGCAAACAGAGTTCAGTGATCAAAAAAACAGCAACACAGATCAGGCATTCAACGCCCGCACAACCTTCTGGGCCGCATCAGTCAGGTCCGTCGCAGCAATGATCGGTCGACCACTGGCCTGCAGCATCTCGCGAGCCTTCTCGACGTTGGTGCCCTCCAGGCGCACCACCAGCGGCACGTTGAAACCCACCTTCTCATAGGCATTCAGCAACGCCGACACAATGATGTCACACCGCATAATCCCGCCGAAAATGTTTACCAGCACCGCCTTCACGTTGCTGTCCGCCAAAATTATGCGGAAGGCCTCAGTCACCTGATCTTCGTCAGCACCACCACCCACGTCCAAAAAGTTGGCCGGCTCGCCACCATGCAGCTTGATCAGGTCCATCGTGCTCATCGCCAGACCAGCACCATTCACCAGACATCCGATGTTGCCGTTCAGCTTGACATAGCTGAGCCCCGTGTCGGCAGCCCGCACCTCCGCCGGCTCCTCCTCTGACAGATCTCGCAATGCCACCACATCCTTGTGACGAAACAAAGCGTTGTCGTCAAATGTCACCTTCGCATCCAGCGCCAACATCTGACCGTCTTCCGTCACGACCAGCGGATTAATCTCAGTCATGCTGCAGTCATAGTCCACGAAGAACTTGCAAATCCTGGGCAGAAACTTCTCTGCACTGCGGACCGCTGCAGCATCCAGACCCAAAGCATAGGCCAGCTTGCGAGCCTGATAAGGGTAGAGCCCCGCGACCGCGTCGAAAGGCTCCTGCAGAATCTTCTCCGGTGAATGATGCGCTACCTCTTCAATCTCCATGCCACCCTCCGATGACATGATCAGCACTGGACCACCAGCCTCGCGGTCCACCACAATCCCCAGATACAGCTCGCGAGCAATCTTCAGGCCCTGCTCGACAAACAGCGTATTGACCTGCTTGCCAAAGGCTCCCGTCTGTATCGTCACCAGCGTGCTGCCCAGCATCCGAGCCGCATTCTGGCCGGCTTCCTCTGCAGAACGCACCAGCATCACACCACGCTGCTCAGGATGCTCAATAAATCGCCCCTTGCCACGCCCACCAGCGTGAATCTGAGACTTCACAACCGCGAGCGGGCCGCCCAGCGAATTAAAAGCCTGAGCTGCCTCTTCAGGTGTGCGAGCTACCACGCCCTGAGGAACCGCTACGCCCGCAGCCCGCAACAACTGCTTCGCCTGATACTCGTGGATCTTCATGCTGATGCCGCCAAAACTGGAAACAGAACACCGACCGATATTATTGTGAGCACCGTCTGCAGACGCAGGCTTCGCAAAAGAAGACGGGCTGCAGACTGGGTTGATGGATATAGAGTCTATCGCGGGGTGAGGACACGTTCGAGTTGGCAGGAACGGGCGTTGGCAGGATTCCTGAGAAAACCGGTTTTAGTCGGGCACAATCGGTAAAGGACTGTTGCGCTCACGAACCAAGGTCACACACCGGCCAGAATCCGAATACGAACACTCGCTGAGATAAGCCCGCATCAGCAGCAAACCCCGCCCGCTCGGACGCTCGAGGTTCTCTTCCAGCGTAGGATCCGGAACCTGCCCCGGATCAAAACCCGCACCCTCGTCACGTACCGTCACCCGAATCAACACCACAGACAGCTCACAGCGAATCCAGACCCGCTTGTCAGCCGCATACCTGTTACCGTGACGAATCGCATTGCTGATCGCCTCTTCCAGCGACAGCCGCATCGCAAACACATCCCGCGATGAAAACTGCAGGTCGTGCATCAGACCGATTACCCGGTCCTGCACCTCCATCCCCGCCGACATCTGACTGGGGATCAGCACCTCAAAATGAACAGGATCCGACATCGCGGTCAGGCCCTCCCGCGCAATCCAGTACACAGCCCCCGCAAATTCCTAGAATTTGGCAATTGCCGAATCCAGATCATCACAAATCGTCAGCACCTTGGGCAGTTGCAGCAGCTTGAAGACCTCAAAAATGTCCTTGCGGATATTGCAGAGCACCAGCTTGCCCTTCGCCAGATTCATCTTCTTGTCCATGCTGACAAGCTTTCCCAGAGCAGCACTGGAAAGATACTCAACCGCCTTGAAATCCAGCACCACCTTGCGACGACCATCCTTGTCCACCAGGGCGTACAGTTCCTGACCAAGGACGTCAATGTTCGCTTCGTCCAGAATCTTCTTTTCCAGCAGCCGAACGACCGTCACTGCACCAACTTCTTCAATGTCTATGCGACGATCTTTTGACATATGGGCCTCAGCTTGCACCAAAAATTCACAAATTAGCGGTCGGAAGCAACCAACAGTTCTCTAAATACCGGGCAATTCGCCGACTGTCAAGCGTGCACATAATCAACGCCGAAAGATCCGAGGACGGTTCAGGATCTCCGACACCAGCATCGCCTGCTGCACCCCACCCGGACTCTTCAGAATGCGCCGAATACCTGCCGCGTCCCGGCCAGAGGTCACCTCAACAGGCTCATCAATATCCCGCCGTACCGATTCACCAATCGTCGAACCCACATGCTGGCGAACATGAGCACTAATGGCCTGCTCCACATGCCGCGACACACCCGCGCCCGTCGCAGTACTCGCTGACAGCCCCGACCCGGATCCCGATTTTTTTCCACCCTTCGCCGCCTTGGGCCGCTGAATACCCGATCGCTCACCCGAACCCTGTCCGGGACGATCGGCAGGCCGCTGACTCTGCGGGCGACCATTTTCGCGGGGCTTCTGAGCCTTCACAGGGACTGCCGGCCGAGACTGCCCGGACTCGGCTTGCCCACCGTCCTCCGTCGGAACCCGCAGCAGTTCCTCCAGCAGGCCTCGCAGACCACCAGGCCGACCCAGCTCAGCCGGAGGATCACCTGCAGCAGGCACCCGACGACCAGCCACATCACCCGGCTGCCCTTTGGCCGCACCAGCATTTTTCAGCAGGTCAACCAGCTTCGAAATCCCGATCAGCACCAAAAAAATCAGCAGCTTTTCCACCATCGCCCCCTCACTGCTCAGCGACTGAACAAAGCATCCACAAAACCCGCTGGATCAAATAACTCAAGATCGTCTACACCCTCGCCCACACCAATATACTTCACCGGAATACCCATCTCCTGACGAATCGCCACCACGATTCCGCCACGAGCCGTTCCGTCCAGCTTCGCCAGCACCAGACCCGTACAGCCCGTCGCAGCAGCAAAACTGCGAGCCTGACTGAGCCCATTCTGGCCGGTTGTCGCGTCCAGCACCAGCAGACTTTCATGCGGCGCCAGCGGAATCACCTTCTGCATCACACGACGAATCTTCCCCAACTCGTCCATCAGGTTCTTTTGAGTCTGCAGGCGACCAGCGGTATCCACGATCAGATAATCAGCACCCGCCGCAACAGCCCGCTGAACACCCTCGAACGCCACCGCAGCCGGATCCGAATTGCTCTCCCGACGCACAATCTCACAGCCCAGACGCTCAGACCACATCGTCAGTTGCTCCACCGCCGCCGCCCGAAATGTGTCTCCCGCCGCCAGCACCACTCGCCGCCCCTGCTTCTGCAGCAGATTCGTAATCTTGGCGATAGACGTCGTCTTGCCCGCACCGTTCACGCCAGCCACCAGAATCACCGTCGGACCCGCAGCAGCCCACGCCAAGGGCGACAGCGGATTCGACAGATCCCAGCGCACATCACTCTGACCACGCAATAACTCAATCAGCTCCTCACGCACCGTCTTCCAGATCGCCTCCACATCTACCGTACGACCACCATGCTGCTCACGCAGCCGGCCAATAATTCGAGTCGCTGCGGAGAAACCCATGTCCGTACGTATCAGACGAGCCTCAAAGTCTGAGAGCAGTACGTCGTCCAGAATCTCGCCCGCCCGAAACAGATCGCGGATGTCCGTCCGCAGAATCTGACGAGTCTTTTCGAGGCCACGCTTCAGTCGATCAAACAAACCCATAGAACGGTTTTCCCAAAATCACACACCCGTCAGACAGACTTCACTGGACCCGCTCAAATCTTGACCAGACATCATTCCACGCCGCCGTATTTCGCGGCTCATACTGCACCAGACTCTCTGAATTCCGCACCACCTCACGCAGCTCAGACAACGAACCAATCTCGCCCGCACCCATCGCCTGCACCAGCACATTCCCCAGCGCCGTTGATTCCACCGGACCCGCTACCACCGGTACTCCGCACGCATCCGCCGTAAACTGATTCAGGACCGCATTGCGAGACCCGCCGCCCACCACATGAATCACCTCCACCCGCACGCCCGTCAGCTGCTCCAGCCAGCCCAGAACCATCCGGTACTTCAGCGCCAGACTCTCCAGCACACAGCGAAATAATTGCCCCTCACTCTCCGGCACTGGCTCGCCCGTGCGACGACACTCCGCCTGAATCGCCGCCGCCATGTCGTCCGGACGCAGAAACTCCGCACTGTCAGGATTCACCAGCGAACGAAATGGCTCAGCCGCCGCCGCACGCTCAGTAATCTCAGAATACTCAAGCGATACACCCCGCCGCGCACACGAGGACCGCACGCCCTGCACCAGCCACATCCCCATCACGTTCTTCAACAAACGATACGTACCGTCCAGACCACCCTCGTTCGTCACGTTCCGCTGCAAGGCCGCCTCGGTCAGCACCGCGTCCCGTACCTCCACGCCAATCAAGCTCCACGTGCCACTGCTGATATATGCCCATTTCGCACGACCTGTGTGCTGAGTCGGCACGGCGGCCACCGCTGATCCCGTATCGTGAGTCGCCGGGGCCACCACCTGCACGTCACGCAAACCCACCGCCTCAGACACCTCACGACGCAATCCGCCCAGTCGAGTCCCCGGGGGAACAATCTCCGGAAAAATTCCCGTAGGAAGCTCCAGACGACGCAATAAGTCGTCGGCCCACGTCCGAGTCGTTGCGTTCAGCATCTGCGTCGTTGTCGCATTCGTAAACTCAACCACACGACTGCCACACAAACACCAGTTCAAAAAGTCAGGCACCATCAGAAAACGAGCCGCCTGGGAAACCAGCTCGGGATCCCGACGACTCATCGCCAACAACTGATACAGCGAATTGATCTCCATGAACTGCAGACCAGTCTGAGCAAAAATCTCGGCCCGCGATACCCGCTGAAATGCCAGATTCAACATGCCGTCCGTACGTGAATCCCTGTAATTCCAGGGCTGCCCCAGTAACTCGTCATTCCGGTTCATTAACACAAAGTCCACACCCCACGTGTCCACACCCACACTGGACACCGATCCGCCATGCTCTGCACCCACACGCCCCAAACCTCGCAGAATCTCCTGCCACAAACCCACCAGATTCCAGCGCAGCGTGCCGCCCAGATGCACAGGACCATTCGGAAATCTATGCAGTTCACTCAGTGAGATCTTGCGACCGTCAAAACAGCCGGCCATCACACGACCACTCTCTGCACCCAGATCCACCGCCGCAAATGTTTTCACCGACATCGCTCAACCCCGCCCTGACAGAACCAGCTCCAACACCCACTGCAGACAAAACACAACAACCATACCGAGAATCACAAAACCGCAGCTCGGGCCTGACAGCCCAAACACACACCTCCCAAAACTCCGCACCTGCAAACGCCGACTGCACCGCTTCACGCTCTCAGCGGACTTTTGCCAGCCTCGTTAATCATAACCAGCCGACTCTCAGGACGAAATCACCCGTTTGATCGGAAGCAGGTATTTCCAGAGCGACCCGGCAAACCCCGTAAAATCGATTATCAACCGAAAAACAACCACAATTTACAGGAAAAAGCATTATGTTTTCGTGGTTTTCGGCTCAATCCAACCCTTTTTGCGCTGGACGTTTTCCTTTTCCGCTCAAGAGTTTCGATCCAGTTCTCACACACTGCCAGACTTTCAAAAACAACGGCAGCAGGAGCCTCCACCGGTGACTACGGCAGCTTCGACCAGCGAAAACGACCTGATCGACGTATTCTGAATGTTTGAACAGATCGCGGCTCGACACGACGTTCACGCAGACCGCTCGGCCATCCGCCGTGCTGTGGATGAAGGCGCCCGGTTTGCCGCAGAACTCCCGGACAGTTCCTGGAATCGCTGGCTGACCGAGTCGGCTCACAGCCTCGGCTTCGTTGCTCGAGTCATCGAAGGCCTGCTGCCAGAACTCATCAGTCTCGCCCGTGATGGCATGTATGTGATCGTCCGTTCCGATGCCGGCGACTGGGGGCTGCCTGGAGGATACGGGGGACGACGGCTGCTGCTCCTTGAACCGCGCGGACAGCGTCCCGTCAGCACTGTGCGCCCCAGTCAGGCCGGTACACGGCTGCAGTCTGCCGGGTTTGCCGGCCTGTTGCGCTGCCTCGTGATCGAACCCAACAAGGTCGGCTCACACAGCCAGCACTCGGATCACGACCACCACGCCTCGCCACTGTCACGTCTGATCAGCCTGATGAGAGCTGAACGCACAGACATTTGGGTCGTCGTGATCTTCGCGCTGGTGTCCGGCCTGCTCAGCATGACCACGCCGCTGGCTGTCGAAACGCTGGTAAGTACCGTCGCTTTCGGTCGGTTCCTGCAGCCGGTCATCGTCCTGTCACTGATGCTGCTGGCGTTCCTGCTGTTCAAAGCCGCAATAAAGGCCATGCAGACGTGGGTTGTCGAACTGATCCAGCGCCGGCTGTATGCCCACCTGGCAGCTGAACTTGCATGGCGACTGCCGCGGACTTCACTGAATGCCTTCCACGGCAGCTATCCGCCGGAACTGGTGAACCGATTTTTTAATGTGGTCACCATTCAGAAAACGGCATCCGGACTGCTGCTGGACGGAATCTCGCTGATTCTCAACATGGCGGTCGGAATGACCGTGCTGGCATTTTACCATCCGTGGCTGCTGGCGTTTGATTTTACGCTGGTCCTGCTGATGATCCTTGTCTATCTGCTGGGAAGCGGCGCAATCGCCACCAGCATTACCGAATCCAAATGCAAGTATGCCATGGCGGCGTGGCTGGAAGATATGGCACGCTGTCGCACAACTTTCGCTATAATGGTGCCGCTGAATTTGCACTGGACCGTTCCGACGCATTGATTTACGGCTACCTCGATGCTCGTCGCCGACATTTCTCAGTGCTGATGAGACAGATGCTGGCGATTCTGCTCCCTCAGGCGCTCGCCAGCACCGTACTGCTGGCAATCGGCGGCTGGCTGGTCATCACCGGTCAGCTTTCCCTCGGGCAGCTTGTGGCAGCCGAACTGATCGTCGCCATCGTTGTCGATTCGTTCGCCAAAATGGCCAAGCACATCGAAAGCTACTACGACCTGCTGACATCAGTGGACAAGATCGGACAACTGCTGGATCTGCCTGTGGAACGCAATGACGGTCTGCTCACAATTCCGGATGGTTCCGGTATCGTGATCCAGAAACTGCGACTGCCGCAGAGACTCCGCTGTCGCTGGAGATTCGTTCGGGGGAACGAATCACCCTGGCTGGTCGCAACACTCGCGCTAAAAGCCATCTGCTGGACGTGCCGTTCGGGCTGCGTGAACCGGAAGAAGGCCTGATCAGCCTGCACGGCACCGACCCCCGCGACTTGCGCCCCGATGTGCTGCGGCGACCTGTCGTCATGGTCCGTGATACGGAAATCTTTGACGGCACTATTGCAGAAAACGTGCATCTCGAACGCTCAGATGTCTCCGTAGCCGACGTTCGTTCGGCCCTGGAAACCGTTGAACTGATGGATCTCGTCCAGGAATCCCCGGACGGACTGAATACCCGACTTTGCCCCGATGGTCAGCCTCTCAAACCAATTAAGTCGGGTCTGCTGATGGTGGCCCGCGCAATCTCGGGGCGACCGGAAGTTGTCCTGATTGACGAGCGGCTGGATCTGCTGCCGGAAGACCTGGCAGACCGAATCCTGCGTTGCATCACTTCCGCTGACCACTCGTGGAAACTGATCATTGCCACCTCAAACATCCGCCTGCAGCAGCTGATGACCCGCATCATCGAGTTGCCTGGCGAATCGTCAGCCACCGCCGCCGCGGTCGCGTCATGACAGCGTGATACCAATTGACCCACAGGTGCCCACTATGACTTCCACCACTCACGATCACGGAACCCGGACTGCCGCAGTGGCTTCTTCTGCTGCTGAGCCCAGAAGACGGTCGACTCTGACACCAACATCTCTCAGTCAGCCACTGTTTCCCTCGCTGCAGCTGGCCCGCTCCTCACGCTGGGTCCGCTGGCTGGCCATAGTCCTGCTAACGCTGCTGACTCTGTGCATCCTGCTGATGGCCTTTGCCCCCTCGCAGCAAACCGTCAAAGGTGCCGGCTACGTGATAGCTTACGCCCCCCGCGAACGACAGCATACACTGGAAGCCACCATCGAAGGAAGGATCGTTCGCTGGAACGAAGAACTGATGGAGAATACTCATGTAAAAAAGGGAGACTTCATCGCCGAGATTCGCGACCTTGATGCCGATTTCTCCACACGACTCAATGCCCAGATGGACAACACCTCACTGATGCTGGATGCTGCCAAAAAAATTGTCGATGCGACTCAGGGACAGCTGGATGCCTACCGCGAAGTCCAGCAGCAGGTCGTTAAGGCGCAGGATGCCTGCGTCCGGGCAGCTACCGAAAAAGCCACCGCAGCCGAACAGAAATTGTCGCTGGCACAGGCTGCCATCCCACAGCTGGAAGCTGCC
>Ga0163212_1000020_pt1 | contig 77966 bp, 74 predicted proteins | sample Malawi_45m_30L_FD_113532 | JGI IMG/M metagenome (GOLD analysis project Ga0163212, IMG submission 113532) | Freshwater microbial communities from Lake Malawi, Central Region, Malawi to study Microbial Dark Matter (Phase II) - Malawi_45m_30L | ecosystem: Environmental > Aquatic > Freshwater > Lake...
CTGACGCACGTTGGAAACGACGGCCGTGCATCAATGGTTGATGTAAGCGGAAAGCCGACGACCGAACGGCGCGCGGTTGCAGAGAGTCGAGTTACGACTTCCCTTGACGTGCTTGCGCTCATAGAACGTGACGGAATGCCAAAGGGGGCGGTCCTGAGCACGGCGGAGATTGCGGGAGTCCAGGCGGCGAAGCGCACGGCGGAGCTAATTCCACTCTGTCACCCGCTCGCACTCTCTCTTGTAGAGGTGCACTGTAGTGTCGACCAGCCCGCGGGTGCGGTGCTGATCAAGTCTGAGGTGCGCTGCACTGGGCAGACAGGCGTAGAGATGGAGGCACTGACCGCTGCATCCGTGGCTGCGCTTACCGTTTACGACATGATCAAGGCCCTCGATCGCGCCGCTGCGATCGGCCCGACACTGTTGCGTGAAAAGTCTGGCGGCACCAGCGGGATGTGGAGGCGAGATGGGTGACGAGAAGCGGAGTGTGCTGATTGTGACGGTGAGCGACTCCGTCGCTGCAGGCACGCGCGAGGATCGCTCTGGCACACTCGCCGCTGCAGCGATGGAGGCGCATGGCTGGCACGTTTCACGCGCAACCGTTCCAGATGAACGCGATCAGATCAGCGCGCTGCTTCGCGAGCGAGCGGGGAGTGTCAACGTCATTCTGACGACGGGAGGAACGGGGCTAACCCCACGGGATGTCACCCCAGACGCAACACGCCCACTCCTGGAGCGAGAGATCCCTGGTATCCCCGAAGCGATCCGGATGTTGGGGCGATCGCAGACGCCCGCAGCGATCCTTTCGCGCGGCGTGGCGGGCGTGCTTCGCGGAAGTCTGATCGTCAACATGCCTGGCGGCAGCGGGGCGGTTCGGGACGGATTGGCAATTCTCCTCCCAGTTCTAGAGCATGCCTGCGAGACGATCGCAGGCCCTGTGGACCACGGCTGATCGCTCGTCCCCCTGCGGGGAAAGCTCTCTCGCTGTGGAGAGGGATGGGCGCTCCGCAACGCTAGGGCGTGTGTAGACTCGTCCTGCCGCCGCTATCTGTGGGGCAATGAGGAGGTAGGGTGCGCTGTCCGTCCTGTAAGGAACCCGACACGCGGGTGGTTGATTCTCGCGACCTCGATGAGGGGAGCGTCATCCGGCGTCGTCGTGCCTGCCGTATCTGTGGGACTCGCGTCACCACGTACGAGCGCGCAGAACTTGCGCGGCTCTATGTGGTCAAGCGTTCTGGGCTGCGAGAAGAGTACGACCCACTGAAGCTGCTTGATGGGCTTCGTACGGCACTCGCTCGCCGGCCCGTCCCAGTGGACGCTCCAGAACGCGCGATGGAGGCGATCGAGGCACAGATCCGCGCGACAGGGGTCACGGAGATCTCAACGTCGCGAATCGGCGCGCTCGCGATGGCAGCGCTTCGCGAGATCGATCAGATCGGCTACATCCGATTTGCAAGTGTGTACCAGTCATTTGAGGACCTCTCAACGCTCAAGCGGGAGGTGGATGCGCTCGTTGAGGAGAAGGGTGCTGGGGGCGGAAAACGCCGTCGTCGAGCCAGCGTCGAGAGCGAAGCGTGAGCGTACTCTCCGATCGCGATCTCCGTGCCGCACTCGCCTCAGGTGAGATTGAGGTCACCCCGTTTGATGATCGCGATGTGCAGCCGGCTTCCATTGACTTGCACCTTGATCGCATCTTTCGTGTCTTCCGCAACAATCGGTATGGGTACATTGACCCGCGTGCTGAACAGCCCGAACTCACTGACCTTGAAGTCGTGTCGGAGGGGGAGCGCCTCATGTTGCACCCTGGCGAGTTTGTCTTAGGGCAGACGCTTGAGCGCATCAGTGTTGGCAACAATCTCCTTGGGCGTCTCGATGGGAAGTCATCACTCGGTCGCCTCGGGCTTCTGATCCACTCCACCGCTGGGTATGTAGATCCGGGCTGGGTTGGCAATCTCACCCTTGAGCTCGGGAATGTGGCGCGACTCCCCATTGCACTCTACCCGGGAATGAAGATTGGACAGATCTCCTTCCACCGCATGTCGAGCGAGGTCGAGCAGCCGTACGGCAGCAAAGATCTTCGCAGCCGTTACCAAGGGCAGACCGAACCGACCGCGTCGGCGATCCATATGGATTTTGACGCGACACGCCGCGAGACCGAACGACCGTAGTAATGCTGAACCCGGAGGGGACCGGCGTTCGACCGGTTCGAACGATTGAACTCGGTTCCGTCAGCGTTGACCTCTTGCAGATCGGGGTGTTTCGCAGCGATGCTGGTGCCATCTTCGGGCCAGTCCCGCGCACAACATGGGAGCCACTCGTGCGCGATGAGATCGACACGGCATCGCAACTCCTCCAAGCTCTGAATACACTCCATGTCCGCACACCAACAGGAGCCGCCCTTCTTGAGACTGGTGCAATCCCGGCAGGGGAGCGTCGCGAGAGCGACGAGATTCACTCGGTTAGTGCGCGTGACGCGCTGACCGCGTCAGGGCTAGATCCAGATGGCCTTCGCTACGTAGTCCCGAGTCACTTGCACCGCGACCACGCAGGCGGGCTCACTGGGAGTGGCGGGACCGCCGCTTTCCCGCGTGCAAGGATCGTTGCGCCGCAGGCAGAGATTGACGCCGTGGCGAACCCATCTTCGCGCGCACGTGCGGCCTACAATCAGCCGCTTCTCGCGAGACTCTTTGCTGACTCGCCCCCAGATGCGTTTCTCGATCGGCGCCAGCTCTTCCCAGAGGTTGAGTTGCGGCTCCTCGGTGGACACACTCCTGGGTCTCAAGCGACCATCATTCGGGGACGAGAGCGAACGCTTCTTTTCATGGGGGATCTTTTCATGCGTCCGTGGCAGGCGAATCCGCGATGGGTAACCGCGTTTGATGATGCGGCATGGATCTCAGTTGACGCAAAGACTGCAATCTTTGCTGAGGCGGCCGCGAACCAGTGGCTGGTCGTTCAGAGTCACGAACTTCATGCTCCGTTCGGACACCTGGAAGTGGATCGAGATCGATTCCGCTTTATCGCTGAGTAGCCTTACGGAGCGCGTAGGAGTGGGGCGATCAGATTAGGTCCGTCCTCTTGCGTAAACGGACGAGGGAGAACCTGGAGGACGCGACCCTCCGAATCAAGCAGTATCTTGGTTGGGAGTCCGCCCGCCAGAGCGCTGCGGAAGAGCGCTCCATCAACGTCGAGAAGGATTGGATACTCAATCTCGTAACGCTCCGCGTACCCACGAACGGTTTCGCGTAACTCTTGCACGGAGATCCCGACGAGGAGGAGTCCCTCGGCGCGGTAGGCACGGTCGAATGATCTGAGCGTCGGGGTCTCCTGTTGGCACGGTGGACACCAGGTGGCAAAAAAATCGACGATGATCAGCCGCGGCTCTACTCGTCCGGCTACGCGCCGTGATGCGAGCAGATCATCATAGGTTTCTCCGTCCGCCGTAGGCTGGTTCGGGGGAATGAGGAACTGGCTGCCAAGCAGCGGGCCACTCGAATCGGGGTCGATCACGTACTGCCCTTGTTGGTTGAAACCAGCGCCTGACGATCTAGGGATTGGGACGCTAGCGCCAGCGAGTCCAAGGAGGATCGCAATGACGATCGCGACGACGGCGATGCGAGCGAGTGCGCGACGCGGGAATGGTCCGATCATCGCCGCGCCTAGAGCCCGGGCAGTCCAGGAAGATAGCGCGCGAACAGTGGGAGGAGCCCGGCAGCAATCGCGACTCCGATGAGGGCAACCAGAGCCCCACCGAGCCGACCGGCGGTGCCCGTGCCGCGTCGGAGCGAGGAGAGGATGTGCGGAGCCCGATTGTCACCATGTGCGGCGACACCTGCGATCAGGATGAATGGGAGCCCCAACCCGGCGCTGTAGCTCAACAGGAGTGCAGTTGCGCCGAGGGGATCGCTTGAGGTCGCAGCGAGCGCAAGGATCGAGCCAAGGATGACGCCGATGCACGGCGTCCATGCTGCAGCGAAGGCGAGGCCAAGGAGAAAGCTTCCAGAGCGTCCGGCGGCGCGCATGGCACGTGGAGCCACGCCGCGATCCAGCAGAGGGATGTGCACGAAGCCCGCCAGGTGAAGCCCGCCGACGATTACTGCAACTCCAAGCGGAAGCTGGACTGCAGGGAGCAGCCCTGCGAGTGCACCACCCGCGTATGCGGCGCCGAGACCGAGAAGTGTGAAGAGTGAGGTGAATCCACCCACAAAGAGAGTGGCATGTAGAAGTGGAGACTCTTCACCCCTGAGCGCTGAAATGCGGCCTAGATACGCGGGGACGAGCGGGAGGACACATGGCGAGAGGAAGCTGAGTGCGCCCGCGAGAATGGCGGTGAGCAGGCTGATCTCAGACACGAGTCACACGCGCCTCTCGAGATCTGTGAGAAACGACTCAATCCGTAGACGACTCGTAGCCAGTGGCAGAAGCTCGCCGCGGTACTCAATCGCTGGAATATCCGTGAGCAGTCGTTGATGAAGCACTGGATCCTGCTCGACATCGATTTCTCGAAGGGTGGGGGGGAGCGGGGAGGCCGCGAGCACGGCGCGTAGGGCGCCTCGCGCCTCGTCGCAGAGTTTGCACCCGGGACGCGTGTACAGGGTGATCGGCTGGGGCTCCATCGTCGTATTCTCCCACGCGGGGCTGGGCTACCATCTTCCTCGAGCCCCCGTAGCTCAGTGGATAGAGCGCCGCCGTCCTAAGGCGGGCGTCGTCGGTTCGATTCCGGCCGGGGGCACCATTGGGGCAACGGGGTCGATTCAGGAGGACTGGTGAGCGAACCGCAGATCACGAAGGAGATCCCAGACTTCCAGAAGCCACCAGATGTCGGGGTGCTCCGTAACGGAGCATTCCTCCGCCTCTGGATCGCCCAACTCCTCACCCAGATCGGCGGGAATGTCGTCCTCTACGGGCTCACGGTGCTAGTGGCAGAGCGAAGCGGATCGACGTCGGCGCTGAGCTTGCTCTTTTTGAGCTTCCTGGTGCCTGCAGTCGCACTCTCCCCAATCTCTGGCGTCTGGGTGGACCGCCTCGATAAGCGGCTGGTGCTTATCGTGGCAAATTTTACTCGTGCCATTGCTTTCTTCCTGATGCTCGGCAGCGTGGACACTCTCGGCATCGTGCTGCTCTTGAACATTTTCGCGAGCTTCATGACCACCATCTTTGCCCCAGCTGAACTTGCGATGATCCCCTTGCTGGTTCGACGCGAACAATTAACGTCAGCGAATGGCCTCTTCACCTTTACGCTGAACGCTGCATTCGCGCTCGGCTTCGCGTTGATTGGACCTGCCGTCGTGCGAATTGCAGGGCCTGAGGCCTCAATCATCCTTGTAGCGATCCTCTTTCTCTTCGCCGGACTACTCTGCATCGGTCTCCCCTCCGCGCCACCGAACGCACATGCGGACGGACTCATTGGCTCCACTCGTAGCAGCACTCGCACCACAACCACTGAACTCGTTGAGGGCTTGCGATACATTCGCGCACACGGATCTGTCGGTTGGTCGCTCCTCTATCTTTCGATCGCAGCAAGTGTCGTTGGCCTTATGGGCGTGCTTGGGCCCGATTATGTTGCCGATGCTCTCGGGCTTGGAGCGCGTGACTTCTGGCTGATCGTCTTGCCAATTGGACTTGGGGTGGTCACGGGAATCTTAACGCTCAATAGTTGGGGGAGGGCCGTCTCGCGAGGGAGACTCATTGAAGGTGGCCTCTTCGGGGTTGGAGCCGGTCTTGCACTTCTTGCGCTCGCCGAACCTATCGGTGCGGCGATCTCTGATGGCGCAAGTACCATCGGAGGACTTCCGATCAGCACTGGTGCTTCAGCACTCGCCACGGTGATCTTTATCGCCTACTTCGCAGGCGCAGCGTATGGGCTCGTGGCGATCCCAGCACAGACAGCGCTCCAGGAAGAGCTACCAGTTGAAGTACGTGGGCGAGTCTTCGGCGTGTTGAACATGCTCGTCAGCCTTGGCAGCTTTGTCCCGATCATTGCCGTGGGGCCGATCGCCGACACCTTTGGGGCAACGAACACGCTCCTCGGCGTTGGTCTGACCATTGTCGGGGTTGCCTTGCTCTCAATCGTACGCGGGCCTCGCCGCGTAGGGAACTCTAGCGCGCTGTAACCTCCCTCTCTGCCGCCGCAACCGCGATCGCTGCGGCGAGCGAGGCATTTGACTCCGCTAGTGCAAGGTTGGCGGGGATCGAGCGCGCGGCGGTTGCATCGGCGATCGCCGCGAGAATTCTTGGCGTTGCTGCAGGCCCTCGTACACCTGCTGCCTCCGCTGCGGCAAGCCCCTTCTCAATCGCGACCTCGATCTCATCCGCTGGGATCTCGCTTGCTTCAGGGATTGGGTTGGCGATCAGAAGTCCGCCACCCCATCCGATGGCTCGCGCGGCACGCATCATTGCGGCAACTTCTCGTGGGTTCTCCGCGCGATGAGCGATCGGAAGCCCACTGCTGCGACTCCAAAAGGCGGGGAAGTCGTTCGTTCGATAACCGACCACGGGAACCCCGAGCGTCTCAAGGACCTCAAGGGTCTTCGGAAGATCAAGAAACGCCTTCGCGCCCGCGCTCACCACTGCAACTGGGTGTCGCGCCATCGCACCGAGATCGGAAGAGATGTCAAAGCTCTCATCTGCGCCACGATGTACGCCGCCAATGCCACCCGTCGCAAAGATCGTGATTCCACTAAGGTGCGCGATCGCCACCGTTGCGGAGACGGTGGTGACCCCGGCGGGGAGACGCTGTGAAATCGCGGCGGGGAGATCTCGCTCGGCAAGCTTAACGGAAGCGTTGAGGAGACGATCCTCATCGCTCGGTTCAACGCCCGCGATGAGCGTGCCATCAAGAAGCCCAGTGAGGGCAGGGACGGCTCCGTCCGCTCGTATGGCGGCGTTCACGCGGTCGAAGCACCTTCGGTTGTGGGGTGCGGGCAGCCCGAGGTTCGACGTGATGGTGGACTCAAGCGCAACCACGGCGCGACCCGACGCGAGAGCGTCAGCAACCTCTTGTGAAAGCCTTACCTGCACGTCATCTCCCCTCGTGCTGCTGCAGATGTGCGCGCGCCGAACGATGACCCTGGTGCAAGGCATCCTCCCATGAATCACCGCTTGCACGAGCAACAAGGAAGCCGCCTGCGAATGCGTCACCAGCACCCGTCGAATCAATTGAACCTGCAATCGGAGGCGCGGCGACTGAGGCGAGCACCTCGCCGCTGGCGGCGCGCACGTCGGCAAGACCAGCGCCACGCTTAACGATCAGCGTCATACCTGCGATCGGCGACTGGAGGAGGTGAAGGTAATCCGCCTCTTCTTCATTCGCGAAAAGATGCGATGCGCCACTTGCAGCGAAGCGCTCTCGGCTCTCGTCTGGACCCCAGGCGGTGAGTGCTCCAACCGAGGAGGCATCGAGCGAAGTTGGAATCCCGCTCTCGCCTGCCTCCTGAAAGAGGCGCAGCATGGTGGTTGCCAGTGGCTCACCCATCAACGAATAGGCGGGAGCGTGAAGCCAGGCAGCCCCACGGAGCAACTCGGGACCTGGGTGTTGCAGGCTTGTCGCCACCCCACGATCGGGAAGCATGGTTCGTTCCCCATCTGGTTCAACGATCACGATGATTGATGGGCTCCTGCCTCTGCGCTGGAGAAGTGGTTCGACCCCGGCGGCAAGGAGCGCCGCCTCTAGAGCGTCGGCTGTGGCATCACTTCCGATCGCTCCAAGGAACCTAGCACGGCCACCTGCGACCACGGCTGCTACAGCCACGTTGGCAGCACTACCTCCGCGTCGACGAGTGATTTGCGCCGCGGCGTCACTGCCGCGTCGCCACGGGGCAGTGAGGCGAACGGCAATCTCATCAATGAGGTCGCCGACGCTTACGATCAACGGCCTGTTGGCCGATCGTGTTACCTGAAGCTCACTGCCTGCGCTACTCATTGGCGGGGAGTCTATCGGTTATCCTCTGAGACCTTGGGGCGGTTAGCTCAGTTGGTTAGAGCGCAGCCTTGACATGGCTGAGGCCACAGGTTCGAGTCCTGTACCGCCCACCAGTAGCCCGAGGAGGCAGGGAAGCGACGCATGGCTGACGACGCGATTAAGGCGGCACAAGAAGAGGAGCTCCTCGCCGCCCCTGTGCGTGGCTCAGCCGACGAACTCCTCGATGCAGGTGCCGCCGATCAGCTTGGCCGCATGCGTCACTCCGCCGCCCATGTGATGGCGGAGGCGGTGATGCGGCTCTTTCCGGGGGTCAAACTCGGGATTGGTCCCGCGATCAAAGACGGTTTCTACTACGACTTCCTTCTCGAACGCGCGCTCACTCCAGAGGACCTTGCTGGAATCGAGGCCGAGATGGCGAAGAGCATCGCCGCGGACCACACGTTCGAGCTGCAGGAGCACCCGTTTGGCGACTTGCGTGCATCACTCGTCAAAGCGGATCAGGTGCTCAAAGTTGAGATCATCGACGATTTTGTGGCAAACGCAACGGCATCAGGGCATCCAGTGCCGAGTGTGACCACATACACACATGGGACCTTCCAGGACCTCTGTCGCGGACCACATGTGGAGAGCACTGGAAAGATCGGTCCGTACAAACTCCTCTCGGTTGCTGGCGCGTACTGGCGCGGCAAGAGCGACCGACCCGCGCTGCAGCGCATCTACGGCACCGCGTGGAACACCCGAGAGGATTTGGAGCAGTTTATCTGGCGCCGCGAGGAGATGAAGAAGCGCGATCACCGTCGACTCGGCCTCGCGCTGGATCTCTTCTCTTTCCATGACGTATCACCAGGGAGCGCCTTCTGGCACCCGAAAGGACAACTCCTCTGGCGCACGCTTGAGGCGGCGATGCGTGAACTGCAAGATGCGCGCGGGTATCAGGAGATCTCCACGCCGATCATTGTGAGCAAGCACCTCTGGGAGATGTCTGGGCATTGGGACCTTTACCGCGAGAACATGTTCATCATTGAGTCCGAGGGTGAAGAGTTCAGCCTGAAGCCGATGAACTGCCCCGAAAGTACCGTCATCTACAAGACAAAGACGCGGAGCTACCGCGATCTCCCACTGCGACTCTCCGAGTACGGCCGTCTGCACCGCAATGAACTATCCGGAACACTTAGCGGCCTGACCCGCGTGCGTCACTTCATCCAGGACGATGGGCACATCTACGTACGGCCAGATCAGATCGAGAGCGAGATTGACGCACTGCTCGGCGAGGTCGCTACGGTCTACAGTTGGTTTGATCTCCCCGTTGAGTTTGTCTTCTCAACGAAACCTCCCAAAGCGCTCGGTGATCCGAAGCTTTGGGAGAAGGCAGAGTTAATGATTGAATCGGCGCTGAAGCGGTCGGGTGCCACCTGGCGCCTTAGCGCAGGAGATGGTGCGTTCTACGCTCCGAAGATAGATATCATTGTGCGCGATGCCCTTGGACGCGAGTGGCAGACCGCAACGATCCAAGTCGATCTCGCCATGCTCCCTGAGCGCTTCGATCTTGAGTATGTCGACGAGGTGGGAGAACGCGTCCGACCGATCGCTATCCACCGTGCCATCTACGGGTCACTAGAGCGCTTCATCGGAATCCTCGTCGAGCATTTCGCGGGCGCACTCCCACTCTGGCTTTCACCTGTACAGGTGGTGATTATCCCCATTGCCGATCGCCATCTTGAGGCGGCTGAGGCTGGTGCCGCGATCTTGCGCCGCGCTGGGATTCGCGTGACCATTGATCATTCGTCGAATCGCATGCAGAACAAGATTCGCCTTGCGCAAGAGCAGAAGGTGCCACTGATGCTAGTCCTTGGAGATAAGGAGATCGAAGCGGGCGGCGCTGCGCCACGCTGGCGAGATGGGAGCCAGGAACCAGCGACCAGCTGGGATGCGCTCGCGGCGAGGCTCGCTGCACTTGTGACTTCACGGAGCGTCTCGTGAGACAAGCCTCGGGCGGCCCCCTTTCGTTGAGGTGCTACGATGGCGGCTCCCGCGGAAATCCTCCGTGTGGTTTGGCCTAGACGATCGTGAGGGTGTAGCCGATTAAGGACCTACGCATCAATCTGCAAATCCGCGTACCGCAGGTGCGCGTCCTTGATGAAGATGGCAACCAGCTGGGATTACTCCCCACACACGAAGCACTCCGACAGGCACAGGAGCGCGGACTCGACCTTGTCGAGGTCGCTCCAATGTCGGCCCCGCCCGTCTGCAAGTACCTGAATTACGGTCAATACAAGTACGAATTGCAGAAGAAGGAGAAGGACTCCAAGAAGCGGCAGAAGGTCGTTGAGCTAAAGGAACTCCGCTGCACTCCCAAGATTGGCGAGGCTGACCTTCTGACGAAGATCCGCCAGGCCCATAAGTTCCTCTCGGCGGGGGACAGGGTCAAGTTCTCGGTCAAGTTCCGTGGGCGTGAGGCGACCCATCCAGAGATCGGCCGTGCGATCCTCACCCGGGTTGCGGAGGGGCTCGCCGATGTGGCCCAACTTGAGCGCGCCCCGCTCCTTGAAGGGCGTTTCCTCTCGATACAGCTTCTCGCGCTGCCCAAGGCGAAGGGTCGTGAGCCATCTGCCCTGAGTTCCGCTACGCTACCCGAACTAACCGCGAGTTCACCCGAAAGGGAGTGACATGCCGAAGATGAAGACGCACAAGGGGGCTTCGAAGCGCATCGGCTTCACGGGCTCTGGGAAGCCGATCCACGTCATGGCCTGGCGTGGCCACCACCTAGAAATCAAATCACAACGCCGTATCCGCCGTTACGCGGGCAAGGCGGTTCTCGGAAGCACCCATCACAATCAGATTTCGCGACTGCTGCCCTACGGCGGCTGAATGAGGCGAGGGGAGAGAGCATGGCACGTGTAAAGCGGGGCGTAGCTGGGCATAAGCGTCATAAGCGCCTGCTTGAGGCTGCCTCCGGCCGTCGCGGCACGCGATCCAAACTTATTCGGCCTGCGCGCGAAGCCCTCCTCCACGCGCTTGCGTACGCCACACGCGATCGACAGCAGCGTAAGCGCCAAATGCGTGAGCTCTGGATCCACCGCGTGAACGCTGCCGCTCGACTGAATGGACTTTCGTACTCTGTCTTTATCGCCGGCTTGAAGCGCAACAACGTTGCCATTGACCGGAAAATGTTGGCTGACCTCGCCGTTCGCGATGCTGCGGCCTTCACTGCAGTCGTGGACGTAGCGAAGCGCGCCTGACGCGCTAGGTCGCATCCGTGGAGCTTGCGGCGCTGGAGAAGCAGCTTCGGATCCTTCAGGCCGAATCCACAGCGAAGATTGAGGCCGCCACGTCACTCGCAGATCTTGATGACCTCGGCACTTCGCTGCTGGGTAAGAAGGGGGCGTTGACGGATCTACTGCGCGGGATCGGTTCACTTTCTGCAGAAGATCGCCCGAAGATTGGCGCACTTGCAAATGAGGTGCGCGCTGCGATCGCGTTGGCCCTGGAGTCTCGTCGCACCGTTACGGGAGCCGCTGAGCTGTTCGCGCGCATTACCAGAGAAACGGAAGATGCAACAAGTCCAGGTCCGCTCCCTGCGTTTGGCTCCCTTCACCCGATTCCAGAGACGATCTCGGCGATCGCACAGATCATGGGTTCATTCGGGTTTACAGTTGCGGAGGGCCAAGAAATTGAAGATGATGTCACAAACTTCCAGCTACTCAACATACCGGAGGACCACCCTTCTCGAGATCTATGGGACACGCTCTACTTGCGTGAGCCAGGTCGCCTCCTCCGCACCCATACGTCGCCAGGCCAGATCCGAACCATGCGCACGATCGAGCCACCCATCCGAGTCATGCTTCCTGGGCGCTGCTTCCGATACGAAGCGGTGGACGCAAGCCACGGGTTTGAGTTTCATCAGGTGGAGGGGTTGCTCGTTGATCGCGGAACCACGCTCGCAGATCTAAAGGGGATTCTGGATCAACTTGCTCGGGGACTGTTCGGTCCAGGAACGCGCACCCGCTTTCGCCCCGGCTACTACCCGTTCACAGAGCCTTCGGTCGCCGTCGACGTCTCGTGGGACGGTTCGAAGGTCGGCTGGATGACGATCCTTGGTGCGGGGATGGTGCACCCGATCGTCTTGGAGAACGGCGGCATCGACCCCGAGAAGCACCAAGGCTTCGCCTTCGGACTCGGCGTGGAGCGCATCGCCATGCTGCGCCACGGGATCCCAGACCTTCGCGCGCTGCTTGAGAACGATCTGCGCCTCTTGCGAGGCCTGCGATGAGAGTCCCGATCTCATGGCTGCGAGAGTTCGTGGATGTACAACTCACCGCTGAGCAGCTCGCTGATGCGCTGACACTGCGTGGCCTTGAGGTACGAGGTGTTGAGCGTTGGGGGAGCGCCTGGAACAAGATGGTCGTAGGCGAACTCCTCGAGGTTGCGCCACATCCACGCGCGGACCGGTTGCAGTTGACGAAGGTGCGTGTTGGGAAGGATCAGGTGTTGGAAGTCGTATGCGGTGCGCGCAACATCGCTGTCGGTCAACGCGTCCCTGTAGCGCTGATCGGCGCACTTATGCCAGATGGCCGTACGATCGAGCGTGCCGAGAAGATGGGAGTCGCTTCCGAAGGGATGCTCTGCTCTGGCGCAGAGCTCGATGCCACAGATGACGGTGAGGGCATTCTGATCCTCGACGCAAAGGCCCCGCACGGTGCGCCACTCAATGATTATCTCGGCGAAGACGTCATCGACGTTGATGTGAAGCCGAACCGTGGGGATCTACTTTCGATCTTTGGCCTGGCGCGTGAGGTTGCTGCGATCACCGGTGCCCCTGTGAGCTATCACACGCGCAGCATCAGTGAGTCGGGAGAGAAGGCTAGCGACGGGCTATCACTCTCCGTGGACGATGCAGGACTCGCCCCGCGGGTTGTACTTCGTATCGTTGATGGCGTCAAGGTCGGTGCCGCCCCAGATGCGGTGCAGATGCGCTTGAAGGCGGCGGGCCTCCGTTCGATCTCAAATGTGGTGGACGCCACAAACTACATCATGCTCGAACTTGGGAAGCCGACGCATGCCTTTGATCGCCGCGCGGTCGGCAGCACGATCCATGTCCGCTTGGCGAAGCGTGGAGAGACCCTCGAGACCTTGGATCACGTCTTACGCACGCTCGATGGGAGTGACCTTGTGATTGCGGATGAGCGTGGCGCCCTCGCCCTTGCAGGAGTGATGGGGGGCGCATCAAGTGAGGTAGGAGATCAGACAATCAGCGTGGTCATTGAGAGCGCCGTCTTCGCACCGACCTCCGTCCGCCGCAGCGCCCAGCGGCACAGCCTTCGTTCCGAGGCCTCACACCGCTTCGAGCGCGGGCAAGAGCTCGATTTGGCACTGGTCGCCGCTGAGCAAGTTGCAGCGCTGATCAGTGCGTGGGCTGGAGGGAGCGTACGCGCGGGTTCGCTCGATAGCGATCCGAAGGCGATCGGTAGGTTGCGAGCGCTCCCCTTCCGACCCGCTCGCGTTCGGTCACTGCTTGGCGTTGAGATCCCGAGTGAGAAGCAGGCATCGCTGCTCGCCTCCATTGGCATTCAGTGCACTGAAGTAACCACAGCATCGCCAGTCCAGGTGACACGGACACGAACCGTAAACGCAGAAGAGGGGAGTCTCCTCCTTGCAACCGTACCCGCGTGGCGGCGTGACCTTGAGTTTGAAGCGGATATCGCGGAAGAGGTCGCTCGCCTTTTTGGCTACGACCAGATTCCGCCAACGCTCCCCGGTCGAGACCTTCCTAGCTACCGCCCACAGCCAACGACGCTGCGAGATCTCATGCGCGCACAACTTGCCGCCGTAGGGGCGAGCGAGGCGGTCACCCACGCACTCGTGTCTGAAGCGCTAAGCGATCGACATGCGGAGCCGATCGGCCTTGTCAGTGGGGAGCTCGCTGAGAGCGAGGGTGCTGCGAGCAGCGCGCTCCTGACACTCGCAAATCCGCTCTCTGTAGATCACGATCGATTGCGGCGCTCACTCTTGCCGAGCCTTCTTGACCGTGCAGAGGCAAACATTCGCTACGGAGCACAAAGCGGCGCGCTCTTCGAAGTTGGTCGCGGGTACGGTGGCGGTAGCGGCGGCCCACAAGAGTGGACACGACTCGCAATCATCGCATGGGGGGAGTTGGGTGCTGCGGCGCCAGGGGAGAGGCCGCGAGTATGGGATCTCAATGAGATGAAGCGAGTTATCACGTCGCTGACAGTGGTCACGGATGTCTCACCTCGTTATCTGCCGTCGGTGGATGGCGACAGCACGTTGTTGCACCCAGGGCGCTCCGCGCGCATTGGGGGAGACGGAATCGCTGGTCTAGTGGGCGAGCTCCATCCGGGAGCCCCAGAGTGGCGCGAGGCACCGCGTTTCATCCTCGCAGAGTTTGCTCTTCGCGGATTGAGCGCTGGCCTTCCGAAGGTGCGCCAAGTCACTCTGCCGCCAACCACACCTCCAGTTCAACGTGACGTCGCGCTTGCGGCTCCTGCCCGCGTAGCGGTTGGAGACCTTGTGGCACTCGCACGTAAGGCTGTTCCTCTCGCTGTACGTATTGAAGTCTTCGATCTCTTCTCTGGCGCTGGTTTGGCTGAGGGCGAGCGCTCTGTGGGTCTCCGCTTCACCTTCCAGCCTCCACAGGCAACAGGACTTGACGAAGCGATCAGCGACCAGCTTGCGACGTTCACCACAGGCGCTGGAAAGAGGTACGCAACGCGGGTGCGCGGGGCTGAGGAAGAGTGAGCCTTACGGTTGCGGCCGACGCGATCGTCCTCTTCGGCATCGTGATCGCCGTGTGGTCTGGATGGCGCACTGGCGCGGCACGAATGATCGTGTCAACGCTTGCGGCAGTCGCAGGAATATTCCTGGCGGCACAGGGGAGAGGGCCACTCGCAAGTGTGATCTCGCAGGTACTCCCGGATGCCGATCAAATGGTAGTAAGCCTTCTGATCCTGGTTGCAGCGTCCTGGATCTTTCTCGGTCTCCTCTCTTGGATTCTTGGCAACGTGCTTCGTGGAGTCGTGCGCACCATTCGACTCGGACTCCTCGATGACGCACTTGGCGCGGCCCTCGGACTTCTGCAGGGACTCTTGACCTTCGGCGTGCTTCTCATACTCCTGAGCGCGTTGGCGGGCGTGAGTGGTCTCCCAGATCTGGTCCCTGAGGTGTCGAAGGCGGCGCAGGGGTCGCAGGCGGCGGGCCTGCTGCGCGAAACCATCTACCCACTCCTCTGGTCACTTCTCGGCGCTGGCCTGCCGAGCGAGTTGCAGCAGATCCTCCGCCCATAGGGGCGAGATGAGAGCAACGCGACCGCCGTATGACGAGCGCTCTCTCCAGCGCCTGGAATGGAGTGCGCTCCTCTCGCTGATCGCGGTGAAGTGCGCCTTCACCCCCTCCCGTGAGCAAGCCCTCGGCATGCGCCCCGCACTCAGCGATCCGATGGCAGCGCGCCGGCGCGAGCTGACGCAGGAAATCACGGCGATCCGTCAACGTGGCGCGGATCCGCATGTCGGCGGCGCCGCGGATCTTCGCCCCGCGCTCGATCGTGCGGAGAAGGGGGGCGTCCTCGATGGCGGCGCGCTCTTTGCAGTTGCCGAAACGCTTCGGGTGGCAGAACGACTGAAAGCGGAACTGGCAAGCGGCGGGGCAACACTGGTTCGAGTGGCCGATGAGATCAACCTGAGCAGAACGCTGCGCGGGCAGCTTGAGCGTGCGATCCTGCCTGATGGGACGCTCGCAGATAGTGCTTCTCCGCTTCTAGGCGGCCTTCGCGTTAATCACCGCAGCGCGCTTGAGCGGTTACGGACACGTCTCGAAGGACTTGCCCATGCAAAGGCGTACAGCCCACATCTGCAGGAGCCGATCGTCACCCTTCGCAACGGGCGGTATGTTCTCCCGGTCCGTTCGGAGGCAAAGTCAAAAGTTCCGGGGATCGTCCACGATACGAGTGCGACGGGTCAGACGATTTGGATCGAGCCGCTAGAGGTCGTTGAGCTTGGGAACGCTGCGCGTGAGGCTGAGGCGGCTGTGCAGGGGGAAGAGGCGCGGATCCTCGCCACCCTGACCGCGCTGGTAGGCGGGGAGGCTGTACGCCTGCGCGTGACGGTTGCGCTCCTTGCCGACATCGATCTGGCCCGTGCAACAGCTGATCTTGCGGCAGAGGCTGATTGGAACTTTGCAGCAACGCGAACTGACGACCATCTCACGCTTCTCCGCGCACGCCATCCGCTACTACTCGGCGGAGTGGTCCCCATTGACCTTGAACTTAGTGACAGCCAGCGCGTGCTCCTCATCACTGGCCCAAACACGGGAGGTAAGACGGTCGCACTCAAGACCGTTGGTCTCCTTATCGCGGCACACCACGCTGGCCTCCCAATTCCCGCCGATGCTGGCTCCGGGATACCGCCTACAGGTGGTCTCTGGGCGGACATCGGTGACGACCAGTCGATCGCGCAGAGCCTCTCCACCTTCTCGGGACACTTGACCTCGATCTTGCGGATCCATCGCGCGGCAGAGGCCGGCGATCTGATTCTTCTTGATGAAGCGGGAGCGGGCACTGACCCCGCGGAAGGGGCGGCGCTCGCTGCCGCAATCATTGATGATTTTCGACGTCGTGGGACGCGCCTCTTGGCAACAAGCCACTACGCGGAGTTGAAGCAGTACGCGCATGCCACGGACGGAGTTGTCAACGGCGCCGTCGAGTTTGACCTCGCCACGCTGCGGCCAACGTACCGACTCCTCGTTGGTACCCCAGGCGGCTCGCAGGCGTTTGCGATTGCCGAACGACTTGGCCTTCCAGCCCACCTGCTGGATGCGGGCCAGGCGCGGCGGAGCGATCAGGGGGTAGCGCTCGACGCGTCACTCACTGCTGCTGCAGAGGCTCGCGAGGCCGCACGTGAGGCGCAGCGTGTTGCCGAGGCGCTCCAACAACGTTCAGATGAGTCGCTCCAGCAGGCCGTGGCGATACGGAGGCTCGCAGAGAATGAGTTGCGCGATGCTCGCCAGCGAGCCAGTGCGGAGGCCCAGGCGTCAGCGGAGCAACTTCTGGCACATGTTGAACGGCTGCGTGCTGCCCTCAAAGATGGGGCGCTTACCCCTGCGGTTCTTGATGCAGAGGCAGCCCTTTCTGAAGCGCTCGTGCCGTATGGCCCGCCTCCCGGTGACGACTCATCGACCAATCTCAGGATAGAGTCGGCTGAGATTGGCGATGACGTCCAACTGCACGGTGGCGTACGCGGCCAGGTCGTGGAGCGCTTGAGTGGCGGGAGACTGGTCATTGCCCTCGGGGGGATGCGCATCACCGTTCAAGAGCACGAGATTGCGGGACTCCTCGGCAAGGCAGCAGCGCGTCCAGGATCTGTGGTTCGACCCCAGGCTTCCGCTGATGCAACCGCGCGTCTCGATCTTCGAGGTGCACGCGTTGAAGATGCGCTCGCAGCCCTAGAGTCGAGGATTGACGCAGTGCTACTCGCTGGGGGTGACCGTCTCGAGATAATTCATGGCGTGGGCACAGGCGCATTACGGGATGCGGTGCGACGACGCCTGCGCGATTTGCCTGAGGTTCGTGAGGTGCGAGATGCTGATGCGCCTGGTCGGGATGGAGTGACGATCGCGATCCTTTAGGGGAGGGGAAGGGGAGAGAGGCACGAGCGTGTCGGCGCGATCTCGCCACCCCATGTGTTTCCGAGTGGCCGCCAATAGGACTCGTAGAAGTAGGTCGTCTTCCCCGACTTTGCTCCCCCCTCGATGTTGATTCCTAGTCGCGCGCGTTCGGCCCATTCAATGTTTGCTGCTTGCCAGGTTGGCCACTCGGTTTCAAGGAGGCTAAGATCCATGAATTCCTTGCTGATCTGCGGTCCCGAGCAGCCGCTATCCCACAAGAGCCCTGTGGCCTGATCAATTTCAAGCGTGCGGTAGCTGCTGCAGGCATTTGTCGGAGCGGTTCCCGGAAGGAAGTACTCTTCTACTGTTATCGTGGTGCATGGACCAGGGAGCTCACCCGTATGGGCATCGATGACGATCTTCTCAACGCCCTCTGGCTCAGGGAATTGAGCGATCCGAAGGGTGCGTGTGATCTCTGTGAAATACGACTGCCAGAGACCACCCGCCGCCGAAAGCGAGAGGACGGTGGTCGGCGAAGCATCCGAGTTGCCTGTCCACACCCCTGTGACAAGATGTTGTGCATTCGGGTCCTCTGGCGCCGCAAGATACCCGAAGGCAGCGAGATCCTTCGCCTGATCCGTAGTCCCCGTCTTCATGGTTGCAGGCCGGCGCTTCCCGTTCTCAGCGATCAAACGACGAGATGCCCACACGGGGTTTTGCGATGGATCGGTGTTTGCGGCGATGATGTTCGTGATCACCTCAGCTACTGCGGGTTCCATTACACTACGGCGCTCACCCTCTGGGCTCGACGCCTTCCAAATCAGTTCTCCGTTACGATCCTCGATTCGCAACACGTAGCGTCGTGGCACGGCGTCGCCCTTGCTCGCCAGTGCGCCGTATGCGGAGAGCACGTCGACGTAACGAGACTCAAGTGTGCCGATCGCGATGGAGGCACCAGCGTAGTTGTCATCACCAAGAAACTTGAAAACGCCGCTCCGCATGTCGTTCCAGATTCGATCAGCCCCGGTGCGCAGAGCCGTTTTGACAGCGGGAATGTTCAGCGAACCTTGCAGCGCATGGCGCATGCGCACTGGACCGCGTTCGAGATTGTCCCACTCTCCAGGCGTCCATCCCTTACCAAAGTCGACAGGTACATCCATGAAGATGGTGGCAGGGGTGATCGCTCGCTCTTGAAGCGCGTAGGCATAGATGATCGGCTTGATCGCCGAGCCGGGCTGACGATATGCCTTCAGGACGTCGTACTGGGGTTGGAAGGCAGGCGAAGTAGATTCGGCATAGTAATTTGCTGAGCCCGTGTATGCGAGAATGTCGCCAGTTCGCGCATCCATCGTCGCAATCGCCGCATTGTGAATGTTTGACCCTCGGATCTTCTTGAGCCAGTCGGTCGGCTTGGGAATTCCGAGGCTCTGTAGATACGGCTTGTAATCGACCATGTCAGCGGAGAGGACGGCTGCCGCCCATTTGTCTGCGCTCCGCTGCATGCTCCAGTCGAGTGTGGTCGTGATCTTGTACCCATCGGTATCGAGTTTGGTGCAGACGGCTGGATCATCGGGGCAGACGACTGCCGCTGCCGCCTCGCGCACAATGTTGATGAAGTGTGGTGCGCGGACCTTCCGAAGTGGCGGCTCGATCAGGGTGATTGACTCGATCAACGCCGCATCAATTGCGGCATCCGTTACGCTTGGATCCTCGAGCAAGATTCCGTCGTTGCGCGCATCTCGCAAAAGGTTAAGCACGAGGGCTCGGCGAAGTGCAACGGGTGTGTCGAGGGGCACCTCGAGGATGCCGTTTCCATTGCGTGCCGCCACAGTGCGCAGGTCATACTCGCTCGGCGCTTGCGGGATCGCGGCAAGGACGGCGGCCTGGCCGAGCGTAAGGAGCGAAAGATCCGTGACGCCAAAATACTCAGCAGCCGCTGCCTGAATCCCGTACGCGCGCGACCCGTAGTAATTGTTGTTCATGTACGCCGTAATGATCTGCTCCTTCCCTGCGCGCTCTGGGAATTCCTTGGTGAGTCGGATCGCTTGGATGATCTCTTTTACCTTCCGTTCGTAGATGCTCCCCTGGAAGGCTGTCTCAGGAAGGAGGACCGCGCGCACGAGCTGTTGAGTGATCGTGGAGCCGCCGCGCCCTGAACCGCCGAGCGTATCGAGGGCCGCGGCGATGAATCCAAGCGGGTCGAACCCGGCGTTCTCCCAGTAGGTTTTATCTTCGATTACGGTCGTTGTGTCAATCACGTGTGCAGGGATGGCCTCAAAAGGGATTGTCTCACGAAGATCGGTGCCGAAATCCGCGAGCTTCACTGTCCCGGTGCGATCGAAGACGCCAGAGTTTTCACCGAGCACGATTGAATCAAGATTACGCGGATCTGGCAGGTCGAGAAGGACACGGTCGTAGACGCGGGTAATGCCAAAATAGGCAATGGCGGCGATGAAGAGGCTGATTGCCTGGAGGGCAAGCGGGAGGAGGACGGCGAGACCGCCGGTTCGGCGTCGCGCTCGTCCGGCACCTTCAGGGCGGTTCGAACCAGCCAGGCCCATCTCTCTGAAGGTAGCATAGGCTCGTGGTTGCTTCGTATCGCTCGAAACTGCTTGTCGAATTCTCCGAGCGCGGTCTCATCCATGAGGTGAGCGCTGGGCTAGATGATCGCTTGGCAAGAGACCCCGCAATCTCTGCCTACATCGGCTTTGATCCGAGCGCTGATTCGCTCCATGTTGGACACTTGATGGGCGTCCTTGCGCTTCGGCGTCTACAGCTATCGGGCGGCCGCCCGATAGCGCTCGTAGGGGGCGGGACCGGGATGATCGGCGATCCTTCTGGTCGCTCGGCGGAACGGAATCTCCTCGATCGTGCCACCTTAGATGCGAATCGCGGCGCGATTGGCGCGCAGCTCACCCGGCTCCTTGACTTCTCTGGCGCAACGGGCGCTCTCCTGCTGGACAACCTTGAGTGGCTCGGTGGTCTCGGAATGATCGACTTTCTTCGCGACACTGGGAAGCACCTCACGGTCAGTTACATGCTCGCCAAAGACTCTGTAAAAAGCCGGCTCGAAGGCGGCCTCTCCTTCACAGAGTTCAGCTACATGCTGTTGCAGAGTTATGACTTCCTCATGCTGCGCAAACTCCATGGGGTTGAGCTTCAGATGGGTGGTAGCGACCAGTGGGGGAACATCACCGCTGGGAGCGAGCTAATCCGTCGCGTGGATGGCAGCGGACGAGAAGGCGCGCCACTTTCGTTTGGTCTCTGCTTCCCGTTGCTTCTCGTACCCAGCGGTGAGAAGTTCGGGAAGACTGCAGCGGGAGCTGTGTGGCTGAGTGCCGACCGCACGAGCCCGTTTGCGTTTCGTCAGTTCTTCATGGACCAACCCGACGATGCACTAGAAGTGCTCCTGCAGCGGCTCACGTTGGATGACCAGGAAGCGATCCGGGCGCTGCTCGACGAGCATGCCAAGAACCCAGGAGGTCGTGTGGGACAGCGACGGCTCGCCACTGCCGTGACCGCACTTGTTCACGGCGAGAGCGAAGAAATGCGTGTGCGCCAGGTTGCGGAAACCCTCTTCGGTGGTCCAGAAGGACGCGGGAGCGACCCGCGCGCACTGGATGCGAACGGACTCGCCACCCTCGCCGCGGAGTTGCCAACAGCACCGCTTCCGTCTGCGGCAGAGGCCACGCTCATTGATCTTGTGATCGCGGCCGGGTTTGGCGCTTCAAAGAGCGAGGCTCGCCGGCTTGTGGAGCAGGGGGGCATTTCGGTCAATGGCGATGTTGCCGCCGATCCGAGCGCGTTGGGGAGCAGCTTCAACCGTTTGAACGACGGGTCGCTCCTCCTATGCAAGGGGCGACGAGACTATCGGATGTTGCGAGCGGGCTGAGCCCCTCGCCTATACTCAGCGCATGTCTGGACACTCAAAATGGTCAACGATCAAGCGCGCCAAGGGTGCGACTGACGCGAAGCGTGCGGCGCAGTTTACGAAGGTTTCTCGCGAGATCACGATCGCTGCTCGCATCGGTGGGCCTGACGCAGCATCCAATCCCCGACTGCGCCTCGCCGTTGAGAAGGGACGTTCCCTCAACATGCCAAATGACAACATCAAGCGTGCGATTGAGCGCGCGTCCGGACTTGGACAGACAGATGCCTACGAGGAGATCACCTACGAGGGCTACGGTCCCGGTGGCGTGGCGGTCCTCGTAGAGGCGGCGACGGACAATCGGAACCGCACCGCCTCCGAGGTCCGCAGTCTTTTCACGAAGGCGGGCGGATCACTCGCGAGTGGCGGGGCCGTGGCCTGGCAGTTCGAAGCGCGCGGCATTATTGAGTGCAGCGGTGAATTCGTGAAAGTTGGAGAGGCGGCAATCGAAGCTGGTGCTAACGACGTCGATGAGGGCGGCGGAAGTGTCTTTGTGTACGCAGAGCCATCAGCACTTGAGAGCGTTCGTGCGCACCTTGAATCCGCGGGGGTAAGCGTGAAGTCTGCTGAAGCGAGCATCGTTGCGAAGTCGACGATAGACGTCAATGCTGAGGATGCACGAAAGAACATGAAGCTGATTGATGCGCTCGAAGAGTTGGATGATGTTCAGCGAGTGACCGCGAACTTTGAGCTCTCATCAGAGCTTTTTGCTGAGCTGACGCGATGAGCCTACGGGTCCTCGGGTTGGACCCTGGCACCGCAACCTTCGGATGGGGGATGGTGCAGGGAGGCGGGGAGCGACCACGCTACCTCGCGCATGGAGTCATCACCACCTCACCAAGCCAGTCGCTCGGGGAGCGCCTTCTTCACATCAGGACCGAGCTCACGCAAATCGCTCGGAGCGAGCGCCCCGACCGGATTGCGATTGAGCGTCTCTTCACGCAAGGAAATCTTCAATCTGCGATCGCAGTTGCTGCCGCGCGCGGACTCGCGCTCATGATCGCGGCTGAGCTACTTATTGAAGTTGTGGAGGCAACCCCTTCTGAAATGAAGCGCGCAATCGCTGGTGATGGGCGTGCCACGAAGAGTGGCGTGATTCGTGGTGTGACAAAATTACTCAACATTGCAGGAACGCCACTCGTTGATGACGCTGCCGACGCACTCGCCCTTGCAATCTGGGGTGGCGGTGCCGCCCGGATGCAGCAACTTCCTGGCTCTGCGCGACTTGATCGCTCGGCGTCCTCTGGCGCGTCCCAAGAGAGCGGATTCGATCGCGCGGTCCGTCGGGCACTACGTGAGGAGCGGAGGTAGCCGTGTACGCGTTCGTGGCCGGGAGCGTGCGCTGGATCGAAGACGACGCTGCCGTGATTTTGAGCGGTGGGCTTGGTCTCCGCATTCGCGTCCTCCCAAGTCTCCTCTCCACCCTTCGCGAAGGTGACATCGTGGAGCTCTTCCTGCATCACATCGTGCGGGAGGAACAGGAGACGCTCGTTGGATTTACAAGCCGCGATCAAGAGCGCTTGTTTGCAACTCTATTGGATGTGAGTGGAGTCGGACCCAAGGTTGCTCTGGCCCTCCTTGACACCCACGGAGCAGAAGGGCTGCGCCGCATGCTTGTGGATGGCGACGAGAAGCGGCTCGCAACCGCTCCTGGCGTTGGTCGTCGCCTTGCCGCGCGTATCATCGTGGAGCTTGCCGATCGAATCGCGCGTGGCGCAGCAGGTGACGGAACCCCAAGAACGGGTGAGAAGGGGCGAGCCGGAGGGGATCTTGCAGCAGCACTTCGGAGCCTCGGATTCCCGCCACGTGATGCGCGCGCACTCGCTGCTACGGTGGATGAGGACGTCGCGATGCGCGGTGAGTCACTTGATGAGCGGCTACGCGCCGCGCTCCGAGAACGAGCATAGGCCCGCAGGGGGTATGTGGTGACGAAACATGCCAACAACGATGTAGAGGAGCGAAGCCTTGAAGTCTCGCTGCGCCCCGCCACGCTTGGGGAGTACATCGGTCAGGGCGAGGCGAAACGTTCCCTGACAACGCTGCTGCAGGCTGCGCGAGAGCGCGGCGAGGCGGCCGACCACCTGCTCCTGCATGGCCCGCCGGGACTCGGGAAGACCACGCTCGCTGCGATCGTGGCCCACGAGCTTGGCGTCCAGATTCGCTTCACCTCAGGAACGGCGATCGATCACGGCGGAGATCTCGCCGCAATCTTGACGAACCTTGCCCCTCGCCAGGTGCTCTTCATTGATGAGATTCATCGCCTCGGACGCGCCGTAGAGGAGGTGCTCTACCCAGCGATGGAAGATCGCTCTATCGACATCGTGATTGGTAAGGGTCCCTCTGCGCAGCCGCTGCGCCTGGAGGTGCCACCCTTCACGTTGATCGGAGCAACCACTCGCATTGGAATGCTCTCGGCGCCACTCCGAGATCGTTTTGGCGCATCGCAGCGCCTCGACTTCTACACGGACGGTGAGCTCGCCGAGATCGTTCAGCGTTCGGCTGGGATTCTCGGTGTCAGCATCATGGAGGATGCCGCATCGCTTATTGGAGCACGAAGCCGCGGAACTCCACGAATTGCAAATCGACTCCTTCGTCGCGTACGTGACGAGGTCCAGGTGGCCGGCTCCACGGAGATCACAAGGGAGCGTGCCGCAACGGCGCTTGTGAGACTTCAGATTGATGACGCTGGGCTCGATGCAACGGATCGAAAACTGTTGCAAGTCATGCTCGACAAGTTTGATGGTGGGCCAGTAGGCGTTGCGGCGATGGCGGCGCTACTCGGCGAATCGCCAGACACGCTGGAAGACGTGTTCGAACCGTACCTGCTCAGGGTCGGCTTTCTTGACCGCACACCTCAAGGACGCGTCGTCACTGAGCGCGGTCGCGCACATCTTGGCTGGGGCAGTAGCTCGCTTTGGAGCGGGAGCTGAGCGAGAACGCGCGGCTCGCCGCACTCTCTGACCCATCGACGCTTCCCGCGCGCGCATCACGCCCGCTGCGCTTCACCGTTACAGCGAACGACTCGCACTCATCTGCTCGCGCGGGCACGCTTACACTGCCGCATGGCGTTGTCAAGACGCCAGATTTCATGCCAGTTGGGACGAATGCGTCGGTGAAATCACTCGATCCTGACGACTTGCACGCGATCGGTGCCCAGATGATCTTGGCGAACACATACCACCTCTATCTGCGACCGGGGCACGTAAGGATTCAGCGTCTTGGCGGGCTGAACAAATTTTCCGCCTGGAACAAGCCGATGCTGACTGACTCCGGTGGTTTTCAGGTGGTATCGCTTGGACCGCTGATGCGAATCCGTGAGATTGGAGCACGCTTTCGTAGTCATCTAGACGGGAGTGATCACCTCTTTACCCCTGAGCGATCGGTGGAGATCCAAGAGGCGCTTGGTCCGGATATCGCAGTAGCGTTTGACCAGCCTGTTATGCCTGGGTCAACCGAGCGTCGCGATGTCCTGCGCGCGATGCAGCGAACCCATCGCTGGGCGGTCCGTTCTCTTCGGGCGCACTCGCAGGGCGACCAGGCGCTCTTCGGCATTGCGCAGGGTGGAATTGACCCTGAATTGCGGGCGGAGTCTGCCAACTACATTCGTTCGCTTCCTTTCGAAGGGATCAATCTCGGTGGACTTGCCGGCGATGAAACTCCTGAGGAGCGCAACACCGCAGTCGAGGCGACGATTGCCGCACTAGATGGCGATCATCGTGTGCGTTACCTGATGGGTCTCGGATCGCCGCTTGACTTGCTTGAAGCGGTTCTGCGCGGCGTCGATCTCTTCGACTCGGTCCTCCCAGCGCGGGTGGCGCGCAACGGTCAGGCCTGGGTCACTGGAGGCCGATTCAATCTTCGGAACGCTCGACATCTCGATGAGGACCAACCACTGGACGCCAGCTGTGACTGCACTACCTGCCGCAGGTTCAGCCGTGCCTATCTGGCACACCTCTTCCGAGCGGAGGAGCTACTTGGCTATCGCCTCCTCACGATCCATAACCTGCGCCATTTGAGTGCCTTCATGGGTGCCATTCGGTTAGCACTCCGCTCGGGTACACTCGCAGCCGAGCTGCCGCGGCTTCGCGCCGCGGCTGGGGGGCCAGGGACCCCTCGCTTAGGAGTTGGCGACGAGCCCTTCGAAGAGTCCGCTCGCGGTGCGATGCGTCCACGGTACGCCGAGGATGCCAGGCTTCGCGGAGTCAATCGACAGAGGGCAACAGCAAGAGAAGGCAGGGAATAGGGATGGCTGAGAAGAGCGAAGGCAAGGGCCCGAAGTCGGCGACGCCCGAAAAATCCGAACCGAAAGTTGACGCAAAGGCGTCCACAGAGCGGAGCCGTGCGGTAGACGCAGCAATCCTCACGATTGAGAAGCAGTTCGGTCGCGGCGCGATCATGAAGCTTGGCTCGCGAGAGCGACTTGAGGTTGACACCATTTCAACCGGTGCAATCTCGTTGGATCTTGCGCTCGGCGTAGGGGGCCTGCCACGCGGAAGGATCAGTGAGATCTTCGGACCAGAGTCATCTGGTAAGACCACGATCTGCCAGCACATCATCGCTGAGGCGCAGCGTCGCGGCGGCGTTGCCGCCTTCATTGACGTGGAGCATGCGCTTGACTCTGCCTATGCGGCTGCAACTGGCGTGAATGTTGATGATCTCCTTGTTTCGCAGCCAGACACTGGCGAGCAGGCGCTGGAGATTGCTGAGACGCTCATTCGATCAGGTGGCGTCGATATAGTGGTTATTGACTCGGTAGCGGCACTAGTGCCACGTGCGGAAATTGAAGGCGAGATGGGCGACTCGTTCGTCGGCATTCAAGCGCGCCTGATGAGTCAAGCGTTGCGCAAGCTCACTGGTGCAGTGGCACGATCGAACACAACGCTCCTCTTCACTAACCAGCTGCGTGAGAAGATTGGCGTGATGTACGGCAGCCCAGAAACCACACCAGGCGGGCGCGCGCTGAAGTTTTATGCGTCAGTCCGGCTCGACATTCGTCGCATCGAAACAATCAAGACCGGCACAGAGTCAGTTGGATCACGCGTGCGAGTGAAGGTCGTGAAGAACAAGGTCGCTGCGCCATTCCGTATCGCCGAGTTCGACATCATGTACGGCGAGGGGATCAGCATGGAGGGTGGCCTTCTTGATGTGGGCGTTGCGGCGGACATTGTCTCAAAGACTGGCGCATGGTTCAACTTTGGCGACGTTCGACTTGGGCAGGGACGCGAGCAGGCAAAGGACTTCCTCAAGGCAAGCCCAACGGTCGCTGCCGAGATCGATGCGAAGATTCGCGCTGCCACCGCTACGCTGGACGTGCCAGTTGCACCTTCAGGCGACGGAGAGTAGTCGCGACGCGCGGTGAGACGCCGCGAAGATCCGGCGCTCACTAAGGAGCGCCATGCTAATGCAGATGCCGCAGCGGTCTTCGAGGCCGCTGCGAGTTCGCTTTCTGGTGCCCCGCGCACCAAACGCGCCCTGACTGAGCGGCTGATCAGGGCGGGGTACCCAGAGGAGCTCGTGATCACCGCTACTGATCGGTTGGAAGCGGTTGGCATCATTGACGACGAACGACTAGCGCGCTCGCTGGTTGAATCACGCGACCGTTCTCGACAGCGGGGCGATCGTGCGCTGGCGCAAGAGCTGCGTCGGCGGGGCGTACCTGAAGAGATTGCTCTTCGCGTGCTGGCAGAACGATCATACGAAGCAGATGGCGATTCGCTCCGTGAAGGAGAACAGATACCGCTAAGCGCCGAGGAGCGTGCCGCCTTTGCGGCAGCTGCGAGGGTGCGCCTCCGTGGAGGCGATGCGCGTGCCGAAGTACAGCGCGTGGCCCAGGCGCTCGCACGGCGTGGGTTTCCATCTGGACTCTCCTGGCGCATCGCGCGTGAACGGATTGCGGGGGCGGGGGAGGGGATCATCCCCCTGCAGCCCCCTGAGGGGCAGGGCGAGGCGGATTGATGCCCTGTCGCAGCCTCCCGAGGGGCCCACGAGGCGTTTGACCGCACGGAATCAAAGCCGTAGCCTTCAGTCCCCAGCCAGTTGGCTGGTCACGTGACCAATCGCCGCGCGTCAGCCCGCGGAGCACGGCTGACAAGAGGGACCAATGGAAGACCTTTACGGGGTTATCCCCGTCGTTGCCGCCGTATTCGGCGTATTACTTGGCATTCTCATTCGTCAGTTCATCGCCGCGGCGGGGATCCGCGCGGCGACCGTTCGAGCTCGCAGCATTGTTGAGGAGGCTCGGCAGCAGCAGAGCGCACTGATCATCTCCGCGAAGGGGGAGATCTCCCGGATGCGCGTTGCAGCCGAGGACGGCCTTCGACAAGAGCGTGAGCAGATCACGGCTGAAACAGAGCGCTCGCGCCTTAGGGAAGTGGCTCTTGGAGAGCGAGAGACATTCTTCGCTGAGCGTGAGGTTTCGATTGCGGAACGCGAGCGCGGCCTTCTGGAAGAGGCGGCGAACCTCGATGCGGCTCGAGCATCTGTGAACGCGCGACTTGCTGAGGTGGCGGGACTTGACGCTGAAGCTGCACGCAAAGAGGTCCTCGCACGACTCACTGAAGATGCAGAGACTGAGGCGCAGCGCCTGCGCGTGACCCTGGAGCGCCGAGCGTCTGAGGAAGCCGCGGATCGCGCACGAGACATGATCCTGACAGCGATGCAGCGGGTCGCGGCTGATCACAGCACGGAGCATTCAGTGACGCACATCAAGCTCGCAAGCGAAGAGATGAAGGGGCGTCTTATCGGCCGCGAAGGGCGCAACATCCGCGCACTCGAAGCTGCAACCGGCGTGGAGCTGCTCATTGATGAGACTCCGATGCAGGTGACGCTTTCCTCCTTCGATCCGGTGCGACGCCAAGTTGCACGGGTCACCATTGAACGCCTGATGCAAGATGGCCGAATCCATCCCGTGCGCATTGAAGAGATTGTCGAAAGGGCACAGGGCGAAGTGGATGCTACCGCCCTCAAGAATGGGGAGGAGGCTGCACTTGAGGTTGGCGTAACCGGAATCCCAACCGAACTTCTCCGCATCCTTGGACGGCTGCAGTGGCGCACTTCATACGGCCAAAACGTGCTGTTGCACTCAATTGAAACAGCACAGGTTGCAGGTGCAGTTGCAGGAGAACTTGGCATGGATATTCGCGCGGCTAAGGTTGGCGGGCTCCTGCACGACATTGGCAAGGCGCTTGATCACGAGATTGAAGGCACACACGCCGCGATCGGCGCAGATCTTGCGCGCCGGCACGGAATGCCAGAGGGGATCGTCAATGCGATTGCTGCGCATCACCAGGAGGTTGAGTGCACCGCACGAGAGGCCCCGATCGTCCAGGTTGCGGATGCGATCAGCGCCGCGCGCCCTGGAGCGCGCGGCAATCAAGCTGACGCGCATCTACGTCGACTTGAGGATCTACAGAACATTGCGATGAGCTTCGAAGGCGTTGAGAAAGTGTATGCGGTTCAAGCGGGGCGAGAGGTTCGCATTCTCGTCCGACCAGACAGCGTGGATGATGATCGTGCGAAAGAGATTGCACGGGATGTGGTGAAGCGAATTGAGGAGCAGCTCGCGTACCCTGGGCAGATTCGTGTCACGGTGATTCGCGAGACGCGGGCGGTTGATTACGCCCGCTGAGCGGACAACGCCCCTTCTCGCGGTTGCAGGCCCAACCGCGGTTGGGAAGAGCGCGGCTGTGCTTGCACTCGCTGAGTTGCTTGAGCGAGATGGGGCAGGTGCAGTGCTGATTTCTGCGGACTCTCGACAGGTTTTCCGAGGCTTTGACGTTGGGACGGACAAGCTACCTGCCAAGGTGCTCGAGGCACGACCGCACGCTGGAATTGATGTTGCGGAGGCGGATCAGCCATTCACGCTATATGACTGGCTCGAGATCGCGCGTGAGGCCGCGGCGGGTACCGCTGGTGGTGAAACGCCAAAGATCGCAATCGCTGTGGGCGGCACCGGCCTCTATCATCGCGGACTCCTGCGCGGCTTCTTGAAGGGTGGCGCGCGACCACATGACCCAGAGCTTCGAAAGCGGCTCGAGCGTGACCTAGCCAAGGAAGGACGAGAGCACATCGAAGCGCAGCTCCGGGGGCTCAACCCAGCGGCGGCAGATGCAGTTGCGAATGCGAGCCCGCGACGAATCCTCCGCGCGCTCGAGATTGCGCAGTTGGGTGGTGACTCGATGGCAACAGAAGAGGAGCCGTGGTCAGGTCCGAGCGCATATGTTCTCCTCGATGAGCCTGATCTTGCTGCACACCGGATCAAGGTCGCGGAGCGAGCGGCAGCACAGTTTGCTGGAGGTCTTGTGGCCGAAGCGAAGGCGCTCGCAGCACGACTCCCAATGGGAACGCCCGCGCTTTCAGGAATTGGATATCGCGAGGCGCTGCAGTATCTCGCGGGCGACATCAGCGAAGAGAAGGCGGTCGCGCACTCGTCAGGACGAAGCTGGGCCTACGCGCGGCGACAGCGTACGTGGTACCGCGGCGAGCCAATCACACACACCATTCGCGCGGGTGCACTCCAATCTCCCGAAGAAGTTGCGGTGGGCCTTTACCCCATTGCGCGCAGCTTGATTAATCAGGCTGGCCACTAGGTGAGTGAGAAGAAGGTGCTACAAAGGCGAGCACCGATCTCGATCGCGCCGTCAGTAGAGCGCGCTTTTCTTATCGCGGCAGATACCGGAAAAGATCCTGGTTGGCCAGCGGTTGATAGCCTTGAAGAACTGGCCAGCCTCGCGCGCACCGCGGGTGCTGAGATTGTTGGTGCAGAGTGGCAGCAGCGTCGTCACGCAGACCCGGACACATACGTTGGTGCAGGAAAGGCTCGAGACCTTCTTGCTGCAAAGGTGGAGACTGGGTTCACACTTTTGATCGCAGATGACGAGCTCTCGCCAACCCAACAGCGCGGGCTGGAAGAGATCCTTCAGGTGAAAACTATAGATCGAAGTCGCTTGATCCTTGATATTTTTGCGATGCATGCACGCACCCATGAGGGTCGTCTGCAAGTCAAACTTGCGCAGTTGGAGTATCAACTTCCGCGCCTCACACGACTCTGGACGCACCTTTCGCGCACTGGTGGTGGTATTGGCACGCGAGGACCCGGCGAATCACAACTTGAAACTGACAGACGTTTGATCCGTGATCAGATTGCTCTCATGAAGGCGCGTGTTGACCAGCTTCGACGCAGTCGCGAGACCGGCGCAAGAGCTCGGGCCGTGGGCGGCATACCGACCGTGGCGATCGTTGGGTATACGAATGCTGGCAAATCCACGTTGCTGAACAGCCTTGTCGGAAGCACGCAGGTTCATGCCGAAGATCGCCTCTTCGCCACGCTCGACCCAACGAGCCGCCGGCTGAAACTCCCGAGCGGAGCTCACGCAGTCCTCACCGACACTGTAGGCTTCATCCACAAGCTGCCGCATCAACTCGTCGATGCCTTCCGAGCAACGCTTGAAGAGGTTGAGCGCGCGGATCTGCTCCTCGAGGTCATCGACGCATCGGATCCGCACTGGGCCGAGCACAGGGCCACCGTTCAGGAGGTTCTCGAAGAACTGAGGGCTGACAAGAAGCCGCGCCTTGCGGTTGCGAACAAGTGCGATCGCCCGAATGCGGCAGTGTTCATTGAGGGGGCGATCAAGGTGGCGGCGGCAACAGGGGAGGGAGTCCCGGAGCTCCGCGTTGAACTTGAGGAGCTTCTAAAGCGGCAAGGGGTGGCGGTGGATCTCGAACTGCCATACGGGGTGGTTGGCGAGGTTGAGGCGCTTCGAGCCAAGGCCGGTATTCAGGTGGCATATGAAGACGCGGCACTCCGCGTCACAGGGTTCGCCCCAGTCGAGGTTGCGAAGGCGTTGCAAGCGCTCAAGCGGCGGGCGATCGGACGAGTGCTGTAGCCGAGGCAGAGGTCGGCCGGCCTCGTGGTTGCCGCCCTTAGTGCTTCCGATAATGATAGTTATGTGATGAAAATGCGACGCGGCTGAGCACGGTCGGCACAGCAAACGCGTATCCTTTCCCCATGCGAATCGAATTCATCGCTCAAGCTGGCGTGAAAATCCATACCGCACAAGGGTCGATCCTTTGCGACCCGTGGTTCAACCCCGCGTACTACGCGAGCTGGTTCCCGTACCCGCGGAATGACGTCCTTGATCATGCGGCCCTTGGTGCAACCGACTACCTCTACATCAGCCACCTCCACAGAGACCATTTTGACCCTGAGTGGCTCGCTCGTTGGTGCAACAAGGATGCTACCGTGATCCTCCCGGCCTACCCACTTCCTGAGCTCAGGGAGGCGCTGGTGGCCCTCGGGTTTCACAGTTTCATCGAGACTGCATCTGGGGTTCCGGTACGACACGGCGGCCTGACGATCGTAGTTGAGGCGCTCACTGCGCCTACGGACGGCCCGATTGGTGATTCGGCCTTACTCGTAGATGACGGGAAAGAGCGCGTGCTGAACCTCAATGACAGCCGCCCCACTGACCCCGATCGCCTCTTGGTCCAGGGGGCGATCGACATCTGCCTGCTTCAATTCAGTGGGGCGATCTGGTATCCAATGGTCTACGAGATCCCCGAACGCGCCAAGCAGGCGCTCGCGAAAAAGAAGCGTGCCGCTCAGTTCGCCCGCGCGGCACGATACGTAGATATTATCGGCCCACGGGTTGTTATCCCTTCGGCGGGGCCTCCGTGCTTCCTCGACGAAGACCTATTCCGCTGGAACGATGTTTCCAATGCGGACGACTCCATCTTCCCTGACCAGCGCTTGATGGTTGAATATCTTGAGCGTGCTGGCCACGCTGCGGCACTAATGCTCCCTGGCAGCTCAGGCGAATTTGATTCGTCTGGTCGCTTCTCTGTGGAGCACCTGCATGGAGAACTGTCCGTGCAAGATGTCTTTGCGGATAAGGAAGCGTATTTGCGCACATACTCGAAGGATGTCGCCCCGCGGATCGCTGCAGAGAAAGCTTCTTGGGTCGGTCCGCGCACAGATCTCGTTTCGGAACTGAAAGCGTGGTTTGAACCGCTCATGGCACTCGGCCCGAGAGTCTGTGACGGGATCGGAGCCGCTGTGCGTATTGAAACTGACGATGAGAGCGTGCTTCTCGACTTCCCAGAGCGTGAGGTGCGTGCTGACGATGGTCGCGAGGTTGGCTTCCGCTTTAGCATCCCCCGCCTGCTCTTGGATCACCTTATTCGAACTCGCACGGATGATTGGGTGAATTCACTATTCCTTTCGCTGCGATTCAGTGCCTGGCGGCGTGGCGCGTACAACGACTACATCTACACGTGGTTCAAGTGCCTCTCCGTGGCCCGGATCCAGTACGCCGAGGGGTTTTACGCGGAGAATGGCCCCACAGAGGGAACCTTTGAGGTGGGTGGCTGGCAGGTCCAGCGCCGTTGCCCGCACATGAAGGCGGACCTCACCCGTTTCGGCACTGAGGATGGCCGGACTTTCTCCTGCAGCATTCACGGTTGGCAGTGGGACCTCGCCACGGGGCGTTGCCTCACCTCTGATGGCCACCCGCTCTATGCTCGCCCCGTGAGCACAAATGCAAAAGAGCACGCGGCCCGCCTTGCTGGTAGTGCGCCGCCGAATCCCGATCAGTACGCAGGCGGGCCTGAGGGTAGCTAGCAGTCCCCGAGAACCTTCGCGAGGCGGGTAGCGAGCTCGGTCGAGCGTCCACCCCCCATCACGAGCACGACAGCACCCGCGGGAAGCGTGTCCGCGATCTGGTCCGCAGTTGCTTCAACGGATCCAGGAGCTTCCGCCGGCACGCCGCGTTGGATAATCGCCGCAGCGAGCGCCGCGGAGTTTGTGACTGAAAGGTCCGTATCGCGCACCGCGAAGATATCAGCTACAAAGACGTGATCGGCAGCGGCGCATGATTGCGCGATTTGTTCGAGGAGTGCCGCCGTGCGGTGGTATGTGAGCGGCTCAATCGCGAGCACGAGAGGGCGACCTGGATATCGAAGCCGGACGGTTGAGATTGTCGCGTCGATGGCGGTGGGGTGGTGCCCGTAGTCGTCCAGAATCGTCACCCCACCCTGTTCGTAGCAAACCTCCATCCTCCGTCCGACGCCAGAAAAGGAGGCAAGTGCATGGCGAATCCCATCAGCGCTTCCACCTGCTGATGCCGCGAGCAAGGCGACTCCCAGAGCGTTGGCGGCGTTGTGAGCCCCAAAGAGGCCGATTGGAAGCTCATTGCCCAGTAGGCCGCTAGCAGATGACGCGAGGCGCTCCGCCCCCGCGCTAAGGCGAAGGTTCCGAAGCGCGACCCTCCCGTCCCCAGACTCAACGAGCTCCGCGGTCGCGCTGGCGTGGCCGAGCTCGACTGTCTCTGCGCGTCTGTGTGCGCGGACAGCGTACGTGAGGAGGTTCCCATCGTTGCGACCGTGGAGCGCAGCTGCAACCTCAGATCCCCCGAGGTCGGCAACATTCACGACAAGGGGTCCCCTCTCAAGTATCGGCGTCGCCCAACCAAGGAAGGTGCGAACAACTGCGGCACGATCGGCGAATATATCGGGATGATCCCAGTCTGCGTTGAGGATCAGGGCTCCATCCGCCAGGTACGGGTCGAAATTGCCGCCGTATTCGTCCGCTTCCACAATAAAGCCAGGCTCGGTGCCGAGATGAATGGGCGCACCTGCAGGGCTCCCCTCCCCCTCTACGAGGGGGCCGCCGACAAATGCCGATGGGTCACGCCCAGAGGCTCGCAGCGCCGCGAGGAGCCAGCCCGTGGAGGTAGTCTTCCCGTGGGTCCCTGCAACCCCCAGAAGTGTGCCTCCGCGCGTTGCGGCGGCATCTGCGATCACCTGTTGAACTGAAACGAGTGCCAGCCTCGCCCCTCGCGCCGCTCTCAACTGAGGGTGGTCGGGCTGCGTGCTCGTGATTGCCTTGGAAACCGCCACGAGGTTTGCACTGCGAACCGCGTCGAGATCTCCTTCAGCGCAGATTTTCACCCCTGCCGCCGTGAGCATCCTTGCCGTGTCAGGTGAGAGCTCACGATCGTACCCAGTAACCTGAACGCCAAGGGCGGCGGCATGAAGGGCGGCGGCTGTTGCAGCGGTCCCCCCGACGCCAACCACATGGAGGCGGAGCGGGAGGGAGAGCCGAGCGCCTTGCCGAGCGGGGGCTAGTCCCGCGCCGATCTCGTCGATCCGGCGAGTCACCAGGTCATCTCAGCGGTAGTTTTCGAACTGGAGGGGTCGATCGACCTCCATGGCGCGCAAGTAGTTGATCACCGCTTGGAGTTCATCGCGCGACTTCCCTGTCACACGGACAGCCTCACCTTGAATCTGTGTCTTTACCTTTGGGAAGGTGTCGCGAATCGCTTTGATGATCCTTTTTGCCGTCGGGTCATCTAGTCCACTGCGAAGTTTCACGTGAATCCGAAGTGTCTCGCTTCCCGCAGCCTCTGGCTTCCCCCAACCGAAGGTGCGTAGGTCGATCCCCCGCTTCACCGCTTTCGATTCGAGGATGTCGCGGAGCGCCTTTAGGCGCAACTCCCCGTCAACCCTGATCACCAACCCATCCTTCTCCTCCTCGATCTGGGCCACCGCCCCGCGAAAGTCGTATCTTGTAGCCACTTCGCGCCGGGTCTGGTCTAGTGCATTCTTCAGTTCCTGTCGGTCAAAGTCAGAGACGACGTCAAACGAGTTGTCTGATGGCATTGTTACCTCCTACTTTCGGGTTGAACTGAGGACGCGTCCGTCGCTTCGGAAGCTCCAGCTCTCGGGGACGCCCGCCACCCCAAGGGCATCAAGCATACGACCGTTGAGCGTGATTGCAGCGCTACGCGGATTTCCAAAGCGGATGTCTATCGCGGAGTCTCCTCTCAGCGTGCGACTCTCGCCGTCGCGGAGCGTAATCCCATTTGGTCCCACGGTCGAATCAATCGCGCCATCGGTCCAAACTCGGATCCACGTCCCGCCGCCACTTCCGCTTACGGTAACTGTCACGCCTGCAAAGACAACCTCGACTTCACGAAGCACCTCACTCACCGTCCCGTTCGGCCCAGTTGCTTGGAACTTGATGCTCCAGGAACCAGCTGGAAGTGAGATATCGCCCTGGATCTTGCCACGACTGTCGGCGGTGTAGGTGGCCATGACCCCTTCTCCACCCGCATCGGTTGCGTCCAACTTCACGATGGAGTCTGGCTCGGAGGTCAGCGCTACGGGAACGGCGCCGCCGCTCACGCGCAGCCCCGCCGTCGGACTCATGACATCAAGGCGAGGTGCATCGCTGACCGGAAGTTCAACGATTAACACGCGACGCACGGCTTCCCCACTCGAGGAGCCAGTGGCGGGGTCAAGGGCACTGATATCAACCTCGGTGCGACCCCCTGCTAATGGAACATCAACGCTCCAGATCCCCGCGGAGTCGGCCTCGGTGGTTATCGAGTCGCCCAAACCGCTCTCCACCAGGACGATCGTCCCCGCACCGGCAGTTCCGCGAATCACTACCACTCGTGTCTCGGCGGAGAGGGTCAGGACCTCTTCGCTCGGACTCACTACACTAAGCCCTGGTGGGCTCGCAAATCTGATCAACTGAATCACAAGAAATACAGCCGTCGCGAGAACGCCGAGCCCAACAAGTCCAAGTCCAAGGAGGCTTCGTAGTGCCGCGCGCAGGCCATTTGACGCCGCTCGTCCGCCCTTCATTCCTCCCCGCGCCTGGAGCTCTGATTCGCGTGCCGTCGCCGCCAAAACTTCACCACCCCATGCGGCCGATACCGCAGCGGGGTCAAGCCCGAGGTGTCGCGCATACGTTCGAAGGAGGCCCAGCAGATAGACGCGTTCCGGGAGGGCCGCGTGATCCTCGCGCTCAATCGCTTCAAGTATCACGGGGCGGATCCGTAATTCGGCGGCAACTGCCTCAAAGGTGAGACCGCGAGCTTCGCGTGCATCACGAAGCCTCGCTCCGATACTAGGTGTCACACCTGGTGGGAGTTCACTCTGGTCGATCATGTGAATCACCATCTGGAGCACTATTAGTGGCGCCGTCGCGGCGTACGACACGCGCGTTGGAACCGTCAAATGCGCCAATGTAGCCACTCGCCTCGAGCTGGTCAATGATTCGAGCTGCCCGAGCGTACCCGATGCGAAGTCGGCGTTGCAGGAGCGACGCGGAGGCGCGGTCATGCTCCTGAACCACCGCCACCGCCTCATCAAAGAGTCGGTCACGGTCGCTCTGGTCCGCAGTTGCGCCTAAACCTCCATTCGCACCTGGTACGGACTCAACGACCTCATGCCGATAATCGGGAAGCCCCTGGGAACGCCAGTGGTTTACGACTGCTTCAATTTCCTGGTCAGGGACGAACACACCCTGGAGTCGAATCGGCTTAGGCGCGTCGGAGGGCTGGAACAACATGTCGCCGCGTCCAATCAAGTCCTCGGCGCCGGGAGCATCGAGAACGGTGCGCGAATCAAACTGACTTGCCATTGAGAAAGCAATTCGGCTCGGGATGTTTGCCTTTATTAGACCGGTCACAACATTGACTGATGGTCGTTGGGTCGCGAGCACGAGATGAATGCCAGTCGCGCGCGCCTTCTGCGCGATGCGGACGATAGGCTCTTCGGTGCTACGGCCATCTTGCATCATCAGATCGGCTAGCTCGTCAATGATGACAACGATGAAAGGGAGCCTATCATTTCGCTCAATGCGACCATCATTATAGGCTGCAATGTTTCGTGCGCCCGCTTCGGCAAAGAGTCGATATCGAGAGTCCATCTCAAGCACTGTCCACCGCAGTGCCGCCGATGCCTTGTCAACTTCTGTGATCACGGGAACAAGAAGATGCGGAAGGCCGTTGTATCCAGAAAGCTCTACACGCTTTGGGTCGATCAAGATGAGCCTCAGCTCGTCTGGTCCAGAACGGAAGAGTAGGGATGCAATGAGGGCATTGACCATGACACTCTTCCCAGATCCAGTGGCACCAGCGATGAGTAGATGCGGCATCTTGGTGAGATCTGCTGCACGCGCAGTGCCCGCGACATCTCGACCGAGCGCAAAGGTGAGCCCCTGGCTGGAGTCTGCGAATTCCACCTCCTCGAAGATGCGCTTAAGGCCGACCACGTTACCCTCGCGGTTCGGAATCTCGACGCCAACCACCGAGCGCCCTGGAATCGGCGCTTCAATGCGAATCGAGCGTGCAGAGAGCGCCATGGCCAGATCGTCTGCGAGAGCCTCGATCTTGCTCACTCGCACGGATGCATCAGGAGCTAATTCATATTGCGTCACCACAGGACCAGCGCTGATGCCCACAACCTGCGTTGTGATGCCAAAGCTCGCAAGCTTGGACACGATGATCTCGCTATTTATCTCATGATCCATCCCTGCTCCGGCACGAGCGGGGGTGTGCGCGGTGAGGAGTTCAGGGCTTGGAAGGATGTATTCGTGCTTTCCGCCGCCTACTGAAGGAGCGACTTCCTCGTCAGAGCGCGCTGACAAGCCGTCGCGCACGGACGAACCCGCAACTCTTGCCGGCGCGAACGTCGATGAGAGCGGAGGCGTAGATTCTGCAGGTAGGCGTGGAGAGCTCGTGAGCGTGCGCGCTTCGACGAGACCTGGCTTGTCACTCTCCTCGTCCGCGTCGTGCGTGAACACGTTCTGAGTGCTGGTTGCGTCACGGTTCCCACCAGCGATTAGCGACGCGTTCGCACGCGCCGCCTCGCGATCTCTTTGCGCCTGCTCGCGACGCTCTGCGAGCTCCTCTACTCCTCGGGCAATTGCCTCCGCGCTCGCGAGCGTTCCCGCTTTTGCGCCGCGGAAGACTGACGTGAAGATCCTGCGGACCGTGGACTCCGCGAGGATCAGCGCAATAGCGATGAGCACTGCGCTCCACGCGGCGAGACCGCCGATCGGCGTCAAGAGACTGGCAACACCGTCGCCGGTGATCCCCCCGATGATGCCCCCTCGACCAGGGAAGAGAATCTCAACGATCGCCAAGAGTGCAGGTAGCGCGGCTGTCGCGAGGAGCGCACGAAGAACATCACGAGCAGACTTCTCACCGCTGCGTTCAAACCAGACGCCGAATGCGATCAGCGCGGGAGGGAGCATCCAGCGGCCAGCCCCGAACCATGGTGCGAGAACGTCACGCAGAGCATCGGCTAGGAGTCCGCGCCCTGGGAGTATGAGGCCAACAGCGAGCACAACTCCAGTGACCGCGAACACGAGGAAGATGAGTGTGCGTGCCGCCGCACTACTAATCACCTTGCCACCGCTAGCTCGAGTGCGGCGGCCGCCTCTTGTCACGTTAGACCTCCACGACGACCGGCACCACGAGTGGCCGGCGTCGCGTCTCTCGACTCAAAAATCGAGAGACTGCTTCGCTGAGCTGCGCCTTCATCAGACCCGTTTCGGCACTTCGATCATTCTTTTGCTGAATCGCCTTCAACGCAATGCTGATCGTAGCCTCAACCAGCTTATTGTCCTCGTCACCGTTCAGGAAACCCCGTGTGACGAGCACTGGGCGCCCGACTGGCTTCCCAGACTGCGCATCAACCGTCGCAAAGATGACAACAATCCCGTCATCCGCAAGGGTGCGTCGGTCCCGAAGGACAATCTCGCTAATATCGCCGACCGACGAGCCATCAACGAATACAGCACCATGCGGGATCGACGTCGTGCGTCGTGCATTGCCATCCGCATAGAATTCTATCGGCGTACCATTGTCAATAATGAAGACATTTGATGCGCTGACACCCATTTGCGTGGCAAGCCGACCGTGCGCCACTTGCATCCGTATCTCACCGTGCATCGGCACAAAGTGCCGCGGCCTCGTTAGCGCAAGCATCATCTTGAGTTCCTCCTGCGAAGCATGTCCGGAAACGTGCACTTGTGCGATAGCGTGATAAATCACATTTGCCCCAGATTTGAAAAGATTGTCGATGGTTCTTCCAACCGCCTCTTCATTCCCTGGGATTGGCGAAGCCGATACGATCACCGTGTCGCCATTCTGGATCTCGACGTAGCGGTGTTCACCGTTCGCCATCTTCGCCAGCCCCGCCATCGGTTCTCCCTGCGCCCCTGTGGTTGCGATGACAAGTGGCTCCTTGCTCCGTCGCCCGATTTCCTCCTTTGCAACCAGCGGGGTGGGGAATGTCAGGTATCCGAGGTCACGAGCGATCTTGACGTTTTGTTCCATGGATCGCCCGACAACCGCGACCTTGCGTCGGAACTCCCCCGCTGCATCTAGGACCTGCTGTATCCGGGCAATGTTGGAAGCGAACGTCGCGACGATCACGCGACTTGGCGCATCGCTGATGATTGACTTGAAGGCTTGGCCGACCACCTGTTCGCTCGGGGTATAACCTGGCGCCTCTGCACGGGTGCTATCGGAGACGAGTGCTAAGACACCCTGGGCGCCGAGTCGCGCAAGGATTGCGAAGTCAGCCGCCTTGCCATCTGCTGGCGTCTGATCAAACTTGAAGTCACCCGTGTGCACGACAGTCCCAACTGGCGAGTGGATCGCATAGCCCATCGCATCAGGGATTGAGTGCCCTATGCGGAACGGCTCGATCACAAATGGTCCGATCTCAATCTGATCGCCCGGATCTAGGGGACGGAGTGGGTTGGCGGTGACTTTGTGCTCCTTGAGCTTGTTCGCCAGGAGTCCTCGCGCAAGGGTGCTCGCGTACACAGGGACGCCTGGGAGCTCAGGGAGAATATAGGGAAGCGCGCCAACATGGTCTTCATGGCCGTGCGTGATCAGAACCGCCTTGACCGCGCTCTTTCGCTGGCGCACATAGGTGATGTCGGGAATGATGATATCTACGCCGAGCGTGGTTTCATCAGGGAATGCGAGCCCGCAGTCGACCAGGATGATCGTCTCCTGGTACTCGTAGAGGTAGAGATTTTTTCCTATCTCGCCCATCCCGCCAAGCGGAATGAGTCGTAGCGGCGACCCGCTTGGCGCTGCGCGATCGGGACGCCGCCGAAGCGCGGGGCGTTGACCCATTGGCTGTTTCACAGTGCCGGATCGGGGCTGCACCCGCCCCTCCTTGCGCCGCTGAGGACGAGCGGGCGGACGCTGCCCCGAGCCGCCGGAGCCACGCTGTCTCATTCAGCCTCCCATTCAAAGAGGCGGAGCTGTGCCTGCTCCGCGGTAGATTCTTTCCGCATCAGCCTAGCCTCCCCCGCTTCTCCGCGAGCAGAGGCCCAGCGAGCGCGTGCAGCAGGGAGTTCTCGGACCAGAGCACCCATGTCCCGCTCAAGCGTCGGGCGCAACGCGCCGTTATGGAGCGCCGCGGCGGGGTGGTAGAGCGGAAAGAGTGTTGCGCCCAGCGGAAGCCCAAGTCCACCTGGCAGTGGGTTCCCATGGACCGCGGAGATCTTCGCGTCTGGGGCAAAGGCGCGGAGGGCATGACGGCCAAGCGGCGCTACGATCACGGGGCTCAGGAGAGCGAGTTGGCGCTCGAGGAACGATGCGCAGGCGGCGATCTCCTCGGGTGCGGGATCGCGGTTTTCGGGTGGGCGGCACTTGATGACATTCAGCACGAAAACATCCTTTCGCGCATGGCCAGTGAGCCCGAGGAGGAGGTCGAGAAGTTTTCCGGCTGCCCCAACGAACGGCCGGCCCACCGCATCTTCACTCAGGCCAGGGGCCTCTCCCACGAAGAGCAGTTCGGCGTCTGCATTCCCCTCTCCAGGCACGCTGTGCGTTCGCGTCGAACCGAGGGGACAGCCTCGACAAGATTCAATCTCGTGCGCGAGGGTGGCAAGCGCCGCCACCCTTCTTTCAAACACGCGACGCGCTTCCCCAGAGCAGTTGGTTCTGAATCAGAAGTTCGGCGATCTGGACTGCATTGGTCGCTGCACCCTTGCGGATATTGTCGCTCACAACCCAGAATGCGAGCCCGTGCTCAACGCTTGCATCGACACGCACGCGGCCGACAAAGATCCCGTCACTTCCAGATGAGGTCGCAGCGAGCGGATAGGTGTTCGTAGCTGGGTCATCCTGCACAAAGACGCCATCTGTCTGTGCAAAGACTGTCCTTGCACGAGCGGGCGTGATCGCTCGCTCAACCTCAACGTGAACAGCTTCTGAGTGGCTCACCTCAACGGGGATGCGCACTGCCGTCGCACTGATCCGCAGGTCTGGCAGGCCGAGGATCTTCCGGCTCTCACTCACCACTTTCTGCTCCTCTTTCGTGGAACCGTCCTCCAGGAAGACATCGATCGCAGGGATTGGGCTGAGTACAACCGGGTGTGGATCGATGGCTGAGACAGGCTGCCTGCCCGCCACCACAGCGGCCCGCTGCTGCGCAAGATCATCAACTGATTCTGCGCCGGCTCCGGAAACCGCTTGATACGTTGCGACCACCACCCGTCGAAGGCCCGCCTCTTCCTGCAAGGCCTTGAGAAGTGGCGCGAGCTGCATTGTTGAACAGTTCGGGTTTGCAATAATTCCACAGTGGTCGCGGAGTGCCTCGGGGTTCACCTGCGATACCACGAGGGGTACAGATGGGTCCATGCGCCATGCGCTTGAGTTGTCGACAACCGTACATCCACGTGCCGCCGCTTCAGGGGCGAGCTGCAGACTCACGTCAGCCCCGGCGCTAAACAACGCAATGTCGACTCCAACAAATGCATTCGGAGTCGCCTCTTGTACCGGGACCTGCGCTCCACGAAATGAGACGGATCTCCCTCCTGCAGACGCGGCCAGGGGCAGGAGCGCTCGAACGGGAAAGCTTCGCTCCTCGAGGACTCTGATCATGGTGCGACCAACCAGGCCAGTCGCACCAACGACGGCAACGACATAACCGTCGCCACCCGTTCCAGCTCGTTGCGATGTGCTGCGAATCATGTCGCGAGTATAACGAACGACCCGCCGCTCTGGCGACGGGTTGTACATTGGAGATGGCTTCGTGATTCGCCCGACCGAGGCTATTCGCGTGGCGTAGCCTTGTGGCGCTGCATGGCAGCTCGTCGAGAGAGATTTACACGGCCTTGACGGTCAACCTCCGTGACGACGACCATGATCTCGTCGCCAATAGCAACCTCGTCTTCAACCGTATTGACTCGGTAGTCAGCGAGCTCGCCAATTCGGACGAGCCCCTCCTTGCCAGGAAGGAGTTCAACAAAACAGCCAAAGCCCATGATGCGAGTTACTTTGCCCATGTATAGCGCGCCTACCTCGACCTCCTTAGTGATGCCATTGATTGCATCAAGGGCACTCTTGGTACGCTCAGGGTCGCTAGAAGCAATCTGCACCGTTCCGTCATCTTCAACATTAATGTTTACCTGGAAATCATCCTGCAGCTTGCGAATGACGGCACCACCCTTGCCGATGATGTCGCGAATCTTTTCAGGGTTAATCTTGATGGTCGTGATTCGTGGTGCGTAGTCGGAAAGTTCAGGTCGCGCCGTCGATATCACCGCGTCCATCTCATCAAGAATCTTGAGCCGCGCTGCCAGCGCATCCTTGAGTCCGGTTCGAAGGATTGCTCCTGTAATGCCTTGCACCTTGATGTCCATTTGCAGGGCCGTAATTCCCTCGCGAGTACCTGTCACCTTGAAGTCCATGTCGCCAAATGCGTCTTCCTTACCGAGAATATCAGTGAGAACAACGAATTCGCCATTTGGTTCTGACATCAAGCCCATCGCCGCACCAGCGACTGCCGCCTTAATGGGCACGCCAGCGTCGAGCAACGCTAAGCTTGAGCCGCACGTGGAGGCCATTGAAGTTGAGCCATTTGACGTCACGCATTCGGAGACAACGCGAATCGTGTATGGGAATTCTTCGGCCGACGGAAGCACAGGCAAGAGGGCTCGTTCCGCGAGGGCCCCATGCCCGATCTCTCGGCGGCCAGGTCCCCGCATCGATTTGTTTTCGCCTGTGCTGTACGGCGGCATGTTGTAGTGATGCAGATATCGCTTCGTCGCGACTGGGGAGATCGTATCCAAGCGCTGTGCCTGTGAGATCGGACCGAGGGTGGCAATGCTGAGCGCTTGAGTGTCGCCTCGCGTGAAGAGACCCGTGCCGTGGGCGCGTGGCAGGAGTCCAATCTCAACGGTGATCGGGCGGATCTGATCCACCTTTCGTCCGTCGATGCGGATCCCCTCCTTCATCGTGAGGGCGCGACCGGTCTTCTTATGCATATAGCCGAAAAGGTTCTTCCCGAGGCGCGCCTTGCGACGTGCCGCTTCGAGAAGCGCCTTCGGGTCGCCCTTCCCGCTGCGCGCTGCACGGATTGAGTCGCTAATCCCTTCCTTGAGAGTAGCGAGTCGCTCGGGGAGCTCTGCGGCGAGGAGGAGTAGGAGCTCTGCGGTTGCCTCCGCATCGGTCCCGGCACGGTGCGTTGGGGCCGTCCCTACGGCGTAGATGCGCGCCAGATCGCCGAGCTTGAAGGACTCGCTCTCTGGGTGCGCTTCACGGAAGAGGACGAGTGTATCAAGGTATTGCCCCTGTTCGGTGGCAAAACTGCGGCCCTTGCCGAGCGCCTCGTCAAGGAATGAGATATCAAAGCCAAGGTTGTGACCAACAAGGATTGCTCCCTTCGCGAACTCGGCAAACTTTTCGGCCGCCTCCTTTGGCGCAATCCCCTTCTTTAGGTCAACCGTGGTGATGCCGTGCATCTGCGCGCCCACGATCGGATGGCCGGCATTGACGAGCGTGCTCCATCGGTCGGTAATCTTGCCGCCCTTAATCTTCACTGCGGCGATCTCGACTAGGTCCGAAAGCTTTGAATCTAGCCCAGTGGTCTCAGTGTCCACGATGACGAACGTTGCGCCTGTCGCAACTCCCTCCAGGAACGTAAGGACGCTTTCAACACCAGGTTCGATGTATGGAACGCGTTTCGGCTTGCCTGCTTTTGCGCGAAGCTGCTCCTGAAGAGAGATGAGCGCCTTAATGGCGTCGTGACCGAACTCGATCGCCTCGGCCATCTTCGCTTCGCTAATGAGATTGGCTCCGGCTTCAACCATCATGATCGCATCTGTTGTGCCAGATACCACGAGGTCGAGATCGCTCGTCTCAAGCTGTTCAAAGGTTGGGTTCAGGATGAACTTATTGTCAATCAGCCCAATGCGAACTGCACCGACAGGGCCGAGAAATGGGATCTCTGAGATTGTGAGCGCCGCTGATGCAGCGATTGTCCCGAGGATGTCCGGATCGTTCTCCTGATCCGCGCTCAGCACCGTGATGACAACCTGGACATCGTCCTTGTAGCCCTCTGGGAAGAGTGGTCGAATCGGTCGGTCGGTAAGTCGAGCAGAGAGCGTGGCGTTCTCTGAAGCCTTTCCTTCGCGCTTGATGTAGCCGCCAGGGATCTTCCCCGCGGCATACATGCGCTCTTCAAATTCAATAGTGAGTGGGAAGAAGTCGAGACCCGGTCGTGGGTCGCTCCGATTTGCGGTGCCGAGGACGAGCGTATCGCCGTAGCGAACCGTGACGGCGCCGCCTGCAAGGCGAGCCATTCGTCCCGTCTCAATGGTGAGTGTTTGGCCGCCAAACTCGGCGGATACGGTTGTGATTTCCATGTTGCTCCTCTTCAGGCCGCGCCCATATGGCGCCCGGCCGATTTAGTTGCCCAGCGGTGCTGAGCGGGGCTAGCGACGAAGGCCGAGCTTCTCGGTTAGTGCGGCGTGACGGGCCGCATCCTCGCGTCGTAGGAAAGTCAGCAGGCGACGTCGCCGGCCGACAAGCTTCAAGAGCCCCCTGCGCGAGTGATTGTCCTGCGTGAATGTCTGTAGGTGCCCAGAGAGCCCCTCAATGCGCTCCGTGAGTAGTGCGATTTGGACCTCGGCAGAGCCGGTGTCCTGAGCGTGTCGCCCATTTGCAGCGACGATTCGCTCCGTCGTTGTTCGATCTAGTGGCAAGGTCTCTCTCCTGTCTGGGGGGCTCCACGGCCCACCACATCTCCAAACACATCTCTTGGACGCCTGGAGCGTAGCAATCAGCGCCCACTTCGTCCACCGAACCCGCTCAACAGGGCTGCTCGTAAGCGAGATGCCCCCGTAGGAAGGCGGTCGGCGGCGGCATGGTCGAGGCTAAGGGTCCGTTGGGATGGGTCGAAGCGTGCCCGTGCGACTCGCCCCGTGAGTGGGAGGCGACTCAAACGGTGGGCTGCCGCGCCAATTCGGACCTCGTACTCCCCTGCCGGCGGGAGTGCGAAGCCCTCCCATTCAACCTGCAGATCGAGACCCTCCTCGACCCGCCGTGCCGTGATCGCGTGCGGTCGACCGAGTGCATGGGCCGCCGCCGAGAGATCCCCAGCCGCGATCGCTGATCGGATCGCGGTGCTGCGAACTGGGACCCCCTCTGTGCGCGCCTCCGCGACAGGGTGTACCTGAATCCCTCGACTTGCCCCCCAAGAGCGAATCATGTCGATGCGCCCTTCCCTGCGACGCCCAAAGGCGCTCTCTGGCGAGAGCACGAAACTCCGTGCGCCCGTTGCGGCCACAAGGCGCTCAATGAATGACTCCCAAGCCGTGTCGCGCATCTCCGCGTCAAAAGGGAGGTTGCACCAGTGCTCAACTCCAGCAGATGTGAGGCGTAATTCAAACTCCATGGGATCGAGAAGCCTGAGTGGAGCCATCCCACGAAGGAGAAGGTCAGGGTGGGGGTGAAATCCTATGTGGATCCGATGAAGGCCTGCGGACGCCGCGAGACGCTCCGCGGCGAGCAGGATCCGCTGATGCCCCCGATGAAGACCGTCAAAGATCCCTACCGTGAGTACCGAGCCGTCCTCTCGAGCACCCGCGAGTTTCGCACCCTCAAGCTCCTCCCAGCCGAAGAGGTGCGACTGGTTAGACGCACCTCCAAGATTCACCTTGCCTCCACGGAATCCCGTCTCCCAGGAAACACTGCGTTTGGGGCGATGAACACGCGTTCTGGTTGAATGCCAGCATCCGTGCGACGGCCAAGGGCGGCAAGTTTGTTTGCAACCATTAAGCGAACCTGATCACCCATCGGGATGTTCTCAACCGCCAGTCCGCAGAGGTGTGCCGAGATTAGGGCGCCGTCCTGCAAGAATCGTGTTGCTGCCTGGTTCAGATCAATCCGTGGGATGGTTTCAATACCAGCATCAAGTGGCAGAAGCATCTCAGAAAGCCGACCTGTAAGCGCTGCTTCCGCTATGGTGGGCATCGAGTGCGCTTGGGCTACGTCAAACGCTCCGGAACCGATCCGACGCAGAGCCACCAGGTGCGCACCACTTCCTACTGCGGCACCCAGATCGCGCGCGATAGCCCGAATGTAGGTCCCTGAACTGACATCCAGCAACGCACTCATGAGGGGTTCGTCGGGTTGACCCTCGTCCCATGCGGACATCTCGAAACGGGTGATCTCAATCGAGCGGGGAGCAAGGGTAACTGTCTTCCCTGCGCGCGCACGTTCGTACGCCCGCACGCCTTCGGTTCGCTTTGCGGAGTGACTTGGGGGGACCTGTTCGAGTGCGCCGCGGAACCGTGGGAGAAGCGATTCGACCTGCTCACGGGTCACTCGAGCTGTCGCACCCCGAATCAGTTCGCCATCAAGGTCATCGGTTGTGGTTGCACCGCCAAACGAGAATGTGGCTTCATAGCGTTTGGCCCCTCCGAGATGTAGCGCAGCGAGACGCGTTGCGCGTCCCAGGACGAGCACGAGAATGCCAGTCGCAAAGGGGTCTAACGTGCCGCCATGACCTATCCGCGGTTGACCTGCAATTCGACGCACCCTCGCCACAACATCATGGCTCGTTGGACCGTTCGCCTTGTCAACGAGCAGAATGCCGTCGATGCCAGGTGTACTTGGACGTCGACGTGCCACTGCTAAGCCTCGGCACCGAGCCCCGTACGAAGTGAGGTGACCGCGCGAAGCACTGTTGCAACCGCGTCATCAAGCGGCGCCGCAACACTCGCTCCGGCCGCGCGCGCATGTCCGCCGCCCCCAAAGAGTGCAGCGATCTTCGTAGCGTCGAGACCCTGCACCTTTGTCCTTATCGATAGGCGCGTGGCGTCTGCCCCCTCCTCCTTAAAAAATAGCGCGACATCCGCCTCATCAATTTGGGCGAGCGTGTCAACAATCCCTTCGGTCTCTTCTGGCCTCGCCCCAGTCGCCTGAAGGTCAGAATTCAGCGCAGCGACCCAGACGGTGAGCCCGCCATCTGACGTTTGAATGCGATCGAGCACGCGCGCGTGGAGGCGTACCTGCGCTGCCGGCTTGGAGCGGTAGAGGCGACGGGAGATCTCGCTGATGGGTGCCCCCGCTTCGAGCAGAAGGGCAGCCACCTGCAGGGTCCGCGGCGTCGTGTTGTTGTGCTGAAAGGTCGCAGTATCCATGATGATTCCAGCCGCGAGTGTGGCCGCGAGATGGCCATCCTCAGCGGCAAGATCGGATCCAAGTGCAATGGCTATCAGCGTGATCATCTCGCATGTTGCTGCCGAGGTTGGATCGATCCACTGCAGGGGTGACATGCTGCGATTGGAGATGTGGTGGTCAATGGTTGCTCTCGCCACACTGCTCGGCAATGCTTCCATGATGGCACCCGCGCGCCCAGCGCGGCGTGGCTCACCGCAGTCGACAAGGACAACTGCATCTGGAGTCCACTCAGGTGGCACTGTGAGCACACGGTGGATCGTCGGGATAACGTCGTATACGGCTGCCGGGGCGTCTGCACAAAAGACTGCAACCTCGGCGCCTCGCTGCTTCAGAATTGATTGAAGCCCTAAAGCTGCGCCAAGCGCATCCGCATCTGGTCGTTCATGCGGGATGATCCAAATCCTCCATGCACGCTTCAGCAGCTTCAAGAGTTCGGTAGGCACAGTGGCGCGTGCCTCGGCGCGAAGGGCATCGGCGCGGGCACCCGGCGTCATGAGCCCTCCCCTGCAGGTCGAACCATGCCGGGGTTCGGGAGCGGCGCGAGGTCATCGAGCGGGTCGTCGCCCCGCTCGATGCTTCCGAGCAGTTGCTGGATTCGGCTGCCACGCTCCGTCGCAGCATCGAGCTCAAAGTGCAGCACTGGAACGCGCCGGATGCGAAGGCTCTTGGCGATGACCGTGCGTAGGTACGGGGTGGCACTCCGGAGTGCTGAAAGAGAGGCCATACGTTGCTCCTCCGTGCCGATCGCGCTGATGAATACCTTCGCATGGCGCAGGTCTGGTGACGTCTCAACACCAACCACGGTTACGAAGCCCAATCGTGGGTCACTCACTGATCGCGAGATGTGCGTGCTGATCTCCTCGCGGAGGAGTTCGTCAACGCGCGGCATTCGCTCGGTCACTAGAGCACCCTGCGAGTTGACTGCTCCACGACGATCTCCAAGATGTCACCTTCTTGGATCGTGATCGTTGGTCCGAGGCCAATGCCACACTCCTGACCCTCTCTCACCTCGCGAACATCGTCTCGGAATCTTCGGAGCGACTCCACGACATCTGTGGTCACCACAGCCCCGCCGCGTATGAGGCGAACTTTAGACCCACGCGTGACGCGCCCCTCTCGAACAACACATCCAGCAATGACAAACCCCTTTGCAGCGAAAAGCTGCTTGACCTCGGCGCGCCCTTCAACAACCTCAGACTTCTCTGGATCCAACATCCCCTCAATCGCCGCCTTCATGTCGTCAGCGAGTTCATAGATGATCTCGTAGAGCCTGGCATCCACCTTTTCCGTATCCGCCATGCGTCGGGCACCTGGAGTGAGCGTCGTAGTGAAGCCAAGCACAATCGCGTCCGAGGCGGACGCGAGCAAGATGTCGTTCTCGGTGATCTCGCCCGCAGCCGACATGAGCACATTGATGCGAATTTCATCGCTCTGTAGCTTCTCCAGTTGATGCTCAATCGCACCCAGGGAGCCCGCGACATCTGACTTCAGGATAACGCGGATCTCCTTGCCGCCCCCGGACTCGATGCGACGGTAGAGCTCTTCCATGGTCGCCCTGCCGCCGCCGTCGCGGGCGGCTGTCGCCTCGTTCTTGGCGGCCTCGGCGAGTTCACGTGCCTCTCGTTCATCAACCGCGACTCGGAAGATGTCACCGCTCGAGGGGACCTCAGGAAGACCAGAGATGACCACTGCGGTAGACGGCCCCGAAAGCTTGACTCGCGCGCCGTCCGTGGTTTCGAGTGAGCGGATCTTCCCTGAGATCGAGCCCGCAACGATCGCGTCGCCAACGCGAAGGGTGCCAGTCTGGATGATCACGGTCGCAATCGGGCCACGCCCCTTATCGCGTTGCGCCTCGATTACGGTGCCAATTGCGGGGCGTGACGGATCCGCCTTGTAGTCTCCGAGGTCAGCGACGAGTAGGACCATGTCCAGCAAATCGTCTAGCCCGACCCCAGTCTTCGCCGAGACCGCAACGAGCGGAACATCGCCGCCATACGCTTCTACCAGCACATTCGCTTCTGCGAGTTCGCTCTTCACTCGTTCTGGGTTCGCCTCGGGCTTGTCCACCTTGTTCATGGCAATGATGATCGGGACATTTGCCGCCCGAGCATGACTGATCGCTTCCGTCGTCTGAGGCATCACCCCGTCATCCGCGGCAACGACAATGACGGCGATGTCTGTGACCCGCGCGCCACGTGCGCGCATCGCAGTGAATGCCTCGTGTCCTGGAGTATCGAGGAAGAGGATGCGACGATCCCCACGCTTCACCATACTTGCCCCGAGGTGCTGCGTAATCCCACCGCGCTCTCCCGCTGCAACGGTCGTCTTTCTGAGCGCATCGAGGAGGCTCGTCTTTCCGTGGTCCACATGCCCCATCACCGTGACGATTGGAGCCCGTGTCTCAAGCGCGGCGGTCGCTGACTCCTCGAAGAGGATCTGCTTCGTCGCCGCGGGTAGGGCTTCCGGTGCCTCCGTCGGTTCCTCTTCTACAACCTCGGGTTCAGGCTCTGCCACATTGAACCCGAGCTCTGTTGCGATCAGCGCCGCGGTCTCACGATCGATCCCCTGGTTCATGGTTGCAAACACCCCACTGCGGATGAGTGGGTTGATGATGTCGGCCGGGTTAACTTGGAGGATTTGGGCGAGTTCGCCAACGGTCATGGATGGCGGTAGCACCAACACCCCTGTCTCGTGAACCTGCTGCGGCTTTGTCGGTCGCGGTTCAGGATTTGCACGGTCAGGCCGAGCGGGTCGCAAGCTCCGTCTCTGCTTGGTCATGCTCCCCTCCTCTCGTTCGCTCTCTCTACCCAGGCGTGGCCCGCCTCGTCAATCACGTCAAACTCTGCTCACGGGGCCCCGCAGCCCCTGCCAGATCGCAGCCTGAATGTCATTCTGATGAGAACCCCCGCACATACATACTCCGCGTCCCGCACGCTTTCCAAAACGCAGCGTGCCCTTGCCGTCACGACTGACTCGTAGCAACTCCTGCCTGTCGAAGCGCCGCCTGCAGAGCACGCACGTGCGCTCCGTCAATCTGCGCGTCCCTATGCCTCACCCTCGACGGTTACCGCTTCAGTGCCTGCTCGAGTAACCGCTGCTGCGCTGGTAGATCCGTCGCTGGCAATATCAATGCGGTAGCCAGTTAGGCGTGCGGCGAGTCGGGCATTCTGCCCTTCGCGTCCGATTGCCAGCGAGAGGGCATGCTCTGGGACGGTGACGACTGCCGACTTGGCACTTTCGTCTACCACAACTGAGGCAATGGGGGCTGGTGAAAGCGCTCGGCTGATCATCTCTGCGGGGTCATCGGTGAATGCGATGATGTCCACTTTCTCACCACCGAGTTCCTCAATCACAGCCTGCACACGCGCACCACGCTGACCGACAACGGTGCCAACTGGGTCAAGCCCCACCTGGTGTTCGCTCACAATGACCTTCGAACGGTGCCCCGGCTCACGTGCAATTGAGGTGATCTCAACGAGGCCCGAGCCGAGCTCTGGTACTTCAAGCTCAAAGAGCTTCTTCACGAAGCTCTTGTGGGATCTCGTGAGCAGGATCTCTGGTCCGCGGACGGTGGTGCGAACCTCTAGGAGCAGAGCTTTGACGTTCTCTCCGATCCGAAATGTATCAAGCGGCGAAAGCTCTGTCGATGGAAGGTAGGCTTCTGCACGACCAAGATCAAGGACGAGGTTCCTGCGGTCGACGCGCATGACAATGCCGGTAAGGATCTCCCCTTTGCGCTCGGCGAACGAGCGCATCACCTGCTCTCGCTGAATCTGAACGAGGCGCGCCTGAAGGGTTTGCCGGGCCTGCGCAGCTACGATGCGCCCGACCTCTGGGCTCATTTCTTCGGTCTCGATGAGCTCCCCCACCGCGGCCTCTGGGTGCGTCGCTCGAGCTTCCGCGAGCGTCCATTCAGCCCCCGGCACCGAGATCTCTTCGACCACATGACGGGCTCGGAAGACCCGCATCGAGCCCGTATCGGGGTGGAGTCGGACGTGGATGTCGGCTGCACCGTGACGACGATTGAGAGCTGCGGCATACGCCTCTTCGGCCGCCTGAAGCACGCTTTCGCGATCAATCCCGCGCTCAGCACCCAACTGTACGAGGGCGCCAACAAGCTCCTTGCTCATTTCTGCCTCCCTTCTCGCTTGGCTGCCCCGATAGAAAAAGACGCGGGGGTCACCCACGTCTTTCGTCCGGCGGCCGTTATCCAGGAGAGCATAGCACGCCTCCAGAGACGTTCAAATTGTGCCATCCGCCACGAGGCGAATACGCGGCGCCCTCTGCGGGGGGAGTGGGTCTCGTTGGAGTGGTTAGTGGCTTGGGTAGCGCTCGGCAACGTATCGGTCGAGGATCTCCGTGAATTCCGCAACGATCCGGTCGCCTCGCAGCGTTGTCAGCAGCGCACCGTCTTTGAAGACGGGGGCAACTGGCTCTTCAAAGGTTCCTGGCAGACTGATTCCAAGGTTCGCATGCTTGGACTCCCCTGGCCCGTTGACCACACAGCCCATCACCGCGACCTCCATCGCCTCAACGCCCGGGTGGCGATCGCGCCAGACTGGCATCTGCGACCTCAAATAGTTCTGTATCTGCTGGGCCATCTCTTGGAAGAAGACGCTCGTCGTCCGCCCGCATCCAGGACAGGATGTCACTTGGGGTGAGAAGGCACGCAGCCCGAGGGACTGCAGCAGCTGCTGCGCTACCTCAACTTCAAGGGCGCGATCGCCGCCAGGCTCGGGGGTCAGTGAGACGCGAATGGTGTCCCCGATCCCTTCGTTGAGAAGGACCGCGAGCGCAGACGATGTTGCCACGATGCCCTTCATCCCCATCCCCGCTTCAGTGAGACCAAGGTGGAGCGGGTAATCACACCGCGAAGATAGCTCTCGATACACGTCAATCAGATCGCGAACGTTCGACGTCTTTGCTGATAGGAGGATGCGGTCATGCGGCACCCCCGTCTCTTCGGCGAGCTCCGCAGACTGAAGGGCACTTCGAACAATGGCTTCGATCGTTACTGCTCGCGCACTTTCTGGCGAACTAGACTTTGCGTTCTTCTCCATGAGTTGGGTGAGCAGAACCTGATCGAGCGATCCCCAATTCACACCGATTCGCACAGGCTTTCCGTGTTCATTGGCAATCTTGACGATCGTCTGGAAATTCTCATCACGGCGCTTCGTGCCAACATTTCCTGGATTGATTCGATACTTCGCGAGAGCAGCGGCGGTTGATGGATAGGTGGCCAAGAGCTTGTGGCCGTTGTAATGAAAGTCGCCAACGATCGGAACGGTTACACCGTCGTCCCCAAGCCTGCGAATGATCTCAGGTACGGCTGCTGCCGCCTCCTCGTTGTTCACGGTGACGCGCACGATCTGGCTGCCAGCGCGCGCGAGGTGCGCAACCTGCGCCGCCGTTCCCGCCGCGTCCGCAGTATCCGTGTTTGTCATCGACTGCACTACGATCGGATGGGCCGAACCGACAAGTACCCCACCTACGCTGACAGAGGGCGTGGGACGACGCGTCGGGCGCAGCAGATCTGGCCGATCAGCGGCGGGGCGTGGGGCAACAGGAAGATCCCGACGCATCACGCTCCTCCGCCGAACACAGTTGCCAGGTCGCCAAGCGTGATCCAGAAGAATAAGAGAAGCATTGCGAGCGCCCCAGCCGTAACCAGCGCCTGTTCAACCCTTCTTCCACGATCACCACCGAGCGCGCGACGAAGGAGGAGTGCAGCGACGCGTCCACCGTCAAGCGGGGGGATAGGCAATAGGTTCAAGATTGCAAGATTTGCGGATAGGAGGGCGGCAATCTGAAGGAGTCCACTAAAACCGAGCCGCTCTGCGGCCCCCGCGACGCCTACAGCAATCCCTACTGGTCCCGCGAGTGCAGCCCCATCTTCGGCACTGCGAAACGGTGCGCTCAAGAGGTCAGCGAGTCCGCCGATGATCGCTCCCCCCGCCTCGATGGTGCGTCCTGCCGCAAGACGAGCCATCTCGGTGAGCGGGCGTTCAAGCGGGCCAGCCGCGAGAAAATTGCCAATACTGATCCCGAGCACACCCTGACCAGCCGCCTCTTCAATGGTGCGCAACCGAAGCGTGATCTCGCGGGAGACACCGTCGCTGCTCAAGACAGTCAATTGCACATCGGTCCCTGCCGCCTCGCGGAGGCCCACGATTGGAGTCTCGAAGCGATCAAATGGAACGCCATTGAGCGAAGAGATGCGTTCCCCTGGCAAGATCCCGGCATTCGCCGCTGGTGAGCCTGGCTGCACATCGGCGAGGAGAATCTCACCTCGCTCGGCGAGTGGGCCCGCAAGTACAAACATCAGTGTAAATGCGACGAGAAGATTGACGACAACGCCTGCCAGCATGACGAGCACTTTCGACGTGAGTGAAGCGCGCTCCCAACCGTCAGGTTCGCTGCTCCCTTCAGTGGCACCCGCCATGCGCACAAAGCCACCGAACGGAAGTGCATTCAGCGTGAGGAGAGTGCGGGACCCCCGATGCAGCACCGCAACTCGCGGCGGAAAGCCAATCCCAAACTCCTCCACGGCGATCCCTCGGCGACGAGCCGCAACGAGATGCCCGAGTTCGTGAACCACGATCAGCGGAACGACCAGAAGGAGGAGGACCAGGAGGGGTCCTAGAACTCCGCCAAAAAGTGCAAGTAGTTCAGCCATGTGTTCAGACTACGCCCGCTGCGGTTCGATTGCTCGGCACGATCAGAACCTGATCATACGGGGCGCCAGGCTGTCGAGTAGGCGCGCACCTCATCTCGCAGGTTGCTGAGTGCCTCCACGCTCTCAGGGGCGGCGCGTCCACCAAAGCGTTCGCACGCATCGTGTAGGAGCGCAGGGATGCCTCCAAAGGTGATCTCCCCTGCGGCGAATCTGCTGGTGGCGATGTCGTCAGCGACAATGAGCGTGGCTGGCGCCGCCCCGCCAGCCTCCCCGGCCGCGAGGGCTATCGCCAGACCAGGGAATCGTTGTGGATCCGGCGCATCGAAGGTAAGCTCGCGCAGGTCAGCAAGGTTGACGGCGCGAACTTGTTGTTTGCTGCGCTGTGGGTAGTTTAATGCATAGCTAATTGGAATGCGCATATCAGGGGCACCAATCTGAGCTTTCATCGAACCGTCAGTAAAGATAATCGCTCCGTGGATGAGGCTCTGCGGATGCACCGCGATCGAGATCTGGTCCATTGGCGCCTCAAAGAGGCGGTGCGCCTCAATCACTTCCAGCCCCTTGTTCACAAGTGAGGCCGAATCGATGGTAATCTTTCCGCCCATCTTCCAGGTTGGATGCTTCAGAGCATCCTCAAATCGCGCGTTAGCGATGCGCGCGGCGTCCCACGTTCGAAAGGGTCCGCCACTCGCGGTCAGCCAGAAACGCTCCACACGATCTACCGACTCGCCGGCAAGACACTGCCAGAGGGCCGAATGTTCGCTGTCTACTGGGCGTAGGCGCTCGAGGATCCCAGTGCCACGCCGTGCGGCAGCGCTACGCGCCGCGCCGATCACCAGTTCACCACCAGCCACAATCGTCTCCTTGTTGGCGATTGCAACGGCCGCTCCAGCGTGGAGCGCATCAATGGTGGTGTGAAGGCCAACAATCCCCGTTGCAGCAGCGACCACGAGATCAGGTGCCGCTCCCAGAACGGCATCACTCAACTCTGCACCACTCAGCCCTACGATACGGACTGCGTGTGGATGCACGGCTGCGAGCTCCCGAACCGCAGCGTTCTCGTGTCCGACCGCGTATGCAACGAGCTCAAAGCGGTCTGGAGAGTTACGAAGAACCTGCAGCGCCTGCGCACCGATCGATCCAGTCGCACCGATGATGGCGACTCGCCGTCTATCCATCAGCTGTCAGGAAACAAGATCCGCGCAGCTTCAAGCATGATCGTCGCAAGGAGCGCCACGGGTGCTGCGAGAAGGAGGCTATCAATTCGATCGAGGACTCCGCCGTGTCCTGGTATTAGCGTTGCGGAGTTCTTGATCCCGGCCGCACGCTTGAAGAGTGACTCGATTAGGTCACCCGCTTCGGCGGCAACAGCAACGAGGAAACTCGTAGGGATCGCCCAGATCAACGGGGCGTTTAACCAGCTGGCGGCGGCGGCTGCGCCGAGAAGTGTTGCTATAAAAAGTCCTCCAACAAGTCCTTCAACACTTTTGCGCGGAGAGATGAGTGAAGCTAGCTTTCGCCTTCCGAAGCGCCGACCAAACAGATAGGCCCCCGTATCGGCACTCCAAACTACTGCGAGAAGCCAGGCGATCCATGGTGCAGGTGTGTCGCCGCGAGCGAAGCCGAGGAGCGGCAAGAGGAGCAGTGGAGAGAGCCAGACTGCCGTTGCGATCGTGCCGAAGAGCAGACGAGCATATGGTGCAACGCTCCCGCGCTTGACACGAAGCGCACGGAGAAGCTGGAGAGCAATCAACACGAGCAGGGTGAGCACCCAGCAGGTCACCGCTACAATGGGGCCGACGGCGACAAATGCAGCGAGTGGTAGCAGAAGGAGGGCTGCGCTCCACACAGCCGACGCACCACCCGAGATCGCTCCAACAATCTGCGCACCCTCGCGAACCGCGAGCACGATCAGAACTGCGGTGAGCGCAAGGGTTCCGTATGGCCAGATCAACAAACCAGCAGCGAAGGGAAGGATGTAAAGCGAACCGATCGCGCGTTCAGCGAGGCTATTGCGCTGCTGACTCATCGTCCGAACCGCCGCGTCCTTGCCGCGTATGCGCGCATCGCTGATTCGAGGTCTGCACCGCTGAAATCTGGCCAGAGGCCTGGCCACGTTACGAGTTCGGTGTACGCGGCCTGCCAGAGAAGGAAGTTCGAAAGTCGCTCCTCCCCACCCGTTCGAATCAGTAGGTCTGGGTCCGGGATTCCACTGGTGTAGAGCGCGCCGCTGATCGTCTCCTCGTTGACCTGTTCTGGCTCCACCCTTGAGCGCACGATGGCGCGAACGGCATCGACGAGCTCCGTCCGTCCACCGTAATTGAATGCGACATGCAGCTGCATGCTTCTCCCTGCAGCCGTCGCATCACAAGCGCGCTGGATACGATGCGCGGCGTCCGCTGGAAGTTCTCGAAGGCGCCCGAGGAAGTCGACCGCAATGCCATTACTCACTAGCGTGGCAGTTTCGCATTCGATCGTTTGCGCGAGCAGGGCGAAGAGCTGATTCACCTCGCGGTCGTCACGACCCCAGTTCTCGCGACTGAACGCGTACACAGTCAGGTGCGCGATACCGAGTTCCACGGCACGAGTTACGACACCTCGCAGTGTTTCGGTCCCCGCCGTATACCCATCAAGTTCGTCACGCCCTTGTGCTCGGGCCCAGCGACGATTTCCATCCATGATGATGGCGACATGGCGCGGCAGGCCCTGTGCCGCCGGTCCATGATGGACGAGCGGTGGAGCGTCAACCGGACGATCGACGCTACGCTCAGTCAACGTTCGAGAACCTCGCGCTCCTTCGTCGTGGCCATCCTGTCGATCTCGACAATCTTCGCATCCGTTGCCTTCTGCAAGGCGTCGAGTCGGCGCCTTGAGTCATCCTCACCGATCTCCTTTGCCCTCTCAAGTTTCTTGATGGCCTCTTGCTCGTCACGACGAGCGTTCCGAATCTCAATGCGTGCTTCTTCGGTCCTCTTCCCCATCTGCTTCACAAGGTCCTTTCGGCGCTCCTCCGTCATCGAGGGGACTCGGAGTCGAATGATGTTTCCGTCAATTGAGGGCGTCATTCCTAGTTGGGCGCTGTTGAGCGCCTTCTCGATTGCGGGAATTGCGGACGGGTCCCACGGCTGCACGACAAGGAGCGTGTTCTCGGGGACGCTGATGCCAGCCATCTGATTCAACGGCGTCTTTGCGCCGTAGTGGTCCACCGTGATGTGCTCGACAAGTGCCGCGCTCGCCCGCCCTGTGCGAAATCCACCAAGATCCTTGCCGAACGCGGCAACAGCTCGGGCCATTCGCTCTTCCACGCTTCCGCTCATCGGGTCCCCTCCTTAAAAATCATCGTGCCTACCGCTTCGCCGCGCACTGCCTTCAGCACGTTTTCATCGGTGTCCAGGTCAAAGACGACGATCGGCAGGCTGTTCTCCATGCAGAGTGAGACCGCCGCCGCGTCGAGCACCTTGAGGCCCTCCACAAGTAAACGGCCATAACTGATCGCTGGAATCCTGACCGCATCGGCGTGCACGTGGGGATCCTTGTCATATACGCCATCCACCTTGGTTGCCTTGAGCATGACCTGGGCGCCGATCTCAACCGCGCGAAGTGCCGCCGCGGTATCGGTGGTGAAATACGGGTTGCCGGTTCCAGCCACGAAGACGACCACACGGCCCTTCTCAATGTGGCGGATTGCACGGCGACGGATGTACGGCTCAGCAACCTCGTTCATCTCGATTGCCGTCATCACGCGCGTCTCAACGCCTGCGCGCTCCAATCCATCTTGTAGCGCGAGCCCATTCATGACCGTCGCGAGCATGCCGATATGGTCAGCTGTGGCACGCTCCATCCCAGTCGCGCTTGACGCGGTCATCCCTCGGAAGATGTTGCCACCGCCTACGACGATGCCAACCTCCACACCCAAGGCGCGAACGCTTTTTACTTGCCCAGCGACGAACGCGAGAACCTTCGGATCAACGCCGTACTGCTGATCGCCGAGGAGTGCCTCCCCAGAGAGCTTCAGGAGAATGCGGGAGTAGCGCGGCGTTGGTGTCATGGCTGGACCACGTGGCTCGCCATGGTTCGACTCAGAGCTCCTCGCCGAGCGCGTAGCGCACGAAGCGGCGGACACGAATGTTCTCACCGATCGTTGCAATCGCGTTGGTGATCAACTGCCCAACCGTCTCCTCGCCATCGCGGAACGGCTGGTCCAGAAGGCACACCTCTTCAAACCACTTACGAAGCTGGCCGTCAACAATCTGCGTCCGAACCGACTCTGGTTTCTTTGCAAGCGCTTCATCTGCTTCGAGTTCCGCGCGCTTTGCTGCCAACACATCCGCTGGAATCTGCTCCTGGCTTACGTATTTCGGGCTGAGGCCAGCGATCTGCATGCCGATGTCTTTCACAAGTTTTTGGAACTGCTCGTTGCGGGCTACGAAGTCCGTTTCGCAATTGACCTCCAGCAAGACGCCGACGCGACCTCCAGTGTGGATGTATGAAGAGACGAGCCCTTCACGCGCGTCACGTCCAGCCCTCTTCGCAGCGGCGGCCAGTCCCGCCTCTCGAAGGGTGGTGACAGCCTTCTCAACATCTCCTCCAGCCTTCTCCAGCGCTCGCTTGCAATCCATAAAGCCAGCACCAGTTCGCTCGCGAAGATCCTTGACCGCTTCTGCGCTAACCGCCATGACGAACTCCTCTTCTTCGCTCTGCCTTATCCGTCTGGGGCGCTCTCGTCTCGGTCGGCTGCTGGAGCTGGCTCCTCGTCAGGCGAGAAGCTAAGCGTCCCAGCCGCACTCAGTGCCGCAACAAGATCGTCCTGTGCGTCGGATGCCGCTTGGCTCTCTGGTGCAGCTGCGGCCGCAATTGCAGCCTCCTGCGCCTCAATTTCGGGGAGCCGAGCGGCACGCTCTGCCGCGCCTTCAATGACCGCGTCGGCGACCGCCTTGCAAATTAACTTGATGCACTTGATCGCGTCGTCATTTACTGGAATCGGGTATTGCAACTGATCCGGATCGACGTTCGTATCAGCAGTGCCAACAACCGGAATGCCGAGCTTGTTGGCCTCCACAGCGGCGAGGGTTTCGCGGCTCGGGTCGATCACGAAGACCATGCCAGGTGCGCGGCGCATGCGGCGCATGCCGCCAAGAACTCCGCGCAGCTTTTCAAGCCTGTCGCGAAGTTTCGCCGCCTCCTTCTTTGACATCAGCTGAAGTTCGCCTGCCTGTTCGCGTGCTTCAAGTTGCTCGAGAAGCGTCAGTCGCTTCCGAATGGTGCTGAAATTCGTGAGCATTCCACCGAGCCAGCGCTTGATGACATATGGCTGGCCGGCACGCGTCGCCTCCTCAAGAATGGGGGCCTGCGCCTGCTTCTTGGTGCCAACAAAGAGGATCGTCTCGCCATTTGCAGCCGCTTCGCGAACTGCAACGAGGGCAGCATCAAGATGCTTCGCACTCTTGGCAAGGTCGAGGATATGAATGCCGTTTCGCTGGGCATAAATGAAGGGCGCCATCTTTGGATTCCAGCGCCTGGTCTGGTGCCCGAAGTGGGCGCCGACCTCCAGAAGTTCGCGCATCGTAACTGCGACCATGGTTCTCCTCGTCACGGTTATGCCACCGCGGGACGCCATCGCGACCCCGAGGGGCCACCGTTGCGAGGCGACATGCTCCGCGTGCGTATTCCCTGACCGGGGTCAAGGGCTCCCAATTGGGTGCCGGGTGATCCTACCATCCTCCTCCCACCTCGTCCCCCGCTCGGCCACTCCCGACGAGGCGAAGGCGGCGTTCCGCAAGTGGTCCAACAATCAGCAGAAGATTGACGCGAGCCAGCCCACTGATCGCTTCACACTGGCGGCCCAGTGCCGCGCACTTTCTCGTGCCAAGGATCTCCGCTGGAGTGCCCGCTCCGACGGATAGTCGAGCACAGACCTCAACCGCAACCAGTCGGTCGGTCTCGTCACGCGCAAGGATGTCTATCTCGAGCCCTGCGACGCGCAGGTTACGCGCCAGGATCCGGCAACTAGCGCGTACGAGCGCAACTGCCGCCTCGCGCTCTGCGGCCTGCCCCGATTTCGGCCCGATGGTCCGACAGAGAGAGACTCAGCGGTTGGGCCTACCGTCCGCGTATTGACTAGGCGGGGTCTCCGCCGCTGCGTTCAATTTGTGCCGCAACGGGGGCATACGTTCGCCGGTGATGTGGCGTTATGCCCAGTTGATCAAGAGCGGCGAGATGGATCGGTGCAGAATATCCGGCATTGGAGTCCCATCCATAGCCAGGATATCGCTGGGCGAGCCGCACCATCAACTGATCACGAACCACCTTTGCAACAATGGACGCGCAGGCAATCGAATAGACGCTGGTGTCCCCCTTGATAATAGCTTCGTGTGGGCCGATGAGCGCACTCAGTTCGTGCGCGGGTGAACCGTCAACAAGCGCGAACTCAACTGGTCGGCCGAGGCGTCGTTCTAGCGTGTGGACCGCCCGTTGCATGGCAAGGTGGGATGCAGCACGTGGATTGAGACGTTCAACCTCTCGCGTCGAAGCGGCACCGAGCCCATAGGCAACCGCTGCACGACGAATGATCGGGTCAAGATGCTCACGTTGGTTGCGTGACAGGGTTTTAGAGTCACGAACGCCGCTAATGAGCTCGCCGTCCGGCATGAGGATTGCGCACGCAACAACAGGCCCAGCGAGTGGAGCGAGCCCAACTTCGTCGATGCCGATAACGACACGTGCAGTCGAGCCGTGGTGAATCTCTCGCTCGCGTGTTGGGTGTCCGCGGCCACTGCGTGGCCGGGGGGCGGTCACGCCTTCGCCTGCTCCGAATCGTCTGCCGTGGTTACCGCTGGCTCTTCTGCAGGCGTCTCTTCCGTGGCGGGAGCGATCTCTGCCGCCTCAGCAGGCTCAGCCTCTGGTGCTGCTACTTCTACGACAGGTGCGACCGGGTCTTCAGCGACGACCGCAGCCTCTACCTCTGCTGATGGAGATCCGGCAACAGCTACCCTCGGGACCGCAGCCTCTCCGCCTGGCTCAACGGCGGGCTCAGCGTAGACAGGATTCAGTACCTCGCCAAGCTCCGCGCGCTTTTCGCGTAACGATGACTGCTTGCCGACGCGATCGCGAAGGAAGTAGAGCTGTGCGCGATGCGACACTCCGTGACGAACGATCTCAATCCTCTCAATGCGGGGGCTGTGCACCTTGAAGGTGCGCTCGACCCCCACGCCCGAAGCGATCCGTCGAACGGTGATCGTGAGTCCAAGTCCGCCACCGCGAAGGCGCATGACTGTCCCCTCAAACACCTGGATGCGCTCACGATTTCCTTCAACCACCTTTGCCGACACCCTGACGGTGTCGCCAGTCTTGATCGGAGGCAGATCGCGCTTCATCTGCTCGTTCGTGATCGTTCGAATCAAATCCATGGGCTCTCCGTGATTGCTCAGCAGGATCCTGCTAGCGCGGAGCGGGAGAATAGCACAGGGAGGCGTGCCCCTCCGCTAGTCGCCCTTTTTGCGTGGTGGTGCCCCCGGAAGGAGATCCGGGCGGCGGGCGACAGTCCGTAAGCGGGCCTGCTCGCCTCTCCATGCCGCAACTGCAGCGTGATTGCCCGAGAGCAGGATCTCTGGGACCGCCACCCCGCGAAATTCGGCAGGGCGCGTGTATTGCGGGTATTCAAGCAGGTTCGCGGCGAATGACTCCTCAGCGAGCGAGGCGGCCTCAATTGCGCCAGGAAGAAGGCGAAGGAGCGCGTCACAGAGGACAATGGCACCCGGTTCTCCGCCGGAAAGGACATAGTCGCCAATGCTGAGCTCAAGATCAACATAGGCTCGCACACGCTCGTCAACCCCTTCGTATCGCCCACAGAGAAGGATCAGGTGGCCACAAAGTGCAAAGGACCGCAGGCGTGACTGCTGGAGCCGCTCCCCGCCAGCATCCAAGAGAACGACCGTGCTCCCTTCGGTTCGCAGTTCCTCAATCGCGTCCACAAGAGGTTCGGGACGCATCAGCATCCCAGCACCCCCGCCGTACGGTTCATCGTCCACCGCGCGATGCTTGCCGATCCCCCACTCGCGGAGGTCATGGACGCGTAGTGAGGCGAGACCACGTTCGATGGCGCGTGCAGGGATGCTCGCCGAAAGCGCGGAGAGGATCGTGTCAGGAAACAGAGAGATCACATCAATCCGTAGGTGGCGCGCCTGCTCGCTCATGGATTTCGTACCGAGCTCGCCGGGCGAGCTGACTTCACGCGCGTTGGACTCCTTGGGGTGAGGTCTAAACCAGTGAGGTCCGCAATGATCACGCCCTCGCGCGGTGTGAAGCTGACGATAACCGAGGCGACCGCTGGTACGTCCACTTCTTCGCCATCCGCGGTGCGGATGATGTAAACCTCCGCCCCACCAGCACGGTAGCAATCGATCACTGTTCCGATCAGCTCGCCCACTCTGTCTCGTACCTGAACGCCGATCACTTCATCCCAATACACCCGTCCTGGTTCGCCCGTGTCCGCAGAGAGTGGGAGCGAGAGATAGCGCCCGATAAGGCCCTGTGCGGTACCACGATCTGGGATCTCAGCAAATCGTGCGAACCCGCCTGGAGAGGCGGGGCTCCACTCGGTTAGCGTCAGCCTCTGATCACTCTCTTCAACACGAAACTGCTTCCCTACGACAAAGCGCTCGTCAGGATGATCGGTAAGGATCTCCAAGCGGAGCGTGCCATCGAGCCCGCGCGTACCACGTACCTGCGCGACGCGCAGTACGCGGACAGCGTCAGCCGATTTCGAGGACGTAGTTCTCTCCGGTTTGATTGGAGATCACCTTGAGCAGGCTGCGCATGGCTTTCGCGATGCTGCCGTTTCGGCCGATCACGCGACCCATGTCGTCTTTATCAACGATCAGGCGAAGGACGACGGCGTCACCATCCTCTTCCACCTGTACGCTCACCCCATCAGGATTGTCTGCTAACGACTTCGCGACATAGGCGACAAGCTCTGCTGCCGGCACTTACGCCTCCTCTGCTGGTGCCGCATCGACGGCCGCCTCTGTGGCCTCCTCAGCGGCAACTTCTGCCGCCGCTTCAGCGGCGAGTTCTGCGGCCGCCTCTGGTGCAGCCTCGACAACAATCGTCGGCTCTTCGACCACTGGTCGAGTGCCTGGGGCTGTGTAGCCCTTCGCTGCGGCCTTCGGGCCCGTCTTTCCGCCAGGAGATGATTCGCCTGCGCGTGCCTTCGCAATCAACTTGCCGACAACTTCAGATGGCTGAGCACCCTTCGAGATCCATGCGTCCACCTTTGGCAGGTCAAGGACGAGTGTCATCGGTTCGGTGCGCGGGTTGTAGTGCCCGAGGGTCTCTAGCGAGCGACCATCGCGAGGGCGGCGCCGATCGGTCGCGACAACTCGATACGACGGCTGTCCTGTTGCCCCTACCCGTGTCAATCTGATTCGAACGCTCATCCGTACAACTTCCTCCGTGGGCCTGGCATTCGCCAGGCGAGTAACCCCGAAGCGATGGGGTATGTGTCTGGGGATAGTAGCCGCTCGAGGTGACCTGCGCATCAGGGACGCGATCACCTACCGCCGGCCACCCTTCCGACGGGCCTTCTTCGCCTTCCGATCCTCCTTCGGGCGGATGTACCCGCCAGCGTGCTTCCCTGGAAGCCCCTTGCCCTCTCCAGCGAGCCGCACAGGATCAATCCCCCCAGTTCTTCGAATCAGGAGGCGCATCTCCTCGAGGCGCTTGACCAGACGATTCACCTCTTCAATCGCGTGACCGGCCCCAGCAGCGATGCGGCGACGTCGAGGGATTGAGAGCAGCGAGGGGTTCTCCCGCTCAGTCGGCGTCATGGAGAGGATGATCGCCTCTGCCCGCTTCAACTCCCCCGCCGCAACAGCCTCCTCGGCCTGGGCAGCCACGCCTCCCATGCCTGGAATCATCTTTACGATCTGCCCAATCGGGCCCATTGACGACATCTGTCGCAACTGTTCGAGCAGATCGGAGAAGGTCATTTCGCCCTTCGCTGCGCCACTCCCGCCCTTTGTCGCAACGGGTGCGCGTGGATCGCCCCCCGCATCGCGCACGATCTCTGCAAGCGTTGCCAGATCCCCCATCTCGAGGATGCGTCCAGCAATACGATCGGGATGGAAGCGCTCAAGCGCTTCAGGTCGTTCACCTGTCCCAAGATAGACAACGGGAATTCCCGCGCCACCTGCAATCGAGAGCGCAGCGCCACCGCGCGCGTCGCCATCCAACTTCGCCAAGATGAGACCGGTCGGATCGGCCACCTCCTTGAAGCCTTCAGCAACGCGGAGCGCCTGTTGGCCGGTTGCCGCATCCAACACCAGGATGCGTTCGCGCGGGTTAACCGCTGCGCGCAACTCAGCGAGCTCACCCATCAATTCTTCATCAATGGTCGTCCGTCCCGATGAGTCGAGGATGAGGAGGTCACGGCCGAGCTTCTTCGCCGATTCAAGCGCGCGATGGCCGATCTCTGCCACTGGGATGCCGATCGGTTCGCGGTGGACAGGTACGCCAATCGCTGCGCCTAGCAGCGAAAGCTGTTCAGCCGCTGCGGGCCGCCGAGGATCTGCCGCAACGAGAAGCGGGCGTCGCCCGTCACGAAGGAGTCGGAGCGCGAGCTTTGCGGCAGTCGTGGTCTTCCCTGCACCTTGGAGCCCAAGGAGCAGGATGCTCGCTGTCCTTTCACGCAGGTCGAGTTCTCGCCCTGAGCCCCCAAGCGCCTCAGTGAGGGCCGCGTGCACGATCGCAACTAATCGTGCACCGCCCCCTATGCCGCCGACAACCTTTTCGTCGTGTGCACGGCTGCGCATTGATGCGATGAGCGAATCGGTTACGGAGAGCACAACGTCCGCATCGATGAGCGCAGTTCGGATCTCCGCAAAACTTGCTTCAAGATCTGATTCACTGATGCGGCCCCTTCCGCCAAGCCGTTGCAGTGAAGCGCGAAGTCGGCTTCCTAGCGCGTCGAACATACGAGGAGTGTACGCTGCGCGAATGAGAAAGAGGGATAGGCTCACCGTGCCGCGCGTAAGGGATAGCGCCGCTGTGCGCCGCGATGTTCGCATCCTCATGGCGGCGCAATCCGCCTCCACATTCGGGTCGTTCATCACGCGTGCGGCCCTGCCGCTGCTCGCGATCATAGGCCTCAAGATCTCCGCCGAGGAGGCTGCCATCATCGCAGGCGTGGACTTGATCGCTGCGACGCTCGCAAGCCAAGTTGCGGGCGTGTGGATCGATCGTCTGCCACGTCGACCAGTGATGATCGCCGCCGATCTTTTCCGTGCACTGCTCCTCGCCAGCATCCCGATCGCTGCGTTCATGACAGGCGGCGTGTCGCTCGTTCATCTGATCCTGGTGAGTGCCGCGAGCAGCACATGCAGTACCGCCTTTGATATTGCCGAGCGCAGTTACCTTGCTGGACTGGTGCCCACGCCGGATCTGCGCTCGGTGCTCGCGAAGGTGCTGGGAATCAGGGGTGCTGCGGAGTTCTTCGGTTTCGGCGCCGCGGGCCTCCTCGTGGGCAGCATTGGTGGTCCAGCCGCGATCGGAGTGGATGCGCTCACGTATGTCGCCTCCGCGCTGCTGTTGACCACGCTCCGTGTCAAAGAGCCGCGACTGCCAACGGCTAAATCACGCCGGAGCTTTCTTGTGGAGGCTGAAGAGGGGCTACGACGCACGTGGGAGATTTCAATCTTGCGGCCTCTCATCGCCTCAAGCGCTGCCATCGGCATCTATTTCGGTCTCTTCCGCGCGGCCTACATGATCTATGTCGTGCGAACGCTTGGCCTCAGCCCCGAAGTGGTCGGCTTCATCATTGCGAGCGGCGGCATCGCGTCATTCACGGGCGGGCTGCTCACGGAGCGAATCTCATTCGCCCTCGGCACGGGTCGTGCGATCAGTGTCAGTTTGATCATCGTAGGGATTGGACTCGCGCTCGTTCCCCTCGCGCCAGGGGCGACGCTTATAGGTATCGCCCTCCTTGTTGCGCACCAGTTTCTCAGCGATGGATTTGAAACCGTTTGGGAAGCGAACCAGGGTGCGATTCGTAGCCGTGTCCTCCCTGACGCGCTGCAGGGACGCGCCAGCGCCGCACTTGAAGGTGTGAGCCTTCTCGGAAGATTGACGGGCATCACCGCAGGCGGGCTGATCGGAGGCTCAGCCGCCGGAAGCGGTGCGGCACTCTACCTTGGCGCAGCAGCCTCAATCGCCGCCGGCATCGTGATTGGGCTTACCAAACTAGGACGAATCCAGAAGATCAACGATCTCCCACGCGCGCTAGATCGCGTCGCCTAAGAGCCCGTCCACGTAGGCCTCCGCGTCGAACGGAAGGAGGTCGCTCCCTCGCTCCCCCACTCCAACCCAGCGAACTGGGAGGCCGAGTTCACGACGTACGGCCAACGCCACGCCGCCACGCGCCCCCGCGTCGAGTTTCGTAAGGATCACGCCATCTACGCCGGCTGCGCGATTGAACCCGCTCGCCTGCGCAAGCCCGTTCTGCCCAGCCGTCGCGTCAATGACAAGGAGCACTTCAACCTCTGCCGCTGGCGCGAGCTTCTGGATCACTCGGCGCATCTTGGTGAGCTCATCCATGAGGCCAGTCTTCGTGTGCATGCGGCCCGCTGTGTCGATGATCACTGGATGCAGCCCTTTCGCATTCGCCTGGGTCAGCGCATCGTGGATCGCCGCCGCAGGGTCACCGCCCGGCCTCCCTTCAGCAATCGCGACGCCCTCTCGCGTTGCGAGGAGACGCAACTGATCGATCGCCGCCGCGCGGAATGTGTCTGCGGCGACGAGGATCGGTTGCAGCGACGAAGCCTTTGCGCGTGCCGCAAGTTTTGCCGCTGACGTTGTCTTCCCGGCTCCGTTCACGCCTATCAGTAGGATGATCTGTCGGTTGCCAGCCGTGCTGGTTGGATCATTCGGCGACTCTTCGCGCATCAACGCAAGAAGCGCCGTGCGCAACCGTTCACTCCCAGTACCACCCTGAGCCGCACGTGCGGCGCTGATCAGCCCTGCAGCGACGCCCGTTCCGGCATCGCTTTGGATGAGCGCGCGCTCTAGGCCACTCCAGTCCGGCTCGGGGGCGAGTGACCTGCGTAGTGCCTGCATGATTCCAGCTCCCGAAGGAGCGGCAGCGGCGCTGATGATCGCCTTGTCGTCATTCGTGCTCTTTCGCCAGAAGGCGAGTTTCAACGGGCGGCCTCGCGCTCCGCTCGTGCGGCGTCGGCGATCCGTTTCGCCTCATCAAGCCGCAGACCAAAGACGCGGCTGGTGGCATCCTCCCCCGCGGTGACACCCCAGAGGCTATCGGCAACCTCGACCGTCCCGCGGTTGTGCGTAATCACCACCACCTGCGTGCGCTCACTCAGCTCACGAATTGCGTCACCGAATCGCGTGATGTTCGCCTCATCGAGGGCGGCATCGACCTCGTCCAGGACCACAAATGGGAGCGGGCGCACGGCGAGCATCCCGAGCAGCAGCGCCACACCGGTAAGAGCGCGCTCACCTCCTGAAAGGAGAGAGAGCTGCTGGCGTCGCTTAAGCGGTGGTCGGGCATCGATCTCTACACCAGGCCGACGCACCCCATCCTCTGATATGAGTCGTAGCTGAGCATCGCCGCCACCGAAGAGAAGCTGGAAGTTTGCAGCAAAAGTTGCTTGAAGTGCGGTGAATTGTTCGGTGAAGGTGCTTGCGACGAGCGTGTCTAGTTCAGCCATGAGCGCGGAGGCCTTGGCGATGGCACCGTCAAGATCACCCGTCTGCGCTTCAAGGCTCTCAAGGCGTTCACGGAGTTCGCGATGCTCGATTGCAACACTCGCCCCAGCTGCATCGAGCGGTCCGATCTTTCGACGCAGGCGCTCCAGGGTGCGCACCTGCTCGGGATCAGCAGGCTCGGCAGGAGTTCCGGATCGAAGTCCTTCGGAGCCCCAGTGATCGAGAAGCGCTGCGGCCTGCGCGCGCGCAACCGCATCTTGCACCGAACGCTCCTCACTCGAGAGTTCTTCGAGCTCGCCTTCGGATGCACCCTCAGCGCGGGCCGCGCGCAGATCATCGGAGAGACCCCTGGCGATTCGCGGATCTGTTGCGAGCCTCCGCCCGAATGCCACAAGGTCGCCCGCCAACTCCTCAATCAGGCGCTCGTACTCAAATTCAAGGCTCTGAGCATCCCGCTCGAGTGGTCTCAACGCCTCATCAAGATCCGACTCGCGCTGACGCAACGAACGCCTCCGCTCGTCGTCAGCCGCACTATCGCGCTCGATTGCCTCCTGTTGTTCGGCAAGTCGCTGTACCAGCGTTTCGCGCTCATTGACCGCCATTCGAGCGCCATCTGAGCGACCAACCAACTCGATCCGGTCTGCCTGCAGTGCCGCGCTTCGCGATTCCAAGGCACCTCGCTCTTCCGCGGCTCGTGCGATCCGTGCGGATGCTGCTGCGATGCTTGCATCACCTCGAGCACGCGCGAGTTCCCATGTCCGAAGGGCCTGTCGGTCCGCCTCCACCGCTTCGGAGATTGTTGACCGCCGCGCTGTCAATTCCTGAATCCTCTGCTGCCACTCTGCAGCGGCGCTTCCTGTGCCTGACGCTGTCTGGGCGCGTGCGTGCAGTGCATCTCGTCGCGCGATAAGGTCGCTCAGGGTTTCCACGAGCTTCTGCAGCCTGGAGTCTCTGTCTGCGGCGTTGCGGCCTGCCGCGATCAGTTCGCGCTCACGCTCGGCCCGAACGTCCGCGGCGCTCCGCAATAAACTTCTTGCGGAGAGTTCTGCCGAGCGATGGCTGAGGGCGAGGGCCGTTGCGGCTGCAAGCGCGGTCTGCTCTGCGGATGCCTCACTGCGCAGCGTGGCGGCGGCAGCGCTCCGCCGCTCAATCTCGCCTCCGAGTTTCGAGATCTCTGCGTCGAGGAGCGCATCTTCTGGCTCCGTCTCACGGGTCACCACACCTCCAGCTCGGATCACCGCGCCACCGCGGGTCACGATCAAGCCGCCAACAGGTAGGTCTTGAAGCGCGTCAAGTGCGACGGCAACTGATGGAGCCACGGCAACCCCACTCAAGACTCGAGCCAAGACCCCTTCCGGATCCTTGACAACCTCCGCGCTCAAGGCGGGAAGCGTTGGGTGTTCGGCGGCAAATCGACCCGGCGAACCTTCAATGAGCAGCGCACCCTGTTCATCATCGAGGAGCGACGCCCCACTACGGTTGACCACGAAACCCCGCGCTAACGCGCCGAGCGCGGCAAGCACGGCGTTCCGGCCCTCCTCACGGATTTCAACACCAGCCAAGAGGCTCCTGCCGCCAATCGCACGCGCCGAACGCGCTAGGGCACGCTCTTGTAGCGCCGTGCGCCGCGCGTCGAGTGCGCGAAGTCGACCCTCGATGGATGCGCACTCAGCCTCGGCGGCACGAGCGGCACGCTCGCGTTCCCCGACGACCGCTCGCAGGGTTGCTTCCGCAACCTCTGACGAACTTACCTGCTCAGCTGCACGCGTCGCCGCGTCGCTCGCACCGCGGTAGGTCGCGAGTGCAGCATCGCGTCGCGCCGTCGCTGCCGACAATTCGTCAGCGGCGCGATCTGCTCGGAGCGCCTCGATCTCTGCCACAATAGGCGCAATTCGTGCCTCAGCCTCCGCCACCTCTGATGATCGCGCCCGCTCCGCACGTGCGAATGAATCACCACTACCCGCCAGTCCAGGTTCGCTCTGCAGTGCCCGAAGTTCGCGACGAGCGCTAGCAAGATCAGCGTCGATAAGTTCCAGGGCCCCAGCAGATTCAGCATCAGCCGCTGGGGCTGCAATCGCTCGGATCTGCTCGACAGCAAGGACTTCACGTTCCGCCTCCGCGACCTCCGCATTCAACCGTTCGGCGTCACGAGCGATCGCCGCCGCTTCTGCATCCGATCGAGTGCGATTACGTTCTGCCGTTTCTCGAGCAGCCCGAGCAGACTCCAGTTCGCCCCGTGCCACCTCAAGCGCAGCACGCGCTTCAGCGACGCGGAGGCGACGGGCATTTGACTCGTTGTCCGCGGAGCGGAGCGATGCGCGTACAGCGCCGAGCTCAGCGCGAACCTCAGCGAGTCTGCTGCCGCTGGCTCCTCGACGCGATGCGAACCAGCTGGCGCGGGTTGCGCCGAGTGTTGCGATGCGATCTACGGCATCAGCGAGCAGTTCATCTCGACCAGCCTCCTGGCGCGCCAGCGCAGCAAGGCGCCGTTCTTGCGGTCGCAACGCAGCAAGAATCTCTTCAACGCGCGCACGATTCTCGGTTGCCTCCTTCATCTCCGCTTCAGCACGAGCGCGTCGGCGCTCGTGCCGCGCCGTCCCAGCAAACTCTTCAACGAGCGCCCGACGCTCTTCGGCACGTAGGCTAAGTGCCTGGTCGACAGCACCTTGACCGATGAAGAGGAGACCGTTCTCCGCAAGGCCAGCGCCATCAAGGAGCTCGTTGAGATCGCGGAGCCGAATGCGCTCCCGGTTCAGCAAGTACTCCTGCCCCCCGCCGCGATCGGCGCGTCGGGCGATCTCAATATCTGTAAACGGAATGTCAAAGAGCCCATCGTCGTTTGAGATGCTGAGCGATACCTCAGCAAGTCCGAGTTGGCGACGCTTCTCCGAGCCAGCAAAGATCACCTCATCCACACGCTTCGACCGAATTCCCCGTCCAGCTTCGCCGAGTGCCCAACGCAGCGCATCCACGATGTTTGATTTCCCGCTGCCGTTTGGTCCAACGATGGCGGTAATCCCGGGGGTGAACGCGATCGTGGTCTTGTCAGCGAAGGTTTTGAAGCCGCCGAGCCGTACTTCTCGCAGGCGAAGTCGACTCATCAGACCCCCCCCTTCGTGACGCCGAGCAGATCGATCGCCGCCTCCGCCGCAGCAGCTTCTGCCGCCCTTCGGCTCGGCCCGCTTCCTCGTGCAATCTCGTTCCCATCGACTCGCACCGCGCACTCATAAATGCGCTCATGCTCTGGGCCGCCGGTCGTGATGATGTCGTAACGTGGAAGCGAACCATTCTTCGCTTGCGTCCACTCTTGAAGCATCGTCTTAATTCCTTTGCCAAGAGAGGCGCGAGGTGCTGCGATCTCTTGCGCAAGATGTGTCAACACGTAGCGCTCTGCCTCCTGGAACCCGTGAGCAAGGTAGACGGCCCCGATGAGCGCTTCGAATGCTGCGGCGAGCGCGGCAGGACGCCTGGCGCCGCCGCGCTGTGCTTCGCCTTCACCGAGCAGGAGTTCATCGTCGAGGTGCATCCGTTGGGCGACATCTGCGAGTCCAATCCGGCTCACGATGGAAGCACGACGCTCAGACAGGTCTCCTTCGCGTGCGCTCGGATCAGCGCGGTACAGCGCCGCGCTTACAACTGCACCGAGGAGCGCGTCTCCAAGGAATTCAAGGCGTTCATTATCATCCTGCGCACCAGACTGATGACGCCGTGAGGGGTGGGTGAGTGCAAGCACAATGAGATTCTCAGCTCCTGCAGGGATGCCAAGGCGCACCGCGAGTCGCGATGCGTGGGCAACCGAGGATTCTGCGGCCTGGCTCACGTTCGAAGGGCGCGCCAGGCGGCCAGATGGCCGCCGCACCTTACGCCTTCTTTTCGACGATCGCGTTGACCGCGTCTTCTACGGTCTTGATCTTTGTCAGCTCTTCGTCGGCAATCGCGACGCCGAACTTCTCCTCAAGACCCATGGCGAACTCCACAAGGTCAAGTGAATCGGCGTTGAGGTCCTCAATGAAGGCGGCGGTCATGGTAACCTTATCCTTCTCGACCCCGAGCTGCTCGACGATGTAACCCTGAAGCTCCTGGAAGATCTGTGCCTTGTCACTCATCGGTCGCCCCTCCATCTCTCTCCGCTGACGCGGTGCTTCCCTCCCGTTGAGCGGTGCCTAGGACACCGCTCACCAGTTTCCGTGCCGGCTCGCCGCTGTACGTGCGTGCCAATGCCGTCCAGGCTGCGAGTGCTTCCGCAGGCGCCGCCGCGCGCGAGTGTACCACCTCGGCGAGACCCACTCGGAGGATCGTGCGGTCTATGTGCGTCAATGTTGCGAGGGGGAACGCAGGCGCGAGGCGGACCAGCGCAGAATCAATCCCGGGGCGATGCGATTCCACAAGTTCGATCAGCGCACGTGCAATGGCGAGCGATTCCCCCTCGACATCACCAGCATCTGCCCGTCGTTTCAAGATTTCAGCGGCACTCCGCAGTCCAAACTCTGCCTCATAGAGTGCCGTGAGGGCATCCCTCCTCCCCACGGTTCGGACTCGGAGTGCTGCATCGCGAGGCGCAGATGACACCTTCTTGCCCGGCATCTCAATCGGGGGCCGGACCGCTGGGAAGACCGTCTACGGTGACGGGCGGGGCCCCAGCGAGCGTGCGTGCGATTCGTCCACTCACACCTTCACGAACCGTGCGTGCGGCGGTGCCACACGCGAACGTGACCATCCGCTTTCGTGCCCGACCGTGTGTGATCACCACGCTCCCCTTCACGCCGAGCAAGACCGCACCGCCAATACGCTCGTAATCTAGTTTCGTGCGAATGCGGGTGATCGCTCGTCGCATCAAGATCGCAGCGAGCGGACCGAAGGGAAGGCGTCGAAACTCTTCGCGGAACATGTCGGTGATGGTCGTGGTGACGCCTTCGACAAGCTTAATGGATACATTGCCCAGCACCGCGTCGCAGACTACAACATCTGCTTCGTCAGCTGCAAGGTGGCGCCCTTCTACGTTCCCTGTGAAGTTTAATTCCGCGGAGTCGAGCAGTTTGGTAGCCCTCTGGATGCGCTGATCCCCCTTCCCCTTCTCCTCTCCAATGGAGAGGAGGGCGACGCGTGGGTTTGATACACCAAGAACGTGCTCAGAAAAGATGCTTCCCATGTGCGCATACTGGTAGAGATTCTCCGATGTTGAATCTGGATTCGCGCCAACGTCAAGCAAGACGAGTGGTTTCTCTCGGAGCAGGAATTGGACAGCAAGGGCGGGACGATCCACGCCAGGGAGTCGCCCGAGCCGCAAGACCGCGGCCGCCATCCCCGCTCCTGTATGGCCCGCGGTGACCACCGCATCGGCGACGCCCTCGCGCACAAGGTTTGTCGCCACAAGGATGGACGCGCCCTTTCGTTCCCGAAGTGCCTGCGAGGGATGCTCGTCCATGCCGATCACATCTGGTCCGTGAACGATTCTGACATTTGTGGGGAGTTTGCCTCCCGTGATGCGGCGGATGACGGATTCATCGCCGACAAGAATCAACTGATCGGCGGGATTCTCGTGTGCCCACGCGATCCCGCCAGGGACAACTTCGGTGGCACCATGGTCGCCGCCCATTGCATCGAGTGCCAGGCGGACGCGGCCTAACGGCGCGGCCATTGGTGATCTAGGCGTCAGTCGGTTCCGTGTCCGGCGCAGGGCGTCGGATCACTTCGCGGCCCCGATAGGTTCCGCAAGCGAGGCAGGCGTGATGTGCTCGCTTGGTTGCACCACACTGCGCGCAGCGGTCCATGGCTGGGAGGCTCAACGCGCGATGCGCGCGACGATCCCCTTGCCGAGACTTCGATGCCTTTCGCTTTGGGACGCCCATTGCTGATGCACCTCGCTGCTTCGCCCCGTGTGGGGGTCGGACTTGGAGAGCGAAGCCTACCCGATCCGCGCCCCCTCGTCGCGCTTCGGCTACCGCTCGCCAGCTGGCCGCTCTGCTGGGGTTAGCCCTTCACCTCTGGTTGGTCACCGAGTGCCGGTAGGAGGCCCTCCAGGACGGCGAGTCGTGGGTCTACCTCTCGCTCTGGACACTCCTCCGACTGGTGTGGGGCACCACAGCGGCCACATCGCTCTGGGCAGAGGGGGTCACAATGCAGAACGAGCCGGCGAACCAGATCGAGACCCTCAACGGCGATCCGCCCCACGTCGACCGAGTTGCCACGACCGATCCGCTCCACTTCTCCTTCTGCATGGCGCTCTTCAAGAATCTCTTCATCGATGCGGGCCTCGAGGAAGGCGCGCGCTGGGCTCAGACATCGAGCACACGCCCCCTCCTGCACGCCACGAGCGTGTGCGATCAGCCTCACCCCACGGTTTGTGCGATCGACGCGCGCAAGAACGGTTGCATGAATCAACTCTCCCTCCGACACACTCGTCAGCGAATATTCGGGAACCTCGAACGTCGCACCCGGGAGCTCGGCGAGCAGCGGGGAGCAGTCGATGAGGTAGTGCGCAGGCGCATCTCCATCAGTAAGGTTTGACGCTTCAATGAGGTTTCTCATCCGTTGGCTTCGGTGTGGCGCCTTGCCGCTGCGGTCAACACGGGGATCACTCCCGATGGAACAAGTCGGTCGATCGGGCCACCGTATCTCGCGATCTCGCGAACAAGTCGGCTGGATGTTGACGCGTGCTCGGGCGCGGTCATCAGAAAGAGCGTCTCAATCGTTGGTGCCAGGAGTCGGTTTGCGTGGGCCATGCGGAGCTCGGCCTCAAAGTCCGATCCAGCACGCAGGCCGCGGATGATCACGGTCGCGTTAGCCTCTTCTGCAATACGGACGGTGAGGTTCGATGCAGCGAGGATCTCTACCTGCGCCGCGCTGTCACCGAGTTCCGCGGCGATGACTGAACGCAGTAGCGCTTCGCGCTCCGCGAGGGTGAGGAGCGCCTCCTTCGTTGCGTTTGGCAAGATCGCCACGACGAGCCGATCAACAGCTCGAAGGCTCCGTCTGATCAAGTCGATATGGCCAAACGTCACTGGATCAAAGCTGCCGGGATAGAGCCCGATGCGTTCGCTCATCTTAACTCCTCCGCCTCGTGGTGCTCGTAAAGCTCAATCACTGTCTCACCGTACGTGAGGGCTCGAAACAATCGTAGTCCTCTTGGCGCTCGTTGTGGCGTCCCGCCCTTCACCCGCCGTCCCGAGAGGACGAAAAGGCCACCGGCGGCAAGAGGGGACGGCTGACCAGCAATCAACTCGAGTATGCCGCCGCGGAGCGGTAACTGATCGTAAGGCGGATCAGCGATGACTAGGTCAAAGGTGGCTCCGCGTGTGACAAGCGCGCGCAGGGAGAATAGTGCGTCGACCGACTGGATCTCCGTCTGGCCCACAAGGTCCAGTGAAGCCACATTGCGGCGAATCACCTCGCTAGCGCGTCGAGAGATCTCTACGAAGCTCACGTGTCGCGCGCCGCGACTGAGCGCCTCAAGGCCTGCCGCGCCGCTCCCTGCACAGAGATCAAGGACGCGCGCATCGGTTAGGCGCGGCTCGAGAATCGCGAAGAGCGCTTGCCGAACTCGGTCAGCTAAAGGTCGGGTCCCTGCCTCAGGGACCTCCAGCAGGCGTCCGCCGAGCGCTCCCGCGATGATTCGAATCTTCGGTGCCACGCTTCAACCCTCCCGCGAAAGCAAGACGGCTGTAGGCCAGCCGCGAAGGTAGGACTCCAACAGAGGTCGTGTGGCTAGGAGGGGTCGACCGAACGCGTCGAGGAGTTGCTCCGCCTCTCTGCGCGCCAGCAACGCAAGCGCACGATCTTCAGGGCGCGAGAGTGCGGCAACCTGGAGGGGTGGTAGCCCGCTCTGATCGGTTCCGAGCACGTCCCCCTCGCCACGCAACTCGACGTCGCGCTCAGCAAGAAGGAAGCCATCTCGCGTGCTCTCGATCGCTTCAAGCCGAGCACGTGCGACTTCGTCCTCGCTGTCGCTGACCAAGACGCACCAGCCCTCACTCCCACCGCGACCAACGCGACCGCGAAGCTGATGCAGGGATGCGAGCCCAAATCGATCAGCACTCATGATTACCATCACGCTCGCACGCGGAACGTCAACGCCCACCTCAACGACTGTTGTCCCGACTACGATGTCTAGCGCTCCACGCATAAAGTCGCTCATCACGCTGCTGCGAATCGCTGCCGACTGCCTTCCGTGCACGACACCAACCTTAAGCCTCGGCACTGCCGTAGCGATCCGCTTCGCCTGCTCAACCACTCCCGCCTCACCAGCCTCCTCTAGCGCCTCACCGCCAGTTTCACTGCTCGGCTCCCCGCCAGGATCCTCATCACCAATTCGTGGGACAACCACAAAAGTTCCTCGCCCTGCGTCAGCCTCCGAAGCGACAAAGCTCCACAGGCGATCGAGCTCTCCACTGCTCCGAACTGCAGTGCGAATTGGCTGTCGGCCGGCCGGGAGTTGACGCAGCTCTGATGAGGCAACATCGGCGTAGAGGAGTTGTGCGATTGTCCGCGGGATAGGGGTCGCGGTCATCAGCAGCAAATGCGGCTCCTTCTGCCCCTTTGCGACTAGCTGGGCTCGCTCCTCCACTCCAAAGCGGTGTTGCTCGTCAACGATGACGAGCCCGAGCGATGTGAATTGGGTCGCCTCAGAGAAGAGGGCATGGGTCCCAATGATGAGGGTGGTGCTCCCGTCTGCGACTGCCGCGCGAACGTTGCGACGTTCTGCCGCGGTGATGCTTCCAACAAGTAGACCCACGCGAATTCCGAGTGGCTCAAGCAGTCTCGTCGCGGTAGCGGCGTGCTGCCGCGCTAGAAGTTCCGTCGGCGCAAGCATCGCGGTCTGAAGGCCTGCACGGGCGGTGGCAGCTGCCGCGACAAGTGCAACTGCCGTCTTCCCTGTACCGACGTCCCCTTGCAACAGGCGCAGCATTGGCTCACCAGTCGCGAGGTCCATCAAGATCGCATCGATCGCCGCTGACTGATCAGGTGTCCATGATGGTGCTGGTGAAGTGTCGCCCTCGCGGCGAAGTCCATGACGGATCGCCTCTTCAATACACGCGCGTTCGCGCTGCGAAATCTTGACGAATTGCGCCGCACCTTTCGCTCGACGGCGGCGTCGGCGAACGAGCGATAGTTGCACGGCGAGAAGTTCGTCAAAGGCGAGGCGACGGAGGGCGGCATCGCGCTGTTCAAACTCGCTCGGCCAGTGAGCCTCCGTCAGGGCGGAGGCGAGCGGCATGAGGTCGTGTCTGCTGAGAACTCCTGCCGGAAGCGGGTCGGGAAGCTCCGCGCCGAACTGGTCAATGAGCTGGCGCACCGCTGCACGGAGGCTGAGTGCCGTCACTCCCTTTGTCAGCCGATAGATGGGAACGATTCGCCCCGCATTGACGCTCTCGCCCCCTTCGAGCGTGCTGAACTCTGGGGCCTCGAGTTGGGTGCGCCACCCGATCACCTTCACACGACCAGATGCGACGACCTCAGAGCCTGCGTGGAGGCGACGCTCGATGAAGCGACGGCCATACCAGACGGCTTCTACCGCACCGCTTTCATCAGCGAGCGTGGCAACCGTTCGCTGTACCCCTCGTCGCCAGGTTTTTTCGACGCGGACATCAACAACGCGCGCACGAACAGTGGCAGGGCTCCCTCCTGTAAGCTCGGCGATTGGTGTGACCGTTCGACGATCTTCGTAGCGGCGCGGAAGATAGAGGAGAAGTTCTCCCACACGCTGGACCCCTAGTCGCGCGAGCCCACGTAGTAGGCTCGCCCCGCCAGGCAGGCCGAGCCCCTTGAGCGGCAGGCCGCTCGGGTCTGCGCTCACTCCAAGCTCACGAGCACCCGCTCGATCGCCTGTTCACC
>Ga0163212_1000023_pt1 | contig 69828 bp, 46 predicted proteins | sample Malawi_45m_30L_FD_113532 | JGI IMG/M metagenome (GOLD analysis project Ga0163212, IMG submission 113532) | Freshwater microbial communities from Lake Malawi, Central Region, Malawi to study Microbial Dark Matter (Phase II) - Malawi_45m_30L | ecosystem: Environmental > Aquatic > Freshwater > Lake...
CCCGTCACCTCGCCACATTTGAGGCCGCGAAATGCAACACACCGCCGGACCGCTGCTGCTCCGCACATGCCTCCTCGCCTGCTGCCTCCTCAACTCAGCAGCCGCCGACCACCAGCATAACACGGCACGCCCCAACGTCCTCATGATCGCCATCGATGATCAAAATGACTGGATCGGCTGCCTCAAGGGACATCCACAGGCACGCACTTCCAATATCGATGCTCTGGCGACTTCAGGAACCCTCTTCGCCAATGCCCACTGTCAGTCACCACTCTGTAACCCCTCACGGTCCAGCCTGCTGACCGGTCGCCGCCCCTCCTCCTCCGGTGTCTACGGCCTCGCACCAACACTCCGCGACGCCGGCACACTCAAAAATCGCGTCACTCTGCCACAATTCTTCCGGCAGCACGGTTACTCCACACGCATGGCAGGCAAGATCTATCACGGGGCCTACGGCAGGAAACCCTCCGACAACGAATTCGACGTCGTTGGACCGGCTTCAGCCATCGGCCCCCGCCCCTCCAGTCCACTCGTCAGCACACCCTCGAAACACCCCCTCGTCGACTGGGGCACGTTTCCCCACCGCGATGAAGAGAAAGGTGACTACCAGCTCGCTTCATGGACCATCGAACAACTGCAGCAGCAACACACACAGCCGTTCTTCCTCTGCACCGGCTTCTTCCTGCCTCATGTGCCCTGCTACGTGACTCAGTCATGGTATGACCTATTCCCGGATGACACGCTGCATTTGCCACAAGTTCAGCCCGATGATCGAAATGATACACCGCGCTTCAGCTGGTACCTGCACTGGAAACTGCCCGAACCACGACTCAAGTTTCTGCAGGATCAACGGCAGTGGAAAAACCTTGTCCGCAGCTATCTGGCTTCCACCGCCTTCGTCGATGCCCAGATTGGCCGCATCCTCGATGCACTCAAAAACAGCCCCCATGCTGACAATACCATTGTGGTGCTCTGGTCAGACCACGGCTGGCACCTCGGCGAAAAACTGATCACCGGGAAAAACTCGCTGTGGGAGCGGTCCACTCGAGTCCCTCTGATTTTTGCCGGCCCTGGTGTTCAGCCCGATGCCGTCTGCCACGAACCCGCCGAACTGCTCGATATCTACCCCACCCTTGCTGCGCTCTGTGACCTTCCCGCCCCGGCCGAGCAGGAAGGCCACAGTCTGCTGCCTCAACTGCAAAATGCGGCCACCCCGCGTCCATGGCCGGCTATCACCACCCACAATCATGATAACCACGGCGTCCGCAGTCGGGACTGGCGCTACATCCGCTACGCCGATGGCGCCGAAGAACTCTATAACATGCAACAGGATCCCCATGAATGGCAGAACCTCGCCAGCAGCCCCGCACACGCCAGCGTGCTGGCCGAACACCGCCTCCTCGCCCCCGCGCACAGCCTGCAACCGGTGCCAGGCAGTCGCGACCGCATCCTGCTGTATGACCACGCCAGCGGACGCCTGAACTGGGAAGGCTCCGATATCGCGAAAGGCGCGCCCATTCCCGAGCTTGAAGACTGAGCAGCCTGCCAACATGCAGATCCACCGACTGACCGCTTTCCATGTTCCCATCGCGCTCCGCAAACCGGTGCGACACGCGTCCTTCACACGGACAGACAACGACACACTGCTGATTCGCTGTGTCCTGCGAGACGGCAGCGTCGGGTGGGGCGAAGCCTTGCCTCGAACTTACGTCACCGGCGAATCCATTGATACGGCATGGCACCAATTGGCTCACACCTGCCTGTCCACGCTCGCAGATGCACGCTTCACCGACCCCTTCGCCACTGCGTACGCCGTCAGTCGCCTGCCACTGCACTCCGCTGCTGAAAACTCACAGACTACGCACCGTGAATGCTTCGGGAACTCCGTCCGCTGCGCTCTCGAACTGGCCCTGCTCGATGCCACCGGACGCTGCTGCAGACGATCGCTGGCAGATCTGATTCGCGAACAGCCGGAATTCACTGACATCTCGCAGTTCACCTCCTCAGTCAGGTACAGCGGAGTCCTCACGTCGCAGTCCCCGGCGGACCAGATCTTGTCAGCCCTCAAAATGCGGCTGTTCGGGTTTGAGCAGGTGAAAGTGAAGGTCGGCACCGCCGGACTTTCCGATGTCACCTGCCTCGCACGTGCCCGCACAATCCTCGGGCGTCACTGCGGACTGCGACTGGATGCCAATGAAGCCTGGCACTGCGAAAACCTGCGTGAACAGGTCGAACCACTGCTGCAATTCCAGCCACTGTCGCTCGAACAGCCCGTGCCGCACACCGAAGTCTCCGGCCTCGGCGAAGTAAGACGCCAGTTTCTGCAGCCGGCCGGCCTGCCTGTAATACTCGATGAATCCCTCTGCTCTGCCGCAGACGCACAGCGTGCAATCACCGGACAGTGGTGCGATGCCTTCAACATCCGACTTTCGAAGTGCGGGGGGATTCTGCGCTCCCTGCAGTTGGTACAGCTGGCCCGCAAACACGGCATCCGCTGTCAGCTGGGATGCCAGGTTGGAGAAACCGGAATCCTGTCGGCCGCCGGACGACATTTCGCCTGCAGCGTCTCAGACCTGTGGTTCCTCGAAGGCAGCTTCGACCGATTCCTCGTACGCGATCGGCTGACGGAACAGGATCTGACGTTTGGCCGAGCCGGTCGCGCATTTTCACTGCTGGAACCCGGATTATCGGTGGCTGTCGATGAATGTCGAGTCCGCCAGCTGGCAATACGATCTCTGGAACTGCTACCTCGCTGATTATTTCGGGCAAATCGCGCAGTCCGCAAAATCTTGGCAAAACAGACAGGACCGGATTTGACTAACCGAGATACCGCACCACAGGATAGAGCAAACCTTCCCGGCCCCCGGGGCTCAGGTGGCCCGTCGCATGATGCGGGCACTCAGACAGCCACCGCCAACTTCGCCCTCAATTCCGGAAATACAACTTCAAAGGACGTCGTTTTCGGATCACAAAGCGGTAAAAACTCCCTCTGGGTTGTTGATGACGGCACTGGGTTCGACCGCGTGTTCCGCTATCAGCTGAACGGATCAGGGGTTTCAACTGCCAACTCCGCCTGGGGTATCAGCCCGGAAAACAGCAGCCCCACCGGAATTACCGTCGATTCGTCCAATGGTTCCATGGATGTCTGGATCTGCGACAGTGGCTCCGATCGAGTCTATCGATACCCCAGCGGCCGAACTTCTGTGCAGCCGCTGATGGCAGACTCCTTCGCACTTTCAGCAGCCAACTCCAATGCCCAGGGTATCGCTGACCCGCCGCCGCTCAGTGGCGACGTCGTCGAAAGCTTCAGCTCTGCACCACAACACAGCAAGTACGATCCTGCCCCCACTGCTGCTCGCAGGATCAATCTGTTCCCGACTGCCGCCGAAAATATGGCAAATGCTCGCAACACCGCTGCCAAAACGGAACGCTATACCAACCTGCGGACGCTCGGCAACACAAACACTCGCTACACGAAATCGACGGCCCCGCTCTCGTTTCCTTCCCCGTCACCTTCAACCAAACCTCACCGACAGCCCCCCGGAAATCCCAGCTCCAGCTCAGACTCCGAAACCACCGGCCAGCGACCATCCTGCAGCGCCGTCGCCGTCACCCGCAAGGGCCAGACACCCTGCAGGCGACCGTCCTCAGCTGCCTCAATTCTCAGCACTCCGGTATCCATTCCCGCAGCCAGTTCTACGGGTGCACAACGCAGTACACCACGCAGTTCCTCAGGTACCTGCAGCTGTACAGTCACAGGTAATGGTAGTCGCGCCGAACGCGAGATGCTGATCGGCACCTCCACTGCCCCGCCCTGCTCTGCCGACACACTGGCTGAACCCAGCGCCAGCTTCAGCAAAGCACCCTCCATGATCATCGTGATTCGAGCATCCCCTGGCCTCGTCAGATAACGGAGGTTCCCACGGGGATCCGGGACCACCACAATCCCGTGCACAATCATCCGCCTCGTAATGTCCGTGGCCAGCCACTCCGGCATAAAACACGGGTAAAAGGCCCGAGTTTCGCCAGGTGGCACCACAGTCGTGTCACCTTTCATGCCCTGCCGGTTGCGGTCCTGCTGACCTGTCATCATCAGCGTCACTTCACCCGTAAATCCATCCTTCCTCACAATCTCCATCTCGGCCAGATACGTTGTGCCTCGATGCACGTCTCGCTGGCGCTCTCGGTCAATCACCAACACGTCAATCGGAGCTGCCATCGTCATCGCCAGCACACTGCCAGAAACCTGCCGATCCGCCAGAGATGTCGGGCACAAAGTCCCCGCCCCCTCGGTCAGAGCCACCCGGGACTGCTCTGTGCCATTCACCATAGCCGTACCACGAAACTGCACCCGAGCCGCAATCACAGCCGCATCCGCAGCAGACTTCAGTATCGCCTTGAAGTCGTTTTTGCTCGCCGGGATTTTCCAGTCACCCTCCGCTGTCACACCCGCCGGCAAACCCTCAGCCACAACTACAATCTCGCCATCAAATCCCCCTTGCCGCTGCACCGAAATCGCCACCTCCACCTGCCCCCCCGACGGCAACAGCATTTGCTGCGGAGCCAACAGCCGAAAATCTGCCGACTGACGCTGCAACTGCAACCGATACACATCGTCCGCACGCCCCGTCAGAGACTCAGCCGCTCGCACTACACACGTGTATTTGCCGGGTGCCGCCGCTGTCACATCCAGCCGACTGTCGGTACCTGTACTGTCATCATTTTCGCCAGCTGGCTTACCATCAGGTCCCTCCACCACCAACTGCGTGTCCAATGCCCCGCCAATCGCCGCCGACTGAAGCTCCAGCGAAAACTTCTCACCGGCCGCAGCCTCAAACACATAACGCTGCTCCTCCCGCTGAGGACTTAGACGGCCCGTTATTGCCACATCAGCCCCGACAATTGCCTGCACAGCATCAGCCCCTGCCGACAATTCGTCCCCGGCACTCAGCGGAATTCGCACCGGCACCGCACCCCATGCCGTCTGCAACTGCACCACCGCCTCAGTCACAGCATCCGCCGGAAGCTGCACCGACTGACGCAATACCTCCACACCACTACCACCCGTCTGCAGACCGCTGCCCACAAACTCAACATCCATCGTCGCACCACGACGACCACGCGCAGGAATCGTGCACAACACCCGCGGACCCACCGAAAAACTTAGACGATACACAGATGCCCGATCTCCCCGGAAATCCACATCGTGCAGACTAACCACATATCGCCGACCACCCGTCGCCGCAAAAGTCAGCCCGCCATCCACACCCTCCGTGTCCGAAAAATCCGCCAGCAGACGACCGGTTTCGTCATGCACCTGCAACAAACCACGGAAATCTGCGCCCAGACGCCGCGCCATCAGAGAAATCGAAATCGGCCCGTCACGCTCCGCCGTCAGCTCATAACGATCCACCTCCGTCAAACGACTCAGACGGCCGGCCACAGATACCGGCAAAGCCGGCAGTCGCTGCGGCAAATCCCGCGATCGCGTTTCCACAATCTCCGCACCACGACTGACCAGGAAACGAGCCGTCTTTGAAATGCCGTTCGCGTTCGCAACCTGCCAGTACACAAAACCCTCCGGCTGATCAGCCGGTATCGTCAGCTCAGCTGGTACCTCACGCGGAATCGGCGGCGCATTCGTGCCGCCTCGCGGCCCTTTCCAGTAAGGCGGGGGCGGCAGATGAAAATCACCCGCCGGCCCCAAAATCCGCAGATTCAGCCTCGCATCATGCACAAACCACTGCAGGTCAGGAGTCGGATCAATGACGCCCAGCTGCACCGCTGTCGTCGTGCCGGGCTGCAATGCCGGAGGAAACACATAAGCGGTACCGGGAGCCAGCTGAGCATGCACAGCAGAAAACGACAGCAGCGGCACAGCCCCCGCCACCGAAAACGCACATCCGCGAAGCAACACTCCACACACCGACCGCAGCATCCGCAACATCTCACCTGCCCCCTTCTCCCGACTCAGACAGCTGACCCGGCACTCTCACTCACCCAGCACCATGATCTCCACCTTGCGAAAATCTATCGGATGACTCTCAGACTGCAGAGAAATCGTGCCACCGTGCAGCATCAGCTCGTCACCCCGGATCAGTCGTCGCGCCGACTCGTCCCGCTTGTCCAGCTGCGGCTTGTTGTACTCCAGCACCACCTCGCCACCGATCAAATGCCGAATCACCTCATTGTTCCGCACCTCAATCTCAGCCGTCACCCAGTCCTCGCCGTGAAAAGTCGGAGACGTCGAATTAATGCAGTGCTGCAGCTTCAGCTCGCCCTTCATCACCACGTTGGTCCCGGGAGTACACAGGTTGGAAGAAGTTCGCGGGTCCTTCCCATTGCCACCCAGCAACTGCACCTCAATCGACACCGGGAAATCCTGATCCTTCTGCATCGTCGCCGGATCCTGACCATGCACCATCACACCACTGTTCCGCAAAGCCCAGCCAGGACCTCCCGGACACTGACTGCCCACGAATCGATACTCCACCCGAAACCGATAGTTGCTGAAACTGTCCTTGAAAAACAAATGCCCAAAACGCTCGCCATACTGCTTATAACCAGGACCGTCATAACGCACCTTCAGCAAACCATCCTCCACCCGAAAGGTGTTCTCGAAATTCTCGCCCAGCTCGCAATAGCGGATCTTTGGAGTCCACCCGATGAGGTCCTTGCCGTTAAACAGCGACACCCACTGATCTTTCGGATACCGCCCGTCCGCAAACCCCGACTGCTGCCCCCGCACCTCTGAAACCAGCAGCCCCAGCAGCCCATACACCAAACACAAACTCACTGTTTTTGTAAAGAATCTCATCGTCAATGCACTCTCCGTGGAATGAACAGCCGGCACCAGCTAAAACACAATCTCACCCGGATCAACCGCCACCGTATCACGGGCCGTGACTCGAAGCAAGCCGATTCCACTCCACGGACACGCCACCCCCCGTTCCCAGCGAAATCACCGCCATGCTGCATCTCTTCACACTCTGCTGCCTGCTGCTCGTCACACCAGCCCCGCAATACACCCCGCCCGACTGGAACACCGCTCGACAGCTGGCCCCCGGCATACTCCTAATGCAGGATTCTCTCCAGTCGCCCCGCCCCATCCGACGTCACGCCGTTCGCATCGATCTGCACCAACCCGGACTGAAACTGACCACCACCAGTCGCATCTCGGAATGGCAGCCAGATACCCGCGAAACACGCCGGCAAACCGTCCGCAGCTTCCTGCGATCAGAACGTGCCGACTCCCGCCCCGTCGTACTCGCCTTCAATGCCGATGCATTCACTCCCTGGCCCGCACCCTTCGACAAAGAAACACCCGCTAATCTCCAGGGATTCGCCGTCTGCCGCGGACAACTCGTCTCACCACCCTCCGGCTCTCCATCACTGATCATCACCAGCGACGGTAAAGCATCCATTCGCACCGCCACAGGCAAAGATGATCCCTCCCAAATCGACTTCGCAGTCAGCGGCTTTGCTCTCTGCCTGAAAGACGGTCAGGTCCAGCCCTCAGGAGATGACCTGCACCCCCGCACCGCCATCGGACTGTCAGCCGACCACCGCCTGCTCTTCGTACTGGTTGTCGATGGCCGCCGCCACTCAAGCGCCGGAGCCACCACGGCAGAACTGGGCCAGTGGCTGCTGGAATACGGCGCCAGTGATGCCATCAACATGGACGGCGGTGGCTCCTCAACCCTCGCATGGTGGAACAATGATGCCACCACAGACGACAAAATCGAGCTGCTCAATCGCCCCGTTGGAAACGGCCTGAAACTACTCACACCCCAAGCTGATCAACTGAGTGTCTCAGAACGTGCCAATGGCAATAATGTCGGAATCTGGCTGCAGGCTCCCTGACTCAGACCGCCGACTGCTCAAACCACCCCGTCCGTCGACTGCAAAAACTGCCGCGATACACTCAGCACCCGCTCCGCAGCATCCTCGAATACATAGTGCCCGGCGTCAGACAGACGCTCCACTCGAGCTTCCGGGAAATGCCGCAGGAAACCCTCAAGGAATTCGCGGGGAGTAAAACACCAGTCACGCATCCCCCAGATCAGCTGCATCGGCCGGCCTCGAAACTGCGCCAAACCCTGCTCAACCGCACACAACGCCGCATAACTGCGATGCCCGCTGTTCAGCGGTATGTCCTGCACAAACTGATGCACCGCAATCCGCTGCTGCCAGGAACCATAAGGAGCCACCAGGCCCGCCCGCGCTGCAGCCGACAACGGTCGCTCCACAGCCATCCACAATGCCGCACGCACAAACAGATTCAACCCCTGATCACCCACCTGACCCAGCACCGGTATCCGACACAAAGCAATCCGCAACGGAATCGCCTGACTGCGAAAAGCACCCGTATTCATCAGCACAAAACGACTAAAAAGATCCGGCATACGCCCCGCACAGCCCATGCCGATCGCTCCACCCCAGTCGTGACCAAACAACGTCACTCCCTGCAGACCCAGCGCACGCACCAGACCCGTAAGACGAGCAATATGACGGTCCAGCACGTAGAAGGACTCATCCTGCGGCTTCTCAGAAAAACCACAGCCCAGATGATCCACCGCGATCACCCGATACCGGTCACGCAAACCCGCGATCAAATGCCGCCACGCAAAACTCCACGTCGGATTTCCATGCACCATCAGCAGCGGAGGACCATTGCCCTCGTCCACATAGTGCTGCACACCGTCTTCAGTGCGAAACCAGCGAGACTCAAACGGATACTGCTGCTGAAATCCCGCACGCCGCTGCGTACACAAACGCAACGCCTCAGACACCTGATCAGACGACAGCAGCACAGCATTCAGTTCAACAGGACCCTGAGTCACCAGATTGGTTTCTGTAAAGCAAAGGACAGGCAGACAATATGCCAAACCCGTCAGGGTTCGCGTCTGGGAGCAAACTTGATGCGACTGATGTAACGCACAGGCACACCATTCGTACCCAGCCGACCGGAACAGGCACCAATCGCATTAATGATATACCGATAATGCAGCGAATAATCAGGATCAATCTCCACCTCCTGCTTTTCCTGCTGCTCTTTTCCAATCGCCTGAAGCGCCGTTATGGCCCGAAAGACCTCAGAGTTCAGACGCGCAAAAGCCTGCTCGCCCGCACCCAGATTCGAACCGTTGAAATACAACGCTCGCAAGTCACCCGCTCCGTCCGCCTCCATCCGCACCTTAAACGGCGGCAGCTCGGCATCCGTTACCGTGGATGCACTGGGAGCCCCCAGGGGCATGCTGATGTCAAAATCCCCCTCCGGTTCAATCACCTTCAGAGTGCACATGAAGAAAATCAGCAGCTGAAACACAACGTCGATCATCGGCGTCATGTCCGGAGCAATCTTTCCCGATGTCACCCGATTGCGAAGCTTCATGGCTGACAGCCCAGTCCCAAACACACGGCATTAATCAAAAACCCAAACCGCCCCCGGCCAACGGCCAAATACCAGGTCGATCCACAGCGCCGAAACACTTACGGGACAGACTTCTGAGTCGCCTTGAGGGCGAAACGCTGAAACTCAATCCCCTGCTCCTGACACATCTGAATCAACTCCTGCACCATCCCCGACTGAATCTGAGCATCCGCACGAATCTCAACTGTCACGTCTTCCAGCTTTGTCCCGATCGCACTGTAAAACTGTGACTCCTGACGCAGACGCGGACGCACCTGCTCAAGTGTCAGTCGCTCGTCACCAAAAAACAAATAAGGCTCCGAACTGGCCTGCGATCCATCCTTGTTTCGCTCAAAACCAAAATTCATCACAAACGCGTCCTTCCGCTGAACCGCCGGCGGCTTCGCCAGCTGGTCCCGCGGCAATGACACTCGCTCATCAGCCTCGTTCTGGTCAAAATTGTTGATCACCATAAAAAAAGTAATCAACTGGAAAACAATGTCGATCATCGGAGTCATATCGATCTCCGGGATCGTCGCATTGGCAGACTTGATCTTCATCGAAACCGGCTCCACGGTGGCTCAGTACAGCCTCACTCAACAGAAGATCAAATCAGCCAGCAGTCTTCTGCTTGCCCACCTGAGCAAAACGGCCCATCAGGCTTTCACTCACCATGCCAATCTCCAGCACCATTCGCTGAATTCGGTTCTTCAGAATGCTGTGGAATACCATCGCCGGAATTGCCAGCATCAATCCAATCAATGTCGTCACCAGTGCCGTGGAAATACCTTCGGCAAGATCCGAAGGCTTTGGAGAAACAGCACTCATCGCAATCTTGTCAAAACTGTTCACCATCCCCTGTACCGTTCCCATCAGACCCATCATCGGTGCTATCGTGCCGATCAAAGCCACATAGCTGAGACGATGCTCGAGCGACATGTTTTCGTCCTCGCCCGCTTCCTGCATCCCCTCCACAGCCTCCTCGTAGCCACGACTGAGCCGACTCATGCCCGATGCCAGCACGCGAGCCACAAATGAGTCGTCACCGCGAGCATACTCGTAGGCACCCTGGAAGTCCTTCGCGTTCAGCTTCTGCTCAAATTCCTCCACAAACTGAGCCGGCAACAGCACGTCCCGCCGCACCTGCAGCAGATTCATCATGATCAGTGCCACAAGAATGAAAGACACCAGCAAAAACGCCGGGCCCCAGAACCAGCCGCAGGCGTTCCAGATGTATGCCAGAAAACTACGCGACTGAACAGCCGGAGCTGCCCCGTCAGGTGCCGCCGTAGCCGCTGCATCTGCCGTCGCCTCGGCCGGCTGGTCAGCCGGCGCCGCAGCAGCATCCGCCTTGGGCTCGTCCTGACCCAGCACAGCCGGCACAAAACCAGCCCCCGGCCAGAGCACCGCAATACCCGCCAGCAGCACGAACAGCGCCGCACGATAACCAGCAGACCAACGTCCAAATTCAACGACTTGTTTCATCTGTCAGATTCTCCAGGAATACCCGAGTAACCACTGAGGCTCGGGCCGGATCAGGAAGTTGACTGCACAATTTAGGCAAGTTTCCAGGAACTCGCCACCGTGAACCACCGTCCAGATGACGGAATATTTAAGCTACTGCTTCGCCCAGCGACTATTCGGATAAGAATTCGTCAGACGAGCACGTGCCTCATCCGCCCGATTCTGATACCCCGCCGGACCCCACAACGTCGCCAGATGATACAGCGATTCCGCATGCACACCCGGCTCAGAGGAATACAGCACATCCACATGCAAATAAGCCATCAGCGCATCCTGCGGCAGACCCTTCTCACGATAACAGTCACCCTTCAGCAGCCATGCTCGAGCCAAAGTCTTCGTTTCAGACTCCTTGGCCTTTGCAAATACCTCTGTCAACGTCGCCAATGCCTCGTCAACCTTGCCCGCTGTCTTCTGACACAAGGCCTTGCCAAGTTGCCCGTCAAACATCGCACCCGCCACAGACGCGTCACCCACACTATCATCCACTACCTTCTCAAACGCCGCCTGAGCATTGTCTGTTTCCTTTGCACCCAGCAGCAGCAAACCCAGCTGCACACCCGCCTGCAAACGAAAACCCTTCACAGTCGTCTGCTGAACCTCCGCCAGTAACGCCTTCGCTGCCTCTGACTTGCCCGCATCCAATGCCAGCAACTCCGCCTCCAGCAACGTCGCCTCCAAATACCGGAAATTTGCCCGATTCTCGCTGCGAAACGCCGCTATCGCCTTCTCAGCTGCCGCTGACTCAGCCGGGTTCGCCTGAGCCGCACGGATCAAAGTTCGAGCAATCAGGAACTTGATCTCCACGAGGACTCGCTTGTCGTCCCCGCTATACTCCATCTGAATCTGACGGTACTTCTCAAGTGCCGCCGCCAGCGCACCGCTCCGCTCGTTCGACTGCGCCTGAACCAGCGTCGGAGGCTCCATGTCAAAACGCACCTGCAGCACATCCGAAACAGGAATCTCTGACTCCTGCCCGTTCTGCAGCTTCATCTTCAATGACGTCGTACTCAACTCCGTCAGCTCGCCCCGCAGCACCACTCGGTCGCTGCGGCGAGTCACCTGATCGGCTGCCTGCAATCCGCCCGCCAGCACCAGCACACTCAGCACACACCAAAAATTTTTCATGGCTTGTTCCCGCTGCTTTTCACCGACGCCCACAACTGCTTCAAATCATAACAATCAAAAAACTCAACACCAAACCACAAATCAGCCACCCGCACTGCCCGCACTGTCACCCTCGGGCCTCGGCGGACGAGGCGGTCGGGCAGGACGACTCTCACCCCTGGGGCGAACCTCACCAGCCGGACGCGGCTTCGAACCAGCTCCCGGTGCCTGGCCACCGCCACCCTCCGGTGGACGCGGACGAGGCTTTGGAACCCCCGAATTTGCACCGGCTGCACCACCAGTACCCGCACCAGCCGCTGGCTTCGCTGCCGGACGGCTGGCCGGTCGAGCCGATCGACCACCAATACCCGGCAACGCTGCCAGCTGAGCAAAATCAAGTTCCGGCGGAGCCTCAATCTGCAGGTCCCCAGGAAATCCGGCCGTCGAAACCTCAGGTACCGCCACCGAAATCTTCGCCGTACTAGCGGAACTGGACAGCGGCAGCTTCTCCCTCGGACGACGCATCATTGCCAACAACCCACCCGACAACGCCAAACCAACCACCGACACAATCACTACTGTCAGACCGCCCGCAGACTGAGCGGCAGGAGCCGCTGCTGCGGACGGCACCGGCTGCACCGCCGTCGCCACTGACTGCTCCGGCTCAGACTCCGGCTCGGGCTCATTCGCAGGAGATGCCTGAGCCAGCGGCGTCGGAGATTCCCCAAGATCCGCCTGCAGGTCCTGATACAAACGGTCAAACCGAGCATACGTGGGCGGATCCAGATCCCGATAAGCCTGCACCAGACTGGCCAGCTCAGCCATCGCCGATTTCAGCTGAGCTGTCCCGGCAGACTTGTCGGGCAACACTCGAGCAAGCCGGCGGCGAGCACTCCCCAGCTCGTACCGCGCCTCAAAAAATCGCGGTCGAAACTCTGACTTCGGATCCTTCGTCACCAGCTGACGCAGCCGCTTCGACAACGCCACCCACCCCCACACCACTGCCGGCTTGCCATCAACAGCCGGCGGGCCCAAAATCGCCTGCTTCAGCCGCTCCGGCTCAGACTTCTCACCCCAGTCACTCAGTATATGCGCTGCCTCAAACTGCACGTCCAGGTTCATCACACTGGCCGTCAGAATCGTCTCGACCAGCTGCAAAGCCTCAGTAAACTGCGCCTGACGACGACGGCATCGCGCCAGCCGCAACTGGACCGCCGGAGCACCGTCTGCGGATATCAGGTTCTGCTGCAGAATCTCTGAATACGCGTTCCCCGCCTTCTCAAAATATCCCTCGGCCGCCGACGGATCCGCTGCCACACCCTGACCCAGCCCGTAGTACGTCTCTCCAATCCACAACAGCGAATTGAAGTCCGTCTTACTCCGCGACTCGTAAACCTTCCCCAAAAACTGCTCAAATGACGTTCGCACCTGCCCCAGACGCTCAGCCTCGCCCGCCGCCTGCAAACGCCTCAACTCCTCCTGCAGTTCCATGCCCAGCTGCGTGTAGGCCTGCAAAATGTCGTCGCCACCCACTTTCTCCAGCTGAGCCATCGACTGCAGTGCCTGGTCAATCTGCTGAGTCCCCACGTAGGCTCGCAACAAAAGTCGCCATGCCAGACCAGCAAACGAACGACTTTGAATGCCTGCCTCCGGACGCTCTGAGCCCTCCGGCAACTCAATTGCCGCCATTACGGAATTCTCTGCATTCGCCGTCAGCCGACCAATCGCGCCCGCAAAATCACCCTCCTGATTCAGAATTGCCGCCAGCGAAACCTCAGCCGCTGCCAACTCCTCACCAGGCAGACTCATGTTGCCAACCTTCGCCCGAGTCAGTTCAATGCCCTGAATCAGCAGCGTCTTCGCTTCTGTCTTCCACCGCGCTGTCTCTTCAGCAGACACTGGCGGCTCCGCTCCCTCCTCAAGAGACACAGCAGCGTTCTGAGTCCATGCGGCCCAGTAGGACTGACCAGCAGCAATCCGCGCTGATGCACCCTGCGGGTCAGACTCCGGTACCTCCATAAACCACTTCACCGCCTCCAAAGGCTGCTGCAGCGTGCGATACACATTCCCCAGACGCATCCGCGCCTCACCCGCTCGACTGGACTGCGGATACAATGTCAGAATCTCCTGACACACATCCTTCAGCAATCGAGTCTCAAAGTCGCGATCACCCTCACCGCGATTCCATACCGCTACCGCCGCGGCCATCGCCACTTCCGTACAGTTCAGAGCTGTTTCCGGAGCCGATTTCTGATCCTGAGCCATCGTGTATGTCGACAGCACAATCGCATCCAAAGCATTGCCCTGACGCAGCATTACGTAGCTCAGCAAATACCGAGTGTCAGCGACCGCCTTCGCATCACTGCCCGGATCCCGCAGGTCCAGCGTTAGCCGCAGCAGACGCGCCACCTCACCCAGGTGATTGTCCAGCGCCGCACGCTTCGCCGTTCGCTCTGCATCGTCCGCAGCGCGAGCCACATCGTCGCTGAGACCCTGTATCTGTGTAATCATGCCTCGCGCGCGCTCAAACGCTGTAGCAAAATCCCGCGGCTCACGCTCCTTCTCACCGAGAACCACCTTCAGTCGCCGTGACATCGCCAGAGCCGGCTCGCGAAATGCGCCCGGATACTTGCCCACCTGCTCTGCATGATTCAGCGCAAACTGCAGCAGGTCGGACTTCTCTTTCTCCGGCATCTCGCGAGTCTGCGCTTTCTTCTCTTCAGCAATTGCCTGCTCCCACAAAATCCCCAGCCCGTACGAAGTGGTCGTCAGCTGACGATTGGCCTGCGCCCACTGCAGCGATTCCTGAATTACCACGTCGTAATCGTTCCGCTGCGGGTCGTTCAGGCAAATCAGACGAAAGTGCTTCGCCGTGCCACGCAAAGACTGCATAAAAGGCTTGTCCGAAGGATGCCCCAAAATCTCATTGTAGATCCCCAGCGCACGCCCGATGTCGTCCTGCTCCTGGAAGCACTTGCCCTCCATCAGTCGAGCATACAGACCGACGGAATTCGTGCGACGACTGGTGTGAATGTCCTCAAACTCCTTGGCTGCCTGCGTCAGAGTCTGTTTGCGTTCTTCCGAACCCTTGTCAAAAGTCTGACCACGTTCGTACGTGCAGCGAGCCAGGTTCAGCAAGGCTCGCAAAAAACTCTTCTCTGCCTCCTCCCGCTGCTGCAGCAACTCTTCATCCTTCGACTCGTCAATAAACTTAGGGAACTTCTCGTACTGCGCCTTGTACTGGTCATGCGCTGTCTGAAAGATGCCCCGCGCCTGGTCAATCAGTCCGCGAGCCTCTGCCTGCAGCGGTGCTCGAGCCTCTGCAGATTCCTGGTCAAGCGTCTTCCAGATCAGCGATTCCGAACGGTTGAACAACAATTCGCCCAGCAAACTATTGGCCATCGCAGCCCGCGGATGCTGACCGTGCTGAGCCAAAAAGGACTGCAGCGCCGCCGCAGCGTCCGTTAATGCTTTCTCACGCTCGTCCTCAACGCGAGATACCGCACCCTGCTGCTGCAGAGTCACCCCGCGCTCCAGATCCAGCACGTCACGCACCTCAGCCGGTACGTCTGTGCGAGCCTTCAGGGAATCGAGATACTCCGTCGCCGTGTCGTAGTATCCGCGCTGCCGCAGACCTTCGACAAACTGCAGAAAAGGCTCCTGACCACGCACCGAACCCGCAGTCAATGCCAGCACCAGACTGGCAAAAATCTGCAGAAATCGACCTGAGGCCAAAACCGCAGTCCCGGATGTCCCGGCCCCTGATGGCGCACGGTTGACAGATTCCATGACAAATCCCCGGTGAAACAGCCGTCGAAAAACAGCCAGCTAACACGGAAAACAGCCCTGCGCCAACACAAACGTTCTGTTTTTTGGCAGAATCGCCGAGCAAATCAGCAGGGTGTACGGGCAGCGCAGAGAACGGCAGAAGTGGCCCCTAAGGAATCCTGCAGCACTGTTCCGTACCCACCCAGCATAAGCAGCAGGAGCCTCCGTGGCAACGATCCCGCAGAAATCAGGGATTTCTCTGGGGCCAAATCCGCCATGCCGCTAAGATTTCCGGCGGATTCATCTACCCGCCGCCCGCATCGCGGTACCACATGGCAGGCTTACGCAGGATTTCGCTGTGACCGACAACATCAACATGGCAGATACCGATCGGGATCTGCCGAAGCACGTGAAAAACGGCTTCATGAGGTATCGGGACTTCCAACCCCTGACACAGGGCGGCGAAGCCATACTCAGAACCTGCGTCGACGAAAATCTCGGACGCACCGTCGTCATGAAAACGCTGCAACCACAGTTTCAAAACCTCGAAACCTACCAAAAACGCTTCCTCCGCGAAGCCCGCGTCACGGCACAAATCCCTCACCCCTGCACAATACCCGTCTACGAACTCAGCCGCGACTCCGAAGGCAACGCCTACTTCACCATGAAGAAGCTCCGCGGTCGCGACCTCAGCGATATCCTCGACCGCATCGCCGAAAATGACGCCGCCACCATCCAAAAATATTCCATCCCGCAACTACTGCAGGTGCTCGTCCAGTGCGCACAGTGCCTCTCCTTCGCACATGACCATGGCGTCATACATCGCGATATGAAACCTGCCAATATCATGATTGGAGACTACGGCGAAATTATGGTACTCGACTGGGGACTCGCCAAGGTCTCCAACCTGCGCGATGATGACGAAGTCGATCAGTTCATCCGCAGCGGACAACAGACAATTCCCGGCAGACTGACCGGTCGTGGCGACGTGCAGGGCACACCGTTCTACATGTCCCCCGAACAGGCTGTCGAAACCGGTAACGTTGATGAACGGTCCGATATTTTCAGCATGGGAGTCATTCTCTACGAAGTGCTCACCGGACAAAGCTTCATGTCCGGTCGCAATTTCCGCGAAATTCGCAGAAAATTGACCGATGACCCGCCTCGGTCTCCACGCGCAGCAGCCCCCGAAAAGAAAATCTCGGCAGAACTCAACGCCATCTGCATCAAAGCACTGCAGGTCAATCCGAATGACCGCTACCAAAAAATGGCCTTCTTCGAACAGGACCTCCGCTCCACACTCAACGGACAACCCGTCTCCGTCTATCCCGAAACACCACTCCGACAACTGCTCAGATCAGGCAACCAAAACGTTGTCTCACCCATCGCCGTCCTGTGGATGATCATCGGAGCAATCATCGCTGCCGGACTGCAGCTGATCGCCTCAGCACTTCTATAACCGGCGAATTGCCCGGGGACAAAAAGGTGCCTCGGGCTTTCCTGCCCAGGCGCTGCCCTTTAACCGCCGCTCTGCACCTCGATCATGCCGTCTCGCGGCACAAACACACTTCACCCGCCCGGCCGCTACTCAGAACGATGAGCCGAATAACTGGCCATCAGCTCCAGCAACCGTCGCTCCTCACTGTCCGGGAAATGTCGCAGGCACCGAACCGCCCGCTCAGCAAAACGCTCACAGGACTGCTGCGCTGATTCCAGCCCGCGTTGCAGCAACCCCGATTCCCGCAACACTCGCTGGTCACCGGCGTCCGCAGAAAATAACAATCCCCGAATTCGCTCTCGCTCCTCCACACTGCCCAGACGCAACGCACGCAGAATCGGCAGCGTCATTCGCTGATTCGCCAGATCGTTACAACTGTCCTTACCCGTTGCTTCTGCCGTCTCCGTCAGATCCAGAACGTCGTCTGCGATCTGAAATGCGATCCCCAGTCGGCTGCCAAAGATGCTCAACTGACCCTGCAGACGGTCCACAGCCCCGCCAACCCTGGCACCCAAACGGCAGCTGACAGCAAACAACTGAGCAGTCTTACCATGAACCACACGGAAATAATCCCGCTCAGATACGGATTGCTCCAGACGAGCACCAATCTGGTTCAGCTCGCCCTCACATGTACGATTCGTCGCCCGCCCGATCAGCCGACAGGCCTCAGCGTCGCCCGTCGTCGCCGCCAAATGAAAAGCACGCGAAAACAAATAATCACCAAACAACACGCTGGTCTCTGTGTTCCAGCGACGATGCACCGTCGACACATGACGACGCAGGCCCGCGTCGTCAATCACGTCATCATGCACCAAAGTCGCCGCATGGATCATCTCCACTACCGCAGCCAGCACAGCAGCCCGACGACGCTCAGATTGACCAACACCACTCACTCGAGCCGAAAGCAGCAGCAAAAACGGCCGAATCTGTTTGCCCTGAAAACGACTCACATGCTCAGCCACGTCCTGCACAAACATGCTGGGACTGCAAAACTGCCGAGATAACTCATCCCGCACAGCAGCAAGATCTTCTGCCAGCACGTCAACAATGCGCTGCTTCAGGCGAGCCCGTGTTGTTTCGATCACTGTCATCTGTCAGGCCCCTTCGGAACCTCGGAGATAATGCCCGGAACGACCACCAGACTTTTCCAGCAGACGAATACCACCAATCTCCATACCCCGGTCGACCGATTTCGCCATGTCGTAAATGGTCAGGCAAGCCGCCGAAACAGCGGTCAAAGCCTCCATCTCAACACCCGTCCTGCCCTCGGCCGAAACTTCCGCCTCCACAAGGATCGTAGCCTCGTCCGGAAACGAAAATCGCACGGATACCGACTCCAGCAGCAACGAGTGACAGAGCGGAATCAGAGATGGCGTTTGCTTCGCCCCCAAAATCCCCGCCAGACGTGCTGTCTCGAGCACGTCACCCTTTAATACGGAACGGTCGAGGATTAACCGCAAGGTCCCCGGCTGCATTAACACACGACCCTCGGCACGAGCCAGACGGCGAGTCGACGGTTTGCCGCCAACATCCACCATCCGTACCGCGCCGTCAGGAGAAAAGTGCGAAAACTCGGGCATTTTTCACATCACCACCTTCGTCACTCTATGCCCCGCGATGCCAGCCAACGCTCACAGTCCAATGCCGCCATACAGCCTGTTCCCGCCGCCGTAATCGCCTGACGAAAATAATCGTCCGCCACGTCCCCGGCCGCAAAAACACCCTCAACACTAGTGTACGTACGCTGCCCTGTTGTCCAGACGATGTAGCCTTTGTCGTTCGTTCGTACCTGCCCACGCAGAAATTCGGTGTTTGGCGTATGCCCGATGGCCGCAAAATATCCCGTCGCTTCCAGCATCTCCGTCTCGCCGGAATTCGTCGTACTGCGAATCCGGACCCCCGTTACACCGTTCTTCTCGTCACCCAGCACTTCGTCAATCGTCGAATTCCACTTCACCTGAATCTTGTGATTGTTCAGCGCCCGCTCAGCCATGATTCGACTGGCCCGGAATGAATCCCGACGATGCACGATGTACACCACCGAAGCGAATTTCGTCAGAAAATTGGCCTCTTCCATCGCACTGTCGCCACCACCCACCACAACCACAGGACGGTTGCGAAAACGTGGCAGCGCCCCGTCACACACGGCACAGGCCGAGACGCCCCGGTTCTTGTACTGCTCTTCCGAAGGCAGCCCCAGATAGTTGGCCCGCGCTCCCGTCGCCAGAATGATGGATTCCGACTGAAATGTGGTTCCACTCAGAGTTTTCAAGGTAAACGGACGCTGCGACAGATCCACGTCGACAATATCGTCCGTGACCACTCGAGCACCAAAGTTGGTGGCCTGCTGACGCATCAGCTCCATCAGTTCAGGACCACTGACACCCTGCTTGTGATGCGGCGCCATGTACCGACGCTTCTGCTCAGAAATCGAAGAATCAAGGTAAGCGGTCATGTCACCAGCCGGAAACCCCGGAAAATTCTCGACCTCCGTCGTTAGCGACAGTTGACCCAGCGGCAGAGTACCCTTCAGACGGTTTTCTTCCGTCTCTGCACCTTCGTACACCAGCGGCTTCAGCTCGGCCCGAGCAGCATAAATCGCAGCCGTCCAGCCCGCAGGACCCGAACCGATAATCGTTACTTTTTCGGTCATCACCAAACCCGCTCTCTGCTTCGCCCGTCGAAATTCACCCGCCCCGGCCCGTTGCGAACCGCGACCCGATAACAACCCAGGATAACGAAGCACCCGCAGCGAAACAACACAGCACCACAACACACTGCAGCGGTCCCAGCGAAAGGGAATCTCTGCCTGAGAATACCGCTGACCTCGAATCACGCCGGCCACAACTGGCGAACCGGCTCCTGTCACAGTATCCTGAGCGAATTGTCGATCGTCCGCAGCCAAATTCCCGGAAATCAGCGCCTCCCGCCATGCCCCCAGTAATCCCGCATATCACCCTCGCTCTGCTCCTGCTCACCTCCCTGCTGCCAGCCTCCGCACAGCAGCCCGACCCCACGCGGCCCGCCAGCACACAGAAGCCGACAACTCGGCCCATCCGCGCACTGCTGATCACTGGCGGCTGCTGCCATGAGTACGATCGCCAAAAACTGATCCTCACTCGCGGCATCTCCGCCCGCGCGAACGTCGTCTGGACCGTCGTGCATCAGGGCGGAACCTCAACCGACACCAAAATCCCCTTCTACAACGATCCCAGGTGGGCCGATGGCTTCGACATCGTCGTTCACAATGAATGCTTTGCCGATGTGAAAGACCGCGACTTTGTCGATGGCATCCTGCGACCACACCAGCAGGGCGTCCCCGCTATCCTCATCCACTGCGCCATGCACTGCTACCGCGTCGGAGATGACCGGTGGTTCGAATTCTGCGGGGTGCAGTCCCCCGGACACGGCCCGCATTACTCGTATACTATCGACAACCTGCAGCCTGCAAACCCCATCATGGCGGGCTTCGGAGAACGCTTCGTCGTACCCAAAGGCGAACTCTACCACGCCGCAAAAGTCTTCGACACCGCCACACCACTCGCTTCCGCCAGACGCCAGGACAATAACGAACCACAGGTCTGCGTCTGGACCAACAATTACCGCGGGACCAAAGTCTTCGCCACCACCGTCGGACATTACAGCGAAACGATGGCCGAACCCGTTTACCTCGACATGCTCACCCGCGGACTGCTGTGGGCCGTCGGTCAGGACCCCGATCAACACTTTTCGCCGGCTTCGCCCGAACAGGATCAGCGGGTCCGCGCCCTGGTGACCGCGCCCCTGAATTCAGACTCACCGGTACTCACCCAGGGCTGCTGCGGTGAAGGCAACCTGGTCTTTAATCGCAAAGCCACTGCCTCCAGCGAGGAAACTCCCAAAAACAATCTCGCCGGCAAGGCTGTCGATGGTCGACTGGACACCCGCTGGTGCGCCGCCGGGCCAGACACCAGAGAAACTCTGACCCTCGACCTGGAAACCCCCCAAAGCATTCGGAATATCCGCATTCACTGGGAACAGCCGCAGACTGCCTACCGCTACAGCCTGGCAACCTCCGCCGACGGCACAAACTGGAACACAATCTCCGATCACGCCCAGAATCAGCGCCGCAACGGACTGTCCACCGATGCAGTCACGGCCGACAATATCCGCTTCCTCAAAATCACATTTCTGGGATCAAATGGTGGCTGGGGCAGTATCCGCGAAGTCGAAGCCTACCCCGGAGACCTGCCTCCTCTGCCCCAAGGACTCTCGGCAGGCGGAGAAGCTTCGGCATCCGCCGCTGATGTCAAATCACCTGCCGGCTTTCGCAGCACCGTCTTCGCTGCACCACCCGAAGTCACCTACCCGGTCTGCCTCACCACATCACCCGGCGGTGAAGTCTTCGTCGGAACAGACGAACAGGGCTCGCTGGGAAAAGACCCCGGCCGCGGCAAAGTTGTCCGCTGCATCGATACTGACGGCGATGGCAAAGCGGACCGCTTCAACGACTTTGCCCGCATGGATCACCCCCGCGGACTCGTCTGGGACAACGGCTCACTGTGGGTCCTGCACCCGCCGCTTCTCTCTGTTTTCCGCGACCTGAACGGAGATGGAACCGCCGATGAAAGCCAGATCCTGATCGAAGGCATCAGCACGGAAGAAGTTGAAAAACGCGGTGCCGACCACACAACCAATGGCATCCGTCTCGGTATCGATGGCTGGATCTATATCGCTGTCGGAGACTTCGGCTTTCAAAAAGCCGTGGGCCGCGATGGCACAACACTCGGACGCCGCGGCGGCGGGGTGGTGCGAGTCCGTCCGGATGGAACTGAGATGGAATTCTTCAGCTGGGGTCAGCGAAACATCGTAGACATCGCCATCGATCCGTTCCTCAATGTCTTCACTCGCGATAACACCAACGACGGTGGTGGCTGGGATATCCGCCTGTCCCACATAATGCAGACCGCCAATTACGGCTACCCCTCACAGTACATCAATTTCACTCAGGAAATCATGCCGCCACTGGCAGACTACGGCGGCGGGTCCGGCTGCGGATCCCTGTATTTTCAGGATGCCCGCTGGCCACAGTCGCACAACGACATTTTGCTGACCTGCGACTGGGGCCGCAGCGAAGTTTTCAGCCATCGACTGCCGCCACACGGCGCTACCTTCGATGCCCAGCAGGACACGTTTTTGAATATCCCGCGGCCCACGGACGCCGATGCCGACGCCAGCGGACGACTGTTTGTCTCCAGCTGGAAAGACGGCGGCTTCTCGTTCGATCGCCCTGATGTCGGATTCGTTGCACTCATCACTCCTGAAGAATTCATTCCCAAACCTGCCCCCTTCTTTTCCGAATTGTCCGACGAACAGCTGGTCGCTGCACTCACACATCCCGCTGATGCCGGACGACTGCACTCCCAGCGCGAAATTCTGCGCAGACCGTCAATCACCGCTGCAGCACTCGTCGCCGCCGCGCGAAATAACGCCAGCCCGCCGTACGCTCGCGTCGCCGCACTCTGGACACTCCGACAAAAAGACTGGGACGGGTTCCGCAGTGCCTTCGCCGCACTTCTGCTGGACCCGCTGCTGCGAGAACAGGCAATCCGCGCCGCCACCGATCGACGCTCACAACTCGACAAAGCTCTGTTCTCACCCATCTTCAGCAAACTGGATGATCCGAATCCACGAGTCCAGGCGGCCACCATCACGGCACTCGGTCGATACGCTGACCTCCGCGCCGCCAGCGGGCTGCTGCAGGCTGCCGTTCGCACCGAACCCGCCGCAGAAGGCCACGCTGACGCCTGGCGGAATCCGGATCCGGGTCGAGTCCTGTCGCATCTGGCCGTGCAGGCACTCGTCGACCTGCAGGCCGTTGACACCTGCCTCGCAGCCATCGGTACCCCGCTGGAACAGCCCGCACTGGCTGCACTGCAGCGAATACACCAGCCCGCCACCGTCAATGGACTGTTCCAGAAACTCAGCACAACCTGGGACCTCCGCCGCCGCAGCGAACTCTGGACCGCTCTCGTGCGTCTCTACCACCGCGAAGGTGACTTCACCGCCGAAAGCCCCAAATGGTGGGGCACCCGACCCGATACCAGCGGACCTTACTACGATCGACAGAAATGGTCCGAATCTGATCGCATCGCCGCAGCAGTTAACGTCGCCCTCCAGGACAGCAGCGAGGCTCAGAAAACTGAACTGCTGGCAATCCTGAAACGACACGTGGTTAGTCTCGAAGGAGTCTCTGAGCAGACTGCGGCCATGGCCGAAGACCGGCCCATCGAACTGCCCAAAGCTGACCCGGCCAATCCCAACCTGATTGCCAACCTCCCCTGGGAACAGGTGCTCGCACGCACCATGGCAGCCGGTGCAGGAAATGCAGAAAAAGGCAGCCTGCTGTCCCGCCAGCAGGCCTGCATCAACTGCCACTCCTTCGCCAATGGCCAGCAGCCCCGTGGCCCGCACCTCGTCGATATCAGCAAACGCTACAAACGCGAAGAACTGATCGAATCCATCGTGCAGCCCAGCCGCCGCATCGCTCAGGGCTTCGACACCTGGGCCATCGCCATGGAAAGTGGTCAGGTACACACCGGCTTCATCGTGCTCGAAAGCGCCGAAACCGTAACACTCCGTGACACCACAGGCATCGCCCGCGATCTGATTCAGGATGATATTGAAGACCGAGTGCGACAGGAAATTTCCGTGATGCCAGCCGGCGTCGTCGGAAATCTGACCCCCGAACAACTGGCTGACCTGCTGGCCTGGCTGGCAACTCTGAACTAAACAACTTGCTCGGATTGCAATATCACCTTCAGATTTCAGTAAACAGTAATCGGTGCAACCGGCACGCCCACCCGCGGACTCCCGTCCGCAGTTCGCCTCACTGAATACTGTCCTCTTGGTTGTCCTTCGCGGCTTTGCGTGAGACCAGCAGCCTGCAAAACAACCCCTTATGCCACCGGATAATGGGGGCGGGCGTGATGGGGCACACACCACTTTGAACCGCCTGCACTCGTGCTGCATGGATGCCGTCGCCGCCAGCAGTGCAACAAATTGCACACCCGCGGACTCCCGTCCGCGGCTCACCTGACCGTCCACTGATCACTGACCACTGTTTCGTCCCCGGCGTCATTCCGGCCCCGGTCGCTGCCCGTCTCTCCTGCTCGCCATTCACCCGATTTTAACAGTCAACAGCGATCCTGATCTCAGGATCACCGTCCCCAGCCCTCTCACTCAATCCTCTAAAGACATAATTCACACTGCCTTCAAACTTTCTTCATCGACAGATGGATCCTTTGTGCAGGCGTGGAGTGTTTCTGAGGTCGTTGCACATCGGAGTCCGTACCTGCCAGCTTGCTCCTCGGCACCATTTCCTGCAGGGCCGCATCAAGTGCGGTACTCCGAGGCATCATCAGCTCCGGCTTCTTTTTTTCCTGTTGAATAAAGGTGTTCCATGAAGAATCGTCGTACACAGCCGCAAAGCTGCCCCGGCTCGCGGCAGGGGTTCACCCTGATCGAACTGCTGGTGGTTATCGCCATCATTGCCATTCTGGTTTCGCTGCTGCTGCCCGCTGTCCAACAGGCTCGCGAAGCTGCCCGCCGCACACAGTGCAAAAACAACCTGAAGCAGATCGGCCTCGCCCTTCACAACTTCGAAAGCACCTACAGCCGCCTGCCGCACTCCGGCCAGTGCGACAGCACCGGCGGTGCTTCCACCACCTACATGTCTCAGTCGCCCTGCACACTGCTGCTGCCTTACATTGAACAGGCCAATGTCTACCAGCAGATGGACCACCAGCTGAAATTCGCCGACATGGCGGCTGCCGGTTATGTCACGACTCAGCTGAACACAAACTCCATCGGCGCCCTCTACAACGATCCCAAATTCCCGAATACAGTGGCTGCTGCAAAGACTCAGATCCCGTCCTTCGTCTGCCCCAGCACTCCGCTGGACACCGGACGCCGCGCACCGGACGGCTTCGGACTGTGGGACTACATGTTCATCGCAGTCAGTGACATCGAAGACGGCTCTGCCGGCGCCACCAGCCCGATCGGGACTCGCCCGACTACCTCTGCTCGTCGCGTCGCCATGACAATCGAAGGCTTCCTCTCCTGTGATCCCAGACGCCGACTGGGAGCCATCACCGATGGGACTTCCAACACCGTCCTCTGCATCGAAGACGCCGGTCGCGCACACCCGTCTGCCGGTGCTGTAGGCTCGCTATCCAGCCGCCCGTCTCCAAACGGTGAAGGTCCGGCATGGTCAGGCGGAGCCTCCGGTGGTCGCCGCATGTACGCCTGGGCCGACCCCGATGCAGCAACTAACGGCCTGTCAGGCCCCAGCAATGCCCTTTCTCCTGGTTCCCGAGTCGCTCGTCCCAACGCCTACGCTGCTCCGCTGGGTGGCCCACCGGAGTGCCGCTGGGTCAACAATAACTGCGGTCCGAATGACGAACCGTTCAGCTGGCATACCGGTGGCGTCCAGGCGGTGATGGGCGATGGCTCTGTTCGCTTCATCAGCGAAAACATTGACGTGCTGGTCTACAAGCACATCGCCGGTGCTGCTGATGGCCGCATCAATGGTGACTTCTGATCCCCGCACATGACTGCCTGACATATCTGTACTCCTGATTCCGCCGGGAAGTTCTTTGAGCCTCCCGGTTTTTCATTCCGCCTGCTTCGCACAGGATACCTAACTTATGAAATGCCTCTGCACATTCCTGCTGCTCACTCTCGTCGGCTGCAGCCAGAATCTCCCCGTCGGTACCAACCCCGATCCAGTGAATGTCTCAGTCAACGTCACGCATGGCGGTGCCCCGGTGGACGGACTGAAATTCAACTTCCAGCCTGTCGGCGACGGCCTGCCAGCCGCTCTCGACATCAAAAATGGCACTGCCATCGCTCCAGTCACCCCCGGCAGCTACACGTGGTTCATCTCCGGAACTGAAAAGGATCTGGCAGACAAGAAAATCCCGGAACAGTACCTCGAAGGAGCTATGGATCGCAAAGTGGATATCAAGGGCGGCGAAACCATCGAAGCCAAACTGGACTGAGCGCCCATCGTGCGTCCGCAAACCAGTCAGCAGCCGACGGTCCCGCCAGACCACCGGCTGCTTCTGTTTTCAAATGCACCCTGTCGCCCCATCGTCCGCTGCAGACAGATTCGAGAAAGTTGACAGGAGCAGCGGACAGTTTTTCACGCGGACAGCAGCAGAACTCTGCGTTTCCCTTCGCGGCGTCGCGTCTTCACGTGAGACCGACTGTCTGCAAAACACCGCTCGATGCCACCGGATAGGTGATGGGGCAACCGGGTGATGGGGGACACACCACTTTGATCCGCCCGCACTTATGCAGCACGGATGCCGTAGCCGCCAGCAGTGCAGCAAAACGCACACCCGCGAACTCCCGTCTGCGGCTCGCCTCACTGACCACTGTTCCCACGGCATGAACCCAAAAAGACCCGGGAAGCTGCCTTCCCGGGTCTGTCAAATTCACACCATCACAGAACAGCCAGCTGCGAATTTTTTCGGACTACACCACCGCAGCCGGGTTGATCAGCCGCCACAGAGCCTCGTCGATCAACTGCTGCTCCATCGACTGCTCGCCAGGAAGTCCCGGAACATTCGTCGGCACAATCTTAACGACAGGTTCCACCGGAGCCACCTCGGAATACTCGTGATCAACTGCTACAGCCTCATTGGCAGCCCGTCGCACCTCAGCTTGCTCCGCACGCTGCGGCAAAGATGCCAGCAGCGTCTGGCTGGGCAATGCTGCCAGTGGCTGATCAGCAGGCTTCTCGGCAGCCGTCACCCGAATCACGAACGTACCAGCGTTGCTCCAGGCCCCAGATGCCCCCATCGAATTGAAGGCCCGAGCCCACCAGCGATAAGTGCTGTTACGCAGCGCCATGTTGTCTGGCAATGTGTAGAACGCCTGAGTACCATCGGGGTTCACACCATATGACGACACCTGCACCACGATGTTCTCGTTTCGCTCAAGGTCCCGAATCAGTATCTCATAGCGGAAGCTGGCTTTGTCATGAGTCCATCTGAAGAGCGGAGTATTGTCGTTCAGCGTTCCGCCGGGTCCCAGCAGCGTCGGAGTCACGGGGTCCGGAACGTCGATTCGCACACGGTAATCGCTGCTCCAGCTACTGTAGTCACCCGAAAGGTTGTAGGCTCGGACACGAGCCACATAGCTTTGTTCCTTCAGCCGCTTGTCAAAGGGAATCGTAAAGGACTTTTGAGTCAGGCCGAACTGATTGATGTAGATCGACAGTTGGCTGGTCCGCGGGTTCACTTCAAACAGCAGGAACTGATAGAACGGAGCATCCGTTTCCATCCGCCAGGTAAAGGCTGGATACGCGTTGTCCACAGATCCCGCCGGATTGATCGCCGGGCCCGTGATCACCGGGACCTGCGGAGTCGCCTCGTCGATTGTGAACGTGTAAACGTTGCTCCACTCGCCGACCTCGTTTGCCGAGTTGATGGCACGTACCCAGCAGCGGTAGATGCCCTGAGTCAGGTTGGTCAGCGGAGTAAACTTTGTGTCCGTGATGTCGCTGCGACGAATAATCTGCAACTGACCGGTCGTCACGTTGTTGGCCCACAATTCATACCGCACCCCGCGAATCGCTGACGTCCACTCGAACCTAGGATTCAATGTCGTCATCAGGGTGGATTTGTCAGGGTTCACAGGAGCAATAATGCTGACCTTCCCGGGGGGCAGCACGTCAACAGTGAAAGTCCTCGGAGCACTCCACGGACCCGCCACATTGTTCCCATTCACCCCGCGCAGCCACGCTACGTAGACACCCTGCTCAAAGAACGGAGGATCATAGAAATTCGCGGTGCCGGAAATGTCCGTCTTGCGCAAAACTTGAGCCTTCCCAGTCGTGCGGTTGTTCACCCACAGGTCGTAGTAGGCCACACCTTCAATCAGATCCCAGGTGAAGCGCGGATTCTGGCTGGCGGTCACAACATTGGGCGATTTCAGGACGGGTGCTGTCGGAATCGGAGCCTTAATCGTGAAATCAACCCGCCGACTCCAGCCGCTCAATTCGCCAATCGCATTGCTGGCACGCACTTCCGCCGTGTAATTACCGTCAGGCAGCGGCGTAAAGTGTACATAGGTCGTGCCGATGTAATTGGTCTTGTAGATCAATCGTTCACCAGTGTCCACATTATTCACCAGCAACTCGTATGAAGTGGCGTTGGCCGGCTTAGTCCACTCAAACACCGGCAGCGACAGACCAGTTTCGCCAATTGGACGGATGATGCTGGGAGTTCCCGGGGAAGGGACGTCGACCGAAAACGTAACGTAGTTGCTCCACTCCGACTTCAGCCCGCCAGATGTCACTGCTCGTACTCGAGCCTGGAAGTTGCCCTCCACAAACTGCGTCAGCGCCTGATGCGAGGTCGCCACCTCGGTGGCTGTATAATAACGCTGAACTCCAGTGGTCAGGTTATCCACTTCCAGCTCATACTTGGCTGCATTGGCAGCTACCGTCCAGATGAACGACGGCAAGGGCTCACTGACAACACCAGTCGGCCCGGTCATCACGGGAATTGAAGGCAGCGGATTGAAGTTGCCGGTCAGGCTGTACTTACCAACCGCACCAGGCTCGTCAATCGACGTCACCTCAAGATAGTAGCGACCTCGCTGTACCGTTGTGCTTAATGATGCATTCAGGCTGGTTGACGGATTGTCCTCGACCAGCATCGTCCCCGACTCGGAATACAGCCGCAGAATCGGGTCCAGATTTGTGCCGGGGTTCAAATTCAAACCGGGATAGAAACGATTGACATCCAGAGTGAGCAGGCTGATTGTCAACGGACCAGAATCCGCCTCAATCAGGAAATAGTCGCTGTCGCTGTTCGTCTCAAGCACACCATCCACACTGACCACACCATTCACAGCCGGGATCGAGACGGCGGTTGCAGCGGTCGAGGCAAAGTGGTCGTTCCGGAAACGGAAAGTCTGGTTGCCCGGCCGAGTCATCACGGCCATGTCATCCTGAATTCCGCCCACGCTAAAGCTGGGACCAATATCCCACACATCACGCAGCGCGGCATAAGGACTTCCCATGATCGGGCCCAGCCGATTATCGCCGGACCGGTAGTCATCTGTGCTGCTGTCCGAGGTCTGGTGGAACAGCCCGAAAGCATGCCCGACCTCGTGAGAACCCGCTACCGCAACGTTCTTGGGCCACGGATCGATCGCAGAAAATACGAAGACGCTGTTTGAGGCACCCGAAGAGAATGAATTGAGGAATGCCAGACCATAGGCACCACTGTTGCTCCAGCCGCCATCACCGCCAATTACCACCCGCAAAGATTCAAAATCGTTGATTGTCGCCGGCTCGACAGTCGTGACGTTCGCGGTGAAAGGAGCAAAATCTTCTGCAATGCGATACCAGATCTCTTCAATCCGTCGCAGCTCTTCCGCATCGTAATCCGTCGCGTCATTGTCCACCGAAAAGGCCGGAGTAGTAAACGAGTTCCCGCCGTTCCAGTTGGAACTTTCCACGTGCCCGTCGAAATCGAGGTAGATGTTCACCGGAGCATTCGGCAGGCTGTTCAGCACTGGCACAACCAGCGCCGGGACTATTCGCTGCTCAAGTACATCCACAGCCAAAGTCCGGCGCAACACCGCACGACGACGCTGAGCGGACGTCGAGAAAATCGAACGAAATACGTGCCGGACGCCAGAATTTGATCCCATCGTTCAGTCCCGACAAACGTCACTGAAGAAACGCAGAATCGGACCGATGCCGCACAAGTGCCAAACACCGCCCGCCAGCCACAGCCAATAAACGCCCCGGTTCCGCTGAGGGCGCAACCAGAGCCCGTCGAATGCAATCCCTGTTAGTATCGGACGCAAACGCCTCTGAAAAACCAACAGAAGATTTCCGCGAAACCGGATTGTGCAATCTGTTACCGGATTCCTGGCAATCCGCACGGTCAGAAAAACAAGAGAATATGGGAAAGCTCGGCCATATGCTCCTGTTTTTTCGAAAAAACAGCCTCCGGCATGCCGGATGCTGTCATTCCTATTATCGCCTGCACCTTTCCACCCTCAACCCGGAACCTCGCAAACATTTTTTGAAATAATCCGCCATCCGGGTTCATCTGTAATTGTCGCAGGAGGTTTGGCTCATTTGACAACGGCTGGTCCACAACCTGCTGATGATCAAAATGCTCCGGCAGGCTCACCACCACCGGATGCCTCAAACCCCCGCGCCGAAGTCGAAGCAGCCTGTCTGCAACTCCAGAAAACACTCAAACTGTTCCTCCTCGGACTGCTCCGACAACCACAACTCGCAGAAGACGCTTATCAGAGAACATTTGTTCAGGCAACTCAGGCGGCACACTCCGTCAGGCTCCCAACCCTCAAAGGCTGGCTGTTCCGCATTGCCCTCAATGAAGCTCGTGGCGTCCTCCGCGAACAAAAACGACTGAACTCGCCAGCCCCGGAAAGCAGCGATCACTCAGTCAACACAGCGCTGGCCAGCAGTCCACCCGGAAGATCCGGCGGCGCTGACCGCGGACCCGAACAACTGCTCATCCGTGAAGAAGTCCGGCAGGCCGTCCGAGAATCCCTCAAAAATCTGCCGGCCGATCAGCAACAAGTCATTCACCGCCGTATCTACGAAGGCAAAACGTTCGCCGAAATCGCCGCAGATATGAATCTGCCACTCGGCACAGTGCTCACCTGGATGCGTCGTGGTCTCCTCAGACTTCGCGAAGATCAAAAACTTCGACAGCTGCTTGACGAATAACTTCCCTACAATTCCTTCTGATGACCTGTGGAATTGACATGCAAAATAACCTGGATACATCCTCAGACTTCGCCTGGCTGCTCGCCCGCTGCGCCCTCGGAGAACTCACTCCCGCTCAGCAAACACAGATGGAAGACCGGCTGCTGCACGACGAGCAGCTCTGTCAGCAGCTGGCGGACACCACCGAACTGCTGCTCACACTGCGTCATACACCGCCAGCTCAGGCAATGACACCGGCAGCCTCACCGACACTCACCGTGTCTCGTCGCGGCAGCCGTGGCCAGGCTCTCGTCGCTGTCACCACTGTCGCAGCACTCTCCGCGCTCGGCCTCGTCTTCAGTGCCGTCCGTTCGGGGCCCCCCGAACAGCTCAATGACGCGGTCACACTGTCATCTCTGCTGCAGTCCGAGAACCTCGAGCGGCGTCTTGCAGACAGTGATCCCTGGACCTCCGCTAACGATCTGCCGGAACCACCGGACTGGCTGCTCACAGCACTCGACCTGGACGAGCAATCCGCTGAAGACGGCAAGCACACTGCCGAAGACGAAGAAGAAGCCCTGTTCTGAACACTCCTCGAAAGCATACAGTCCCAGGCATGTCGCACTCATTGTCTTACAGTTCCCTCATCCTGCTCACCCTGCTGACCGGCACAATCTCGGCACAGCAGCCGGCACCTGGTGTCGCTGCCCCGGCACGGCCCGCAATCTCTGACGAGGAACGCAATGCTGCTCAGACATTCGTCGCTGAACATCACGCGGAACTGGCCGCCCTGCTGACGCAACTGCAAAAGTCGCGTCCGGCAGAATTTGAACGAGCCCTCCGGGAACTGGTGCCACAGACTCAGGCCATCCAGCGACTGAAGGAACGCAGCCCCGCTCGCTACGAGACGCAGCTTCGTGCATGGCAGGTGGATTCCCAGATCCGCTTACTGATGGCCCGCTGGTCCCGCAGACCGGATGCTGAAACCGAAGCCAAAGTTCGCGAACTGATCACCCGCCGACAACAGCTGCGACTGGAACAAACACAGTCCGAAAAACAACGACTTACCGAACAACTGCAAAAACTCGACGAACAACTGCAATCCTTCAGGCAGCCGGAAACTGAGCGCGTTCAGGCAGAATGGGAACAGCTCTCACGCCGCGCTACCACCGCCGCAAAACAAGCCGAAATACAGAAAACCAACAGAACTGGCGACAAAAAAACCACTGCTACGAAGTCATCAGAAAAGGAACCGGCAGCAACCAGCCCCTCGCCAGGCTCACGCTGATGCCACGTTCGTTAGATTCAGTCAAGGACTGAGGAAACTCGCATGCGAATTTACACTCTCCTCGTTGTGCTCGTGGCCCTGCTGGCTGCCGGTAACGCCAGCCTTCACGCTGATGAACCCGCGACAACCGTTGTACCGTCAGTGGCAAAAAGATTTGCCGCTGCAGAGGTCGCAGAAGCCCCGGACTTCCAGAAACACATCGTCCCGCTGCTTGGCAAGCTCGGCTGCAACGGCCGCGCCTGCCACGGCTCGTTCCAGGGACGCGGAGGATTCAGACTGTCGCTGTTCGGATACGACTTCGCCACCGACCATGCTGAGCTCTACGGTCGCGTCGATACCGAAACGGCTGCTCAAAGCCTGATCCTGCAAAAGGGCCTGATGGAAATTCAGCACGAAGGCGGGCAGCGACTGAAACCGGGCAGCTGGGAACATCACCTGATGCAGCGCTGGGTGCAGGCCGGCGCCCCGCCGCGAATCCAGGATCCGCCCACACTCGTTAAGCTCGACGTCACGCCCGCCGAAATCCAGTTCATCGCTGCAGGTCAGCAGCAGCCGCTGACAGCCGTTGCAGTCTGGTCCAATGGAGTTCGCGAAGATGTCACCGCGCTGTGTCGCTTCCAGACCAATGATGACCAGATTGCCGACATCACCGCCGGGGGCCTGGTTACCGCTGCCGAACCAGGCGACACACACGTGGTTGCTTTCTACGACAGTGCAGTCGTCCCCGTACCCGTCATTCGCCCGGTCACTCCGCAATACGGCGATCAGTACCCGCAGGTCGCAGCACCCACAAAAATTGACGAACTGGTCGTACAGAAACTTCGCAAAATCGGCGTGCTTCAGTCAGACACCTGCACCGATGCCGAATTCCTTCGCCGCGCCAGTCTCGATGTCACCGGCACCCTGCCCACGCCCGCAGAAATCCGCGAATTCCTCGCAGATCAGTCCCCCGACAAACGCTCCCGAAAAATCGACCAACTGCTGGAACGACCGGGCTACGTCGCCTGGTGGACCACAAAAATCTGCGATATCACGGGCAACAGCGACGACAAGCTGAACAACGTCACCCCGGTGCAGGCCGAAGCCTCCAAACAATGGTACGAATGGGTCGAAAAACGCGTTCGCGAAAACATGCCGTGGGACCGCATCGTCGAGGGAATTGTGCTGGCCAACAGCCGCAATCCTGGCGAAACCTATCAGCAGTACTGCGAGAATGTTTCGAAGCTGTATCACAAGGATGGCCCCGGAGCTTCCGGGTACGCCGAACGCCAGGGACTGGCCCATTTCTGGGCCCGCCAGAATTTCCAGTCCTCCGAAGATCGCGTGATTGCCTTCGCATACACTTTCCTTGGCACCCGCATCCAGTGTGCTCAGTGCCATAAACATCCGTTTGACCAGTGGACCCAGGACGACTTCAAACAGTTCGAAGGTTTCTTCAAGGCCACCACCGGTCGCCAGAATGCCCGGCCTGATGCTAAAGCCGACTACGACAAAATGCTGGCCGAACTCGCAGGAACCAAAGGCCTGAAGGGCAATGACCTGCGGCGAGTCCTTGCCGAGCAGCTGGCGAAAGGTGCAACCGTGCCACTGGGCGAAGTTTACACAACGAAGGTTCAGGCCCGTGCTGCTGCCCGCAACCGCCCCGATGCTCCGCCACAGCGACGCGGCAACGGGCCGGCTCCGTCCACCGCCAAAGTACTAGCCGGCCCGGTCGTTGATCTCACACAGTTTGAAGATGCCCGACAGCCGCTGATGGACTGGATCCGCTCACCGGAAAACCCGCTGTTCGCCAAAGCCTTTGTCAACCGCATCTGGGCCTCCTACTTCAATGTGGGTATCGTACAGCCAGCCGACGACCTGAACCAGGCCAACCCGCCTGTCAATGCCCCGCTGCTCGACTACCTCGCGAAAGGCTTCATCGAACATCAGTTCGACATGAAGTGGCTGCACCGCGAGATTCTGAACAGCCGCACTTATCAGCTGAGCTGGATCCCCAACTCCACCAACCGCCAGGACGAACGCAACTTCAGTCGCGCAGTGCCCCGACGCCTGCCCGCCGAGATCGCGTTGGACATCATGATGCAGGCTTCACTCAGCACCGAAAAGAATTCCGAATTCGTCACGGCCCTGGACAAACGAGCTCTTTCTATCCCAGGATCCGGACTGCGGCAGCGCAATCGCAACCCCGCTGATTATGCTCTGACCGTCTTCGGTCGCTCAATCCGCGAAAGCAACTGCGACTGCGATCGTTCGAACGAACCCAGCCTGCTGCAGACGATTTTTGTACAGAATGATGGCCAGGTACTGTCGATGCTGGATGCCCAGGATGGCTGGCTGGCAGAAACCTGCAAACAAAGCGGCCTGCAGTTCACCCGCAAAAGCAGTGATAACACGGCAGCCGCACAGCAGGCCCGTACCCGCACGCAGCTGAAAAAACTGGAAGATCAACTGGCCGCCGCCGAAGAGAAACAGTCTGAAAAACAGATCGCTTCGCTGAAAAACCAGATCCGCACGCTGCGAAAACAGGCCGTTGCTCGCGGAGTCATCGAAGCGGATCCGCAGCAGGACAGTCAGCCTGACACGGCCGATGTCGCTGCCGCAGCCACCACACAGCTCAACACCGACACCATCATCACCGACGCCTGGCTCAGAACTCTGTCCCGAATGCCCACCGATTCGGAACTGCAGACCGCAAAAACCTGGATCTCTGAATCAAAAGACCCGGTGGAAGGGATTCGCGGTGTCCTCTGGGCACTGCTGAACACCCGCGAATTCATCGTCAACCACTAACCTCAACCCCGGAACCGCCTCTCGGGCTTCCCAGCCCCAGCACACAACCCCATACAACCCCATACAACGGCATCACCTTTTTTCCGGAGCACTTCAATGGCAATCTTCAAAAACTGTGACGGCACAACTCGACGCGACTTTCTGCGAGCCGGTGTGTTTGGCACCACCGGACTGACTCTGGCCAGCTACTCCCGGCTGGCAGCCGCCAGTCACGTGAATCCGAACGCCAAAGGCAAAGCAGCCATCTTTGTCAATCTGAATGGTGGTCCATCGCACATGGACACATTCGACCTCAAGCCCGATGCTCCTTCTGAGTACCGTGGTGAGTTCAATCCGATTCAGACATGTCTGTCAGGCGTGACGATCTCCGAGCATCTGCCGAAGCTGGCGGCCTGCATGGACAAATTCACGCTGCTGCGAGGCGTTTCGCATTCGGTGGCCGCTCACGAACTCGGTACAAAGTACGTGAACACCGGCAATCGTCCGCTGCCATCACTCGAATTCCCGGGTTACGGTGCTGTGATCACGAAAGAGCGACCAGGGCAGGACGAACTGCCTTCGTTCGTCGCCATCCCGAACAGCTCACAGCGTCCCGGCTATCTGGGTGTCAAGTATGCTCCGATGAACACCACCTCAACCCCGGTCATAGGCCAGGCCTATCGCGTCCGCGGCATCACGATGGCCGGTGGCCTGACTGTGGAAGATCTGGAGCGTCGTCGCGGCCTGCTGAGCCAGATCGACCGCACCTTCAGCGACGTCGAAAAGGACAGTCAGCTGCTGGACGGCATGGATGAATTCGGTCGCCAGGCACATACCGTCATTTCATCGACAAAGGCTCGTGAAGCGTTCGACATCTCGAAGGAATCTCCCGAGTTTTCCAAAGCGTTCGGCGCCACTCCGCTGGGAGCCAGTTGCCTGCTGGCACTGCGACTTGTGGAATCGGGCGTCCGCTTCGTGACGGTCAGCAACGGCGGCTGGGATACCCACACCGACAACTGGACGGCCCTGAAGACCCGCCAGCTGCCGCCGCTGGATGAAGCCCTGTCAGCACTGTTCACCGGACTGGCTGCTCGCGGACTGCTGGATTCCACTGTGGTGTACGTCACCGGTGAATTCGGACGTACCCCCAAAATCAATTCCACTCGCAACGGTCGCGACCATTATCCACGCAACATGTTCATGCTGCTGGGCGGTGGCGGAGTCCGTGGTGGTCAGGTCCTGGGTGAAAGCGACGAAACCGCCTCAATGCCGAAGCACGAGGGCTATTCACCTGACGATGTCGCCGCCAGCTTCTACCACGCGATGGGCATCGACCACACCTATGAATACCACACATCCACCGGCCGACCGGTGATGATCGTGCGTGACGGTCGAGTCATCCCGCAGCTGTTCAGCTGAAGCCTGACAGCCATCCAGATCCTTCCCGACCGGCGGCTCACACCCGCCGGCTGTTTTTTTTCGCGCACCGCTGAAACACTCCCCACACCGCTGCCTGCCTCCTTGACTGCCCACTAAACCGCCCTGGGGCACAGGCCAGATACGACCTACAGGCCATATAGGTCCCGTCCACGCCCTGCCCCCTACGATTATCAGTGAAAATCCGTGTTTATCCGTGGCTCAGCCCCCGGCCACGCGCGACACAATCTCGTCGGTCTGCTGCGGACTCAGACGCGAACGTATCGCATCACGCAGCTCCGGAGTCGCAAACAGACGGACCTTCTTTACACCGTCATCGAACTGGGTACGCGCCATCGAATCGACAATCGGTGACACCTCACGCAGCGGCCTGAATCGCTGCTCAGACGGCAGAAAGATGTCCACTCGAAATTCCACCTCGCGGTGCTGCGGCGGAGCATCCACCAGCAGATCGAGGCGGCCCGCCGCATATCCGGCCGCTGCCCCCAAATGCTCGGCCAGCTGCTCGGAACACGCCGCCAGCTGCTGACAGTTCATCTGTCGAAACTGACGGTACAGCCCCTCCTCATGAAAGATGCTGTACTCAGCCACCCGCTTGTACAACCCCCGTCGCAGTCCAAACACACCTTCCATCAGCCTTTCAGCCGCACTGCCCGCTGCCACACTGCGCAGCTGCCGAATCAGATCGGACTCAGACATCCGAAACAGCTCATTCAAATCCAGCTGCGGCAAAAGCTCCAGAAATGCTCGCGCAAACATCGTCGTGGCACTGCGCACTGCATGGTGCCAGTACACTTCGGTGAACATGACGTAACGGGCAAACACCATCATTTCGGCCGCCGTGCGGCCCTTCGAAGTGATCGCCAGGCCATCGCCGGCCGCATTTACAATCAGCGAATTCATCAAACGATGCCGGTCAAAATGACGACCGTACGGCACGCCGCAGTGCTGACTGTCCCGCGCCAGGTAATCCATTTTGTCGATATCAATCGGACCGGACAGGATCGAACGCCGCAGACAGCTGGAAGGAGTCGACGTGCGAGCGACCAGGACGTCGAGCACTTCCTCCGGAGCAATCCCCCATGCACTCTGCAAAACATCCCCCAGTTCCGTTCCTGGACCGATAAACTCACGAGCAAACGCTTCGTGCGGCGGCATCTGCGGCAGCGCCATGTCCTCGATCGGATGGCAGAACGGCCAGTGTCCGATGTCATGCAGCAAAGCCGCCACAATCAGCACTTCAGCATCATGCACAGAAACGGTGCTGACAAACCGGCTATCGCGCCCCAGCTGCCACAGGTAACGCAGCGAATTGTGATACACGCCGAGAGCGTGTTCGAAACGCGTATGAGTCGCACCGGGATACACACGCGACGCCAGTGCCAGCTGAGTAATCTGGCGGAGCCGCTGAAATTCGGGCGAATCCACAATCGACCGCACCCGCGCTGTGAATGGAACGTCCTGCTCCACCGGAATCCGTAAAACTCCGATCGATGCGCCGGTCTGAGCCAGTTCCGGAATGTCTGAATAAGGATGCTGCATGGCAGGAATTCTGCCGGCTGGTCAGCAATTGTGCAACCACCAGCCCCCCTTGAGCCTTAAACCGAAAACACCAGCCCACCACAGCCGTCCCGACCGCTCAACAGACACTCCGCCACTGACCAGCTACTGAACAGCACACGCGGACTCCCGTCCACCGCTCGCCTCGTGCAGCCATGGGCAACAGATCACACAGTCTTACTGGAACTACAAGACTTATGGGCCCCATCAGTCCTGTGGGACCCATAGGACCCGTGAACCTTTCCGACTCAGCAAACGCCCACGCCGCCCCGGCGCATTCGTGTCCTTTCCTGATTCAAAACCACCCTTGCGATTATCCGTGTTCATCCGTGGCCACGCACACTGCACTACTGTCGCTCGCTCTGCTGACTTGGTAAATGCTGCTTTCGCAGATGCTCAGGCAAACGAAAATCACCCCGCTCCACATACGCATGCAGCTCCAAAATCTCCTGCTTCGTCAGAAAATTCAACAGTCCCGCCGGCATCGGAGAAATCATCAGCGGCACCCGCTCCTCAATGTCTGTCCGCGAAAACGTTGTCAGAGTGTTCGGTGTCAGCAGATTGGCAGCAATCTTCACCTGCCGCTCAGTTTCCTGCATCACAACACCCGTAAACACGCGGCCGTCGTTCAGCACAAACTGCTGCGACTGAAACTTCTCGTGAATCTTCAGCGACGGTTCCAGAATCTGCCTCAACAGCTCGATACCCTTCAGCTGCTTGACCGATTCCGTCAGATCCGGCCCCAGATTGATTCCCTGACCAGCCACCACATGACACTGATTGCAGCGAGCCTTCACGAAGGCCGCCAGACCCCGCGAGAGCACTTCATCCGTTTTTGGCAGCACCTGAGTTTCAAAGTCCCCAAAATCCGCCATCGTCCATTCTCGCACCAGCGCCGGACGACCGGACTCCAGCAGCTCACGCGCCTGCTGCTCACTGCCCGCTACCACCATCAGGCCGTTCATCACAATCCAGTGACCCGGGAACGTGCAGACATACGGGTACAGCCCCGGCTCCTGTGGCGCCTCAAAACGCAGCACATCAATCTGTACCGACCGACCGCCGCCGATCATCGCTGTCGCCTGCAAAATCAGCTCGCTCTTGTCCGGCGGCAGAAAGTCGCTCGTCGCATTTCGCGGATCCTTCGCCATCAGGTTGGCCGCAACGCCGACTTCAGCCAGAGCACCCGGTTGCACGATTACCAGATTGTGGTCTGTGGCATCGGCGTTCGTGAACACCAGCTTGATCGGCTGACCAGGCTGCACCATAAACTCGGTCTGCGAAAACAGCATTCGCTCAGGGACACAACTGATATTCACCAGTTTCAGATTCGCTCGGCGATCAAAGGCCGCCTCCACTTTCGTCGGTTTGGGTTCCTTGATTTCCGTTTCCCGGGCTGCCGCCTTCAGCAGCCGAGCAATCTCTGACTGCGGATCCGCTTCCCAGTAACGCTTCAAAGTTCGTGAACCCAGTGCGCAGGTAATGGCATAGCCTACAGCACCAGTTCGCGGATACTTTAGCACATCCTGCATGGCGTCGAAGGCCGCGCGAGTTCCGATGTAGCTGGCCGCGATGGCCGCTTCCATCCGCACCAGACCCGATTCGTCATTGGCCGCTGCATTCACCAGCTCGGCCGCATCCGGCAGCCACGGATGCCACCACCGCAGCTGCTGAGCTGCCGCAGCACGCGCTTCGGGAATTTCACACACCAGCAGCTGACGCAGCAGGCTGACAGGAACGCGCCGCGCCTCTGCAGCAGGACCCGGCTCCGGAACCACTGGTTCCGACAGCTCCACAGCAGCCGCCATGGTGGCCAGACCCGCCCAGCGATAAGCCCACAAAGCCTCCAGCTGATGATGTCGGAATCGCGGGTCTGCCGGATCCAGCTGCTCGGCCCACGTTCCCAGCGCCGCCCGCACGGACTCGACGTCCCGCTCACGCAGCGCACGCTTCGCCCGATAACGCACGCGATACTCAGGACGCTTCAGCAGTTCCAGCAGCTGCTCAGTCGTCGCATCCGCAATCACCGCCGGCGCAGTCAGTGGCAGACCCCTGGCCGTGATTCGCCAGATTCGCCCGGAATGCCGATCCCGACGCTCGTCCCGCAATGAATACTGCATATGGCCCTTTACCGGATTGTACCAGTCACACACATACAGATCGCCTCGCGGCCCCCACTGCAAATCCACCGGGACAAAGCTCAGATTCGTAGAAAACAGCAGGTCGCCAGTGTACTCCTCCTCGTAACCATTCGGACCGGATTTCCACTTCAGAATCTCTACCCGATTCGTCGGCTTGTAACGCACCTTGATGAAACTGCCCTGCAGCTCGGCCGGAAATGTTGGCTGATCCACCAGCTCATGACCACACACACCCGAATACGCCTGCAGGCCCTTCGGTGCAGGATGCTGCTGAGGATAAGGCGGATCAAGCGAATGAAACGCCGCGGCGTATACCGGATGACTGGCCATGTGCTGCCCCCAGTCATCAAACGTCACACCCCACGGATTCGTACTGTTGTAACTGCCGAAACTGACCAGCCGATGAGTCGCCGGCTCCCAGCGAAACCAGCCACTGTTCTGCTGCCGCACCGGCCCCCACGGAGTTTCAATCTGAGAATGATGGAACACCGACTCCCGCAGCAGCAGGTCGCCGTCCGGAGTCCAGATGAAGTCGTGCAGGGCGTGATGCGAATCCTCAGTCCCAAATCCCGACAGCACCACCTGCCGCTGATCAGCCCGGTCATCGCCGTCCTCGTCCTTCATAAACGTCAGCTGCGGCTGCTCTGAGACATACACCCCGCCATCACCAAACTCAAACGACAGCGGAATGTGCAGATTGTCCGCAAAGACCCGCGAAACATCCGCCCGCCCGTCTCCATCAGTGTCCTCCAGAATCACCAGCTTATCCTGTGGCTCCTGACCCGGATACACGTGCGGATAAGTCGTGGAACAGCTGACCCACAGTCGACCGCGCGAATCCCAGCGCATTTGTATCGGATTGGCAATATCCGGAAACTGTTCTTCACCCGCAAACAGCGACACTTCAAATCGCGGGTCCACCTGAAACGCCTTCAGCTCGTCAGCCGCAGACAGCCACTCGTTCGCACCACGGCTTTGGTTTACCGCCGGCAGTGCCGGCAGCTCTGACGGCTGCAGCAGCGGCACCGGCGGCTGCTGACCGGCGAGGGAGTGAATTCTCGCATCCTGGTGATTCACCAGCAGATCAAAATTCCGCATTGCCGGCAGAAAATCCAGATACCCGTACTCCTTGTTGCGACCACCGGTGTAATAAAACGTATTCAGTGGCCGAAATCGGCGGAAGTACTGCTGATTTTTATTGACAACAGTTTCCAGCAGCGTTCCGTCAGGCTCAGGCGGCTGGCGCTGAAACAGACCTCTCAGCAGCACTTGTGAAAACAGCCGATCGCCCTCGCGATTCAGATGAATCCCGTTGACAGTCAGATCCGTGCCGGGGCTTAGCATGCCCGCTGCCGTATCCGTAAAGACATCGACAAACCCGGTCTGCTGCCGCAACGCTTCCTGCTGCATCACCCGCAGGTACAGCTGCACATTCGCGTTGTTCCGGTCTGCCGCCGGAACTCCAGCGATATTCTCGCAGGAAATTGGCGACACCAGCACGACTCGCGCAGCTGAACGACCATTGAAGGATTTCGTGCGCAGTGACTTCAGCCACTCAGCAAGCTGCCGCTGAAACTCAGGCAAACCCGATACACCGGCAAACGACTCATTGAAGCCAAAGGCTGCGATGATTACATCGATCTTCTCATGAACCAGATGCTGTTCTGTATCAGCGAAGTTCGCCGGCCGCGGCTGCAGTCCGATCTCATCAGCAGACCATGCCAGATGCCGAACCACCAGTTGCAGTTCCGGATGCATCTGCTGCAGCATCGCCTCAAAGTGACCAAACTCCTGAGACCTTTCCAGCAGAGTATTTCCAATCAGGGCGATGCGGTCACCCCGCTGCAGTTGCAGCGGCAACCCGGTCACAATCGGTTCCGCTGCCGCAGCCCGCGGCGCAGTCGCCGCATAAATACCAAACGGGGTGAACTGATCGTTCGCAGCATCCTGCGCATGCAGTACCGAAATACTCAGCAGCACCGGCAGCAATACTTGCAGCATCAAACGTTGCATGTCCAGCATGTCCCCCTTCGCTTCCAGACCAACACGAACACTATCTTGCCAGAACACAGCGTTTTGCACCCCGCAGATTTTCATCGCCATTCTGCCGCATCGAACACGGCTGACGCAAGCCACACGCCACAGCAGCACCCTCGGCGACAGGCCCTGTGGGTCCTGTTCAACCTATACGGCATACAGGTCCCGTGCGACCCATCAAACGCCCCACCCCGCCCGCTCACCTTGTGTTCCTTCGTCCCATTCGCGATTCAAAAAACCATCACCTCACCGTGACCCATCCGTGAAAATCCGTGTTCATCCTTGGCAAAAACACCCCTGTCAGTGTTCATCCGTGGCGCCCCGGCCCCCTTATCCGCCCTCACCCGTGGCCTCAGAATTCTCCGTCCCCGCAGACCCGACGTCACAAACGCAAACCAGGGGCAAAAAATTCGCTTACGATCACGAAGTACCGATCGAATTTCAATCCCCGCCATTCGTGGCCCAAAAACCCTCTGTCCCCGCAGACCACCCAGTCGCTATGCTTCCCCTGTAGCAAAACCTCCCCGCTTTGTTTGCCGGACCTGCCCGCCATGAAACCTCGACGCAGTCTGCTGCCACCTATGCCCCAGCTTCGGCCCAGCCATGCGCCTGGCTGGGTCGCGATTTCCCGCGGTGCTGCTGCCGGGCTGGCGGTGTTGCTGATGTGCAGTCTGGCCGAGCAGCTACAGTGGGGCACCAGCCTCGTCGATGGCTGGCTGTTTTCACTGGCCCCGCTGCCCGCTGCTGCAGCACTCGCACTCACAGCCTTCACCATTCCCCTGCTGCTGCTTTTCACAGTGGCTCCCGGCCTGCCCGGGCCTCTGCGAGCCATCTGTTTTCTGACAATTCTTGCCTGCTGCGGATTCTGTGGCCGCGACGTCTGGCTGGCCAGCGAACAAACCAGCGATCAGATTCGGTCGGCTGCCCTCGCCCGACCGCTTGGCCTGCTGCTGATTCTGGCAGTGACGGGATTTGGAGTCGTGTGGTGCGGCTCGCTGGCATTACGAGGACGGTCGTCATGGTTCGCGATGCTGCTGGCAGCCGGGCTGACTGTGACCACTTTCCCGGTGCTTAGTATTCAGTCGGATGCTGTTCGACCAGTTCCAGCAGACTGCAAAACTCGGCTGATCGTCGTCCCGCTCTGCCCGAATTCCGAAACCGGCGATCTGTCGGACGCCCTGCGTGATCGCCTGCGGACGGCTGTTGCCGAACTGCAGCGACAGCCTGCAGCTCGCCTGCTGCTGTGTCGCATACAGCAGACGGGTGCGCTGCCCGAGGCTTCGCAGCTGCGGGCGGCGGCGGAACTGCAGGGGCTCCCGGAACAGCGACTGCTGATCGATGCCCAGCCACTGCCACTGCCGGCCCTGCTGCTGCAGTACAGTGCACCAGCAGCAACTGCCGGTGAACAGCCGCCACAGGTGCTGCTGGTGAGTCACTGGTATGAGCTGTCTCGGCTGCGGCTGCTGGCACGTCGTGCCGGGCTGCGGCCCGTCACTGCAGCCGCGCGACAGCAACATGCCCTGTTTCGCCAGAACCAGCTGGTCGCTGCCGAAGCTCTGCAATTGCTGCGCGACCTGGCACTGCCGGCAATTGAATTTGCAAAGCAGTCTCGAGTCGCATCGGAAACACGTCTGGAGGACGACCTGTCCGACGCGGCTGACGCCGCCGCCGCTGCGGCTGACCTTGCCGCACCCTTTACCGAGACTCCCGATGCCGATGCGTGGCTGAACGAGAATCTGAATCGCCTGCAACCGAAAACTGAAAACTGAAAACTGGTTCCCGACTTCGCCGTTTAATCTGTGCCCATGCGATCGTAGAATCTCCTATCCCCCGCCGCGGCACAAACTGCCCGGAATTAAAGACAGCAATCAGGCAGAACGATGGACGAAGCAATACGGAAGGCGCGAGTGCTGATTGAGGCACTCAGCTGGATTCAGCGGTTTCGCGGTCGATACGTGGTCATCAAGCTTGGTGGCAGCACTCTGGATGACGCCGCTGCAGTCGACAGCCTGCTGGTCGATGTGGTGTTCATGGCAACGGTCGGGATGCGGCCGGTGATTGTGCATGGCGGGGGCAAGACCATCTCCGCCGCCATGGCCGAGGCCGGCATTCAGCCTCGCTTCGTCGCCGGACGACGGTACACGGATCTGCCCACGCTGCAGATCGCTTCCCGCGTGCTGGTGCAGGACATCAGCCAGTCGATTGTGGATCGCATCAATCATCACGGGTGTCGCGCCACCGGGCTGCACTTTGGCACAGAAAACGTACTGACTGCAGAAAAGCTGACGCTGCAGGATCAGCAGGGCCAGCCGGTTGATCTGGGGCATGTCGGTCAGGTGGTGCAGGTGGATACGGACGTGATTTCCCGCGTCTGCTCGACCAGCACCATCCCTGTGATCCCCAGCCTGGCACTCAGCAGTGTTGGCCATCGGCTGAATGTCAATGCAGACACCGCCGCCGCCGCGGTCGCCTGTGCCCTGTCTGCCGAAAAACTGATCTTTCTCAGTGATATTCCTGGAATTCTGACGGATTTGAAGAATCCTGCCAGCCGACTTTCGCATGTGACCGGATCGCAGGTGAAAGCCCTGATTGCGGATGGTATAATCGCCGGCGGCATGGTACCGAAGGTGGAAGCGGCACTGGAATCCCTGGACGCCGGTGTTCGCAAGGTGCATATTGTTGATGCGGCCATGCCGCATTCGGTACTGCTGGAAATCTATTCGGACACCGGGGTGGGCACGGAAATCGTTCCCTGACCCGCTGGTGAACCCATCACGACTGAAGACTGTCTGTCAGTAACAGAAGTCCTCAACTCAGAAAGTTCTGCTCATGTCTGCCACAGCACTGTCAGCCAGCCAGGCGATCATCGATCTGTTCGACGATTACGTGATTCCCAATTATCGTCGGCAGCCGATTGCACTGGTCCGTGGTGAAGGTTCGCGAGTTTGGGATGCAGACGGTCGCTGTTACCTGGACCTGTTTCCCGGCTGGGGCTGCAATATTCTGGGATATTCGCCGCCGCGGCTGGTGCGTGCCATACAAGAGCAGGCAGCACGGCTGATCCACGTGCCGAACACTTGGTACATCGAACAGCAGGGGCGATTCGCAGAATTTTTATGCAGTCGTGGTTTTGGAAAGGCGTTCTTCTGCAACAGCGGTGCAGAGGCTAATGAAGCGGCCATCAAGCTGGCACGACTGCATGGTTCGGCACAAAATCGGTATCGCGTGATTACGTTTGAAAACGGATTTCACGGCCGCACCTTCGGAGCACTCACCGCCACAGCCCAACCCAAATACCACGAAAGCCTCGGTCCGCTGATGGCCGGCTTCCGCTACGCCAAAATGAACGATATCGAAACCGTTCGCAGCCTGATCGATCACGAAACCGCCGCCATCATGATTGAACCGGTGCAGGGTGAAGGTGGCGTGCGAATTCCGGCACCGGGATTCCTGCAAACCCTCAGAACCCTGTGCGACGAACACGGCCTGCTGCTGATTTTTGACGAAGTGCAGACCGGAATGGGACGACTGGGAACCTGGTTTGGATATCAGACTCTGCAGGTCCAGCCTGACGTGATTACTCTGGCCAAGGGTCTGGCAGGCGGAGTTGCCTGCGGGGCGATGATCTGCCGCGACGAGTTCGCGGCCGACCTGCGACCCGGGATGCATGCCAGCACATTCGGAGGCAATTCGCTGGCCATGGCTGCTGGCCTGGCTGTGGGCGAAACGATTGAGCAGGAAGGCCTGCTGCAGCACATTCAAAAGGTATCGGCTGCCGTCAAAACTCGATTGCTGGGCTGGCAGGCAGATTTGCCGATTATTCGCGAAGTGCGGGTTTGTGGCATGATGATCGGCATCGATCTGACCATCCCATCCGGCCCGGCTGTGGCAAAATGCATGGAACGCGGGGTTTTGGTGAACGCCACCAACGATACGGTTGTACGGCTTTTGCCGGCATTAAACGTCTCGGCAGATGATTTGGACGAAGGTCTGAGTGCCGTTCGGGAAGTTCTGGAAGAAATGGCCAGCCAGTCCTAGAGTAGGTAGTCGGCTACTTCATCCGGGGCCCTCCGTAGCTCGGGCTGGAAAGCCCGAGCACCCCCGGCAAACGGCCCCCCCCGTCTGCTCGACAGCTTCAACCTGTTTTCTGCCGCACCCAGGAGCCACCCCGTGGGCTTCCTCGAGAAAGTTCACATCTACTGCTTTCTGCTCAGCTACCTCGGATCACTGGGTTTCGAGGTCCTGCTGCTGTTGCGGAAACCGGCCCCATTTCTGCGTACCCTCGCCATCGCCTTCGCTGGCGCCGGATTTCTCGCTCACACATCCTTCCTGCTGACTCGCAGTCGAGTCGAAGATCTGCCGCCGCTGTTGACCAGCCAGCAGGACTGGCTGCTGGTGCTGGCGTGGCTGGGCGGACTGTTGTATCTGATTCTGGTAGTTTTCCACCGACAACTGGCCCACGGGCTGTTTCTGTTACCGGCTGTACTGCTGCTGGTCACAGCAGCTCTGTTCGCCAGCCCCCAGGCGGCTGGCACGCTCCGCGAAGTGTCACTCAGACGCTGGGGCATGTTTCATGCAGCCTCGCTGGTATTGGGGATCGCAGCGGTCGCCGGAGCCGCACTGTCCGGTCTGATGTATGTGCTGCACCATCAGCGGCTGCGGAACAGATCTCGCTTTCTGATGCGACTGACGCTGCCCAGTCTTGAAAACCTGGCGGCATGGAATCGCTGGATGGTACTTTTTTCCGTACCTTGCCTGGCTGTCGGACTGCTGACCGGTTTTCTGCTGATTTCAATGTCACGCGATGCGCGGCAGGCGGGAATTCCCTGGGAAGATCCAACCATTGTTACCACGATTGTGGTCTGGCTGGCGATGGTGGCCGTGCTGATTCGCACTATGAAAGCGGCTCAGCAGCCCGGCCGATCGGTAGCCTTGCTGTCATTTCTCAGCGGCGGTTTCCTGCTGCTCACAGTGCTGGGACCGATGCTGCTGGCTGGAGCCGGTTCACTCAATTCCATTCACGGTCGTCCAGCAGACAACGCTCGTCGGCAGACTCCAGCGGCTGAAACCTCACCAGACCCTGCCAGCAAAGGATCAGCGATATGAACGTGCTGGTCATCAGCTGCAATCATCATAAAGCTGGAGTCCAGTTGCGGGAGCGACTGGCGTTCTCCAGCCAGCAGCAGCTGTCGGAAGCCTATACCCAGTGGCGCGCTCGACACCCCGAATCAGAGATCGTGGTCCTGTCCACCTGCAATCGCGTAGAAATCTATGCGGCCGATGAACGCCGGCAGCACGGCGTCAGCTTCGATGACATCACACGTTTCATCAGCCAGTTCCATAATGTGCCTCCGGATGAATTCACCGGAGCTGTCCTGGCACATTCCGGTGCAGATGCGGTTTCCCATCTGTTTCAGGTGGCCTGCAGCATCGACAGCATGGTGCTGGGTGAACCGCAGATCGTCAGTCAGGTCAAGGAAGCGTATCGCGTCGCCCAGCAAAATTCCGCCTGCGGGCCGCTCACGAATGTACTGTTCCAGTATGCCCTGAAAGTTTCAGCACAGGTACGCACCGAAACGGCTCTGGCGGATGGCCGAGTTTCCATTGCCAGCGTAGCGGTCGGAGACTTCGGGAAAAGCATCTTCAGCCGGTTTGACAATAAAACCGTGCTGCTGATCGGTGCCGGTGAAATGGCGACAGAGACACTGACTTATCTGCAGTCCGAGGGTGTGCGCAAGATAGTGGTGGCCAATCGCAGTCGCGAACGAGCTGAAATGCTGGCCCAGACGTTCAGGGGTGAAGCAGCCGACTTTTCTGAACTGGACTTGTGGCTGGCAAAAGCGGATGTGATCGTCAGCACCACCGGCGCATCCCAGACGCTGATCACAAAAGAACGCTTCGCTGCTGCACGCCACAAATCCGCAAAGCATCCTGTCTTCATCCTCGATCTTGCCACCCCGCGAGACTTCGACCCCGAGATCGCCCGACTGGATGACAACGTTTTCCTGTATGACCTGGATGCCCTTGAAGAAACTTGCGAACGCAACCGCGAGGCACGACGCAGCGAAATCCACAAAGCACAGGAAATCATCAATAATCAAACTCGCACGTTCATGCAGGAAATCTACCACCGGGCAACCGGGCCAGTCATCAACAGACTGCGAGAACACTGGAACGACATCAGCCGGACTGAACTGGATCGCCTGTTCCGCAAACTGCCAAACCTCGATAGTTCGCAACGGGATGCAATCGAAGCGACCATCGGTCGGATCGTTAATAAACTGCTGCACCCGCCTCTGGAAGCACTCAAAGACGAAGCTCGCGGCGGTACACCCGAAGGTCTGCTGCAGGCCATCCGCCGCCTGTTTTCGCTTGGCGACTAGCCCGCACCGCGCGTTTTCAGATTCCCGAAAATCCCGCCACTTCTGCAAATTGTCGGTTTGACCGGGATGCAAATCGTGAATATTCTAATTTTCCCTGCCAGCGCCTCACCTGCGCTCAGACCCTGCCAACAGCCCTGCCAGTTCTCCTGCCATGGATTTCCCAGCCGTCTCACAGCCTGCTGCAACCGCTTCACCGTGTTGCACGATGAGCCCGTCGACTGCCCTCTAATCCCTGCGGTAATTGGCCGAATGTTGCAGTCTTCGGTTGACGGAGCTGGCGGATTTTCAGTGTTGTCGTTGAAGGAGCAGCGACCAAAATCGAATTTTTGTGATTCGGCCGCGGAGCTTTCTAATGCGTGTTCCGGTAATTTTTAGTCTGCTTCTGACGCTGCCGATGCCGTTTGACGGCTCCTGTGTCGCCGATGATAACTCGCTCCCGCTGCCAACCGGTGCTTTTGCCTCCGTTCCCGACCTGACTCTTCGTGAAGGTGACAAAGTCCCGTCGTTCGAAGCGCTGGCAACCGACGGACAGCTCTGGAAATCCGACGAACATGTCGGGAAAAAGTACGTCGTTGTCTTCTTTTTCCCAGCGGCGTTCACCAGCGGGTGCACTCGACAGGTCTGCCATTACCGCAACCAGCTGCAGTCGCTGCAGTCCGAGGGCATCGAGGTTGTGGGGGTCAGTGGTGACCTGCTGCCCGGCCAGCAGCTGTTCCATCGGCATCACACACTGAACTTCTCCCTGCTGTCCGACTCAGAGGGTAAAGTGGCAAGGCAGTTTGGCGTGCCCGCTCGTGCCGGGGACCAGATCACTCGAACCGTCAATGGCACCGACTACGTGCTGGCCCGCGGCGTCACTGCCAGCCGCTGGACCTTTATCATTGGGAAAGATGGGAAGATTGCCCGCAAGAACACTGCCGTTGATCCGGAAAAAGATGCCCTGAATGTCCTGGAAACCGTTCGACGTCTAACCGCAGCGGCCGAATAATTCGGCCGTCACCCTGCCAGAAGACACTTCATCGCTTGAACTGAAGGATCAACAGCGTAAGACTAAGGGTTGTTTGAATTCGGAAATTTGCTGTGGCTCAGGCAGTCCCGTGTAGCGGACCGTTTGTTTTCAGATTGTTTCTTCGGGAGAGTCAGCGTATGAAGAAGTTTTTCGCACTGTGTCTGGCAAGCGTTGCAATGTTTGGTCTGCAGACCGTGAATGCGGGCGACCTGAAGTCCGGACTGCAGTTGGATGAGTTTGCACCGGCATTTTACGTCACCGACATCACCGGACCGGCTGCTGGCACAAAACTGTGCTACCGCTGCCAGTATGGTGCTCGCCCGGTAGTCAGCCTGTTCGTCCGCAAGATGGATGAAAACACCACCAAACTGGTGAAGGAACTGGACGCGATTGTCGGTAAGAACAAAGACAAGAAAATGGCCGCCTTCGTAACCGTCCTCAGCGACGATCCGGATGCTCAGGAAACCGCTCTGAAGAAGATTGCTGACGACAACAAAATCGCCATGTCCCCGCTGACCGTTTTCGAAAACAGCGTCGGACCAGCGAAGTACAAGATTGCAAAGGAGGCCGACGTCACCGTCATGATGTGGGTCGACTCCAATGTGAAGGTCAATCACGCACTGACATCCGGCGAACTGAACGCCGAAGCCATCTCCAAGATCGTGAAGGACACCGAGAAGATCCTGAACTGATTTTCTCCGTGGCTCTCTGCTACTCAAAACCTAGACCCGCACCAGGTCTGCTGCCAGGTGCGGGTTTTTCGTTTGCGCAAGGCAACAAAATCGCCATCACCCGAATCGAGCACGACAGCACCTTGCAGTGCCGCGCCTGGCCCGCACCCCACACCTTTCCTTTCGCGGCCTCCTCCTTCACGGCTTTGAGTGAGACCAAAAGCCTGCAAATCGACGGGCCTGATCACTGACCACTGTCAACTGCCCCACCGCGAATTTTCGCTCAACCAGCCCTGCCGCCAATGACGATGCTGACGACAAGGCAAAGCTTAACGCTAGCTTGCTGCTGCAGTTTCTGCCGCTGACGCCGTCATGCTCCGCAGCATTCGCCGATTCAACTCCACTGCCCTCCTGCAACAACTTACCTCAGACTTCTCAATCCGGAAACACCACCCGAAGCAGACGTCGGAAATAGTATTGTTCGCAGAAATTCTTTTCATTGCTCAACAGCAGGATTCACCTGTGCAGACTCACAGTACTCCTCAGCCCGCTGACGCAACCGCATCCGCGCAACACGCCGCTCGCTCTGCTGCACACTCCCTGTGGCCCGTCGCTTCCGGTTCAGTGGGCGTCACTGTCCTGTTTTATGTTGTCGGCCCGTGGATCGCCGCCCCGCTGAACGGCACAGAATTCTTCCAGCGCTACTTCTGCGGACATCCGCTCGAATACGTCACGTCCGCCATCTTCTTTCTCGGGATGGCAATCCTGTGGAACAAGCTGCGAGCGTTGCCACGGGAACGACGAACGCTCTCTGCCGTTCGGGATTTCGCTGCCCGGCACAACTGGTCTGCCGGACAAACGCCTCGCAATCAGTCTGTCACGGAACTGACCACTTTTATCAATTCCGCCCCGGCCGCAGACACCTTCGGCACCGCCGTCGGCCAGCGGCTTCAGGACATCCTGCACCACCTCACGCGGCGAGCTGATGCGGCTCTCGATGACCACCTCAAATATCTCGCAGATCTGTCTGTCGATCGGCTTGTTCAAAGCTTCCAGCTAGTGCGAACCGTCACCTGGGCTGTGCCCATCATGGGATTCCTCGGAACCGTCATCGGCATCACCATGGCTATCGCCAATGTGACTCCGGAACAGCTGGATTCCTCACTGCCCGAAGTCACGTCAGGCCTCGCAGTCGCCTTCGACACCACCGCTCAGGCCCTCGGAATGTCGATGCTGCTGGTATTCGGCACCTTTTTGATCGAACGAGCCGAACAGTCGGTTCTGAACGAACTGGAAGAGTTCGGCATCAATGCTCTGCTGCCGGCCTTCGGGCAGACCGCTGACTCGCAGCAGCACAGCGGCACCGAAGCTGCTGAACTCACAGCTCGCATGCTTGCTCAGCAGGCCGAATTCTGGAATGCCCGCTTCGCGTCACTGCAGTCTGACTGGCAGGCCGCACTCAGCCAGCAGACATCCCAGCTGGCCCGCCATCTCGCCGCTGATACGGAAGCCACACTCAGCCAGCACCGGGAATCCCTCGCACTGGCTCGAGACAACTACGCAAACGCACTGCAGCAAAGCTCCCAAACCGTCTCTCACCAGTTTCAGCAGGCCATGTCGTCGTTTGTGCAGCGAGTGGACGTCTGGCAGTCGGCCATGCAGACCACTTCCATGTCGGCCGTCGGCCAGACCGAAGAGCTGCACCGGCTGGGTCGCACTCTGCTGCAGCTGACCGAATCTGAAGAACGCCTGGCTCGACTGCAGGACCAGCTGAACCAGAATCTGCAGGCTCTGCAGATCGTCGATTCACTCGAACAAACGGTCAGCAGTCTAAATGCTGCCGTCGCGGCCCTCACTGCCAGAACTCACCTGCGGTCAGCCGCCTGAAGTCCCTGCGACGGCACGCTCTGATCAGAGAACATCATGGCTCGGCGGCAACATCAGCACAGCGTTTCACTCTTCCCCTTTCTCGCAGTACTCGTCTGCGCGATGGGCTCGCTGATTCTGCTGCTGCTGGTGATGACTCGCAAAATCCGCCACGATCAGCAGGCGGAACTGTCCGCCTCGGACACCTCCGCCGCCATCGTACAGCCTGTTGATCGGTCCGCTGAACTGCAGGCACTTGAACAGAGTGCAGGCGAACTGCAAAGTCGCCTGACCGGACTTCAGCAAAAAGTCGACACACTCAAAAACGAGCTGGACCAGAAACGTCAGATGCTGACCCGGACTCGCACGGAGCTCGCCACACTGCAGGCTAAGCTGCAGGTGGCCGCCACCAGCACCCCGGCTGCTTCCACCGAAACGGATCTGCAGCTGCTGAAGCGGGAAGAAGCTGAGCTGCTGGCACGGCTGACAGCCACCGAACAGGCCCTGCTGGCAAAACGCGACGAACTGACTCGCGCAGAAGACGCCATTAAAGAAGCTGAACTGCAGCTGTTTCAAAAACAATCCGCCATCGTGGCCCTCCGCGAACAGATCCAGTCGGCAGAAGCCCAGGCCGCTGCTGTGTCCGGGGTTCGTACGCTGGTGGAATTCAGTAATTCCACCGGTACCACTCGCACGCCCATCGTCGTCGAGGTGTCGGCCGGTGGCTTCGAATTTCTGCCAAACGCTGTCCGCATCACAATGGCCGACATGGAAAAGTTCCCGGTTCGCGATAACCCTCTGCTGTCGGCAATTCTGGCCATTCACCAGCATCGCATTGGCCGGTCACTGACTGCCGAGCCGTACGTGCTGCTGCTTGTTCGCCCTGGTGGTAGCCTGCCATTCTACGGAGCTCAGAGGATTCTGACGGAAGCCAAAATTCACTATGGTTACGAGCTGTTGACCGCTGATCGAAAAGTGGTGGTCAAGGACGCCGATCTCCTTGAACCCCCCGCGGTGCAAATGGCACTGCAGGAAGCCTTCCGTCGCCGTGACAAACTGTACGCTCGCCTGTTTGATATCACTCAGGAAGAACTGGCCAGACGCGGACTCACACCCGGTCAGCAGTTAGATTCCGAACAGCCGCCCGAACGTCACCTTTCCGTAAGATCCGACGGGCGAGTGATGGAAGAGGAATCAAAGTCCCGTCGCCGACTGGAGAATCGTTACTATGCCGGTGGAGTGGCTCCGCCTCCCTCGTTCTACACCAGTCGCGCATCCACTCGAGCTGCCAATCCCGTGAATGGTCGGATGAGTGCGGCAGAGGCTGAACAGATGGCCGAACAGTTCGCCGAAAACTATGCAAGGCAGCGAGCACTCAATCAGGCAGCTGAAGAAACTCGCCGATCACTGGCCGCCATCCGCGAACAGCGCCAGCCCGATCCCACTGCCCCGCTGTCGCCCAGCAGCACAGTACCCTCAGACGCCGCGGCGACACTGCGAGCCCCTGGTGAGAAACGTTTCTCAGACGCCCTGTTCGACAGCGACGGATCACTGCAGGGATCAAAACTTGTCGGCAGCCGCAGCGATGCATTCTCCCCAACTCCGCGAGGTGCTGCAGCACGAGCCCCCAAAGCTGGTGCACCAGTTGCTGCAGCCCCGCAGACGGCCGTCACAGACGCCTCCGCACCGAAAACAGCCACGCCTGACGACATGCCGTGGTATCAGCCCTCGCAGCCCGAACCTGCTGCCGCATCAGCCAGCAGCCGACTCCCCGGTGTCTCAGATTCCGACAGCCGAAAATCCCGCAGCCGAGCCGGTGAACAACAGACCGCCGGTCAGCCCGGACAGGCATCCCGCATTGATCAGGACACGCTGCGGCGAATTGATCCGGCGGGAGTCCGTGGCAATTCAGCACTGGCATCACCCGTCGGCATTGTCGTCTTTCTCGATGATCAGCACCTGACCGTTGCTCAGCAGCCCTCACTGGACCTGCGAAAACAGCAGCTGGCGGTGGCCGAAGCTGAACTGCTTAAAGGAATGAATCAGGAACTGGCAGATGCTCGCCGCCGCCCCGATGATCAGTTGCTGCCGATCGTGCGATTCATTGTCAGCCCCGGTGGCGAAAAATGGCGACAGCCGCTCGCTCAGTCCCTCAAACGAACCGGAATTCAGTCTGTGACTCTGTACGAAATCACTCCGCACATGCTGCCCGCTGATGAGATCGGGTACGCCTCAGTGCCGGACGCGCTGGAGGCTCAGCCATGAGTCGACGCGCACAGCGAGCGGAACTGGAATTCGGATCCGACTCTTTTCTTGACGTGGTCTGCAATATCGTCGGGATCCTGATCATCCTGATCGTCGTCGTTGGGGTACGCCTGCAGCGCCAGCCACTGCCGACAGATCCCGAACTGGCTGAGCGGACCGCAGCAGCAGCGGCCGCAGCAGCAGCACTTATCGCAAAACAGGACACGGCTGTCCTCGCTGCCAGCCAAAATCGCCACAGCCTGCAACGCAGCCTGACCAGCCTTGAAACAGATGAACGACAGCTGCAGCAGGAGCTGCAGAGTGTCGTGGCAGATTCACAGGCTGCACAGCAGGAAACGGCCGGAGTTCGGGCAAAACTGACCGCTCAACAGACGCAGCGAGACACACAGGGACGCCGGGAACAGAAACTGTCGGCCGAACGAAATGCTGCCGCAGCTCGAGTTGCCTCACTGCAGAACTCGCTGAAAGTGTCTGAGCAGAAGCACACCGAGCTGGAAGCTGCACTGCGACGCACGCTGAATTCCGAAAAACAAACCCAGCAGAAAACTCGAGCTGTCGCCGTGGAAACTCTGCAGCTGACAGAACAGCTGACGAACGTTCAGCAGCAGTCACAGCCGGCCGATCGACTGAATCATCGACTCTCACCGGTCACCAAACCGGTGGAATCCGATGATGTTCATTTTCGCGTTGACGGTGGCAAGGTGAGTATCCTTCCGCTGCAGGATCTGCTGGATCGCCTGAAAGACCAGGTGCTCGCTCGCCGCTCAACCATCATGCGATTTAACCAATTCGAAGGTGTCGTTGGACCGGCGGGCGGTTATTCGATGAAATACACGGTTGAAAAGGAAGGGGGCTCAGCCCTCGAATCCCTGCAGACCGGGGATCTGCGAGTCCGCGTCAGTGTTTCGAAGTGGCAGCTGCAGGCCGAAGAATCGCTGCTGCAGGAACCCGTGGCTGATGCTTTGCGACCAGGGTCGCGATTTCGCCAGCAGCTGGAAACCTGCCCTCCGGATTCCGTGGTGACGATCTGGGTCTATGAAAATTCGTTTGAGCAGTTTTCGGCCATCCGCGAGCTGGCTCACGGACTGCGTCTGCGAGTCGCGGCGCGGCCCTTGCCGGACGGCACGCCAATCGTGGGTTCCCCCAACGGCAGTCGCTCGTCCGCACAATAATGCAGCCCAAAATTCCCCGGATTCCGGCTGTTTTCCGAGCGTCCGCCCCGGTATTCTCTGTGACTGCTCATTCGTCTTCCGAATCTGGCTGATACCTGTTCCTGGTGCTGCATGGCCGTACGCAATTTCTGTGGCCGAACTCGTCGCGAAACCCTCTGGCAGTCCGGTTGTGGTTTCCCCGGACTGGCGCTCGCATCACTGCTGAATGCTGATGGTGTTCAGCGATCTGCACTCGCTGATCAGACCGCGCCCGCCTTCCGCAATCCCCTCGCTCCCCAGGCACCACACTTCCAGCCTAGGGCGAAAAACGTCATTTTCCTCTATATGTACGGTGGCCCCAGCCAGATCGATACCTTCGATTACAAACCCGGCATGTACGGAATGGATGGCAAAACCATCGAAGTGAAGACCTTCGGTCGCGGCGGGCATCGCAATCAGGGTCGCATCGTGGAACCTCGCTGGAAATTCCGGCAGTACGGCGCATGCGGCAAATGGGTCAGTGACCTGTTCCCCAGCCTGGCTCAGAAAGTCGACGATATCGCCTTCATCCACTCCATGACGGCCGATTCGCCCATTCACGGCTCTGCCATGCTCATGATGAACTCCGGACGCGTTCTTAGCGGGCATCCCTGCCTCGGCTCATGGGTGAACTACGGACTGGGCAGTGTCAACGAAAACCTGCCTGGGTTCGTCGTCATGCTGGATCCTCGCGGTGGTCCCATCAGCGGTGCGAAGAACTGGAGCAGTGGCTATATGCCAGCCACATACCAGGCGTCTGTTATGCGTTCAGGCGGATCACCCATTCTGGATCTGCAGCCGCCTCAGGAATTCGCCGGACAGCCACAGCGATACATGCTCGATACACTCCGACAACTGAACGAACAGCACCTGCAGACTCGCACTGATAACTCCAGCCTCGCAGCACGGATTGCCAGCTACGAACTGGCGTGGCGGATGCAGTCCTCGGCACCGGAATCTGTCGACCTGTCCCAGGAAACTCAGGCCACCCAGCAGCTTTACGGACTGGACAATCCCCGCAGCGAAAAATTTGGACGGCAGTGCCTGCTGGCCCGCAGACTGGTGGAACGCGGCGTCCGTTTTGTGCAGATCTATTCCGGTGGTGCCCACAATGACGACAACTGGGACGCTCACACCGACATGGAAGCCAATCACAACCTGCATGCAGCCGAAACCGATCGGCCCATGGCCGCACTGATTCAGGACCTGCAGGAACGAGGACTGCTGCAGGACACACTGATCGTTTGGGGTGGTGAATTTGGACGCCAGCCCACTGCCGAGTATGCCAAAGGCAGCGGACGCGACCACAACAGCTATGGCTTCACGGTCTGGATGGCGGGCGGAGGCATCAAGGGCGGTGTCAGCTACGGCGGCACGGACGAGCTGGGCAGTCGTGCCGTAGACCGCGAATGTCATGTGAAACACATGCACGCCACCATTCTCACCCTGCTGGGACTTAGCCCGGAAAAACTGACCTATTACTTCAGTGGTCTGGAAAACTCACTCGTCGGCGTCGAAGGCGCCCAACCCCTGTGGGACATCATGGCATAGCCGTGGGAACAGCGATTTCAAGACCCGCAGTTTCGCCGGGCCTTGCCTGTTCAGGGAATCTGTGACCTGGTGGCAAACGTGAGCCTGGCTTTCCGTGGGCGAGGTCGTCAGCGTAAGGACACCTCAAAAAATGGCCGAACGGCTCTGAACAGCCTGTCGGGCACACCCAAAGGGAGCAAGACCTCCCGTGGGACACGTGAAAGATCGCACAGCCAATCTGTGTGCGCGGCGGAAAGCCTGATTTCCGCCGCGATTTTGTCTGCGCAAGGATTGCCGGTTGGAAACAGCACATTGATTACCGCCACTTTCAGCAGCGATAAAAATGCCACCGGATCAGAGCAAGCTGCCCCTCCCTGCGTCTCCCTCGAAAGCCTGTCTCCTTCGCGGGGCGGGCAGATGCGACGGGGACAGAGTCACTCCTGAACTCAGGCAACGAACTAAAAAGTGCACCGGTGGCGATGCACACCGAAAGGGTCTCTGGGTTGCCCGGCAGGCACCACGCCAGCAGCCGAGTTCTCGCGCGGGCAACCGCTTTTGGCAGCATGGTCTGACGGGCGACGAAATCTGCTTCCTGCTCAAAGATGCACATCAAAGCATTCGTTCGGTTCTTCCCAGCCCCTGACACAAACACACGTTCCGCTGTCCCCGGCTCCGCAGGAACAGGGCCAGGAAAGACTACGCTGCGTCTGCTGACCCGCTGCACGTCACTACCACTGACTCACAATGCCGGTCGGACACCGCACAATCCCCTGCTCAGTCTGCAGCACCAGCAGACCGTCTTCGTCAATCCCCACACACGTGCCCTGCCACACATGTTCCCCCTGCTGCACCGATACCAAACGACCGTTCAGCACACTGCACCTGTTGGCGTCCGACATGGCCATCCGCGGCTGACTGCTGAACTGCTGAATTCTGGCGTCCAGTCGCAGCAGGATCTGCAGCAGCACTTCAGTCAGATCCAGCGGTCGTCCCAGCAGATCCGCCAAAGAAACGGCCCGACGTGAAATCTCAGCAGGAGCTTCCAGCAGGGAATTGTTGACGTTCACCCCGATACCAATCACGAGCGCCTGTTCATCACCGACTCCATGCTGCTCGGCCAGAATTCCGCAGATCTTCCGCGGTCCGCTCAGCACATCATTGGGCCACTTCAGCAGAAAATCCTGCTCAGGCGCCAGCCCGCACAGCGCATCACGCACAGCCATCCCCGCTGCTATCGCAGCCAGCGGTCGCCTTTCAGGAGTCAGCGGCAGCTGCTGAGAACACAGCACCAGCGAAAACGTCAGCGCACCAGCCGATGACCACCACAGATTCCCCTTGCGACCGCGACCAGCCGTTTGTTCGGCTGTCAGCACCAAAGCCGGACTGCGCGATACCAAAGGCTGCAACAGCTGGATTGCCAGAATATTCGTGCTGGGAAGCACCGGATGATACTCCACGTGCTGCAGGCTGGACTCACGCAGCAGCCGCGGGATATCGAAGACCTCCGGCTGTGAAAACTTCATCGCTGATGACTCGCTGCTTTTCCTGAAAACACCCCCCAAAATCGCTCCCTACTCTCAACTGTCCGCCGACCTTTTGCAAGACCCGTCAGCCAGCCTTCCCGCAGACACACCCTGTTTTCTCGCACACTACGATTCCCGCCCCCCTTTTCGTATGCTGCCGTTCGCAAAATCGCCCAAACAGCTATTTTCACTGCAAGTGAAATAAGGAGCGGGACAGTGAAGGTCACTGGAATCGATGTGTGTCCGCTGACAGGTGCAACCGTAGACGGCGGCTGGCCACAGGGTCACGAACCGCAGGAAAACCTGCACACTCTCGTCATCGTACACACAGATCAGGGACTGCAGGGATTCGGCAGCTGCTTCACCTCGGGAAAACTGATCACCGGCGCCGTCGAACTGCTCTGGCCACTGTTGAAAGGCCAGCCGGCCAATGAGCCCGAACGAGTTTCCGAAATGCTTCACCAGTCGACATTCTGGCAGGGTCGAGGCGGTTCAGTCACTCACGCCATCAGCGGCATCGATATCGCCCTCTGGGATATCATGGGCAAGGCCTGCGACCAGTCCGTCTCGCGACTGCTGGGCGGCAACTACCGATCCCGAATTAAACCCTACGGTTCCATTCTGTTCGATGAACCGCACCTGCTGGCCCGCAGCCTCGAAAGCGTCGTGGCTCGCGGATTCCAGGCAATCAAAATGGGCTGGCGTCCCTTCGGTCGACGCGATCGCACCTTCGATGAACTGCTTGTCAGCACCGCTCGCAGTGTCGTCGGAGACAACGTTGAACTCATGGTCGATGCCGGCGGCAGCGAGCAGTTCTGGCCACACGGCACAAACTGGGCACGCAACACCGCCGAAATGCTGGCCGATTACAATATCGTCTGGTTCGAAGAAGCACTGCCCCCCGATGACATTGATGGTTTCGTCGAACTGACTCGTGTGTCCCCCGTGCCCATCTCCAGCGGTGAAGTGCTCACACGACGTCAGGCGTTTCAGCCATGGCTGCAGCGTCATGCCGTCGATATCATCCAGCCGGATGTCACAAAGAACGGCGGTCTCAGCGAGTTCCGCCGCATCGCCTGGATGGCCCAGGATCACAATGTTCAGGTCGTCCCGCACGGCTGGAATACGGCCATCGGACTGGCGGCGGACCTGCAGATTTCTGCCTTCCTGCCCGTCGCTCGCTATGTGGAATATCTGACCCCCTGCGCCTACATCGATGAACTTACCACGGAACCATTCGTGATTGACAGTGAAGGCTGCCTGCAGATCCCCGACGCCCCCGGACTGGGTGTCCAGATTGACCCTGATCGCCTGCGTCGCTTCTGCCCGCAGCCCATCGAATTCCGCTGAACAGTCCGGCACAACAGACTTCTGCCCTCACCCGGAACACACCCATGCTTCACCTGCTGCTGAACAGTCTGCTCTGGCATCGACGCACTCACCTGCTGGTGCTGCTGGCGGTCGCCGTTTCCACCGCCGTTATCGGCGGCAGCCTGATCGTCGGCGACTCCGTGCGCGGCAGCCTGCGGAAAATGACCCTCAGTCGACTTGGCGGCATTTCTCACGCCATTCATGCACCCGTCTTCTTCCGTGAAAAACTGGCTCAGGAACTGGCAGCTCGCAAGAACGAACCTGCAGTCACTGCACCGGCACTGCTACTGAACGGCAGCGTCGAACGCCGAGATCCGGCCGGAACGATGCACCGCGCCACCGCTGTCACTCTGCTGGGCCTGCATGCAGCAGACTGGTCGCTGCTGAACACCGCTGACATTCCCGCACCACCCGCCGACGGCGTGGTCCTCGGCTGGCGGACCGCACAGGAACTCAAAGCCACCGTGGGAGACTCCGTTTCCACATGGGTGGAACTGCCATCTTCCATACCCCGCGACAGCCTCATGGGCGAACGCGAAAATCTCACCGTGGAAATTGTGCTGCCCGTCACCGGAATCCTGCCCGAAACAGCCGGTGCCTCCCGATTTTCACTGCGACCCTCACAGCAGCTGCCGCATAACGCTTTCCTGTCTCTGCAGACCTTTCAGCAGCGCATCAGCCTGCAGGAACTGCAGGCCACTCGCCGCAACCCCGTCGCTCGACCCGGCCGGATCAATACACTGCTGATCGGAGGACCAGCGGCCGAATTCAAGACCACCGCAGATGATGTGCAGGACCTCATCCGGCAGGACCTGGATCAGGCACAGCAGCTGCAGCAGGCCGTTGCCGAAACAATCGATCTGGCAGACGTCGGACTGCAGATTCGATCACTTGAAGATCGTGGCTGCCTGTCTGTCGAAAGCGACACCATGATCCTCTCAGACTCACTCTCTGCCGCCGTCCTCACCGCCGCACGCAGTACAGGTGTGACCGCTGCGCCCGTTCAGGTGTATCTCGTCAATGAACTGTCGGCAGCAGCCCGCACCGATCCTAAGCAACGGTACTCCATGTACTCGATTGTTGCCGGCATCGACTTTGCTCAGCCCGCACCGCTGGGACCGTTTCTGCTGAATGATGGCAGCCCGGTACCGCAACTGCCTGATTCCGAGATCGTCCTGTCTGCCTGGCTGGCCGAAGATCTGCAGGTGGCCGTTGGCGACAGCGTGGATGCCCGCTGGCACGAAGTCGGCAGCCAGGGAGAACTTCCCGAAACCCGCCGCTCGTTCACCGTCCGCGGAATTCTCAAGCCCGATGATCCGGTCTCGCTCGATCGAAGCCTCACGCCATTCGTCGAAGGAGTCACCAACGCCGAAAGCTTCTCCGACTGGAAACAACCGTTCCCCATGGAGATGGAACGGATCACACCCCGCGACGACTCATGGTGGGAAAACTACCGAGCCGCACCCAAAGCCTTTGTTTCCCTCGCTGCCGCTGAACAGCTCTGGAAAAGTCGTTTTGGCCGACACACCTCCATTCGAGTCGCTTCGGATGTCGCCCTGCCGGCCGATCGACTGCAAATCCTCAGCGATCGGCTCAGGTCCGAGATTCGGCCACTGCTGCCGCCCGCTGCACTCGGACTGGCCATTCGGCCGATTCGAGCAGAAGGTCTGCAGGCTGCCGTCGGTGCAAATAACTTCACGTGGCTGTTTATCGGATTCAGCTTCTTTTTGATTCTGTCTGCAATTTTGCTGGCCGCGCTAATGTTTCAGCTGGGAGTTCGACTGCGAGTCAGTCAGATCGGACTGCTGGAAGCTGTCGGGTTCACTCCGGCCCGCGCCCGGCGATTACTGACGACCGAAGGCGGACTGGTGGCATTGGCGGGAACTGTGACAGGAGCGATTCTGGCGGTGCAGTTTGCGAAGCTGATGATTCACGGACTGACAACCTGGTGGGTCGGTGCCATCGGAACCACCTTTCTTCAGCTTGATCTGCGTCCGCAGTCACTGCTGATCGCCGCTGTCGTGTCCTTTGGACTTTCGATCTTTGTCATCTGGAATGCGGTCCGCCGCACGACCCGCCGTGAACCTCGCGAACTGCTGCAGGGACTGGCGTCCGATCAGCAGCCCGGTCCGACTGGCCCCATCGCCGGGCTGCTCGGACAGCTGCTGTACTTCGGCTCACTAGCTACTGCTGTTGGCCTGCCTGCAACCATCATGACCGGACTGCTGCCGGCCTCGGAAGCGTTCGGGGGAATGTCGTGGACGATTGTGTGCTTCTTTCTGGCCGGGTTTGCCTGGCTGACCGCAGGACTGCTGAGTCTCAAACGACTGCTGCAGAAACGTGCGGGAGCTGCTGTGACGGGCTCTCCGGTCGCGTCGCTCACCAGCCTGTCGCTGGCCAACGCCGCGCGAAATCAACAGCGCAGCCTGCTGACCGCCGCGCTGATTGCATTTGCCGCATTTGTGATTGTGGCGGTCGGAGCCGGACGCCGGAATCCCGTCAGTGAAACCCCCGAGCTGCGGACCGGAAACGGAGGTTTTCGCCTGGTAGCCGAGTCTTCCCAGCCCATTCTGTTCGACCTGAACGCCCCCGCAGGCCGACTGCGACTGGGCCTTGACACCAGTGACGCTACCCGACTGCCCGCCGGGACGCAGATCTACAGCTTCCCGCTGCGACCTGGTGACGACGCCAGCTGCCTGAACCTCTTTCAGACCACAATGCCCGGAATTCTGGGGGCCTCGCCCGCGCTTATCGCTCGCGGCGGTTTTCGTTTTGCCGACACGCCCGGCCAGCAGCCATGGACCAAACTCAATACACAGCTGGAACCACGAACTGTCCCCTCAGCTCAGCAGCCGCTGCCAGTCATTCCTGTCATTGGCGACCTGAATACCCTGCAGTTCAGCCTGAAGAAAAAAATCGGTGACCTGATTCTGTTCCCGGATGCCCAGGCCCCCACGCACGCTCTCGAAGTTGTGGGTATGCTGGACAGCAGCATTTTCCAGGGAGTACTGGTGATGGCCGCAGACAGACTCAAACAGATCGCGCCGGAGATTTCCGGCGCCCGTTATTTCCTCGTGGAAACTCCCGACGCTGCCAGCGGTGAAGCGGCTGCCGGGGCCCTCGAAACCGCTCTGCAGCCATTTGGCGTCGACTGCGAACTCGTCAGCCGCAGACTTGCCGGATTCCTCGCAGTACAGAATACGTACCTTGCGACATTCCAGCTGCTCGGCGGTCTGGGACTGCTGGTCGGCACACTGGGACTGACGGCTGTGATGCTGCGGAACGTTGTGGAACGTCGTCGCGAAATTGCACTGCTGCGTGCCCTCGGGTTTCGCACCTCACGCATCATCTGGCTGATCGCTGCCGAAAACTCGGCACTGCTGTTCTGGGGGCTGCTGACCGGCACAGTCTCGGCACTGATCGCCATGCTGCCGCATCTGAAGAGTACAGGAGCTGATGTGCCGTGGCAGGAGCTGGCAGTGACACTGGTCGCCGTGGCTGCCGTTGGCACATTGGCTGCCGTGGCACCTGTTCGCGCTGCCGTCAAAGTACAGGTGCGGGAAGTCCTCGCGGGCGAATGATTCGACGTTTTTTCAGACAAAGCCTGCTGCAATCACAGAATCTCAGATTCATGGTGGACCATCGAATTTACACCACCAGCGTGGCCAGAGTCTACCCGCACTACATCGACGAGGTCGAAAAGAAAGGGCGGACTCAGCAGGAACTTGAACAGGTCGTGCTCTGGCTGACCGGCTACACTGCTGCGCAGCTGACAGCTGCACTGCAAACGAGCATCGACTTTGAAACCCTTTTCACCCCAGCACCCTTACCGCCTGATGGTTGCACGTTGCATCGATTAGGAGCCCTCGAGTGTGATGAGCGAATCGCATCGATAAACAGTGAGGCCGATTGAGCTAAGGGACAGTCTGCACAAGCGGCTGTGTCTGTGCATTCTGCTCATGCACTTCGAAAGCCTAACGTTCCCGTTCACCAGGCCGCGGCAAACGACGATGATCTCGCCAGACCGCGCAGCCCGCGGCTCCGTGTGCAACGGTTTGTTAGCCGATTTCTAAGTTGATTTATATCAACGGCGCTTAGTGTTGAGATGACCTGGTCAGGGCATCCCGTGCTTCTTGCGCCACTTCGGATAGTCTTTTTCCAGCAGGGACGCTGCCTTGGTACTGTGATATGAATAGCCGCTGCGACGTTCGTAACCGATCTCGCCGTAGTTGTACCGGAATACGGAATCGCGATCGAGATATAGCGGTCGGTTCGTATTAAGCTCATAAAACCGGGCCCAAAGTGGAGGAGCGTCTGGTGCGGCGGCGAGGATCCGCTCCGTGCGGCCATCCTTGTTGCGTACACGCTCCTCACGCACACCTTTCATCTGGACGGATTGCAACCATTCGACGGCACCTGTTATCGAAGCCTTGATCTCATCTGAGGGTTTTTCAACCGACATCAGAAAGCGAACGATCCCAACCGTCTCGCCGCCAGAAAGTGAAGGAGGTTCGTACGCTCGAGCCCAGGTTGGTTCCAGCGAGTGCTCATCGTGCTGAGCGCACCATCCGGTCGGCTTCCCGTTCTGTCGGATTTGCGTAGCGAGGATGCACTGAATCCCACGATCAATCGCCAACGCCGCTCTCTGGCGTCGCTCGGCATCGACGAAACCGTACGGAGCCTCTCCCATCGCGACATCGCGAAGGACGCTCATCGTGCGGATCATCGCATCGTCGTTATAAGTGATGTGCGAGTAGTAACCTTTCCGCAGCGGCCAGAACTGCGGCCAACCTCCATTGGGGTACTGAGCAGCGAGTAGGTAATCGACGCCACGTACAAATGAGTCGATATACTGCTTCTCGCCTGTGGCGTGGGAAACTCGAGCCAGGAATTGCATGGGTAACGTCGTCGCGTCGTTATCGAGGCTGTTGGCACGTCCTTGGCCGGGAGGTGGAACATCTTCTGGTGTACGAGGTGGTTTAGCGAGGTCCGTGCTCTTCGGCCAGCCGCCCTGAGGCGATTGATACTGCATGACGCTGTCTGCTACAGCTCTGGCGTCAGCGGAGCTGTACCACTGGGGGTCCTTTTTTAATAGCGAATCGCCCCATTCGACCTGACTGAAGGTGATGGTGCTCTGTGCGAGGACGAGCAGGCATGCGAATAAGAGAGTATATGAGTGGTTAGGCATCATCTGTATTGTCCTGTTATCGTTAAGCCGCCACGGCAGTGTTTTCAATCGGATAACGCCAAGGTCACTGGGCGGCGGCCAGAGACCCAAGCTTTCGAAGAACGCGCTTACCGCCGCTACAGTGCACCGCCTTGTTCGGCATGTGCTGGGTGCCTGCCTCACTGACATCTGGATCACTTGAAGGAGTTTACCGCAGTCGCCTGTCGAGAAATTCCGCGACGCTTTCAAGGATTGTCCGACCCTGAAACCGATTATTGAGAGGCAGCGTGTGCCCTCCATTCTCAATTCGAAGAACGACTTGATCGACCTCGGCTTTTCGTGCCGCAATCGCAATCGACTCCGAGTGAGCAAAGGGCACCGTCTTGTCCGCTGTGCCATGCACGAGGAGGACGGGCGGGTCGCCAGGCTTGATCGCTTTCTCCTGTCCATACATGCTGCCCCACAGGCTCACGACCGCTTTCGGACGCCGTGCCGAGCGAGTCTCGCCGTAGGTAGCCAGAAGAGCGGTAATCGCGCCAGCTGATCCGCCTCCCACGGCAAGCCGATCCGGGTCGATGGCATAGGTCTTCGCCTCGGCGACAACGTGTTCCACGGCTCGGCCCAGATCTTCTTGTGCAGCCTTCATGGCCATCTGGCGTGTTGCACCCGGACCAAGATCACCCAGCAAACGATAATCGATGTCGAAGGCTGCATAGCCATGGTCGGCAAGGTAGCGGGCAAGTTCACCCGTGTACCCGCCCTTTGCGCCGCCTGTGAAGCCACCGCCATGCAGGAGTACGATTGCGGGCGATGGCCGCTTGCCTGCAGGCAGGTATGCATCGAGCCGTAGCGACTTACCACCAACGACCGCATAAACGAGATTTGGCTTGAGGACGAATCCTGCGGGTTTCGAATCCTGCTGCGCTGTCGCACTTCGGCTCGCGAATGCCAAAATACCCATGACGGTCAATATCGCACTGCGCCGGTCCATTACAATTTCCTCACATTCTTGGTTCTTGCCGCCGAACGACCAGTTCAGCAGCCGCCGCCCCGAGCGACTCGACCCCACGGAGCAGACTACGAGGCCGCGGTTTGCTGCAACGCCGGGTTCGGCGACGTTCGTCATCTGGAATCGACTCACACTCGGGTTGCCGTCATTTGAGAGAATCGCACCTATTTCATCTTCAACTTCGCTCGGTCCGCCGGGCTGAGGCGTGCGGGGGCCGGGAAGCCGTTCTTCTTGATGCGTGCCCCGGCCTCGCGAAGAGCAGCCACGTCGGCCGAGTGGATGGAACCGTCGGGCAGCGGGCCGGTGTTGATCGTCAGGTTCGCTTTCTGGGCGAACGCGTCGGCCAAAAGGGAGAGAACCTGATCGGCGTTCAGGTGCTTGCAGCCTTCGAGGTACAGCCACGCGGGCGGCGAAGTCTGCATGTTGGTGCAGATGTCGCCGGGCTTGCCGCTCATCTTTTCCCCGGCCTGCTGCGCGATCAGGTCGCGCTTCGTGTGCATCAGCCCTTCGGGGGCGATGAAGTCTTCGACGCCCGTGCCCTGCTTGAAGGAGATCAGACACTGCGGCTGAAGCGAGCGGATCAGCTTGTACAGTTCGTCGAGGCGGCTGTAGGCCTGGGGCTCCTCGTAGTAGGAGCCGATCCCGTCCAGCCAGATCCCGGCGACCGGACCGTACTGCGTGAGCAGTTCTTTGATGACCGCGCGGTTGCGGTCGTAGGCCTCTTGCGGCTCCGTGCGAGCGACATCGGGCGGGCAGTAGAGGAACAATCCCAACCCCTTCTTCTGGCACTGCTCGGCCAACTCACCCACGAGGTCGCGCTTCGCGGGTGAGTTGAGGCTTGTGAACTTCGATTGTTCGGTGCGGAACATGTACATGTCGCCGAGGTGCCGCGTCGTGAAGTTGACGTAGCCCATCTGTGCGGCAAGCGCCAGATCGGTGATGAAGTCGGCGTCGAACTTCGTCGCGGTGAAGGTCTTCTCTAGTTTGGCGTATTCCTCGGGCGTTCCCTGCTTGAAAGCCTTCCAGGCGTCCTTGCCCGCGCCTTTCTTCTCCATCGCCTCCTTCGCGGTGATGCTGCGGAGGCTGTGGAGAGAGTAGTGGACGAAAAGACCCCACTTCGCTTTGACGAGCCACTCCAGGGAAGCTGCTCGCGGGTCTTTCTTGTAGATCGCCTCGTACGCCTTCAGATAAGACGGGATTGCAACTTTCGGTTCGTCAGCGATCAGCCCGCTACCGCCGAGGGCCGAAACTGCGGTCGCGGCCACGGTGTGGAGGAACTGCTTACGGGTGATGTCCACGGCTCAACTCCGAAGGTAAGTACAAGACAAAGGGTACGAGCAACGAACGCCGCACCGCCGTCACGATTTCGGCTTTTTCACAGGGACGCCGAGTTTGATCTCGACCGCATTCTCCAGGGAGTCACCGGGCGTGCTGCGGCCGCTGGCAAGGTACTGCTGCATCAGTTTGGTGAGCCGTTCGACCTCATCCACGTTGGTCTTGGCGAGGTCGCGCGTTTCGCTCAAGTCGTCCTTCAGGTTGTACAGTTCCTTGCGGCCGTTCTTCAGGAAGATCAGCTTCCACGGCCCCTGCCGAATGGCCAGATCACCGGTGTGGGATTGATGGATCGTGGCCTCGCGCACCGGGCCCTCAGCAGTACCAAGCAAATCCGGCAGGATGCTGAAGCTGTCCTCACCGGCGTTCGCGGGCAACCTGGTGCCGAGTAACTCCGCGCAGGTGGCGAGCAAGTCGGTCAGGCAGATCGTGTCGTCACACACCGCGCCTGCTTTGATTTTGCCCGGCCAGCGTGCAAGGAAAGGCACCCGGTGGCCGCCCTCGTAAATGCTTGTCTTGCAGTCCCGAAGCGGTTCGTAGACCCGCTTGGCCGCCCCGTTGTCGCTGGTCACGATCACGAGCGTGTTGACAGCGAGATTGTGCCTCTCAAGGGCTTCGAGCACCTGCCCGGTGACCCAGTCGCCTTCGTACAGCCAGTCGCCGTACTCCTTCGCTCCGCTCTTGCCCAAAAACTCCTTCGCGGGAACGATCGGCAGGTGGGGAGTGCAGATCGGTAGGTACAGGAAGAACGGTTCGCCGCCCCTCGCGCGCTCGTCGATGTAGGCGACCGCTTTCTTCGCCAGGTGCGGTTGCACCGCGCTCGGCTCCAGGTTGACCGCGACCTTGTCCTGCTCCACGACCATCCCGAGGTTGCCGGAGTGCGTGTATCCGCAGAAGAAATCGAACCCACGAGTGGTCGGTCCATCGGCGGCGGCTGTGCCGAGAGGCGGGTTGTCCTTGTCGTTCGCCTTGTTTGTGCCCGGCCAGTTCATACCGAGGTGCCACTTCCCGATGGCGGCGGTGTGATAGCCATGCTGCTGGAGGAACCCGCCGACGGTGAGGCGGTCTTTCTCAATGATCGGTGCCGAGTACGTCTTGAGCACGCCGTACTGACCGATCCGCATCGGGTAGCGGCCCGTCAGAAGCCCGTAACGGGTCGGGGTGCAAACGGCCGACGGCGTGTGGGCGTCAGTGAACCGCATGCCCTCCTTCGCTAGCCGGTCGAGGGTCGGCATTTTGAACTCGGACTTCGCCCGGAAGCACGGCGGTTCGCCGTAGCCCATGTCATCGAACAGGACGAAGACGATGTTAGGCTTGTGCCTGGCCTGATCCGCAGCGGACACGGCGGGCTGTGCCCCAAAGAAAGACAGAATTATCAGCACGGCCAGCGTCGACTCGGGTCGAGGAAAGGAGAAGTAATGATGCACCAGTCTCGTCATGAATCTATCTCGCCTTGACTCGCTTCACTGAGTTCTGTAGCCGAAGGACCAAGCTCACCCGGCGGCGGCCAGCGAGTTTCCATGTTAATTCCGGCTGTTCCGCCACTCCGGTTCAGCGCCTTGTTCGGCGACTATTGCAACTTTGTTTTCTCGGCGTTTGTGGCCGATGTCCATGGAATCACACGGTTATTCGCGATTCGAAACAGGTGACAGTCATTCAAGTACTTCTTTGCGAGTTCTAATTCATGCTGTGTAAGTTCACAATCGACAAATGCTACCGTAACAGTGCCGCGCAATGTGTTGAGTTCACCCAGCGCTTCGAGTTCATTCTCCAACCACGGGCGTGTGACACTGATTCGATACTCGGTACCAAATGGCCAGAACGGAAGTGAGCCGATCCGGCCACCACACCGGACCACCGCCGCAGCGACGCGTCTGTCACGGGCATCAACACGATGATAGTCCCATGTCATCAATGCGGCGACCAGAAGAACCGCGATCAGTGATGCAGGGAAAAGGCGTCGCATCATTTCCTCGACGAACGCTCACATTCACCGGGCCGCAGTGAGTGAGTTGACGCTCGAAAAGCCGCGCGGCCCTGCGGCTCCGGTGCAATGTGTTGTTACGCGGAAGAGGCCTCGGTCGAAATGAGCCGCCCCGCAAGCCGAGCCAGCCACCATCATCCCTCAGGCCCGGCCACCACTGGAAATTGTATCTCGTCCCGGCCTGAATTTCCTCAGGCAAACATAGTCCCCAAGAAAAGCCAAACCCCAGTCGTCCGCCATCCC
>Ga0163212_1000024_pt1 | contig 69431 bp, 60 predicted proteins | sample Malawi_45m_30L_FD_113532 | JGI IMG/M metagenome (GOLD analysis project Ga0163212, IMG submission 113532) | Freshwater microbial communities from Lake Malawi, Central Region, Malawi to study Microbial Dark Matter (Phase II) - Malawi_45m_30L | ecosystem: Environmental > Aquatic > Freshwater > Lake...
CCCCTAATACGATTATATTGTTCTACTAAAGATTCAAAATTACAACTGAATATCCTGCATGACCCAATCGTGGCTATGCCGAGGCACCCCTGCCCTGGTGCTCGGAGTGTTTACCACGACCCCGGTTTTAGCGACCGACGACCTGCTGGGTCCTACCGCGACTCGCGAAGGGGAAGAGGCCCTCGTCTGGGCCTCCAAGGTGACCTGCGTCACCACCGAAGGCGGGGTCACACGCTACGGGATTTGGGAAGGCAAGATATACAGTCGAGCGCCGGGCGAGAAGGATCGGCAAATCTTCAATGTCATCGGAATCAACACCCGCCTCTGCGAGCGCCATGTGGACCCCGCTCGCGGCAACGGTTAACGCAGCGTCTCGCGCGAGATCTTGATCTACCTCAACCTGCAGACCGGCGAGATTCTCAACCGCTGGCAGAACCCGTGGACCGGCGAAACCGTCGGCGTCATCCATGTGGCCAACGACCCCGTCAACGTGCGCCTGCCGCGGTTCGCACGCGAGCCCGACGGCAAGCCGATCGCGGTGACGCTGCGCTAATACGATCAGTCGTTCGTGTCGTCGCGCGAGATTCCCTTTATTTACGAAATTCCGCTCGGCGGGTCCTACCAGGAGTACGTCGGTGGCACTTACCCCGCAACGGAAATCTTCAGTGACTATTATCGAGCGAACGACTTCCTCGACCCCAACCGTACCCGCCTTGGCGAGTCGCGGATCTCACGGCAGCGTATCTCAAGCTGGCTACCCTGGATGAAGATGCATGACCTACCAGGTATCATAAGATTTAACGCCAACGGCTACTCGACCTTCGACAAGTCACGGATCCCGCCGCGGCTCACGCAGGTATTGATCATCCGCTATTCCGAATATCTCACTCCACCCCCGCTCGGCGACGGGCGCGAAAACGCCACCACCTGGACGGTTACCAAAAAGTGGATAGACGGGCGTCGTTCGAATAAGGAGAACAAGTGATGTCACTCAGCGTCTTCGCCGCCACGGTCGAGTTGTTTCTGCCCATTTTGGCCAACCTCGGCAAAATGCTCGAAAAGGCCAAGGCTCATGCTGAGGCCAAAAAACTGGATGTGGGCGTCATCGAAAATTTGCGAATCGCGCCCGACATGTTTCCGCTCAAGAGACAGGTGCAGCTCGCAACCGATTTCGCCAAGAACAGCACGGCAAGACTAGCGGGTATCGAAGCGCCCAAATTTCCCGACGAAGAGCAAACGCTAGATGAGCTCGGCGTACGAGTGCACAGCACGATCGCTTGGCTGCAGACCATCACCCCTGCCCAGCTTGAGGGTGCCCTGCAGCGACACATCGTGCTGCCGCTGCGCACGCGTACCCTCGAATTGGATGGTCTGCCTTTCATCCAGCGCTGGGCGCTACCCAATTTCTATTTTCACGTCACCACCACCTACACGCTGCTGCGTGAAGCCGGCGTAGAAGTCGGCAAGCAGGATTTTTTGGGCGGGGTCTAAGCCAGGTTTCGGGCAGGTCCAGGCTGGGCGGAAACTCATCCCCCGCTGGCGACTGTCGGCGCTAGACGGGCTACCGCCCGTGTGATCGATCACCGCACGGCGACATCGCCTGCGATCACGCGCAGCGGCATACGGTGGGCCGGAGCGTTAGCAACCACTCCAGAATATAAATGCGGCGCTCCCAACGATCGGCGAGCTCGCGGTCAAGATTGCCGGTCGGTTCGTCGGCTAACACCAGCGCCTTGGTCAACAGTCCGAGCACCAGGGCAGAGGTGCCTCGGCATAGCCACGAGTGGGTCATGCAGAATCTCCACGTAGCGTACTCGCCGGCGGTTGCTGCAACACGCTGCGAGTCGCTAGCCAGCCACTCGTCGCTACCAACAGACCGCCGCCAAATAGACCGATCACCCAGATCAAAGGATCAAATGCGTAGCTCACTTGTAGGATCTGCCTGGCGAGAAAATAACCGGCGATCGATGCGCCGATCGCGGCTAGAAACCCCGACAACAAACCGAGGGCGCTGAACTCTGCAATGATGCCGCGAGCGACGGTGCCACGGCTCGCTCCGAGCGTGCGTAACATCGCGCTTTCGTAACGACGCTCGTCGCGCGAAGCCTGCACGGCGGCCAGCAACACCACGAGTCCGGCGAACAAGGTAAATACGAAAACGCTCTGTACCGCGAACACCGCTTTGTCAATAACCGAGCGCACTTGCGATAGCAGGTCATCAAGGTCGAATACCGAGACACTCGGGAAACGTCGTACGAGATCGGCGATCACTCTGCCGTCGCCAGGCTTTAAGTAGGCGCTCGTCATCCAAGTCCCCGCGAGCTCATCAAGTAAGCCTGGCGGAAAGACGACGAAAAAGTTGGGTTGAAAACCATCCCACTTGATCTTGCGGACACTGGCGACTTCCGCTTCGATGGTTTCACCAGCGACGTCAAAGGTCATCTTGTCGCCGATGCGCAGCCCGAGACCCTGCTGATACTCATCGGAGATCGAGACCAGCGGCCGACCATGCTCGGCCGCCGTCCACCACCGTCCATCGACGATGACGTTGTCACTGCCGAGTTCTGCTTGCCAGGTGATATTTTGATCGCGTCGTGAATAACCCTCGCCTCGCGGATCACTGAAGACGATAGTCTCAACAGACTTGTCATTGAGTTGCGTGAGGCGCGCGCGGATCATCGGCAGCGCCCGAGAGCGACTGGCGCCACTCTCCCCCAGAAAATCGAAGAAGGCCTCACGTTCGTCGGGCGGAATATTGATGAAAAAGAAGTTGGGAAGATCCGCAGGTAGGCTGCGTCGCCAATCATTTAGCAGGTCGTTGCGCACCACAGCGAGCAGCAATAACACCATGAGACCCAAGCCGAAAGCGACGATCTGCACCACGCTTTCAGCGCGGCGACGACTGAGATTGGCAATGCCGTAGCGCCATGAGACGCCCACCGTGCCGCGCAAAGATCCTGCGATACGTACGAGTATCCAACCGGCGACGCCCAGTACCGCGGTGAATACCGCAAGTCCGATCACAAAGCCAAAGAATAGGCGTAGATCGCGCACCACGTACCAGACAAGAAAGACGACGGCAGTCACTGCAGGTCCGAACGCCAGCCAAATCACTGGCGGTGGCGGCTTCATGTCACGACGCAGCACGCGGATGGCTGGGACACGCGAAAGCTGTAACAGCGGCGGTAGCGCAAATCCGGCAAGTAAAGCCACCGAGGTCAGAAGTCCGAGCGCGAGCGGCACCAGGTCGGGTGGCGGCAAATCTGCCACTAAGAGCCCCTGCAGCGCCTGCAGAAGCCACTCCTGCGCCAAAAAACCGAGGGCCGCACCGAGCACGGCGGCGGCGAGGGCGATGATCAGCAGTTGTAGCAAGCTCACCGCTAGAATCAGTCCGCGAGTCGCACCCAGAGTTTTGAGTAGCGCCACGGAGTCGAAGTGTCGCTGCACGTAGCGTCGCGCAGCCATCGCGACCGCGATCGCGCACAGCAGCACGGCGACGAGACTCGCGAGACTGAGAAAACGTCCCGCACGATCGATGGCGTTCTGGATTTGCGGGCTGGCTTCGGCAATATCGCGCAAACGTTCGCCGCGCTGCTTTTTTTTGTCGAGCCAAATCTTGAAGCGTTCGATTTGCTGACGATCGCCAGCGAACAACAGCGCATGGGTGGCGCGGGAGCCAGGCTGCAGCAAGCGGGTCGAAGGCAGATCGTCGGCATGCATCAGCATGGACGGCGCGAGCTCGCCGAAGCCGCCGCCCTGGTCAGGACGAGTAATCAGCACCCGCGTGATGCGGAAGTTCGCTGCGCCGACCGAGGCGTTATCGCCAACCCGCGCATCGAGCGCCGCAAGCAGTTTGGAGTCGGGCCAGACCTCACCGGGACGAGGTCCGCCATCAACGGGTGTTGGCGTGCCAAACGCCTGCGGCGCAACGCCGACCACGCCGCGTAACGGGTATCCCTCGCCCACCGCACGCAGGTTGGCCAGCTGGTTACGATTATCGCGAAAGACGACGCTCAACACCGAAGTCGTGCGCGCCGTGCGCAGCCCCCGATTCTTTGCCTCGACTGCGTACCTCTCGTCGAGCGCAGCCGAGGCCGACTCGAGCCGCAGGTCGGCAGCCAGCACTTCATTGGCCTGCAGGGCTACCGACTGACTGATGCGATTGACCAGAAAACTGACGCCGGTCAGGGCGCCCACGGCCACCGTTAGTGCGACCAAAAGAATACCGAGCTCGCCCGACCTCCACTCACGACCGAGCAGGCGCACCCCAAGAATTGTAGCGCGGCGCAGCATGATCAGCCCGGCCCCATGCGCCCGGATTCCATGACCCAGACGCGACCGCAGCGCGCCGCAAGCGAGCGGTCATGGGTGACAAGTGCGAGCGTGGTGCCGGAGGTGGCGTTAAGATCAAACAGCAAATCAGCAATCTTTGCCCCCGTACCGGTATCGAGATTACCCGTGGGTTCATCGGCGAATAGCACCGCAGGCCGCGTGACGAAAGCGCGCGCGATCGCCACGCGCTGCTGCTCACCGCCTGAAAGTTGCCTTGGATAGTGGTCAACTCGCTCGCGCAGGCCGACACGCTCGAGCGCTTCGAGTGCTCCGCCACGTGCATCGCGGCGATCCGCGAGCTCCAGCGGCAGCATCACGTTTTCGAGTGCAGTCAATGCCGGCACCAGATGAAACGACTGAAACACAAAACCTACCCGCTCGGCACGCAATCGCGCCCGCCCATCTTCATCGAGCGAGGTGAGATCGACGCCATCGAGTAACACCTTGCCCTCGCTTGGCACGTCGAGTCCTGCCAGTAACGCCAACAAGGTCGATTTACCGGCTCCGGAAACGCCAACGATGGCGACCGACTCACCGGCATGCACCTGGAACGAGACCTGCTGAACGATGGTCAGCGTACCTTCTGGACTGCTAACCTGTTTGCTGAGGTCCCGAACTTCGAGGATGATATCTTTGGTCACAAAACGTTCCTTCGTCTTGGCGTCGCTACTAGCTAACCTGCCGACTTGGGCCTTGGGCAATGACGCGCGCGGCAAGTTCCCGACCATCCTGGTCCTGGGGGATAGCGTCAGCGCCGGTTACGGACTCACGAACGGCGAAGGCTGGGTGGCTGTGCTGCAGGCGCGACTCAAGGCTCAAGGTTACGGGTACCGCGTGGTCAATGCCAGCGTTAGCGGCGAAACCACAACCGGTGGACTTGCAAGGCTTCCGCGAGCGCTCAGCGTGCATCGACCCGAAATCGTCATCGTCGAACTCGGGGGCAACGACGGGCTCCGGGCGCTACCGCTGGAAACCTCCAGGGCCAATCTAGACAAAATCATCCAGTCCGCAAAAACGTCCGGTGCAAAAGTGCTGCTGCTCGGGATGAAGATCCCGCCAAATTATGGGCTGCGGTACTCGGCCGGCTTCGAGCAAGTCTTCAAAGACCTAGCACGCCAGCACAAGCTACCGTTCGAACCCTTTTTTCTCGAGAAAATCGCACTCGTTCCCGGCATGATTCAGGCTGACGGTTTACACCCTACGGCAAAGGCCCAACCGATCATGCTCGATACTATCTGGCCGGTGTTGAAGCCGATGTTACAGCGCTGACTCGGACTCGATCGCGATAATTTTTGCAGTTTCGCTGAGGTTCTTGTATGTCGAAATTCTGGCTTGCTTCTTATCCGACTGGCGTAGCGGCTGAAATCGATCCGCAACAATACCGCTCGCTCGCCGACATGGCGGAGAGGAGCTTCTCGGAGTTCGCCTCGCGTCCGGCTTATGTACAGATGGACAAGTCAATCAACTACGGCGAACTGGATCGCGACTCGCAAGCCTTCGGCGCATGGTTGCAACAGCGGGCTGGCCTGAAGCGCGGTGATCGCGTCGCCATCATGATGCCTAACGTGCTGCAGTATCCGATCACTTTGTTCGGTGTGCTTCGCGCCGGCGGTACGGTGGTCAACACCAATCCGCTTTACACCGCCCGTGAACTCGAACACCAGCTACGCGACTCCGGCGCCGAAACCATCATCATCCTCGAAAACTTTGCCCACGTATTGCAGGAAGTGATCGGGAGCACGCGCGTGCGTACCGTGATCGTGACCAGCGTCGGCGAACTGCTCGGCTTTCCCAAAGGCAAGATCATCGACTTTGTGGTCCGACGCGTTCGCAAAGCCGTTCCACCGTGGCAATTGTCTGGCGCCTTACGCTTCGCTGCAGTGCTGCGCGAGGGGCGCACGCTGCAGCTGACCAAGCTCGATCTGCATCATGGTGATCTGGCCTTCCTGCAATACACCGGCGGCACGACAGGCGTTTCGAAGGGCGCCATGTTGAGTCACGGCAATATGGTCGCCAACGTACTGCAGTCCACGGCCTGGACCGAGCCCGTGATGCCGCGCGGCGAAGTCGGCATTGCCATCACGGCGTTACCTCTTTACCACATCTTTGCCCTGACGGCGAACTGCATCCTCTTCCTGCGCTTGGGTTGGACTAATATATTGATCACCAACCCGCGTGATTTTCCAGGCTTCGTCGTCGAGCTCAAAAAATATCGCTTCACCTACATGTCGGGGGTCAACACGCTATTCAACGCGCTGCTGCATACGCCCGGCTTCGATCAACTCGACTTCACCAATCTGCGTTGCACACTGGGCGGCGGTATGGCCGTGCAGCGCGCGGTCGCCGAGCGCTGGAAGCAAGTGACCGGCTGCATCCTCACTCAGGCCTGGGGTCTCACCGAAACGTCGCCCGCCGCCTGCATCAACCCGATCGCCGTCGACTTTAACGATTCGATCGGTTTACCGATCTCATCGACCGAGATCGGTATCGCCGATGACAACGGCAACATGCTGCCGACCGGCGAACTCGGCGAGATCTGCGTGCGCGGTCCGCAAGTCATGCAGGGCTACTACAACCGCCCCGAAGAAACCGCAAAGGTGATGCTGCCCGGCGGTTGGCTACGGACAGGAGACATCGGCCACATGGACGACAAAGGCTTCGTCTACATCGAAGATCGCAAGAAGGACATGATCAACGTCTCGGGCTTCAATGTTTACCCGAACGAAGTCGAGGGCGTTGCCGTCACCCACCCGGGCGTGCTCGAAGTGGCTGCAGTCGCCAAGACCGACGAGCGTTCCGGCGAAGCGGTAGCGCTTTTCGTGGTACGCAAAGATCCGAAGCTCACCGGGAACGACATCATCGAGTACTGCCGCGCCGCGCTCACTGGCTACAAGGTGCCGCACTACGTTTATTTCCGAAGCGAACTGCCGAAGACCAACGTCGGCAAGATTTTGCGGCGCGAGCTGCGCGACGAAGCGCAAAAACTCTAGAGCGGGTCATCGGCGCTGAACAGGCGCCGATGCTCGCCGATGGCGTAACGATCCGTCATGCCGGCCACGTAGTCGGCCACCGCGCGCGCCCGACCCGCGAGCCCCGCGGCCGACTCTGCCGTTGCCGCTGCATCGCGATGCTCGCGTGGTAGCAGATCGATGTCGCGCATCAAGCCCGCGAACAACTCACGCAACACTTTGCGTGCCTTATCAGTCATGCCGAGTACGCGGTGGTGACGATACAGATTGGCATTCAAGAAACGCTTGAGTTCGAGATGCTCGGCGTAGGCAGCCTCACTCAAAGAAATCAAGGGTGATTCCTGGCTGCGTACGTCATCGATGCTGCGCACCCTCGCAGCGGCGATCTGAGCGCGGCTAGTGTTGACCACATCGACGACCACGCGATTGATCATGCGGCGGATGGTCTCGTGGATCACCCGGCGTCCGGTAAGTTGCGGATAGCGCTCGAGTACCGCCGCGTATTCGCGACCGAAAACGACCACCTCGCGAAGTGCATCGATCTCCACGAGCCCAGAGCGCAGGCCATCGTCGACATCGTGATTGTTATAGGCAATCGCGTCGGCTAAGTTGGCGAGCTGCGCTTCGAGGCCGGGCTGTTGGCGCCGCAAAAAGCGCTCGCCGAGTTCACCGAGCAGTCGGGCATTGTTAGCCGAACAGTGCTTGAGAATACCCTCGCGAGTTTCGAAGGTCAGATTGAGTCCTGGGAAGTCTGCATAACGCTCCTCTAGCAAATCGACCACGCGCAGCGACTGCAGGTTGTGTTCAAAGCCGCCGTAGTCCCACATGCATTCATTGAGCGCATCCTGCCCGGCGTGACCGAACGGCGTGTGTCCGAGATCGTGCGCCAGGCAAATGGCCTCGGTGAGCGTTTCGTGCAAACCGAGCACCTGCGCGATGGTGCGCCCGATCTGCGCAACTTCCATTGAGTGCGTAAGACGAGTACGGTAAAGATCACCTTCGTGATTGACGAACACCTGCGTTTTGTAGACCAGTCGACGAAAGGCGTTTGAGTGCACGATGCGATCGCGATCGCGCTGAAATTCGCCACGTAACTGCGGCGGCGGCTCGCGGTAACGACGCCCGCGCGAGATTGCATCTTGTGCTGCCCACGGCGCAGCGCCCGCAGCCATGGTCGCGCTCGTCATGCGAATGTTTGGCACATCACGCGAGATAAGCCTCGAGTGTGGCTGCAAGCGTCTCCTCTGCATAGTCGTCGGTCACGAAAGCGCGACCAATACCGCGCATCAGGATGAGTCGTACTCGACCCGTCTTGACCTTCTTGTCGAGGCTCATCGCGGCACGCGCCGCCGCAGGGCTGAGCTCGCCGCGCGCATCGGTACGCAAACCTAGCTGTTGCAGCAAAGATTCGATGCGCAGCAAGTCGGCTTTTTCCATGAGCCCAGCGCGCTCTGACATCGAGGCGGCCATGCGCAAGCCCGCTGCGACCGCCTCGCCATGTAGCCAGCGCGAATAACCCGTGGCGTTCTCGATCGCATGGCCAAAGGTATGGCCGAGATTTAGCAAAGCGCGATCGCCTTGCTCGTGCTCATCACGGACCACGATCTCGGCTTTGATACTGCAGCTGCGATGCACGGCATATATCAGCGTTTCGCTATCAAGCGCCAGCAATCGCTCGGCATTGCGCTCGAGCCAGGCAAACAAATCGGCGTCGCAAATGAGTCCGTACTTCACCACTTCGGCGAGGCCTGCGCGCAGTTCGCGCAGCGGCAAACTACGTAGGGTATCGATGTCGATCACCACCGCGCGCGGCTGGTGGAAGGCGCCGATCATGTTTTTGCCTAGCGGATGATTGACGCCGGTCTTGCCACCGACCGACGAGTCGACTTGTGCAAGCAGCGTGGTCGGAATCTGCACGAAGGCAATGCCGCGCTGATAGCAGGCGGCAGCGAAGCCCGCCATGTCGCCGACCACGCCGCCGCCAAGCGCGACGATCAAGTCGTCGCGAGCGAAGCGGTGCTCGAGCAGTGCGTCGAAAATTCTCGTGGCGGTGGCGAGCGTTTTGTACGATTCGCCATCCGACAACACGATGTCATGGGTTTCACCGCCCGCTCGCGCTGCTCGGATGTTCGCTGCGTAGAGCGGCGCCACTATTTCGTTTGTCACGACCGCTACTTTGCGGGCACGCAGCAGGCCGGCGAGCCAAGTCGCATCGCGCAATAAACCAGCACCAACGTGGATCGGATAGGCGCGCTCGCCGAGCGGAACTGTCATGGAAAGCGGCGAAATCATGGCTGACGAAAGTATACGCGGGCGTAACCGCACGCTGGCCGAGCCCGAGGGTCCAGATCGCTGACCCCTAGGAACTTAGGCGCTATGCAAGTGTCGGAGGATTTCGTGCACGACGTCACGGACCCGGCGTCCATCGGTACGCACGCTGAGCGCCGCCACTTCCGCATACAGCGGTGCGCGGTGGCTCATCAACTCGGCAAGACGGGCACCGATATCCGGGGTGTTAGACAGTAAAGGGCGATTTTCGCCCTGCCGTACGCGGATAAGTTGCTGCGCGACCGAGGCTTCGAGATACACGACTACACCCCCCGTGCGCAAAGCGCGGCGGTTTTCTTCGAGCAGTACTGCCCCACCGCCCGTCGACAGCACGATGCCATCACGAGCAACCAACTCTGCGATCAACTCGCGTTCACGGGCCCGAAAACCGTGCTCGCCTTCTTTCTCGAAAATGAGGGAGATATCGACACCGGTGCGTTGCTCGAGTTCGAGGTCCGCATCGACGAACGACAAACTCAGCGCCCGCGCAAGCTGCTTGCCCACCGCCGATTTTCCCGAGCCCATTGGCCCGACCAGAATAACGTTTCGCACACTGAGATCTCACACACTGCTGCCGGGGCACAAGACTACCCGAAGCCCAACGATCGCAGCGCTTCCGCAGCAGCGGCCCGGTATTGTCGGCTGGCATTCCAGTAACATACCGACATCGTGAAGCGGTACCTGTCGAAAATCGCATTCCTCGCCGCTGCGGGTCTCGTGATAGGCGTGATTGCCGTGGTGGCGCTGATCTCGGGGGCCTATCTATATCTTCAACCCTCGCTGCCGAGCGTCGAGGCGATGCGGCAGATCGAACTACAGGTACCGCTGCGCGTATACTCGCGCGACGGAAAAGTAATCGCGCAAATCGGCGAGCAACGGCGTATTCCCGTGACCTTCGAGCAAGTACCGCCGATGGTACGCCAAGCCTTCATCGCGGCCGAGGACGATCGTTTCTTCGAGCATTCGGGATTCGATTACCAGGGCATCCTACGTTCGATCATGGTCAACTTGCTGCCGGGATATCGGCTCGAAGGCGCGAGCACGATCACGCAACAAACGGCAAAAAATCTGTTTCTGACTAACGATCGCACCTGGCGACGCAAGGGGCAGGAAATGTTCCTCACCTACCGCATCGAACAGGAGTTCTCCAAGGAAGAAATCCTTGGGCTTTATCTCAACGTCATCCACTTCGGCAAACGCGCCTACGGTGTCGCCGCCGCCGCCGATCTTTATTTTGGCAAAATGCTGGACCAACTGACGCTCGCCGAAGCCGCAACGCTCGCACGCGTGCCACAGGCGCCGTCGCGCTTTAATCCGATCAACAACCCCGCGGCAGCAGCACAGCGCCGCACCTACGTACTGCGCCGCATGCGCGAGTTAGGTTTCATTGATACCGAAACCGAGCGCCGTGCAACAGCAGAAAAAATCTTTGCCAGGGTACACGTACAGTCGTTCGAGATAGAAGCACCCTATGTCGCTGAGATGGCGCGGCTCGAACTCGTGCAGCGTTTTGGCGCTGCGGCGCAGAACGAAGGCTATAAGATCTATACTACTATCGAACCTGTACAACAGAGTGCTGCGAACGAGGCCCTACGCACCGGTCTGCTCGATTACGACCGTCGACATGGCTGGCGTGGCACAAAGACTACGGTGAGCATTCCGGCAAACGGCGATGAAGCCGTCTTTGAAGAATTGCTCGCAGATCAGGCGGTGAGCGGCGGCGTACTACCAGCACTGGTACTCGAGGTACAGGACAAATCCGCGCGTGTTTATGCCCGTGGCAGCGGTATCATCACTGTGCCTTGGGAGGGTATGGCATGGGCGCGGCCCAAAATCGACGGGCGGCTCGGCAAGGCACCGAAAACCGCCCAGGAAATTCTCGCGCGTGGGCAGATTATCCACGTCACGCTGCAACCCACGCCGCAACTCGCACAAATTCCCGAGGCGGCCGCAGCACTCGTCGCGCTCTCCCCTGCAGACGGCGCGATCACTGCACTGGTTGGAGGCTTCGATTACTTTGATGTGGGTGCCGGTAAGTTCAATCGTGCCATTCAGGCAAGGCGCCAGCCGGGCTCGGGGTATAAGCCGTTCCTGTATTCGGCCGCGCTCAAAAATGGCTTCACGCCATCGTCACTTGTTCTTGATGCGCCTTTCGTCATCGATGATCCGCGCATGGAAGAAGCCTGGCGACCGGAAAATTCGAGTGGGGATTTCGGCGGACCCACGCGCCTGCGCGAAGCGCTAGTCAAGTCGCGCAATCTGGTCTCGATCCGCGTGCTGCAGGCAATCGGCATGGGTCCGGCCATCGCCTATGCCGAGCGCTTCGGCTTTGAGCGCACGAGCCTTCCGCGTAATCTCACCCTCTCCCTCGGCACGATGAGCGCGACGCCGCTGCAGGTCGCTGCGGGCTACGCGGTCTTCGCCAACGGCGGTCATCGTATCCAGCCATGGTTCATTGAGCGCATCGTCGACCCGCAGGGTCAGGTCGTATTCGCGGCGGCACCGCGACGCGTGGCGCTCGAATGCGATCCACCGGAGGCACTCACCGCGAATGAAGCGCCCGCAGCCGAAGCCCTGCCTGTAGCAGCAGGCTGCGACCTACCCGCCACGAGAGTCGCACCGCGCGTCATCAGTTCGCAAAATGCCTGGCTGATCACCGACATGCTGCGCGACGTGATCACGCGTGGTACCGGTCAACGTGCACGCGCGCTCGGCCGCAGCGACGTCGCCGGCAAAACCGGCACTACCAACGAAGCGCGCGACACCTGGTTCAACGGCTACAACCCGACGCTGGTGGCGTCGGTGTGGGTCGGTTTCGATCAGTCGCGACCGCTCGGCCAGGGCGAAGAGGGCAGTCGCACGGCCGTGCCCATCTGGACCGACTTCATGGCCAAGGCTCTCAAAGGCGATGCGGATCGGCCGTGGCCGATGCCCGACGGTCTCGTGCAAGTACGTATCTCGCCCGTCACCGGCGAAATCGCCAGTGCCGATGATCCCGATGCAATCTTTGAAACCTTCATGACCGATCGTCTGCCCACGGGCGGCGTTGTTGGCGAGACGAGTATGGACCCTGCGCCCCTCCCCACCGAGCAGCTACCGGCGGAGCCCATTTTCTAGATCCCGCCTCACGAGGTGTCACCCTGAAAAAGCTGCCTCCCCGTACTGAAAATCTGCGCCGTGCGCTGGCGCAGGAAGCTGCGCGCGTGATGGCCGAGCACGGCATCCGCGATTTTTTTTTAGCCAAGCGTAAGGCAGCGGAGCGCTTCGGCATGGTGGATGGTGCCGTGCTGCCGCGCAATACCGAAATCGAGGAGGCGTTGCAGGAGTACCAGCGTCTATTCGGCGGCGAAGCGTATCTTGAATCGCTACAGGCACAGCGCGAAGTGGCGCTAAACGTCATGCAGCGCCTCAAAGATTTTCAGCCACGGCTGGTTGGCCCGGTGCTGCACGGTACGGCAACCGCGCATGACGACGTCACTTTGCATGTATTCGCAGACCGCACCGAGTCGGTGAGTTTTCACCTCTTGGATCAGAGGGTGCCGTTCGAGCTGGGCGAGCGGCGTACGCGCGTCAATGCTGAACGCGTGGTGCAGCAGCCTTCATTGTATATGGAAGTGGACGGTCAGCCCGTGGAGATCGTGATCTTTCCGATCGATGGCATTCGCCAGGCGCCGGTCAGCCCAGTCGATGGTCGCCCGATGCGCCGGGCCGACACCGCCGAGGTATCGGCGTTGCTAACTGCGGGTTACTGACTCACCCAGCCGCACGCGGTCTTAACCGCGTTTGCCGATCGGCACGTAGTCGCGCTTGACTGCACCCGTGTAGAGCTGACGCGGCCGACCGATCTTATACGCCGGATCACTGATCATCTCTTGCCAGTGCGCCACCCAGCCCGCCGTGCGCGCAATCGCGAACATCACCGTGAACATGGAGCGCGGAATGCCGAGTGCGCTGTAGATGATGCCGGAATAAAAGTCGACATTCGGGTACAGCTTGCGCGAGATGAAGTAATCGTCTTTGAGCGCGATTTCTTCGAGTCGCTGCGCCAGCTCGAGCAACGGATTATCGGTACGCCCCATCTTGGCGAGCACGCGATAACACATGTCTCGAATAATCTTCGCGCGCGGGTCAAAATTTTTGTAGACACGATGTCCGAAACCCATCAGCCGTACGTGGCTCTGCTTATCTTTAACCTGGACGAGAAACTTCGGAATATTATCGACATTACCAATTTCTTCGAGCATCTCAAGCACGGCTTCGTTAGCGCCACCGTGCGCCGGTCCCCACAGCGCAGAAACACCAGCCGAGATCGCTGCGTACGGGTTGGCGCCCGTCGAGCCCGCAAGACGTACCGTCGAAGTGCTGGCATTCTGTTCGTGATCGGCGTGCAGGATGAGCAGCAGATCGAGCGCCTGCGCTGCAAGCGGATCGACGTGGTAAGGCTCGCAGGGCACGGCGTAATACATGTGCAGCAGATTGCTGCAGTAGTCGAAATCGTTGCGCGGATAGATGAACGGCTGCCCGACCGAACGCTTGTACGCCGCTGCAGCAATGGTCGGCAGCTTGGCGATGATGCGGTGCATGAAGATTTCGCGATGCCGCGGATTATTGATATCCATCGAGTCGTGGTAAAAAGCCGACATCGAGGCCACGATCGCGCTCACCATCGCCATCGGGTGCGCGTCGTAGTGAAAGCCGTTGTACATGCGCAGCAGCGACTCGTTGATCATAGTGTGTCGCTGGATACTGACGGTGAAATCGGCGAGTCGCTTCGGATTTGGCAGCTCGCCGTTGTTAAGCAAATAGGCAACCTCGATGAACGAGCTTTGCGCCGCCAGCTGCTCGATGGGGTACCCGCGATAGAGCAACACACCCTGATCGCCATCGATATAAGTGATCTTGCTCTCGGTGCTCGCGGTCGCCATGAAACCGGGATCGAAGGTAAAGACGCCGTGATCCTTGGTCAGTGAGCCGATATCCACGACGTCCGGACCGATGGTCCCGGAGCGAACGAGCAGCTCGCTGGTCTTGCCTGAGGAGGGGTCTTTCAGCTCGAATTTTTTGTTGGCCATGGCACGCAAATCATTGTGATTGACGCCGTCGCGACAGCACGGCTGCATTTGACGAAAGTGACACGCCGGCACCGCAGAATCAAGGCGGGTTGCGGCTATTTTTCTACTCGACCACCTTGTACAAAGCGCCGGCCGCAAGGTTGCGGTTCGGGTACAGGCCATTAATAAGCAGCAGTTCTTCTTTTTGGTATTTGTCGACCGGCATCGCCGCCGCGTAATCCTCGAGTCGAGTGTCCGCAGTCGCCGTACGAATGCTCACGCGATACGGCTCGGCGAGCGGATATTCCGACGGTTTGAGCGTGCGCAGCGTCTCAGCCACCGACTGGAACAGGCCGTCAGACTCGGGAACGCCGCCGCGCGATGAACGACTTGCGCCCGCGAACAGATAGGCGCTCTTGCCGCGGTACAACACCGTCCAACGCACCGGGCCCGCGCCGCCATCGAGCGGCGAACCATTGGTGGTGCGCACGGTGTAGCCCTCCATACCATTCACTGAAATCGGCTCACCACCCGCAAGAGAAGCACCCCGCAGCTGCGACAGCAAAAACTCGCGCGGACCCTGCAGCGGTGGGCGTTCCTTGAGGGTAATTTGCATCAGGGTGTCTTTACTCGGTGTGTACGCGTTCAACGCATCGCGCTCATTCTCGACCGTCCACGCTCTTGGAAAGGCAACCGTGATACCGAGCTCCGCGTGATAGAGCCGGTTACCGCGCACGATGCCCTGCGCACGGCTGGAGCCATAAGTGAGACCGTCGATCGCTTTGATGTAGCGCTCGCGGTTTTCCACCCAGCCACCGGGTGGTCCGGTATCGAATCGTCCCGAGGCTTTGGCGGCCTGAACCGCGCGCGCGTCGGGCGCCGGGTGCGAAGAAAACAACCCGTGATAAACCCGCGGCTCGCGCCCCTCGGCGCGGGCGCGGTCAATCTCGAAGCGTTCGCCGCGCCGGAACATTTGGAAAACCTCGATCATCGACTCAGGCCGGTAACCCGCACGAGTGGAGTACTGCAAGCCGATACGGTCAGCCTCCAGCTCGTTCTCGCGACCATAGCCCTTCATCCAGGCGCTGGCGCCGAGATTGGCTAGATCAGCGATAGCACTGGAGTTTGCGTAGATCGCCGCAGCAGCGGCAGCGAGCGAGGCGAGAACGCCACGCGTCTTGCGCTTCTGCGGGTGTTTAGCAGTGACGTGCGCCACTTCGTGCCCGAGCACGGCCGCGAGTTCTGCTTCGGAATTGAGCTGGATCAGCAGACCACGATGCACGTAGACGTAGCAGCAGCCGGTGGTGAACGCGTTGAGCGAGTCGTCATCGACGACGACGAATTTCCACTCCTCGTCGGGCAAGCTGCTCTGCCGAGCCACGCGCTGCCCGACCTCGCTGACGTAGTCTTGCAGCGCCTGGTTGTCATAGATGCCATAAGCCTTGAGGATTTGCTCGTGCGCCTTGCGCGAGCTCGCACTCTCCTGCGACTTGCGCGCTGCTGCGGGCGCACCAACCGCATCGGTAAGTAACGCCAGCGATACAATGACCGCCGCCAGCAACACCGCGAAAGCGTTCAGGTTTCTGTGCACATTCAACCTCGGCTTTCCGACTGGAGACGCTGGCAGAAGTTCCGGCGCGCTGCCATCGCGGCGCTACGGCAAAAAACGAAAAAGGCGCCGTATCAGGCGCCTTTTTCGCTGCTGCAACAAGTACGCGAAACGATCACCGCGCGGTGGCGGCAGCGTATCTTTTGCGGAACTTGTCGACGCGGCCCGCGGTGTCAACGATCTTCTGTTTGCCTGTATAGAACGGGTGGCAGTTCGAGCAGACTTCGATCGACAAGTCTTGGCCCATGGTCGAACGAGTCTTGAAAGTGTTGCCGCAAGAGCAAGAAACGTTGATTTCCGTATATTCGGGATGGATCGAGGGTTTCATGGGCGGACTTCAGACTTAACCAGGCGAGTAAAAACGGCCGCGCAGTCTAAGCGCTATGCCGCGGTTTCGACAAGGGCTTAGGCCGAGCGGCGGCAGCGGCGCGGGCCGAACTGTGGATAAGTCTGTGGAATCCGGGCCCAGGCGGCCGCCGGAACCCCGCTTCAGAAAGCGATATTCTTCGACCGATTAAAAATAACGTTCGTATTTTAATCAGTTAAATCAATAATTTATAAAATCATTGTCGTCACAAAATTGAAAAAACGACGTAATCTGCCATCGCCACGAGATTTTTTATCCGTTGTGCATACTTTCCGCGCGCTCTGGCAGGAACTCGAGCAAGACCTCGTTAAGGAACCGCACCCCGAGCACCGTCGGCTGGATGCGGGTGGTAGCTAACTCAACCCCGTCGGTCAGTGCAAGCAAACCGCGCCCCAGCAGACTTACAACGGCGGCGTCGACGCTTGACCAGGGCAGCCCAGTACGGGACTCGAAAAGCCCGCGCTCGAAACCCTCGAGCAAACGCAACACGTTCAACATGAATTCAAACGGCAGTTGATCGGTCGCAATCTGCTGCCAAATCAAGCCGCCGATCGGGTCGCGTTGATAACGACGCGGGTCACGCTGTTGGGTGCTGCGCCAAATGGCAGATCCGGTAAGCTTACCGTGCGCACCCGCGCCGATGCCGAGATAGTCGCCAAAGCGCCAATAATTGAGATTGTGCGCGCAAGCACGGCCTTTTCGTGCCCAAGCCGAAACTTCGTACTGCGCATAACCCGCAGCGGTCAGACGCGCGCCACAGAGCGCAAGCATCCGCTCCGTTTGATCATCGCTCGGCAGATCGGCGGGCGGGCGCCCGGCAAAACTCGTCCCGGGCTCCAGCGTGAGCTGATAGTGCGAGATCTGCGCCGGGCCGAGCGCGATCGCCGTCTCGACGTCGCACAACGCACCCGCTGCGTCCTGCGCGGGCAGGCCATACATCAGATCAATGTTGAAGTTGTCGAGGCCCGCGGCATGTAATTCATTGGCGGCGACCAAAGTTTCGGCGGGCGAGTGGATGCGGCCGAGTACGCGCAGCGCGGCAGCGTTGAAACTTTGTGCACCGAGCGAAACCCGATTGACGCCAACAGCAGCATATTCTCCGAAACGACCACGCTCGATCATACCCGGGTTCGCCTCAAGGGTGATCTCGACGTCTGGCATAAAACCGATACTACTGCGTACCCACTCAAGCAGTTTGCCTATAGCAGTCGGCGAAAAAAGACTGGGCGTACCGCCGCCCATGAAAATCGTCGCGATTTTTCGATCTGCCAAAGATTTCGCCTGCAATTCGAGCTGCTGCAGCAGATCGTGCTGCAGCGCCTTGAGATAAGTTGCTTCGGGGACCGTGTCGCGCCCCGGGATGTCTTCGCGCAGGGCATGCGAGTTGAAATCGCAGTAGGGGCACTTGCTGACACACCACGGAAAGTGAACGTACAAACCGATTGGCGACGAACTCTGTGCCTGAAGCTGCGACATGCCGAAGCCCCGTGCGTACTCAGCGCGCCACGCCGCCGCGCCAGTTGGCCACAAGATTGCGCAAGGCCTGGCCACGATGGCTCTGCGCGTGTTTTTCCAACGACGGCAGCTTGGCAACACTGCGGGATTCACCGTCCGGTGCAAATACCGGATCGTAACCAAAGCCGCCGGCGCCGAGCGGCGCACGCAAGATCCGTCCTTCCCAGGCGCCACGGCCAAAGATTGGTGAGGGATCATTGGCATCTCGCACCAGGGCGATCACGCACCGAAACCGCGCGGCGCGCGCGGCATCGTCGACGCTCTGCATGGCGTGCAACAACTTTTGCAGATTGGCTAGATCACCCGCGCCCTCGCCGGCATAGCGTGCCGAGCGTACGCCGGGTGCACCGCCCAGCGCGTCAACTTCGAGTCCAGAATCATCGGCCAACGCCGGCAAGCCACTGCGAGCGGCAGCATAACGCGCCTTCAACAGCGCATTGGCTTCGAAGGTATCACCATTTTCTTCGGGAGGCTCGATACCGAACTCCGCCTGCGCAACGAACTCAAAGCCGAGCGGACCGAGGAGCTCCGCGAACTCACAGATTTTACCCGCGTTGCCTGTGGCGAGCACGACTCGCACGCTCGGCTCTAGGACTGCAGCGCCATGCGTTGCAGCGTATGGAGCTGCACGATGCCCGCAGTGGCGAGGGTGAGCATGGCATCGAGCTCCTCGCGACGAAACGCATGACCTTCGGCCGTGCCCTGGATCTCGACGAAGCTGCCACCGTCCCTCATGACGACATTCATGTCCGTCTCGGCCTGCGAATCTTCTAAATAATCTAGGTCGAGCACCGGCACACCACCGAAAATGCCCACCGACACGGCAGCGACTTGACCATGCAAGGGCGAGCTTGCCAGCGCACCACGCGAGATCAGTGTCTGACATGAATCGACCAATGCCACATAACTGCCGGTGATTGCCGCCGTGCGTGTGCCCCCATCGGCTTGCAGTACGTCGCAGTCGAGGATGACCGTACGCTCACCGAGTGTGCTCATGTCCATCACCGCCCGCAGGCTGCGACCGATCAAGCGTTGGATTTCCTGAGTACGTCCCGATTGTTTACCGTTCGCTGCCTCGCGCGTCGACCGCATATGCGTGGCCCGCGGCAACATGCCGTATTCGGCGGTGACCCAACCTAGCCCACGGCCGCGCAAAAACCCGGGGACGCCTTCTTCGATGCTCGCCGTGCACAGTACGCGCGTGCTGCCGAATTCGACCAGCACCGAGCCTTCGGCATGGCGCGTGAAGTGTCGCTCGAAACGAACGGGGCGAAGGGCATCGGGGCTGCGCCCGCTTGGTCTATGAAACATGTGGGAATATCCTGAAACGGGGATTACCGAAAAGTCGCTAGGCCGTGAACCCGGCTAAACTGCGGGCTTTATACACCCGGGCCGACATCGGCGCACGGCCACCATCATCTGCGGCAGAGGCGATCCATGATCAGCAGCATGACCGGCTTCGCTCGACGGCAAGCCGGAGGCGACTTCGGTGACCTCACCTGCGAACTGCGCAGCGTCAATCACCGTTATCTCGAGCCCGGCTTTCGCTTGCCCGAAGAGTTACGGTCGATCGAAAGCGAGCTACGACAAACGCTAGCGCGTGAGCTGCGACGCGGCAAACTCGACTGCACCATCCATCTGCGCGGCAGTCATCAAGCCGAGCTCGGATTGCGCATCGACAAGCCGGGGCTCGAAAAACTGCTCGAACGCACGGGAGAAATTGCCAAACTCGTGCCAAATCACATCGGCATCGGCTTGAGTATTGCGAGCCGCATCGAGTTGCTCGATGTGCTGCGCTGGCCCGGCGTGCTCAAAGATGACCCGCCGGACAGCGAAAGCCTGCAGGGCGCCTGTCGCAAGCTCTTTCTCGACACCGTACGCGATCTTGCGACAGCCCGTAAGCGCGAAGGTCAAAGATTACACGAGCTTATCGAACGGCGTTGTGCAGATCTCACCGCACTCGTCCGCGGACTGCGTAGTCGCATGCCCGAGCTGCGCGAGCGCCTGCGCACTCGTCTGCAGGAACGGATCACCGAACTCGGTGTGACGGTTGACGCCGCGCGCTTCGAGCAGGAATTGGTGCTCTTATTGCAGCGCGCCGACGTCGACGAAGAACTCGATCGACTCGAGGGTCATGTTGCCGAGATTCGCCGCGTGATCGATACCGACGACGCCGCCGGGCGTCGGCTCGACTTTCTTATGCAAGAGCTCAACCGCGAAGCCAACACGCTATCATCGAAGTCGCAAGAGCTCGAACTAACGCGTATCGCCGTCGACATGAAGGTATTGATCGAGCAGATGCGAGAACAGGTGCAAAACATCGAATGAGTGGTCGGCTGTTCGTAATCGCTGCACCCTCGGGCGCTGGCAAGACAAGCCTGGTCAAGGGGGTACTGGCGCACGAATCGAATTTGCGCGTCTGCGTATCGCATACTACTCGTGCGAAACGTCCGAATGAAATTGATGGTCGCGACTACTATTTCATTGACGTACCGACCTTCAAGGCGCTGATCGTTGCCGATGGATTCCTCGAATATGCGTCGGTCTTCGACAACTTTTACGGCACAAGCCGCGCCGCACTCGCCGAGGCTCTCGGACGTGGTCACGACGTCATCCTCGAAATTGACTGGCAAGGCGCGCGCCAGGTTCGCGAACGTACCCGCGATGCCACGAGCGGGCGCGCGGGTTGCACCACGGTGTTCGTGCTGCCGCCCTCACGTGACGAACTCGAACGGCGTTTGCGGGGTCGAGGAACCGACAATGCGACAGCGATCGCGCGGCGTCTGCGCAATGCCGTTGATGACATGAGTCACTACAACGAATTCGACTACGTGATCATCAACGACGACTTCGAGCGCGCGGTGGCCGATCTGCAGCGTATCCTTGTCGGCCCCGCCAACGATTTGCTGGCGAGCCGCCCCACCCTCGAGCCCTTGCGCGCCGAACTGCTCGGCTGAGAGCCCCGACCCTGCCGGGTAGCTGGCAAAAAACCCCTGTTGTCGCCTATACTTGACGGCCCTCCCGAAGGCTCGCGCACATGGCACGCATCACCGTCGAAGACTGCCTCCAGAACGTCGACAATATTTTCCAGCTCGTCATACTCGCCTCGCGGCGTGCCCGTCGGCTCGCCAATGGTGCCGAGGCGACCGTGCCTTGGGAAAACGACAAGCCCACAGTAGTGGCTCTGCGCGAGATTGCTGTTGGCAACATCACGCCCGAGATGTTGCTCGAGCCGGAGCCGGAACCCGAGCCGGAACCGAGCCTGCTGCCGGACATTATGGAACCCGATCCGGGCTTCCGCGCGCCGCAGTTCGGCGGCGGAGAATGATCGGCCAGGCCTCGCACGCGGAGGCTCTTTGGACTACACGGAGACATTGCTCGGTCTCCTGCCGGGCTCGCGTCGCACGCCCGGTCTCAAAGAATTACTGAGCGCGGCCGGCGCCTACCTGCGTCCTGATCAGGTCGAACGGATTCGCTCCGCGGCCGAGTTCGGCGCGGAGGCACACCGGGGACAAAAGCGCAAAACCGGAGAACCTTACATCGCGCATCCGGTGGCGGCGGCCGAGGTGCTCGCCAATCTGCGGCTCGACACCGACACCATCATCGCCGCCATTCTGCACGACATCATCGAGGATACGCCGATCGCCAAAGAAGATCTGGCAAAACGCTTCGGTGACAACGTCGCCGAGATCGTCGACGGCGTCACTAAGCTCGACCAGATTCAGTTCAAAAGCCGAGAAGAAGCGCAAGCCGAGTCCTTCCGCAAGATGCTGCTCGCGATGGTGCGCGATCTGCGCGTCATCCTGGTCAAGCTCGCCGATCGGTTGCACAATATGCGAACGATCGAGGGCATGTCGCCGGCACGCCGCCGCGCGGTCGCGCGCGAGACTCTCGATATTTATGCACCGCTCGCCGAGCGCCTCGGTCTCTACGGCATGAAACTTGAGCTCGAGGATCTCGGTTTCCGTGCGCTCTACCCGCTTCGCTATCGCGTCATCGAGAAAGCCTTGAAACGGGCGCGCGGCAATCAGAAAGAATTCCTGACGCGCATCTCTGAAAACATCGGCAGTACGTTGGCAAAAGCCGGGATCGCCGCCGAAGTGGACACCCGCGAGAAGCATCTATATAGCATCTACCGAAAGATGCTGCGCAAGCGTATTCCACTTGCCGAAATAGTCGATGTCTACGGGCTGCGCGTGATCGTCGACTCCGTCGATCATTGCTATCGCACTCTCGGCGTCGTGCACGGCACCTACCGACCCATGCCCGGACGCTTCAAAGATTATGTAGCGATCCCACGGATCAATAGTTATCAATCGCTGCACACAACGCTATTCGGACCCAACGGTCTGCCGATCGAAGCGCAGATCCGCACGCGTGATATGCATCGTATCGCCGAGTCCGGTATTGCCGCTCACTGGAGATACAAGATCGACGATTATTCTGCGGATCACGAGCAGGCGCGTGCGCGCGAGTGGCTGTCCAACCTCATCTCGATGCAGGAAGTCGGAACCTCCGAAGAATTTCTCGAAAGCGTGCGGATCGATCTTTTCCCGGACAAGGTCTATGTATTCACGCCCAAGGGTAGAATCCTGCGACTGCCGCGCGGCGCGACCATCGTGGATTTTGCCTATGCTGTACATACCGATGTCGGTAATCGCTGCGTCGCCGCCAAGATCGATCGCCGGCTGACGCCGCTGCGCAGCCAATTGCGTAACGGACAAACGGTGGAGATCGTCACCGCGCCGGGCGCAATCCCCAACCCATCGTGGGTAAACTTCGTGGTCACGGCCAAGGCCCGCGCTGCCATCCGTCAATACTTGAAGGGCCTGCGCCGCTCCGAGGCCATCGAGCTCGGTCATCTACTCATCAATCAGTCGCTTGCCGAATTCAACCTCTCACTGACCGACATCAGCGCGGTGACGCTGGCCGCCACGGCAAGCGAACTCGGCATGGCGGAAGCCGACGAGCTATTCGAAAAAGTCGGTATGGGTGAGCGCCTCGCGCCATTGATTGCACGCCGCCTCGGACCAGCGGCTTCTGCGGTAACTGGGATATCGCCTGATGCGGCGCGCGAGACTGCGCCGACGCCGCTCGCTGTCGCCGGCACCGAAGGTTTGCTCGTCAGCTATGCGCGCTGCTGCTTTCCGGTACCAGGCGATGCAATCCTTGCCTATCTCTCCAGCGGTCGCGGCATCATCGTGCACCGCGAAGAGTGTGCGAACGTCGACGACTACCGCAAGCATCCGGAGAAGTGGCTGTCGATCACCTGGGCAGAACAACCCGAACGTATGTTCGGCAGCGAGCTGCGCGTCGAAGTTGAAAATCGTATGGGGGTACTGGCCGCGGTGGCCGCAGCCATTTCCGGCACCGAAACCAACATCGATCACGTCGAACTCGAAGAGCGTGACGCGCAAACCTCAGTGCTGGTCTTTGAGGTCCTGGTTCGTGATCGCAAGCATCTCGCCAACGTCATGCGCGTAATTCGTCGCATGCCCGACGTACTGCGACTCTCGCGTACACTCGCAATCAGAACCCGCGACGAATGAGTCGGCTGCGAGCCCTCGAGGAGATTGCAACGTGACACGACAAATCATCAGTACCAACGATGCACCGCAGGCCATCGGCACCTACTCGCAAGCGGTGCGGGTAGGTCCCACGGTGTACATCTCTGGGCAGATTCCCTTGGACCCGAGCAATGGGCAAATGGTCAGCAGCGACATCGAAATCGAAATCCGCCGCGTGTTCGACAATCTATCGGCGATAGCCAAAGCGGCTGGCGGTTCTCTCAAGCACGCTGTCAGAGTCACCGTCTATCTCACCGATCTTGCGAACTTCGCCAAGGTCAATGAAGTGATGGCACAGTACTTTCCACAACCTTGGCCGGCACGTGCCGCCATCGGCGTCGCACAATTGCCGCGCAGTGCGCGCGTCGAGATCGACTGCATTCTGCATCTCGATTGATCGGCGCCACTGCCAGAACCGCCATCGCTGTCGCTGATACCGCTATCAACCAGCGCCGTTATGACCGAGCCTCGTGAGCAACGACCGGTCACGGCACTGCGCGGAGTCGGCGACGCACTCGCTGCGCGCCTCGCGGTGCTCGGCGTCGAGACCGTGCAGGATCTGCTCTTCGTACTGCCCACGCGTTATGAAGACCGGACTCGCGTGCAGCCGATCGGCTCGCTAATCGCTGGCGGTCGCGCCGTCGTCGAAGGCGAGGTACAGCTGACCGAAGTCGTATTTCGGCGGCGGCGGCAAATGCTCTGTCGCATCGCCGACGGTTCCGGCTTCCTGACGCTGCGTTTCTTTCATTTCTCCAGCGCCCAGCAACAAGGCTTGGAACGTGGCAATCGTCTGCGCTGCTTCGGCGAGGTACGCCGCGGACCCATGGGTCTCGAGATCGTGCATCCGGAGTATCGGAGAATTTTTGATGAACGCTCACCGCTGGAAGAATCTTTGACGCCGGTTTACCCCGCCACCGAAGGCGTGAGTCAGGGCAAACTGCGGGTGCTCATCGTACAAGCCTTGCGCGAACTCGATAGCGCAGGCGTTCGCGACTGGCTGCCGTCCGCAATCCTTGCGCCACTTGGACTACCGCCGCTGCGCGAAGCGCTGCGCTACGTACATCAACCGCCGGTAGACGCGGACCTCGACGAACTCGACGCAGGCAAGCACCCCGTACAAAACCGCCTGGCGTTCGAAGAACTGCTGACGCATCAGGTGGTCATGCGACGTCTGCGCGAGTCGGCACGTGCCGATGCTGCTTGGGTACTGACCGACGAGAGGGGACTCGAGGCGCGCTTCATCAACGGTTTGCCTTACAAACTCACATGCGCGCAGCGCCGTGTGCTCGACGAAGTTGGCGCCGATCTGGTCCGGGACCGACCGATGGCGCGTCTCGTGCAAGGCGATGTCGGCTGCGGCAAGACCGTGGTCGCAGCCGCAGCAATGGCGCGCGCCGTAGGTAGTGGACGACAGGCCGTCCTGATGGCGCCCACTGAACTACTCGCCGAGCAGCATCAAAGAAATCTAGATGCTTGGTTCAGGCCGCTAGGCATCCCGGTCGTACTTGTCTCAGGTTCGCAGCCGGCACGCACGCGGCGCAGCACGCTTGATGCAATTGCCTCTGGCGAGGTACGAATCGCTGTCGGCACGCATACGCTGTTCCAGGAGAGCATGCAGTTCCGCGAACTCGCACTGGTCATCGTCGACGAGCAGCATCGATTCGGTGTGCAGCAACGCCTGCGTCTAGCCGAAAAAGGTATGGCGAGCGGTCGTCATCCACATCAACTCATTATGACTGCGACACCCATCCCGCGCACCCTCGCGATGACGGCTTATGCAGATCTCGACGTCTCGATCATCGATGCCTCGCCACCAGGCCGTAAACCCGTCAAAACCGCGGTAGTTGCCGAAACCAGACGCAGCGAAGTGGTGGCACGGATCGATGCCGCCTGTCGAAACGGCAGGCAGGCCTACTGGGTCTGCCCGTTGATCGAGGAATCAGAAGAGCTGCAATGTCAGGCTGCGGAGGAGACCGCAGCGGTCCTCCACGAAGCCCTGCCGCATCTTGTCGTACGACTCGTGCACGGGCGCATTAAGCCGAGAGAAAAAGACGCCACTATGCTCGCCTTTAAGGCGGGCAAGATCCACCTGCTCGTCGCCACCACGGTCATCGAGGTCGGCGTCGATGTGTCGAACGCCACGCTGATGGTGATAGAAAACGCCGAGCGCATGGGGCTGGCGCAACTGCACCAACTCCGTGGTCGAGTCGGCCGCGGCACGTGCGAGAGCAGCTGCGTGCTGCTCTATCGCGCGCCCATAGGTCCGCTCGCGCGAGCACGACTCAATGTCATTCGCGATACCAACGACGGCTTCGAGATCGCTCGCCGCGATCTTGAGCTACGTGGCCCCGGCGAACTGCTCGGCACGCAACAAACCGGTCTTTCCCGCATGCGTGTAGCCGATCTGATCCGTGATGCCAATTTGTTGCCACGGGTACAAGAAGCCGCCGAGATACTGCTTGCCCAACACCCGGATAGAATCGCGCCCCTGACCACGCGCTGGATCGGAACGGATGACAGATATGGCCGTATCGGCTGACAACCTGGGCCTGCCGCCGCCAGTGCCCAGCGCGGCGATGTGGTTGCCGGGGCCGGCACTCAATTGCTATGTCGGCGACCAGTCGCTGCGATCGTGGCTGTTGACGCCAGGGTTGCTCACGCAAAGAATTCGCGAAGCAGCGGGCGAGAGTTTCGCCATGCATCTATTGCGGGAAGAGCGCATCGGCGACGAGCAAATTCGCGAAATCGATATGAGCTGCGATACCGAAGTGTGGATGTTCGCGCATACGCGGATTCCTGTAACTACACTCGAAGCCGAGCCTTGGTTGGGCAGGATCGGCAGTCGCACCTTAGGCGAGGCCCTCGAAGGTCGGGCGACACTGACGCGGGAATCCTTCCGCTACGCACAGTTCTATCCCGACATTTGGCTCGTCGATCGCGCACTCACCCACGCGGCGCTCGCGCCGCAACCGTTGTGGATCAGACACTCTGCATTGCGTATGGGCGCTGCGCCCTTCGATCTCTACGAGGTATTTCTGCCCACCATCGGCCAGCGTCGCCCAAGCTAAGCAGCGCACTGCACCCCATCAGGCCCGCCACGTGTCACCCGCCCTGCGTCGTCGTCTTGATGAATATATGCTACTCACACGGCTCAATCGGCCGATCGGCATCTTATTGCTGTTGTGGCCGGTGCTCTGGGCGTTGTGGCTCGCGGCAGATGGCATACCTGATCCTCGTTTGCTCGTCGTGTTCGTCGCTGGCACAGTACTCACGCGTTCGGCAGGTTGTATCATCAATGATTTGGCCGACCGCGAGTTCGACCCACACGTTGCGCGCACGCGCGAACGGCCGCTCGCCGCACGTCGAGTTTCGCCTAGCGAGGCAATCGGACTCTTCGTGGTGCTGATCCTGCTGGCGCTCATCGTGGTCTTGCAGCTCGATGCGCGTACCGTCTGGCTGTCGCTGGTGGCTGCTGCGCTGCTCACGAGCTATCCCTTTTGCAAGCGTTTCTTTGCTGCGCCGCAGATTTATCTCGGCCTCGCGTTCGGTTGGGGCGTACCGATGGCGTTTATGGCAACCGACGGCAACGTGCCGACGCTCGGCTGGTTGATCTTTGCGACCACCGTCATCTGGGCCTGTATCTACGACACGTTTTACGCCATGGTCGATCGAGATGACGATCGTCGCATCGGTATCCGCTCCACGGCAGTGTTGTTTGGCCGTCACGATCTGCTCGCCATCGGCCTGCTGCAAGCATCCATGCTGGGGCTACTGATATGGATCGGTCGACTCGCCGAGCTCCACTGGATTTATTTCTTGAGTCTCGTCGTCGTAGCCGTGCTGTTCGCATATCACCTTTGGTCGTCACGCCGGCGTGATCGCACTGCCTGCTTCCACGCTTTCCTTAATAATAATTACGTCGGCATGATCGTGTGGTTGGGGATTGCCGTCGCCACACTCCAGAGCTGAACGTCCTCGACGCCCGCTTTTAAAAGCGTGGCGCGCGCAGCCTCGAGTGTCGCACCCGCGGTCGAGACATCGTCGATCAGAGCGACGCTGCGCGGAGAAGCGCTACGGTGTGTGGCACTTGCCAATTGGCGAGTGAACGACGGCATTGTCTCGTCGCTCGGGCGCCGATAATGCCGTCTTCGGTCGTGTGGCGCGGGTTCGCACTAGCCCCCATCGCGCAGCACGGGCTGCTGCAGCCAGCGGCTAATCTGCAGCGCAAGCAGAGCGGGCTGACGAAAAGCGCGATCGGCGAGCCGTGACGGGTGCAGCGGGACAGGCAGTAGCAGTTGGGGCGGGTGAAGTCGCTTAATAGCAATGGCGCGCGTCGCCGCTATCGCACCAAGGCTCCCAGCACTCGCGCGCCCACCCGATCACCCGCAAATTTGAGCGGCTTGAGCGCGACGTCGGCGGGCGAGGCGTAGACGAATGCCTTGATAACGGTCGTGCCGCCTCGCGGAACCGCCAGCCGCGGCAATGCGCTGTATCAGCGACCACAAAGATCGAGGGGTCCGAGATCGCCTCGACCGTTATAGAAGTACCAGCGTGCCGGCAAACAACAGAAACCCGCTCGCTGCCACCATGGCAGGGCGCGTAAATTGGGCACCGGCGCTCGGCTGCGGGGCATTGTCGACTCGTTCGTGGCTTGCAAGTTGACATCCTCCCCCGCGCTTGCGGAACATTGCTGACGGTGGCGACCAAGGCTGCCGACTGCTGCCGTCGAAGGCAGCGCCCAAAACGCTTTAATTCGCCGGAGTACTCGCCGGCCCCCGCCCCAGAAGACGCCCGCCATGAACGCCGCTGCGATCACCACCACTACGACCAACCCCGCTACGACCGCCGCCGCTAAAAATGCTTCGGTCAATAATGTCAGCGCTCCGGTGGCTGCCGATGACATCCGTAACGACTGGCAGCTCGATGAAGTCGAAGCGTTGTTCGCACTGCCCTTTCAGGACCTGCTGTTTCGGGCGCAGACCGTACACCGCGCGCACCACGCACCGAACACCGTGCAGGTGAGCACCCTGCTCTCGGTGAAAACCGGCGCCTGTCCCGAGGACTGTGCCTACTGCCCGCAAAGCGTCCGCTACGACACCGGTCTCGATCGCGAAGCACTGCTGGCGGTGGCCGATGTGGCCGCTCGAGCGAAGGCCGCCCGCGAGGCCGGTGCCACCCGGTTCTGCATGGGCGCCGCCTGGCGTTCGCCAAAGAAACGTGACCTCGAAGTGATCACGGCGATGATCCGCGAAGTCAAATCTTTAGGGCTCGAGAGTTGCGCCACGCTCGGCATGCTCAGCCATGAGCAGGCCAAAGAATTACACGACGCCGGTCTTGATTACTACAACCACAATATCGATACCTCGCCCGAGTTCTACGGTAAGATCATCACCACGCACGACTTCAAAGACAGACTCGATACTCTCGAAGCTGTGCGCGAAGCCGGCATGAACGTGTGCTGCGGTGGCATCGTCGGCATGGGTGAAACCGCGCGCGACCGCGCACGCATGCTGCAGGTACTCGCCAATCTGCCGCAACACCCCGAGAGCGTACCGATCAACCAACTGGTTGCGGTGCCCGGAACGCCTCTCGCCGATCAGTCACCCATCGATCCGCTCGATTTTGTACGCACGATTGCAGTCGCGCGGATTTTGATGCCGTGCTCGGCAGTAAGACTTTCGGCGGGCCGCGAGAAGATGTCCGACGAATTGCAGGCACTCGCTTTTTTTGCCGGCGCAAATTCCATTTTCTACGGCGAAAAACTTTTGACCACCGGTAATCCTGACATCGAACACGATCGTGCCCTGCTGACGAGGCTCGGCATTCAGGCCGCGGGCGCAGCGCCGACCGCACTGCACGCCTAACCGCAGTGCGCTGCACGCCCGAGGCCCGCGCTGCCGCGCTACATGACATCGACAGGCGTCGGCTGCGCCGCCGTCGCTTGCCGAACGACGACCAGCAGATCAATTTTTGTAGTAATGATTACCTCGGTCTAGCGCGTGATCCCGAGGTTGCTGCCGCCATGGCCTCGGCAGCGCGCACCCACGGCGCGGGCGCCGGCGCCTCGCATCTGGTCAGCGGCCATTCTGCCGAACATGACGTTCTCGAGCGCGAATTGGCCGAGTTCACGCGGCGAGAACGCGCGCTCGTATTCTCCACGGGTTACATGGCAAATCTCGGTGTGCTATCAGCACTCGCCGATCGACACGACCTGCTGATTGGCGACGAACTCAATCACGCCTCACTGATCGATGCTGCCAGACTCACTCGTAGTCCGTACCATCATCGGTACACCCATGGCGACGCTGCAGCAGCAGCCGAACTGCTGCGCTCGTCAGATAAGTTGCGCGGCGCCTTCGTGATCACCGATGGCGTATTCAGCATGGACGGCGACCTGGCGCCGCTGCCGGCGCTCGCCGCCGCAGCGCGTGCGCATCAGGCTTGGCTCGTGGTCGACGATGCCCATGGTCTTGGCATTGTCGGCGCCGAGGGGCGCGGCAGCGGCGAATTCTTCGGGCTGAGCTCGCAGGACATACCCGTACTAATCGGCACTTTCGGCAAGGCGCTAGGTACGTTCGGGGCTTTCGTTGCCGGCGACGACGAGGTGATCGAGTTGTTGATTCAGCGCGCCCGGACCTACATATATACGACCGCGCTACCGCCCGCAGTCGCCGCCGCGACTCGCCACGCGCTCAAAAAATTGCAGTACGAGCAGTGGCGACGCGAGCACCTGCTGGCACTGGTCGACCATTTCCGTACCGGCGTACGCCAGCGCGGCTTGCCGGTCAGCGACTCGTCCACGCCGATTCAGCCGCTGCTGCTCGGCAGCGAGGACAGAGCAATCGCGGCCAGCCATCGACTCGCCGAGTTGGGATATCGCGTCACGGCGATTCGTCCACCGACCGTTCCGGTCTCCACCTCACGACTGCGGATCACGCTGTCTGCCGCCCACAGCGTGCGGCAGGTCGACGGACTGTTGGCAGCGCTCGAACAGGTTATCTTTAATCGGCTGATGGGCGATCAAGCGGTTGCAGGCGTCGTGGCATGAGCGACTCCTCGGGCAGCACATCGCCGTCGGAACTCGCGCGCCGCGAGCTCTTCGATCGGCTTGATCACTTTGCACTCGTACCCAAGCTGGTGGTCGAACTTGGCAGTGCGCTCACCGGACGACCGAACGGACTTCGTCAAAAATTCCCGCGGGCACGCATCGTCGCCGTGAGTGAGCCCGGCAACTACCCCAGGGTCGCCGATCGCGGTGTGCTGAATTCGCTTGGTGTTTTGTTGCGGAAAATTCTGTGGCTGCGGCTTCCCGTAGAGCGTATCGAGTCCTCACCGGAGCAGTTGCCATTCGCGGCTGCAAGCGTCGATATCGTGATTGCAGATCGTTTGCTTGCAGGTAGTGCCCGACTCGATGTAATACTCAAGGAAGTCAGACGAGTTCTTCGACCCGGTGCGCTTTTTCTTTGGAGTACACTGGCGCCTGGCAGTCGGCTACAGCCGGCGGATGCTGACGCAGATCTCGTCGATATGTACGACATCGGTAGGGCACTCGGGCGCGCGGGTTTCGCCGAGCCCGTCCTCGATGTCGACCGCTTGGGCGATGTAGAGGTGATTCAAGTCGCGGCATTCGCCGGCGCGCCGCGGCCAGAAGATGGCGACGCCGTAGTAGATTCTTCTGCCTCGGGCGAAATCCTTGTTCCGGTGGATTCGATCGGTCGACGCGTCAGGATGCCGTCGTGAAGCAAAAATTTCGCGGGGTGTTCGTGACCGGCACCGACACCGAGATCGGCAAGACTCATGTAGCTACTGCCATGGTTGCGGCTGCGCGGCGTCGCGGTTTTCGGGTCGGTGTCATGAAGCCCATCGCTGCCGGCGCGGAACAAACGCCACTGGGTCTACGCAACGACGATGCGCTAGCGCTGATCGCTGCGCAGGGCGTGGTCGCAGCGTCTATCTCCGCCGCCGAATACGCCATAGTGAACCCCTACTGTTTTGCATCGCCCGTATCGCCACACATCGCCGCCGCCGAGGCAGACGTGCGCCCAGACCTCACCCACATCGCCCACTTGGCAGCGAGCCATCGGTCGGAAAATGACTGCCTGGTGGTCGAGGGTGCCGGTGGCTGGCTGGCGCCGATCACCGCAGAACTCAGCGTCAGCGACCTCGCGCTCGCTGTTGGACTGCCGGTCGTTGTCGTCGTCGGCATGCGTCTTGGCTGTCTGAACCACGCCCAGCTGACGGTTCGCGAGATCAGTCGATCCGGCCTGCCGTTGGCCGGTTGGGTCGCCAACCAGATCGACCCGACGATGGCCCGGGTCGACGAAAATCTAAGCATGCTGACAAAACGGCTGGGCGGCCCGCCGCTCGCCCGCTTCAGCTTCGCCGGCGACGCCGCCGCTTTCGCCCAGAGTGGCAACACCCTGATTAACCGCTTGGTGGACAGCTAAACGACGCTTGGCTTTTTGCAAGCCCCTGATATCGGTGAGAATTCTATGGATTCGGCGATGATGCGTCGTGACTTCCGAAACCCGCATCGAGATTGCCCCGCACTGCTCGCTAACCCCCCGCGGTGCCCGCTGGTTTCTCGTCAGTGTCTGCATCACCTCATTGTCGATAGCCCTGCCCATCTCCTTGCTGGGTTTTTGGCTGGTGCTGCCGTTTGCCGGGCTCGAGATCGCCCTGCTGGCCTGGGCGTTGCGCACCAGCATGGCTCGACGGCACCAACGGCAGACGATCACGATCTCCGAAACAGTGGTCGTGATCGAAGACGTGATGCCGCCGCAAACCCGCTGTGTCGAGTTTCCGCGACACTGGGCGCAAGTTAGAATACGCGGTGGGGGTTCGCCGCTGCATCCGAGTCGACTGACGGTCGAGTCGCATGGGCGCCGGCACGAAATCGGGTTCTTCCTCAATGAACAGGAAAGGCTGGGTCTCGCTGCCCGCCTAAGGCGACTGATCGGCCGTGTGGACGAATCCCCACCGTTGCCGAAGCAGACTGGTGCCGCGTGAAGCGGACCACTGACCCGTCGACACCATCGTGTTTCAAACTCTCGAATAACCGGACAGCCCATGAAGAGATATCCAAGCCACGCTTTAACCACCACTTTGGCGATCATGGGCAGCCTCGCTCCCCTTGCTGCGCACGCCGAGTGGGGCAACCTCAACATGCCCGTGGGCGTCACCGAGCTTTCGAAAGAAATTCACTCGCTGCACATGACCATTTTTTGGTGGTGCGTAGCGATCGGTGTATTCGTATTCGGTTGGATGATCTGGTCACTGGTGGCGTTCCGCAAATCGCAGGGCGCGAAACCCGATACCACCATGGTCCACAGCGCCAAAGCGGAGATCATCTGGACGGTGATTCCGGTTGTAATCCTCGTCATCATGGCGGTCCCGGCAGCGCGTACTCTGATCGCCATCGAGGACACACGCAACACCGAGATCAGCATCAAAGCCACCGGCCATCAGTGGAAGTGGCAATACGAATACCTCGGCGAGAACGTGAGCTTTTTTTCGCAACTCGATCGCGCGAGCGACGAAGCGCGACAGCTCAAGTCCGGCATCAATCCGACGACAGTGCCCGATTATTTGTTGAGCGTCGATAACCCACTGGTAGTCCCCGAGGGTACCAAAGTGCGCATGCTACTCACGGCTAATGATGTCATTCATGCGTGGTGGGTCCCAGCCTTCGGTATGAAGAAAGACGCCATCCCGGGTAACATCAATGAATTATGGTTCAAGGTCGAAAAAGGAAAGACTGGCACTTATCGCGGTCAATGCGCTGAGCTTTGCGGCCGTGATCACGGCTTTATGCCCGTAGTCGTCAAGGTGGTCACCAAAGACGAGTACAAGGCATGGCTCGCTCAACAAAAGACCGCTGCCAATGCTGCCGCCGCTGAGCCGACGGCCGAGCCCGCCGTCGATGCCGTGTCTACGATTGCTGCCTTACCGGCGGCACCCCAGGGCTAAGCCAGCAGGGTGAATCCGCGTCTTGCCCTCCTAATGTTAAAAAATCAGCTAGAGAGAAGAGAATAGAGATCATGACCAACACCGTAACGCACAAGCATGTGCACGACGATCAAGACCACAAGACGCACGGCCTAAAGCGATGGTTTTACGCTACCAACCATAAAGACATCGGCACGATGTACTTAGTCTTCGCCTGCGTGTTGTTCTTTTTAGGTGGTGCCATGGCTCTCGTGATTCGAGCCGAACTCTTTCAGCCCGGCTTGCAGTTCGTCGACCCGGGCTTCTATAACTCAATGACGACAATGCATGCGCTGCTGATGATCTTTGGCGCTGTCATGCCCGCTTGGACCGGTCTCGCTAATTGGATGGTGCCGATGCAAGTCGGCGCGCCTGATATGGCTCTGCCCCGCCTCAATAATTTCAGCTTCTGGTTGCTGCCATTCGCGTTCACGTTGCTGTTACTGACTCTGTTTGTTCCAGGCGGAGCTCCCGCCGGTGGCTGGACTTTATACCCCCCACTTTCGCTGCAGGCCGGTGACAGCTTTCCGCTCACCATCTTCGCAATCCACCTAATGGGTATTTCTTCGATACTCGGCGCCATCAATGTAGTCGTGACCATCCTCAACATGCGCGCGCCGGGTCTCGGCCTACTCAACATGCCGCTCTTCTGCTGGACCTGGCTGATTACGGCCTACTTGCTGATCGCTGTGATGCCGGTGCTCGCTGGCGCTGTGACCATGCTGCTCACTGATCATTTCTTTGGTACCGCATTCTTCACGGCATCGGGTGGGGGGGACCCGGTAATGTTTCAACATATTTTCTGGTTCTTTGGACATCCCGAAGTCTACATCCTTATACTGCCTGCGTTCGGCGTGATCTCGGAAATCATCCCGACCTTCTCGCGCAAGCCGCTGTTCGGTTATCAGTCGATGGTCTACGCCACAGCGTCCATCGCCTTCCTATCGTTCATTGTCTGGGCGCATCACATGTTCACTGTGGGTATGCCGCTTGCGGGCCAGTTGTTCTTTATGCTGTCAACAATGCTGATCGCGGTACCTACAGGCGTAAAGGTTTTCAACTGGTGCGCCACGATGTGGAAAGGCTCAATTAGCTTCGAAACGCCGATGCTGTTCGCGATCGCTTTCCTATTCTTGTTCACCATGGGCGGTCTTTCCGGCCTGATGCTCGCAATTGTGCCAGCAGACTTCCAATATCATGATAGCTATTTCGTCGTTGCGCACTTTCACTATGTGCTCGTACCGGGTTCTGTATTCGCGATCATGGCTGGCGTGTACTACTGGTTGCCGAAGTGGACAGGTCGTATGTACAACGAGAATGTCGGCAAGCTCCACTTCTGGTTGTCGGCCATCGGCGTAAACGTACTCTTCTTTCCACAGCACTTCCTAGGCCTCGCCGGTATGCCGCGCCGTATTCCTGACTACTCCACGCAGTTCGCCGACTGGAATTCAGTGTCTTCAGTCGGTGCTTTCATCTTTGGCTTCTCACAGTTGCTATTTGTGTACGTCATCTGGAGCGCCGTACGCTCGGGTGAAAAGGCAGCAGCCCGTCCTTGGGAAAGCGCGCGGGGTCTTGAGTGGGAGCTGCCGACCCCGGCGCCATACCACAGCTGGGAAACGCCGCCCTCGCAGGGGGTGATCGCCAAAGGCTCGATGCGCTGAGCGTCGAGTCGCGGAAGCCACACGCATGGATCCGAACGCCAACGATGCTGAGCGCGTGCGCCGTGTCAAACGCTCGGCAATCGTGCTCGGTCTCGTGGCCTTCGCGTTTTATGCGGCATTTATTTTGATGTCAGTGCTCGGATTACGATAGTGAACGATCGCACAGCCTGTAATCGACGTCTGACGCTGCGGCTGCTCGGCTTCGCCGCGGGCGCGTTCGCTTTCGGCTTTGCCTTAGTGCCGCTCTACGATGTGCTTTGCGACGTCACCGGCGTCGGTAACCCAAAAGATTTGCTGCGGGCTGCGAACGTGCAGGCCGTCGAATACGATGATTCGCGTCTCGTGACTGTCGAATTCTTGGCCGATCTACCGTCGGTGGGTAACTGGGAATTTCGCCCTGTCGTCACCGAAATGAAGGTGCATCCGGGTCGGCTGTACGAAGTCGATTACTTCGCGCGCAACCTAACGGATCGCGATACAGTGGCGCAGGCAGTGCCAAATATCGCCCCGAGCAAAGCGACGGGCTACTTTCGCAAGACCGAGTGTTTCTGCTTCGTGCCGCAAAAGTTCACCAAGGGCGAACAGCGCGTAATGCCGGTACGTTTCGTAGTCGATCCGAACCTGCCGAAGAGCATCGATCGACTCACCCTTTCCTACGTTTTCTACGACAACTCGATGCGGGTCGCCGCGCTGAAGGACTAGGATCATGGCCAACGCCTCCGAACACGCCGCCGACAAATACTACATTCCGCACTCGAGCCCGTGGCCAATCTACGGTTCGATCACCCTGTTCGTGTTCATGATCGGCCTCTGCGGCTGGCTCAACGAATGGTACGGGCCTTGGGTGTTCTCGATCGGCGTGCTGATGCTGGTCGGTCTGTTCATCGGTTGGTTCACGGTAGTCATCGGCGAACACCAGCGCGGCATCTACAACATGCAGGTAGACCAGTCGTTCCGCATGGGAATGATGTGGTTCATCTTCTCGGAAGTGATGTTCTTCGCCGCTTTTTTTGGTGCGCTCTTTTACGCACGACAACTGTCGGTGCCCTGGAGCGGTGGCGAAGGCGTGAAGATCTTCAATAAATTGCTGCTGTTCCCGGAATACAATGCGACCTGGCCCACCAACGGACCGGCGGCACTCGGCCCACGCGAGGATGGCAGCTTCGAAGTTATTCCGGCCTTCGGCTTACCGGCGATCAACACCGCAATCCTGCTGCTCTCCGGCGTGACCGTTACCATCGCGCACCACGCGCTTAAAGAAGGTAACCGCCGCATCCTCAATATTTTCCTTGCAGCGACCTTCCTGCTCGGCTTCCTGTTCGTCGGTCTGCAGGCTGAGGAATACATCCACGCCTATACCGAACTCGGCCTCACGCTCTCGACCGGCATCTACGGCTCGACGTTTTTCATGTTGACCGGCTTCCATGGAGTACACGTGACGCTGGGTGCGATAATGCTGGTCGTGATCTGGTTCCGGACCATGAAAGGCCATTTCACGCCGCAACGCCACTTCGGTTTCGAAGCCGTCGCCTGGTACTGGCACTTCGTCGACGTGGTGTGGCTCGGACTCTTCGTCTTCGTCTACTGGGTCTGAGACTTTTTAAGCGACTACTTTTTCAGCGACCTGCGCCGAGCGGCTGAATGAGGCCGGCGGCCCAGGCCCCCATCAACGCAAGAAAAAGGCCTACGGAAAGCGCGACGCGTAACGTCAGCGCACGGACCATTTTCTTCGAGTCGCCTTTGTCCGTCATGAGATGGAACAGGGCTGATCCGAGGCTAAAGACGATGCCAAGCATCACCAGGCCGACAATGATTCTGAAGATTTCCACAGCCGCAAGTATAGAGCCGTGCCGCTTCAAATCACCTTAGGTCGCAGGGTTTTTTGCCCATCGTGGCTGATGACCGGCATCACCGCGGTGCTGCTCGTGCTCTTCATCAGTTTGGGTCACTGGCAGTGGGGTCGGGCCGAATTTAAGCAGCAACTTGCCGATGACTTTGTGCGTAATGCGGCGGGGGTGAGCGAGCTCGGTTCGCGGCGCACGATCGAATTGCCGCGATTCGCAAAGGTCGAGGTCAGCGGCGAATGGGATGGTGCACGACAGTTTTTACTCGACAATCGCACGCGCGGCGGTCGCGCCGGTTACGAGGTGCTGACACCGCTGCGGCTTGCCGATGGCCGCTGGCTGCTAGTGAATCGGGGTTGGGTGCCTTTCGGCGGCTATCGAGATCGCCTGCCGGAGGTGCGTCTCGCCGCTGCTGAGGTCACGATTCGTGGTCTGCTCGACGATCTGCCGCAGGCGGGTTTGGCAGGCGGTCGCGCGGCGCCCTCGGCCTCGGGCAGTTGGCCGCGGGTGACGGCTTATCCGGGGCTCGCGGAACTTGCGAAAGCGCTGTCGGTCGACTCGAGGCGCCTCGAATCGCGAGTGCTGCTGCTCGATGATCAAGCTGTTGCAGGGTATCAGCGTGGCTGGAAACCCTTCGTCAACGGCCCGGAGCAAAACTGGTCCTACGCAATCCAGTGGTGGAGTTTCGCGGTTCTGCTGCTGGTGCTGTACGTAGTGATGAACTTGAAGAAGCGGGGTGACGCATGACGACGGCTGCAAACGACAAGCCCACCCAGATACAGGGACGAGGCGCCTTGATCGGTCTCGCGGCCCTTTTCTTCATTCCGCTGATGGGCGCCTTCTGGCTTTATTACGCTGGCGGTTGGCGCCCCGCGGGCAGTACCAACCACGGCGAGCTGATCACCCCGGCAAGACCGCTGCCGGTCGCCGCGTTTTCATTAACCGACGGCAGTGCCGCCTCAGCCGACTTGCTGCGTGGTAAGTGGACGCTCGTTTATATCGGCGATGGACGTTGCGATGAGTCCTGCCGTAAGGCGTTGTGGACCATGCGTCAAACGCGGTTGCTGCTAGTCGAAGACATGGACCGTGTCCAGCGCGTATTCGTTGCGCAGAACAACTGCTGCGATCGTGACTTCCTTGCCAAGGAACATCCTGGACTTGCTGCCATCACCCCCGCCGACGATTCGGCGCTTACCTGGCTCGCGGAGTTCCCGCAAACCACGTCCGCCAAAGAATTCATTTTCGTGGTCGATCCGCTCGGTAACCTAATGATGCGCTTCGATGTCACAAAAAATCCAAAGGGCTTGCTGCAGGATCTAGAAAAGCTGCTCAAGCTCTCACACATAGGCTGATTCCTCATGGCACAGTCGACCGTTCCTTCCGGGGCCGTGGCCCTGCGCCGCCTCGCGCTCATCGGCATGCTGCTCTGCCTCGTGGTGGTAGTGCTCGGTGCATGGGTGCGTTTGACCGATGCGGGACTTGGCTGCCCCGACTGGCCGGGCTGCTACGGTCATGTCACACCGGCCGGCGCAGAGCGCACCGAGGGTAAAATCGAATCGTATTCGCCGGGGTGGGAATATGACTCCGGCAAGGCCTGGCGTGAAATGGTCCACCGCTATGCAGCGATAACGCTCGGTTTCGTGATCGTACTGATTGCTGCTACCGCCATTGCGTATCGTCGTGAGCGACCCGTCAGTCTGCCCTTCGCTTTATCTTTACTGAGCGTGGTTTTACTACAAGGGGCACTCGGGGCGTTCACGGTCTGGTGGTTGGTGAAACCTTTGGTTGTGGTGCTGCACCTGGTCGGGGGTCTGACCACCTTGAGTCTGCTGACTTGGCTGTGGCTCAGCATGCGCCGCGTCAGTCGTGTGATCGTGGCGGCAGCGGGCACAACAAAAATTTCGGCGCTCGATGGCGCGCGCGACGCGGCGGTCGCGGCCACCGCAATCGTCGCTTGCCAGATCATGCTCGGCGGCTGGACCAGCAGCAACTACGCCGCGGTCGCCTGCCCGGACTTGCCGAAATGTCAAAATCAGTGGTGGCCCGAGGGCATGGATTTCAATGAGGCGTTCGTACTTTGGCGCGGTCTCGACATCAACTACACCGGCGGTGTGCTCGAGCACCCGGCCCGCGTAGCCATCCACTTCACGCATCGTCTCGGTGCGCTCATCGCCACGCTCGCTGTGCTGCTCGCCGGCTGGCTCGCCATTCGTAACGCGCCGACAACTCTGGTGCGCCGCGGCGGACAATGGGCCATTGCCGCGCTCGGACTGCAATTACTGATCGCAGTATTCATGATCCTCCAAGCTTTCCCACTCTCTCTCGCCGCCGGACATAACGCGGGCGCAGCCATTTTGCTGATGGCGCTGCTGCTGCTCAACAAACGGCTGCGCGAAACCTGAACATGGCAGCCCCCGCAAGCGTCGTCCAGACACGACCGCAATGGAAGCTCTATCTCGAGCTCACCAAACCGAAAGTCGTCGCGCTGATCGTCTTCACCGCCATCGTCGGCGCCTTACTCGCAAGTCCGGGCGTGCCACCGCTCGCGGCGCTCATCTGGGGAAACTTGGGGATCGCGCTTGCAGCAGGTTGCGCCGCCGCCGTCAACCACGTCCTCGATCGCAAGATTGACGAGCAGATGTCGCGCACTCGCAGTCGTCCACTGCCGACAGGTGGCCTTGACGCGCCACGAGCCGTAGCGTTCGCGGGTGTGCTCGGCGCGCTGTCGATGCTGATTCTTTGGTTGCTCGTAAACCCACTCACCGCGGTACTCACCTTTGCGTCGCTGATCGGCTACGCCGTCATTTACACCGTGGTCTTGAAGCGCGCGACCTCGCAGAACATCGTGATCGGCGGTGCCGCAGGCGCTGCACCGCCTATCCTTGGCTGGGCGGCAGTCACCAACTCCATCGAGCCCAATGCCTTGCTGCTGTTCCTGATCATCTTCATTTGGACGCCGCCGCATTTCTGGGCGCTGGCGATTGCCCGCAAAGACGAATATGCACAGGCCGGTATTCCGATGCTGCCAGTCACCCACGGTGTGCCTTACACCCGCCTGCAGGTATTGCTCTACACGGTATTGCTGGTCATCGTGTCGTTACTGCCCTGGGTAACTCACATGAGCGGCCTGATCTATTTAGTCGCAGCCCTCGTGCTCAACGGTCGGTTTCTGTACTACGCATTGGCGCTCAAACTGACCGACCGCAGCGAACTACCGATGAAGGTCTTCCGCTTCTCGATTTCTTATTTGATGTGGATCTTCGTGGCGCTACTGGTCGATCACTACCTGCCGACCACACAACTGATCAGCTGATTCAGTTCGTAGCGAAAAAACGATCCCCGACGAACGGATTGCTGCGTCGCTCTTCACCGAACGTCGACGTGGGGCCATGCCCCGGCAAAAAGGTGACGTCGTCCCCGAGCGGAAAGAGCCTGCCGCGGATCGACTGCAGCAACTCGGCGTGATTGCCGCGCGGAAAATCGGTACGCCCAATCGAGCCTGCGAAGATGACATCGCCGACGATTGCGAAACGCGAGTCGCGTTGAAAGAACACCACATGGCCAGGCGTGTGACCCGGGCAGTGTAAGACCTCAAACTCGACTTGCCCTACGGTCACTCGATCGCCCTGCACCAGCCACCGATCGGGAGTGAAACGCTCCGCCGGCGGAAAGCCGAACATCTTGGCCTGTGCAGGCATTTGTTCGATCCAGAACATATCGCCCTGATGCGGTCCCTCGATCGGCAGCGTGTGACGCCGTACGAGTTCCGCCGTCGCACCGGCGTGGTCCAAATGTGCATGGGTGATGAGGATTTTTTCGACCGTCAAACCCTGCTGCGCCACCACTGCAAGCACCCGCTCGAGATCACCACCTGGATCAATGATTGCGGCATGACGGGTCAGCTCGCACCAGACAATGGAGCAGTTTTGCTGGAACGCAGTGACCGGAACGACCTGCAGCTTCATTCCGAAACACTCAGACCGTGATCGCCAGACCACGATAGATACGGGCTCGGTAGCGGCTCTCTTGCGCCTCGACGATCGGGGCCGCAGCAAGCAGCACGGCGTGGGCGTAGCGCTGGTGCTCCTCCGCCTGTTCAGCGGCATCGCGCGGCTCTTCGCTACGCATGCGCCGCGTGAGGTTGACTTGGTTCACCGTCACTGCCGTCGGAAGTCGCTCGTTTTCGACACCTAGTGTGGCGGTGAACGCGTGTAGCGTCGTCTTGACGAAGTTCGCCATCGCAAATTGCGCGAGCGAACCGCCCACGGGCACGTCGGGCGAGGTGAGGATGAGTCGGGCACCCTTGAACAACGACACTTTACGCGCCACGCAGAAGTGGTGCGTGAGATTGGTTTCGATGAGTGACGAAAATTCGCTGGCGTCGAGGTGATCTTTGCCGCCGACACCGAATAACGCTCGCGGGATTCCGGCGAATGGCGTAGATATCACCGCCGCGGGAACCCCACCGCTAGCAAACGCGGCGTCCATGCCGGCTTCGAGATCATCACCCACCGTGAGATACGACACGCGGTCGTGACCAAGCGCGCGACCCATGATTTTACTAATCTCTTGTCCAGCAGCATCGGTTCGCGTCAGCATGGTGATACTGCCCACGTGCCCTTCAGCAAGAAAAAGTTTGGCCACTGCTGCTAACGGTTCGGCCATATGTTCGCCGATCAGCCAAATATTTTCCCCTTCCATGCGGCGTACGCGCTCGGGCTTGGCACGACCAAACAATTCGCGTTCGGTAATAGTGCGCTCCTGCTGCAGACCACCGGAAGGTTCGAAGGTTTCACCGGAGATGGCACGATCCGCCATGAAAAATACCGTCGCTAGGGCAACGTCGATTTCCGTTGGCATGCGATGTAGGTGCAGCATGCCTATGACACCCGAGCGGATTTTCTCCGCCTCGGCATCGATGCGCGCCGGATCGATGAACGGTTCCGGTGGCCGCGGTAAATCGCGAATCCACCCCTCTGCATATTCCTGCAGCACGGTGTCAGGAATTAGGCAACCGTTGCGCAACCGTGCTACTAAACGCCTGGCCATCGACTGCGTCATCAAAAAACGCAGAGAAGAATGAGTCGGCTCCTCGGTACCGTGCAAATCTGCGCGCAACTGCGTACAAAGATCACGCAAGACAGAAGGTACCTCAGCCGCTTGCAGCAAACCGATGTCATTACCGCGTAGTGCGTCGAGCACTGAATCGACCGTGGTTCCGCCGTCGATCGCCTTGAGTACGGCGCCATGGATTTGGTTAAGTCGCTTATTCTCGAGGATAAGTTTGGAGCGGCGATCGAAGAGCCCCGCTTTGCCGTCCTTACCCTTGAGCCGCTGCCCTTCCACCGGCCCTGGCGCAATCGCATTGATCTGGATTTCCGGACCGACAAATCGTGCGAGGTTTTCCACCAAGGCACGCTGTCCGGCCTTCGAGACAGCATAGTCGGAGCGATTGGGATAAGGCACGGCAATATATTTTTCACCGCCGAAATACGAACTGACATTCAAGATATATCCGGAACCCTGATTTTTCATCAGCGGTACTACCTTCTCGATCAAGGAATAGTTTGAGACGAGGTTGGCCTGTAAAGTATTGCGCCAGTCCGCGGGGTGCAGGTCAATGGCCATCTGCTCGGCGCCGGCGACACCGGCGTTGTTGATGAGATAGTCGATGCGGCCAAAAGCCTGCAGTGTTGCCGTGACCGATTTCACCAGTGCGGCCTCATCGGCGACATCGATATCGGCCAAAATGCGTACCCGCTCTTGCGAGCGGTTGTAGCCTATTTCGGCCAGCTCGTTGACGATGCTTTCACGCATTTCGATCAACTGACTCTCACGGCGTGCCGTCAACATCACGCGTGCACCAGAAATCGCCAGCAAACGACCAAGCTGGCCGCCGATGCCGGCAGAGCCTCCGGTAATCAGCACGCATTTACCGAGATGCAAACCCATCAGAGATTCAATCCAGCCGAAATTAGGTCGGGTCGATCCAGTCGCATCGACGATCGTTGTGGGCATGTAGAGATTAACCTGCGGGACTCGTCGCTTAGTGAAGAGCAGACGCGCCGCCTGCGCACCGGCAAACGTCAACTCGTGCTTCTCGGAGTTGGACCAACGCAGAATTTGGTTGGACCACTCGAGAGCCACACGATCACCCGCACGCACTTGGGTCTCGCTTTCGTCGCGCCATACGCGTACTAACTGTTCGATACTGGCACGCAAGATATCAGCGTAGGTGTTGCCGATTTCGTCATGACCGTTGGACATGAAAATGATGCGCGGGCTCTCACCCGCAGGCGCCAAACGATGCCACAAGCGTGACAGCTCGCGGGTAATACCCAAGAGACCCGCGAGCTCACCTTTGAGGAATGCCTCGATGTCGGCATCGCTCGCCTCGGCGAGTGGGGCCTTGAATCGCCAGTTGCCAAACGCTGGCAGCACAATCGCCCCGTGCAGACCCTGCGCGGACTCGACCCCCACCAGCGAGGGCGCCAATGTTCCTGGGCGATGGCGATCGAATAGTACGGGCTCAATACGACGATCTGCGTCGGTTTTGCGCAAGGCTGCGCGGGCCGCCTGTACGGCTTCTTCGCTGCCGAGACCCAGCAGCACTCGCGCGCCGCAGCCCGCTTGAATACGCGCAATCGTCAAGGCGTCGGTGACCTGATCACCGGCTGCCACCAGCACCGTGGATCCGGTGCCATCGACCGTGCGCAGTTCAGGTCGTGAAACCCACGTCGAGCGCGACTCATGCACCACCTGCATGCCGTTCGTGACTTCGAAACCCTGCGCACTGAACGCCATCGATTCGTCGCTACCCAAAAAAACGATGGTGTTGGCGACATCTTCGACCGTCGGTAAGCTTTTGGCGGTACCGGTGCTAGCATCGGCGCGGGCAAGCGCCATCGTCGCCGTGAAATCATTGGCCGTGGTGCCCTCCGGTGCCTTGCGCAACTTGTCCATCGCCTCGAAAACCGTTCGGATGCGGTTGCTCTCGATCGGTCCGGGAAATACAGTGTTCACGCGAATGCCGCGCTGACCCAATTGCAACGCCAACTGTCGCGAGAACGCGTTGAGCGCAGATTTCGGCACCACATAAGCGGCGCGACCGTAGTAACCCGTGCGCGAAAAAATGGTCGAAACGTTGATGACGCTCGAGCCTGCCGCCAGATGCGGTGCGGCTGCGCGCACCATGTTCCAGCTAAGTCCGAGCAGGTTTCCCGCTGCATCCGCCACCGTTTCGGTGTCGGTCGAACCGGCTGCACGCATGACCTCCAGTTCTTCGCGTGACAACGGCAGATTTTCGATCGGCGCCTTGGGCCCTGCCGAACCTGCGTTGTTGACGAGAATGTCGAGGCGACCGAACTGCCGCATGACCGTTGCGACCCCGAAGCGAGCCTGACCCGCATCGGAGGCGTCGAAAGCCAAGATGAACGCGCGTTCCGCCGGTGCAGCGGTCAGCGACAGCAGTTTTTTGTGCACCGCTTCGAGTTTGGCCTGATTGCGGCCCACCATCACCACCGTCGCCCCTTCTTCGAGATAGCGACGGACGATTACCTCACCAATATTGCCGGCAGCACCCGAGATGAGCGCCACTTTGCCGACCAGTCGCCCGGGACGCATGGCCAGCGTCGATTTCTTAGAAGAAGCTACAGCCTTGGCAACCGCCTTAGTTTTTGTCTTAGCGGGTTTAGTGACCTTGGCCGTGACAGTCTTGGTGGATTTTTTGCTCTTACCAATCATCGGGGTGCTCCCCACTCCTGAAACAGTTCATCTCGTGAACGCAGTCCGCCGCGCGGCAAGGCATGATTGACCACGTAGTTCGACCCAGCGTGGGTGTTGTCCCACATCGCTTGGTGGGCCGCGGGCAGTTCCTGCCAGGGAACCACGGTAGGCGCACTCACTTCGAGCTGGCCTGCAGCGATCATGTCGTTCATGCGGGCCACCTCGAAGGCATTGCAGAGATGCGTGCCGGCGATGGTTGCCGTCGGCATGAGAATACGTCGTTGGCGCATCCAAACCTGCGGTGCGTAGAACGTGTAGCGCTTACCTTGCATGGACTCGCAGTACACGACGCGACCGGTGAACGGTTTGACGAGCGAAGTGGAAGCCGCGAGTGCATCGTGTCCGGCGCGTTCGATAATGAGGTCGGGATAACCGCGAGGGTTGTCCGCTGAACGCAGTGAACGACCAATCGCGCTACCAAACGGTTTCGTGGTGCGCTCTTGGAACTGACGGACTGCCTCTTTGAAGCGCTCGGTCTCGCGCTTCGCATCGAGCAACGGCGGCAATGCCGTCGGCCAATCGAAATCGATACCCTCCTTGCGACGGATTTCTTCGATCGAAATCACGCCGCGCACGGAATCACCATAACCCAGCGACTGTACGAATTCGCGCTGGGCATCGGTGGCTGTTGCCACCACCAGGCGTCCGCCCGCCTTGCGTACGGCCTCGATGGCTTCGAGACCCACCGGATCAAGCAACGCATTGCCCACGGCACCGCTGTCCGCCTCATTGCTGCCCGCCCCGGCGCTGTCAACACCGTAATAGAGCAGCACCGCTTCGCCCGCGCGCAGCCGTGCGCGGCGCAACATGTCTTCGGGGCTCGACGCACCCTGCTTGCCGACAAAAGAAAACCAATAGCCACTGGTAGCGCCGTAGAACGTCAGCGTGCCGTGCTCCGCCAGTATCTGGAACGAGCGCGGAAACGACTCTTGCCCGGCATGCGACACCACGTAATCCGCGAGACGACCCCCCGTCTGGCGACGTATTTCTTCGAGAATGGGTTCGCCCGCACGTTCCCAGCGCGCAATGGCCTCGGCGTTTTCGGGCACCACGGTGTAGGCCTCGGCCCAGCGCGAATCACGACGATTGATCGCCCCGGCTGCACCCTGTGACATGATGAACGCCGCGCGCTCCGCACTTGAGACGAGACCGACGCTTGCGAGTCCATTGCGAGCCGCGCTCTTCAAGGCCTCGAAGCCGGTACCGGTCGCTGCACCCTCCACGAACAGGGTCTTGCCGGACTCGATTTGCAGCGTAGTGAACAAGGCGCGTACCACGGTACCGAGGTTGAGTACATAGGACCCTGCAGCCTCAAGCGTGAGATCTGGCGGCAGCGAATGCAGCTGCGGTCCCTGCACCAGCAAAAATTGTTGGTGGCTACCCGTATCGGTTTCGTACCCCTGGATCGAGAATCCAGCATACATAGGATCACGCGCAGCCAGCGGCGATAACAAATCGCTCTGGCCCGAATAGACCGTCACGAGATCACCGACTCTGAGTCGGCCCTCGCGTTTGACCTCGCTGCCGACCGCAACGATCAGCGCAACACCCCCCGAGCCCGTGACTTGGTAGTCGAGGTCGTGATTGTCGAAGGGCGACACCGGGATGCCGGTGATGGCCCAGATATCGTTGAAGTTCACTTCCGAAGCAAGCACATAGACGAGTGCTTCGCTAGGACCCGGCTCCGGTACGGGGACCACGATTTCGCGTTCAGCCACTTTCGGCAGACCATGCGCCGGGGCCCCCGTACGCAAATCTTTGATCACCGCGTGTCCATATTGCCACTTGGGCAATGGGGAAAGGCCAGGAAAGAAAGGCGCACCGACCGGCAGTAACTCGCCACGCTTGACGAGCGCCGGGAGCTCCGTGGCTCCCGGCGCTGTGTCGCGACGCGTCGGCAACGGCGCACTTTGCTTATTTAAGAAAGCGCGAATGCCTGCCTTACCCCCCTCAGGATCCACTATCGCCTCGGCGAACAGCTGGGCTTCGCGGGCAAGGCCTGCGGCCAGCCCCAAAGTCCAGCCCGTACGCACAGCATCGAGTATGCGTTCGGCAGTATTGCCGCGCCCCACGGCGCTCGCCTGCGCGAGTAGTCGCTGTACCTCGGCATCGGCCAGTGCCGCAGCAAAATCAGCTTTGCCTGCACCCTGCCAAGCGGCATGTGCTGCGCGACGTGCTACAAAAGTTCGTGCGACCAGGTTGCGACCTGCTGGCGCAGCGACATATTCCGCAGCGAGTCGCGTCGCCAGCGTCAGTACATCTTCGCTGTCGGCTGCGAGAGCATGCAGCAGCCCATCAGCGTGAACCTCCGCAGCCTCTAGCGTGCGGCCGCCCATCACGATTTCGAGCGTACGCACGAGCGGCGCAGAATGTCCTGCCTGTTCCAGCAGGCGCGGCAGACGCTGCGTACCACCGTAGCCCGGCAGAAGATTAAGGCGAACTTCCGGCTGACCAAAAGTCGCGTGCGGTTCGGCCACGCGCACATGGCAGGCCATCGCGAACTCCATGCCGCCACCCAAAGCCACACCGTTGATGGCTGCGATCGCCGGTTTATCCATGGTCTCAATCTTGCGAAACGCCAGATGTGCGTTGTTCGGCAAGGGCAAAGCCTCTTCGAGGCTATGTACGTCTTCGTAGAGCTGACGGATATCCGCCCCGGCAACGAATGCCGACGTACCTTGACCCGTGAAAACCACTGCCTTGACGTCGTCACGCCGCGCGACATGATCGATGACGATATTGAGTTCATCGAGTGCACGCTCGTTGAGGGCATTGACCGGCGGATTATTGATGGTGACAACAGCTACCCGCTCGGCGGGCTTACGCGGGCGGCGCTTTGCACCTGGCACCACACCCAGCGAGTGGTAGTGAATGCGGAAGTAGCGAAAATCTTCGAACAGCTGCTGTTCGTCCGCAACCCGCTGGCGCGCTTGCCACTCGCGAATCGCACGGCGCAGCTCGTCGATGGATTCCGGATTACGCAGCGTCGAGGTATCGCCGACTTCCTGGCCCTCGACGAGTGCGCGCACCATGCGGCGCATGTACTTTCCGCTACGCGTCTCCGGAAACTGCGTGACTTCGATAAAGTCTTCCGGAATCGCGACCTGGCCTTTTTCCTGACGTACGGTCTCGATAAGGCGACGTCGATCCTCGGCCGTGATTTTACGCCCGGGTGCCGGTTTCACGAACGCCAACGGGGTCAGGCCCTTCTGGGCGTGCGGCGCACCGACGACGATGACGTTGCCCACCGGCGAGTCGGGATTCACCTGCTTGTCGCGTAGGATCGCACCTTCGATTTCTTCGGTTCCAAGACGATGGCCCGAAACATTGATGACGTCGTCGGAGCGGCCATGCAAAGAAAAACTGCCATCCGCGTATTTGACGGCAAAATCACCCTGCGTGTAAGCGAGTCGATCGCGCCAACGTATCCAATAGGTCTTACGATAGCGGTCGAAGTCACCGCGCCAATTACGGGAGATACGTCTACCTTCGAGCTTGAAATCGCTCTCGCCGCCCCAGATCGTACGACAAAGATAAGGAAACGGTGCGGCGATTACGATCTCACCCTTTTCGCCAGGCTCGGCTTCGCGCGCAATTATCGCGCCGTTTGCATCGGGCTCGCTGTCGGCAAGCCAGACATCGCCCATTACCCACGGTAACGGATAAGTGCGTGCATCAGCGCGCAGCGGAAAATCGCCATTGCCATACATGTGCGTCCAGACGATGCCGCCATGCTCGGTCGCCCAGTAAGAGTTCGTATACCAAGGCGTTACCAGTTCCATGCCGAACTGCTGCACCACAGGTGAGGTGGGCTCGGCACAGAAGGTGGCAACGCGCAGACTCGAGCGCGAGTAGGTGCGAACGTCCTCGACGTTCTGCGGATCGCTCATAACCGTTTTCAAGAAGGTAACACCGGCCTTGAATATATTGACCTTGAGACGCTCGATGATGCTGGCAAAGCGTCCCGCGCTGGGGAATACCGGTGCACCCTCGGCAATCACAGTGGTCACCCGCGTCGTCAATGCGCCGCTGATCATGTAGCTCTGACCGGTGATCCAGCCCGGATCTGCCACCACGTACATGACATCGCCGGGTCGTGCATCGAAGGCCACGCGCAAGGTGTACGCGACGCCACTCACATAGCCGCCGTGAACATGTACGACGCCCTTAGGCTTGCCGGTCGAACCTGAGGTATAGATGAAAAACATCGGGAATTCCGCATCGAGCGGTTCGGGCGGCACCGCGGCCCAGATGGCGGCGACGAACGCTCGATCATCGAGCGCGAGCAACTGCGCCTCGTCGGCGACGGCATGACCCGCGGCGCGTGCTGCGGCGAGCAGCGTCTGCATTGCGGCATCGGTAAGTTCATGCGCCCAGCGATCACGCTCGGGCCGCCACAGCAAATCGGCCTGCGCGGCATGACGCACCACGATCACGGTATCGACTCGGGCGGGCGTCGTCACGAGTGCGCTGGCGATCTCTGTACGAATGCGGCTCGCTTCGACGGGTGAAATGCCCGCCAGACCCTCGAGTGCCCGACCTACACCGCGCATGATGTCGGAACGCTCGAGCGTGATTTCATTGGCTACGATCTGGCGTGCGCCGGCGAGAATGGCCTCGCGCTGTACAACATCGACTCGCAGCGACTCCAAAGCCTCGGCCACCGCGGCCACCGCCGTTTCAGCAGGTATATAACCATCGAGCGCCGGATCGGTATAAGCCTCTTTAAAGGCCACGATCTGCGCATTTCTATAGCCACCGTCGGCGGTGATCACGATTCGCGCGCCGGCGTTGTGGATACGATCAGAGAGTGTTTTGTCGCTGAATCCACCGAACACAGGTGTGTAGACGATGCCGAGACGCTTACAGGCTTCAGTCCAAAACACCTGCTCGGGGATATTCGGCATATTGATGGCGATGCGATCACCCGCCTTGAGTCCCACAGCACGCAGTGCAAGCGCGCAGCGTGCAACCTCGAGCAGCAATCGCTTGCGGCTGACGCTGTACGAGACCACCGGTGCGCCGCGCCCACCGTCCTGCGACTGATCCCAACGATCGCCCTCGAACCACAGCGCCGCTTCGTCGCCATGGCCGGCAAGCACATGACGATCGATTTCATTGAAGCAGGCGTTGGTCAGGGCGTCGCTGAACCAGCGATAGAACGGTGCATCGCTCTCATCTAGAGTCGTACGCCACGGCAGATAGTCGGCAGGCAGCGCAGGCTCGACCACGGTGCCGGTCGTGGCATCGTAGCCGCGCCACTGGCCGTCCTCATCACGACGGATCCAGGCGCCATGGCTTCCGGCCTTGGGTTCGAACCAATGAATTTCGCGACTGGCGATGTCACCGTGGTAGCGACCAGGGTCGGCGCGACAAGCATCGCGTGCGGCCTGCCAGGCTGTGCGACTGGTGATGCGGTTAACGAGGGCCGATGGTGGCAAAATCGCCACGGGCGGTGGGGCCGTGTCCTTGGACCGGTTAACACTCGACATCGATGCTGTACTCCGCCCCCAGGTGTAAATTTACCACGGCATTGTGTGAAAAAGACGCGGTTGAAACCTCACTGCCTTGCCGTCCGACGCGCAGCGGCACAACATTGCAACCCGAGACCGCCCATGATCATCGAACGAATTTGGCCCGCAAACGCGTGGCGTAACTACCACTATCTCATCGTCTGCAGCGAGTCCGGTGAGGCGCTGGCGGTCGACCCCCTCGACTGGGGGCTCTGCGCACGGACGGCCCGCGAGCGTGGCTGGACAATCACGCAGATCCTCAATACCCACGAACATGGTGACCATATCGGCGGTAATGAACCGCTGCGGGCCGCGACCGGCGCGCGGGTGCTCGCCCATGCGGGCACAGGTGGGCGCATCCCGGGCTTGGATCGCGGGCTCGCCCACGGTGAAACCGTACGCGTCGGCAAGACGGTCGAGCTCGAGTGCCTTGATACGCCGGGGCATACCCACGCACACCTTTGTCTGCTCGCTCGCGGTCGAGAGGCAACCGCGGCACCCGAGCTGCTATGCGGCGACACCTTGTTCAGCGCCGGCGCGGGCAACTGTCACAACGGCGGCGACCCCCAGTTGCTGTACCACACCTTCGTCGACTGCCTCGCCCGCTTGCCCAACGCCACGCGGATCCACCCCGGCCACGATTATCTCGCCCGTAATCTCGCTTTCACGCTCGATCGTGAACCCGGCAACGGCGATGCGGCCGCACTGCTTGCCTACGTTCGGGGTCACGACGGTGCGCAGGCGCCGATCACGACTCTTGGCGATGAGCGTCGGATCAACACCTTTTTCAGATTGCAGAATCCGGCGGTGATCGCCGGACTGCGCAGCACGTTCGCAGATCTTCCCGATCAGCCTGACTCACAGACGATTTTTTTGAAGCTGCGCGAGTTGCGCAATTGCTGGTGACCGGCACTATCGATATCGTTCAGGGACGCTCGACGAGCTGAACCACCAAGCCTGCGGGCGAGGTCAACGTAGCCATACGCGCGAGACCGAACAAAGTTTCGGTGATACCGTGATCACGTGGCGCGGTGCGCATTGCAGCGGCGCCGCGCTCCTGTAGCAAAGCAGCTGCACGCGCGAGTACCTCATCGATACTCGGTACAAAAAACGTCACTGAAAGCAATCCACGCGCCGGCGGTACCGCCCGCGGGTACAAATCTTTGCTCTGCACTCCCTCGTACTGCACGATCTCGAGTCGTCCATAGTCATAGGCCGCGTCACCGAAAATGCGTACATCGAGACCACCACCCGGCGGCAGACCGATAGTGCGCTCGACCTCTGGACCTGAAAAGCGGTGATACGACGTCTCATCGAGTCCCAGCACTTTTTCAAAGAAAGCTTTCTCGCCATGATTATCGGGCGTCGTGGCAATGACCTGCGGGGCAACGCCGTAGCCCAAACTGCTGACATGCTCGGGTTTACCCTCTTGTTCGAGAAGCACGAGATTCACCGACTCCGGGCCGTTCATGTGGACTTCGTGCACAACGATACCGTCGGTTTCAAAGCGTCCGATCTTCGAGCGAAACTGGTAGCCCGCGGCCTTGAGCTCAGCGTAACGCGTGCGAATATCACGCACGGCGATATCGACGCTCTTGGGGACAAGATCAGTAGGCGCCGCGCCTTCGCGCACGGCAGCGCCCGGCACGCGAAACCGCACCAAATGTACCCCACCCTGCTCACGACTCGGCGTGACCAGTAAGGCCTGGTCAATGATGTCGCCTTCGGCCACCCCCCAAAGTTTGGCGAGCCCGCGATCTGCGCCCTGACGACGAAGGACGATCTGCATGCCGAAGCGTGAAACCCAAAGCCCAAGCGCCTGATCCATGTCGGCGACGCTGATGACGACGTAGGCAAAAGCCTTGGCAATGTAATGGACAGGTAGCACGACCGAAACCTCCGATTTTGATGGACGGGTAGGACCACGCGCAGCAGGGTCGATACAGCCGACAAGCACAAGGCGCAAGCGAGAGAGAGCGCACAAATCGCGGTGACGGCGATTACTGCGTGCTTGCCCGCGACGACAGTATAGTAGTGGCCATGAGTGAGTTTTATCGACGTAGCGCGCTCGTCCTGAGCGTGGGCATCTTGGGTTTAATCATATGGCAAGTGCTCGCGCCATTCTGGTCAGCGCTCGCGTGGGCCATCGTCCTCGCCGTGCTGCTGGCACCACTGCAAGATCGACTGCTCATTAAATTTGGCAATCGGCCGGCGCTGGCGGCGGCGATCCTCACCTTGCTCACGCCTTTGGTGGTCTTTTTGCCCTTGCTGTTACTCGGTGCTAGCTTCGTCGAGCAGGGGCGGTCACTGATGCAGGAGGTGCAGCACAGCCCGTGGCGCTTCGACGGTATGTTGCTCGATCGCATCGAAGATTATCCGCTGGTGGGCCCCGTCATCGCCTATCTGACCGAAGCACTGGATGTCGATACGGCCAAAATCAACGGCTTTCTCATCACCATTGGGCAGACGCTGCTGCGTTATGCAGCTAATCTCGGCAGCCAACTGGTGCTCAGCGCGCTGAATACCACGCTCGCTTTCATGCTGATGCTGTTTTTGCTGTTTTTCATGTTGCGCGACGGACGAACCATGCAGCAGCGTTTCGCCAATTTGCTGCCGATGGAAGTCGCCCGCCGCGACGAACTAGTCACGTTGATCGCTCACACGACGCGTGCGGTCGTGTACGGCTCGGGAATCACTGCGCTCACTCAGGGCGCGCTGACCGGGATCGGTTTTGCGCTTACTGGTTTGCCCTCACCCATCGTATTCGGCGTGCTCGCGGCGCTATTCTCTTTGCTGCCTGCCGGGGGAACTGCTTTCGTCTGGCTGCCGGCCGCGCTCGCACTCGCCGTGATGGACCGCTCGAGTGCCGCACTCTTCATGCTCGGTTGGGGTGCGTTCATTTCGGTCACCGATAATTTCCTGCGCCCACTGCTGGTATCGACGCACGCCCATGTCTCGACGCTCGCGGTGTTCATGGGCGTGATCGGTGGTGCCGCCGCGTTCGGTGGCGTCGGTCTCATCATCGGTCCGGTGTTGCTGACACTCGTCTCCGCTTTGCTGCGTTTCCTCGAAGAAAGCCAAGGCCGCGACCCACGCTGAAAGTCGGTAGAATCGCGCGCCGCGCCGACTGCGCCAGTTTCGCCCCGCCCATGGATCTCTCTCCCATCCTCAACCCGCTCAACGACGCGCAACGCGAGGCCGTGACTGCGCCCTTCGGTCCTGTACTTGTGCTCGCCGGTGCAGGCAGCGGCAAAACCCGCGTGCTCACGCATCGTGTCGCTTGGCTGATCGAAGCCGAGGCCGCCTCGGCACACAGCATCATAGCGGTCACCTTCACCAACAAGGCCGCTGGCGAAATGCGCGCCCGCATCGAGTCACTGCTCGGCATGCCGGGTGCTGCGCTGTGGATCGGCACTTTCCACGGCATTGCCCACCGCCTGCTGCGCCTGCATTGGCGCGAAGCGGGTTTACCGCAGACCTTCCAAATTCTCGACGGTGACGATCAACTGCGGGTGATCAAAAAAATACTCAAGACGCAAGCGCTTGATGACACCCGCTGGGTACCGCGCGAAATCCAGTACTTCATCAATAACAACAAGGATGAAGGACTGCGGCCGAAGGCGCTCAAAGACGGCAATGATCCTACCCGTCGGCAATTCATCAGGCTCTATCAGGACTACGAAGAAGCCTGCCAACGTGCCGGAGTGGTTGACTTTGCCGAACTGTTGCTGCGCGCCTTCGAGCTCTGGCGAGACAACGCCGAACTGCTCGGTCACTACCGTCGGCGCTTTAAGCACGTGCTGGTCGACGAGTTTCAGGACACCAACGCCATCCAATACGGCTGGACCAAAATGCTTACGGGTTCCGCGGGTACGCCGTTCGTTGTCGGTGACGATGATCAGTCGATTTATCGGTGGCGCGGCGCACGCGTCGAGAATCTGCAGACCTTCCGCCATGATTTTCCACACGCCAAGCTGGTGCGTCTCGAGCAGAACTACCGCTCTACCGGCATCATCCTCGATGCTGCCAACGCCCTTATCGCCAACAATAGCGGCCGGCTCGGTAAAAACCTTTGGACCATCGGTAAGCGCGGCGAATCGATCAAGCTCTATGCCGCCTTCAACGAACGCGACGAGGCCGAGTTCGTACTGCAACGCATCAAAGATTGGGTGAGCCGCAGTGGCAATCGGCGCGAGTTCGCCATTCTTTACCGCTCGAACGCCCAGTCACGCGTCTTCGAAGAAGTGTTTGTTTCGGCGCGGGTCCCCTACAAGGTTTACGGCGGTCTGCGCTTCTTCGAGCGCGCTGAAATAAAGGATGCTCTCGCCTATCTGCGCCTGGTGTCGAACCGCCACGACGACACCTCTTTCGAGCGTGTGATCAATCTGCCGACCCGTGGCATCGGTGCGCGTAGCGTCGAGATCTTGCGTGACTACGCTCGCACCGCGGGCGTCTCCTTATGGAACGCGGCCGTCGCCTGCACCTCGAGCGCGGCACTGGGCGCAAAGGCTGCTGCCGCCGTTCAGGGCTTCATGCAACTCATCGAGCGCCTCGCCACCGACACCCGCGAACTCGCGCTGAATGAAATCGTCGATCAGGTACTGAACGCCAGTGGTCTGCTCGAGCATCACCGGAGGGAAAAGGCCGAACGCGGCGAAGCGCGGGCCGAGAACCTGCTCGAACTCGTCTCGGCGGCTCGGGGCTTCGAGCCGGAGCGGGTCGATGGCGAAGAGCTGCTGTCACTCGAAGCATTTTTGGCCCATGCCGTACTCGAGTCCGGCGAGGGACAAGCAGAAGCTTGGGAGGATTGCGTGCAGATGATGACTCTGCACACCGCCAAAGGCTTAGAGTTTCCGGTGGTGGTACTCGCGGGTCTCGAGGACGGCCTGTTCCCCCATCAGCGTTCGCTCAACGATTTGGACTCACTCGAAGAAGAGCGTCGCTTGGCCTATGTCGGTACTACCCGCGCGATGCAGCAGCTCTACCTCACCTATGCGGAACAGCGGCGTCTGCACGGCATCGACAGCTATGGTCAACCCTCGCGCTTCATCAAGGAAATCCCCGAAGAACTGCTCGAAGAGGTCCGGCCCAAGGCACAAGCCGGTCGGGGCGCCGGCATGAGCTTCGGTGGCGGTTATAGCCGTAGCGGACCCAGCGCGTTGCGCGACGAACCGGTGGCGCCCGGTCTGCGGCTCGGTGCGTGCGTACGCCACGCCAAATTTGGTGCCGGTGTAGTGCTCAATATCGAAGGTCAAGGTCCGCACGCGCGCGTGCAAGTGAGCTTCGAGTTAGGCGGCAGTAAGTGGCTGATGCTGCAATACGCCAACCTGGAGACGACCTGAGCGGTGCCCGCGGGTACACTTCCGGGTAATCATGACTCGTACCTCCTCAAATACCACACCAAATTTTTTGCAGCGTCTCGATGCGGCTATGACGGCCCATCAATCCATGGTGTGCGTCGGTCTCGATCCCGAAGTCGAGCGCTTTCCGCAGCACCTGCAGCACTCGCCACGCGTCATCTATGAATTCAATCGTGCCATCGTCGATGCAACGGCGGACCTCGTCTGTGCCTATAAGCCGCAGATCGCACATTACGCCGCCGTCGGTGCCGAAGATCAGCTGCAAGACACCCTCCGCTACATCCGCGCGCGTGCGCCCGACGTGCCGGTGATCCTCGACTCGAAACGCGGCGATATCGGCAGGACTGCCGAAAAATATGCTCGCGAGGCTTTCGAGCGCTACGGTGCCGATGCCGTCACCGTCAATCCCTATCTCGGTCGTGATTCGGTCGAGCCCTTCCTCGCGTATGCAGACAAAGGCGTGGTGATTCTTTGTCGCACCTCGAATGCGGATGCGCGCGAGCTGCAAGATCTCGAAATCAACGGTCGCAAGCTGTATCAGATCGTCGCCGATAAAGTCGCACAGGAGTGGAACACGCGCGGTAATTGTCTACTCGTAGTCGGTGCAACCTACCCTGCCGAGCTCGCCGATATCCGCCAGCGCACCGGCGATATGAGCTTTTTGGTACCGGGCATCGGCGCGCAGGGTGGCGATGTCGAGCAAGCTGTGCGCAGCGGTCGACGAACAGACGGACGCGGCCTCGTCATCAATTCCTCGCGCGGAATCATCTACGCAGGCGCTGGCGAGGACTTCGCGGCAGCAGCGCGGCGTGCGACACTCGAGCTGCGCGCGGCGATCAACGCCGTACGCTGAGACCTCGCTCGAGGGGACCCGATGCTGCGTTTGACCCGCTATCAGTGGATCGTGCTCTTTGCCGCCTGGTTGGGCTGGGGTTTTGATATTTTTGACGGTCTGCTGTTCAACTACGTGACGCCGAACGCCATCCCGACACTCCTTGGTCTGACCATCGGCTCACCTGAAGCTCGCGCCGCCACGCTTTACTGGACCGGCCTCATTACCGCGATCTTCCTCGTAGGTTGGGCCGTGGGCGGCATACTGTTTGGACCGATCTCCGACCGTTACGGCCGCAAACGCGTGTTGCTCATCACCATGGTGCTCTATGCAGTCGGCACGGGACTTTGCGCGTTCGTGACCAGCATCGAACAGCTGATCGTTTGTCGCATCATCGCGAGCCTCGGCATCGGCGGTGAATGGGCGGCAGGCTGTGCACTGGTAGCCGAGGCCGTACCCGAAGATCAGCGCGTCGAGGCTGGCGCGGTGCTTTATACCGCGGCGCCTTTCGGATTATTTTTGGCTACAGGTATCAACGCCCTGATCGCCGGTCATTTTTTCGCCGATGTACCCGAAGTCTCATGGCGCTACGTACTCATCTTCGGGCTCATCCCGGCTGCTTTCGCCTTCTGGATCCGCACCTTCATCAAAGAACCGGAGCGCTGGGAGAGCGCGGCGGCATGCGCCGCACCACCCAGGCTGCGCGAAATCTTTACCCCGGAAATTTGGCCACGGACGCGCAGCGCGCTGCTCATGGCCATGGTCGCGCTGCTCACTTGGTGGAGCTGCAATGCCTTCATCCCGGTAGTCTCGGCAAATCTTGCGCAAACAGAAGCGCTGCAGCTCGGTCTCGACAAGGGCGCCACCAGCGTGCTGATCGAATCCTGGAAAACCCAGGCCACTGCAATCTTCAATACCGGCGGGCTGATCGGTACTTTGCTGACCATTCCGCTCGCCAAACACTGGGGTCGCAAGCCGATGTTTGCGACCTATTTAGGCTTGTCGGCCGTATCGCTGCTCTGCACCTTCGGCCTCGACCTACCACCGCAAATTCGGCTCTACATGTACTTCTTCATTGGGCTGACGGTATTCGGCATCTTCGGTGCCTTCACGTTCTACCTGCCGGAGTTGTTCCCGACACGGCTGCGAGCTACAGGTTCTGGCTTCACCTACAACATCGGTCGCGTAGTCGCAGCGGGCGGACCGTTCTTCGTGGGTTCGGTCGCCGCTGCGGGCGCCGGCGATACCAGCGTAGTACTTGACACCTTGTTCATGGTGGGGTTTGTCCCAGTGCTTGGCCTCTTGTGCATAGGCTGGGTGATCGAAACCCGCGGTCAAAAAATCCCAGACTGACCAGCTACAGCTCTTTTGATAATGACTTGGCTCAACGACATCATCATCGGCCTGGTCGAAGGTCTGACGGAATTCATTCCGGTATCGAGTACCGGGCATCTTATCCTCACACGATCCATTCTAGATCTGCCAGTAACCGAGGGTGCGCGACAACTCATCGTGATTCAAGGTGCAGCCATCCTCGCGGTCTGCTGGGAATACCGCGAGCGGCTGACCACCACACTAATCAGCCTCAAAACCGACGAACGTTCGCGGCTGTTCGCACTGAATCTTTTTCTTGCCTTCTTGCCTACCGCGGTTGTCGGGCTTGCTCTCGACGACATCATCGAGCGCGTGCTGTTTTCGCCAATTCCGGTGGCACTTGCATTAGTCGCAGGTGGCGTATTGATTCTTTGGGCCGAGCGTCGTCAGCACGATCGTCGAGTCAGCTCGGTGGATGAGTTGCGGCCACTCGATGCATTCAAAGTCGGTTTGTTTCAAATGCTAGCGCTAATACCAGGGACCAGCCGTTCCGCAGCCACGATTCTCGGCGGCTTGCTCTGCGGACTGTCGCGCAAGACGGCGACTGAATTTTCTTTTTTTGTGGCTATTCCGGTGATGTTCGCGGCCACGGCTTACAAACTGCTAGGTAGCCGCGAACCGATCGGTTTGCAAGAAGCACAGTCTTTACTCATCAGTAGTGTGGTCGCTTTTGCTTCCGCACTGACCGCGATCCGCTTCCTGATCCGCTTCGTCAGCCAGCACTCGTTCGCGATCTTTGCCTGGTACCGAATCGTGTTCGGTGGTCTGATCCTGCTTACTTGGCAGATGGGCTGGGTGCAGTGGTAGCGCGTCCGAAGTCGGGATAAGGCCCGAGCAACAACAACATTGAGCCGCCGATCACGAACATGGCGGCGGCAGCCAGAAGCATCGGGTCGTAACTCCCAGCGGTGTCGCGCACCCAGCCATAAAGGGTCGGCGAGAGCGCAGCCATCAGCCCAAACGCCATGTACTGCACGCCATAGATCTGGCCGTAACTCTTCATGCCGAAATACCGGCCAGCGAGATAGGCCACAAGATCGGTTTCGGCTCCCGCCGCAAAACCCATCAAAAACGCTGCGGATATCGCTATTTGAAAGCTGAGCGGTGCATCACCCATCAGCAACCAGCAAGAAAATGCCGGTAGACAAAGAATAGGTAGCGTCACGAGCGGCGCCCAAAAACGATCGAGTAATAAGCCGGTGATGATACGTCCGGCAAAGATTGATAAACCGAAAACACTGAGTACGGTCGCAATGCTCGAGGGCTCGAAATTGCGAGCGCGCAGCATTGAGGGCAAATGCACCAAAGCACCTGCGTAAGCTAAGGTCACGATCGCAACCGACAGCCAAAGAATCCAGAAACGCGGCTCACGCATCGCCTCACCGAGCGTTCGGCCAGGTAGCGAGCCCGCCGCAGCGCTGCCGATACCTTCGGGACGCTCCTCGGGTCGTGGCTCGCGGAACCAGAGCAGGCCGATCGGCAAGGCGATCAGCAGCGGTAACAACGATAGCAGTGCAAAGCTGCTGCGCCATCCAAACTCGCTGATGAACTGGGTAGTGAGGAAAGGCAGGATCATTGCCGAAATGCTGGTGCCAACCAGCGTGATCCCAAGAGCCAGTCCGCGCTGCTTGAAGAACCAGAGATTGACGGCACGCGACCACGTGACCGGTGTCGAGCCGATACCAAACAGCCCGATCATCAACCACACCAGATAAAACGCCCACAGCTGCCCGGGGATGATCGCGAACGAGGCGAATGTCACACCAAAAATAGCCAGCGAGGCGAGTGCTACCGGACGCACGCCATAGCGATCAGCCAACCAACCGAACACCGGCGCTAGAAAAGCCGCGAGCATGCCGTAAATGGTGACGCCCAAACTGATCTCAGTGCGACTCCAACCGAACTCGTGCTGCAGCGGATCGATGAAGAACCCTATGGTATTGAAAGGCAAAGGCGATGCACCAAATGCCACACCCACAAGTGAAGCCATAAGGACTTTCCACCCCAAACTCAACTCGGAGGGGTTCTTGGTAGTCTTGTCGGCGGATGCAGCGCTGTTCATACTTCAAATCATACCCCCGCGCCCCTGTTCGGTGGATCACGTTGGGAGTACCCTACGCCCTTCATGAAGATCGTGATCCTCGGCGCCGGACAGGTCGGGCGCACGGCGGCTTATCAGCTCGCTCGTGAAGAGGCCAACGAAGTCACAGTCGTCGACACCAACGAAGAATTACTGCGCGACCTTAAAGATCGCCTCGATATTCGCACGGTCGTCGGCAACGCCGCCTACCCCACCGTGCTTGAAGCCGCCGGCGCCGAAAACGCCGATATTTTGGTCGCGCTCACCAGCTCCGACGAAGTCAACATGATGGCCTGCGAAGTGGCTTATACGCTGTATCGTACACCCACCAAAATCGCTCGGATCCGTTCGCAAGAATACACGCGCCATCCCAAACTTTTTGGTGCTGAATCTTTATCGGTCGATGTCTGGATCAGCCCGGAACAACTCGTCACCGAATATGTCGAGCGCCTTATCCGCTATCCGGGTGCGCTGCAAGTACTCGATTTCGCCAATGGCAAAGTTCGGCTCGTCGGCTTGTCGGCGCGCAAAGGCGGGCTGCTCGTCGGCCAGGCGCTGCGCAATCTCAAAGAACACATCCCAAATACCGAGGCCCGCGTCGTCGCCATTTATCGTAACGGCCGCAGCGTGCAACCCGAAGGCAGCACGGTCATCGAGGATGGGGACGAAGTATTTTTTCTTGCGGCAAAAGATGACATCCGTCGTTTCATGGCCGAGATACGCAAGGAAGAAAAGCCGGTGCGTCGCGTGGTCATCGCCGGTGGCGGCCACATCGGCTATTCGCTCGCCCGGCAACTCGAGACCAATAATCAGGTAAAAATCATCGAGCGCGATCCGAAACGTGCTCGACGCATCTCCGAGAGTCTCAACAATGCGATCGTGCTCGAAGGCGACGCTGCTGACGAAGAGTTATTAGTCGAAGAAAATATCGATAGTTGCGACACTTTCGTTGCGCTCACCAACTCTGAGGAAGCCAATATTCTCTCGGCGATGCTCGCCAAGCGCTTGGGTGCGGCCAAGGTCATGGCGCTCATCAACAAACCTTCGTATACCGATCTCATTCAAAGCGGCAGTATCGATGTAGCGCTGTCGCCGCAAACCATCACCATCGGCTCGCTGCTCACGCATGTGCGACGTGGCGATGTCGTACAAGTGCACTCGCTGCGACGCGGTGCAGCCGAGGCCATCGAGGCCATCATTCATGGAGACAAGCGGAGTTCGCGCGTGGTCGGGAAACGCGTCGAAGATATCGTCTTGCCAGAGAGCGCCAAAATCGGCTGTATCGTACGCGGCGATGAAGTGATCATGGCGCACCATGACACCCTCGTTCAGGCCGACGACCATGTTGTGCTATTCATCACCGATCGCCGTCTTGTCGATCAGGTGGAGCGGCTATTCCTCGGCGAAACCGCCGGCAGACGCTGAGCGCAGCGCCTCGACCATGCTCGCGGTCGCGCATATTTTAGGTCTGATGATGGCGTTCTTTGCCATCACCTTCGTCATACCGATGATTTGTTCAGTCATCGCACAAGACGGCACATTCCTCCACTTCGCCATCGCTGCTGCCATCAACGTGACAGTCGGGCTAGTAATTGCCGGTCTTACGCGCAATTACAAACGTGAGCTTAAGGCACGCGACGGCTTCCTGCTCGTGACCCTCGCCTGGGTACTGATGTCTGGTTCTGCTGCGGTGCCGCTGTTTATTGCCCTGCCCGACCTCAGCCTCACCGACGCCTATTTCGAAGCTACCTCGGGGCTGACCACGACCGGTGCAACCGTATTCACGGGCATTGACTCTCTTCCACCGTCAATCAATCTTTGGCGTCACACCCTGCACTGGTTTGGCGGTCTCGGTATCATCGTACTCGCGGTCGCCATCCTTCCCTTGCTCGGTGTTGGCGGCATGGCGCTCTATCGGGCAGAAACGCCCGGACCCATGAAAGATGAAAAACTCACTCCGCGCATCACTGAAACGGCAAAAATTCTCTGGATCACCTATGGTGGGATGACATTGGTCGGCATCATCGGTTTGCGCCTGGCCGGTATGGGTTGGCTCGACGCCATATGCCACGGTTTTTCAGCCATAGCGCTCGGTGGTTTTTCCACCAAGGATGCGAGCATTGGTCACTTCGATTCACCGATGATCGAGTTGGTGCTGATCTCCATCATGCTGGCGGCCGCCATGAACTTTTCTCGTCATTTCGTGGCCATTCGCCTGCGATCATTCTCCCCTTATCGACAAGACCCCGAGGTGGGTGCGCTACTGACCGTGCTTGGCATCAGTATGCTAATTGTTGCGCTGCTGCTGACAGTCCACGAGACCTTCGGCGGATTTTTAATTTCTTTGCGGCATGCGGCGTTCACGGTGGTTTCAGTGGCGACTACCACGGGTTTTTCAAGCGAGCCTTACGATAGTTGGCCCGTTTTTGTACCGATGTGGGTGGTATTCTTGTCTTGCGTGGTCTGTAGCTCCGGCTCGACGGGTGGCGGTATCAAGATGTTTCGTACGCTGTTGTTGGTGCGTCAGGCGCAGCGTGAAATGAAGCAGATCATGCACCCTTCAGCCGTGCTACCGATTCGCGTTGGTGGCCAGGTGATTCCCGAGCGCATCATTGCCTCGGTGCTTGCGTTCCTTTTTCTTTACTTCATGACGATCGTCATACTAACTTTTCTCTTGCTGCTGTCCGGAGTGGAGATCGTTTCGGCGTTCTCATCCATCGTGGCCTGCGTGAATAATCTCGGTCCAGCCATCGGACCCACCGGCCCTTCAGGCAATTATCAGGGCTTCACAGAATTCCAGACCTGGGTCTGCACCGTCGCGATGCTGCTTGGTCGTCTCGAAATTCTCAGCGTTCTCGTACTTTTTTCGCCGGCGTTCTGGCGGAAGTAGCTCAATACCGCCAACTGCGCGTATCTGCGCCCTTAGGAGCGGTCAGCAGCATGCGCTCGGCGGCCCAAGGCAGCACCATCTGCGGGTAACGCAGTCGCGAGTAAGCGTTGGCGCGGGTGTGATCGCCATTCCAGCAATGCTCATCTCGGTCGCCGTAGTCGATGACGGCTTCAGCCGCAGGCTCGGCGCTGCGCAGAAATTCTTCGACGGCATAGACGGCGTTGTTGAGATAGTAGTTATCCATGTCGCCGACGTAGAGCCGCAGCTTGCCGCGCAGCTTCGGTCCGAGGGTTGCCCAGTCACGACGCAGAATGTGGCCGAGGTCGTAGTTATCGCGCCAATACGCCGCGGTTACCGGATCGATCTCGCCGGTGAGACGATCCCAGATACGGCGCGGATAACCGTCTGCGCCGACCGGTGAATAGACCGATTCCCACACGTCCCATTGATCGCCGCTGCGGCCCTTAGTACCGAGCGCGTACTCCCAAAGATTGTTTTCTTCGATGGTGGTGTCAATATGACCCAGCCAATTGCGATGCGCAGGACGCGGCGTGCGCTTGAAGCGATTCGGCATGTAGTAGGCGTTTTTATCTTCGTAAATATTTACCGTCATGTAGTGACGGAAGTCGATCGGGTCGGGGCAGGCGATCCAGGCGCCGTTGTAATCATCGGGATAGAACATTTGCACAGCCATCGCGATCCAGCCGCCCGTGCTGCCACCAAAAACGAAGCGTGCCCAACCCTGACCGATGCCGCGAAAGCGCTTTTCGATCTCGGGAATAAGTTCGTACTGGATGGCATCGCCGTATGGACCGTTGTTCGCCGAGTTGACGCCGTAGGAGTCGTCGTAAAACGGTGTGGGGTGCTGGATCTCGACCAGCAGCACACGCGGGAAGCCCTTGCCGGTCCAGGCCTGGAAAAACTCCCACTCCAGTTGCTGCTGGATGCGGTTATAGCCCGGGAGCTTGAAGCGCTTACTGTAGTCGGGCTTGAGGTCGGGGTCTGGGGGTGTCTCGCGCCAGCTCGACGGCCCTGATGGAAAGTGGCCGTGGTTGATCACCAGCGGATAGCGCGCATCCGGGTGGTCGTTGAAGCCCTGCGGCAAGGTGACGAATGCGCCGAGGTACATGTCGCGACCCCAGAACTTTGAGAGCCGCTCACTGCGGATGCGCACATATTTAACCCAGGGCGTTTCCTGGAATTGCGGCAGCGGCGGCATCACCTCGCTGAGCACGAACTTGGGCAGCGGGCTCGCGTCCAAAGGTCCACGCCAGCGCAGCGTTACAGGTAGCGAGTAAAGATTGCCAGGTTTTTCACGCCACTGCTGGCCGTCGCCCTTGTCGGGCGGCAGTTTGAGCACGCGACCGTCGCCCAGGTGAAACGTCTCGTAGCGGTTCAGGAAGGCCTGCACTCGGTAGTCGCCGACTGGCAGGTCGGCGAGGAATCGGACCGGAAAACCGAAGGCATCGGCGTCAACTTTACGGCTGCTGCCGGGCCGCCATCCTTCGACATCGAGTCCGAAAAAGGGGATGGCGTCGCCGTCCCAATTGACGAGGAAGCGGGGCTCCTGAGTCGGCGCCTGATCGATCGGTGCGAAGATCAGCAACAGGCGGCCGTCCTGCGGGCCGTCGCGGAATCCTGCGGGCAGCTGTACCTCGAAGCCGGTGGCTGCGGCAGCGAGGCGCGGCGAGGCGGTGAGCAGGGTGGCACCGAGTAGGGCCACGGCGAGGAGTCGGAGCGGTTGGGGGATACACATAACCCTCGATCCTACGCCGGGTATGGCCCCAGAGGGACCAGCCAATACAGTGGCATTCAACTCGATTTGCAGATTCACATAGAATCGCGCCCCAACGTATGCAGTACGCAGACACATTCGAGGTCATCGTGGTGGGTGGCGGCCATGCCGGCACCGAGGCTGCGCTGGCGGCTGCGCGCATGGGGCGACGGACGCTGTTGCTGACCCAGAGCATCGAGACCTTGGGGCAGATGAGTTGCAACCCGGCCTTTGGCGGGATCGGCAAGGGGCATTTGATCCGCGAGATCGATGCACTCGGCGGGGCGATGGCGGGGGCCATCGATCGCGCCGGGATCCAGTTTCGTACCCTCAATGCGAGCAAGGGTCCAGCCGTCCGCGCCACCCGTGCACAGGCCGATCGGCTGCTCTATCGGCAGGCCATCCGCTGCCTGCTCGAGAACCAGCCGAACCTGTCGCTCTTCCAACAAGAGGTGGCCGATCTCGTCGTCGAAACCGGGCGCGTCCGCGGGGTCGTGACGATCAGCGGAATCCGCTTCGCCGCGCCCGCCGTGGTGCTCACCGTAGGAACCTTTTTGGCGGGGCGGATTCACGTCGGTCTGGACCACCATTCCGGGGGTCGCGCGGGCGATCCGCCGTCCAATGCGCTGGCCGCCAGACTGCGCGAATTGCCGTTGCGGGTAGGGCGCCTGAAGACGGGTACGCCGCCGCGCATCGATGGTCGCAGCCTCGATTACAGCGTCATGGCGCCGCAGTATTCGGACGAGCCGCTACCCGTGTTTTCATTCCTCGGGAGGGCCAATGAGCACCCTGATCAAGTCCCTTGTTTCATTACAGCAACAAATGACCAGACCCATGCACTGATCCGCTTGGGCTGTGATCGCTCGCCGATGTTCACCGGCAAGATCGAAGGCGTGGGTCCGCGCTATTGTCCTTCGGTGGAGGACAAGGTCCATCGCTTCGCTGACAAGGACTCGCATCAGGTGTTCGTGGAGCCCGAAGGGCTCTCCACCCACGAGGTCTATCCGAACGGTATTTCGACCAGTCTGCCGTACGATGTGCAGGTCGAATTCGTGCGCTCGATTCGGGGCTTCGAACGGGCCCATATCACCCGTCCCGGCTACGCCATCGAGTACGACTTTTTCGACCCGCGCGACCTGCACGGCTCACTCGAAACCAAGGTCATCGATGGGTTGTTTTTCGCCGGTCAGATCAACGGTACGACGGGCTACGAAGAGGCGGGCGCGCAGGGCATCGTCGCCGGCATTAATGCCGCACGGCAGGTCCGTGACCAAGCGGCCTGGGTACCCTCGCGGGCCGAGGCCTACCTAGGAGTACTGATCGACGATCTCATCACCCGCGGTGCCCCCGAGCCCTATCGCATGTTCACCAGCCGAGCCGAATACCGGCTGCTGCTGCGCGAGGACAATGCCGACCTGCGACTCACCGAGCAGGGTCGCAAGCTCGGACTAGTGAACGACGAACGCTGGACCTTTTTCTGTCGCAAGCGTGATGCCGCCGAGGCCGAGGTCGCGCGGCTCTCCGGACTGCGGACCAAGGGGGTCAGTGCGTTCGATCTGTTGCGTCGAACGGAAGTCGGTTACGACGACCTGCCGGGTCTCAAGGCCAGCCCCATGGCCAGCCTCGCCGCGATGGACGACCGGCTACCTGCCGCCGTCCGCTTGCAGGTCGAAGTACGGGCCAAGTACTCGGGATACATCGAACGCCAGCAGGACGAGATCGAACGCCAGCGCAAACACGAAGAACTCCCCCTGCCGCAGGATCTCGACTACGGCAACGTGGCAGGGCTCTCGAACGAAGTCCGGCAGCGGTTGGCGGTCGCTAGGCCCGACACCCTCGGCCAGGCCTCGCGCCTGCCGGGCATCACGCCGGCGGCGGTGTCAGTGCTGCTAGTCCACCTCAAACGCCGATCGGCTTGAGGGTAGGCGGTTAAGCTATTTGATATCCGGCGGGTAGCCGCGGCGGCCAAGCCCGGTCGGTGGACCTTTGGCCAAGGGCCGACGCAGCGCTTTGGCTGTCCACTCCTGACCCTCGATCTCCGGTGGAACGTCCATCGCAAAAGCACCCCAGGTCTCTACCCGCTTGTTGCTCGACTCCCAGCCGGGCGGCAACGTCAGGTAGTCAGGTGCGTGCTTTTCGATGTAGGCCAGCACTTTCGGCGGAACCTCGGCGGTGCCGGGCAGACCTTTGTGTGAATGCATCCGCCCGAACAGCATCGCGCCGCGCATATCCGGCGCGGCCTTGCCCATCAGCATCCACGGCCAACACTCCGAGAGTCGCGAGAACCCGGCGCGCATTCGTGCCGTCGGTAGACCGCGATCCTGCACCTCGGTTAGCGAGGCGAACATCGTGAAATGTTCCGAGGGCGTGATGCGCTTTCCGGTCGAGTAACTCGGCCAAGCCTTCGGGGTCACCGGATTGGTGTACTCGTGTGCGTAATCCCACTCGAGCATCAAATCGTCGCCATAACGTGAGAACGGCAGGCGAAAGGGATAGCGCCCATCGACATCCGGAAAGACCGTGCCTTCGTTCATCACGGTAGGAGAGTCACCCGCTGCGCCATACATGAACTTGGGTACTTCGGTCGTGAGCGTGCCAGCAATCAAATCGTTGTAGAAGTGATAAACCTCGCAGCGCTCGCCGGTGATCGGGTTGTCCCAATACTCGAGAATGTCGCCCGTGCGCAGATCAGTGAAATAACCGGTCTCACGCGATTTGATGCGCAGCAAACCGCGCGGGTCATGCTCGGCGAGCATCACACCCGTACCGGTGTAACCGAACACCGGCAATAAGCGTTTGCCCGGCAACTTGAGATACATGAGCCCGTGAAACCCGCCGATGACGGGTTCGCCGTAGCCCGACCAAATCTTGCCGAAGGCGTAGAGGTTGTCGATGGGATTGGTGAAGTCGAGTGCTGGCGAGCGCGTGCCTGCCGCCACGCCGATCGCCACAGCCTGCGCGCTTATCATGTCGCCGCCGAGCAGACCGCCGCCCAGCATCGCGAGCGCTTGCCGGCGGCCGACCAATGCGTCCCTCAGCAACATCGACGAAGTCATCGCGTATCCTTACTGACAGCAGTCAAAGAGGAGCGTCTTTCGCGAGATTCGTCTGCACCATGAACATGATCAATCCTCAAGAATCCAACGTCCGTGTACTGCTCGCCCGTCGGCCGACGGGGGCGGCCGTTGCCGAAGACTTCAGCATCGTCGAGGAAGCGCCCGCAGCACTCGCCGACGGTGAGCTGCGCATCCGCGGTGAATGGTTATCGCTCGACCCCTACATGCGCGGCCGTATGAACGACGGTAAGTCCTACGTGAAGCCGGTCGATATCGGTGCGGTCATGTGCGGCGAGGTAGTGGGTCGCGTAGTCGAATCGCGCAATGCCCAGTTCGCGGTCGGCGATCAGGTTGCCGGCGATCTCGGCTGGCAGACGCTCGCCATCTCGAACGGTCAGGGCTTGCGCAAGCTGATGCCGAATGTGCCCGCCGCGGCGCAGCTCTCGGTATGCGGCATGCCAGGCGTTACGGCCTGGTGCGGACTGTTGCTTATCGGCGAACCGAAACCCGGCGAAACCGTGGTGGTCTCCGCCGCCGCGGGCGCTGTCGGCAGCGTGGTCGGCCAGATCGCCAAGCTCAAAGGTTGTCATGTCGTAGGTATTGCTGGTGGCGCTAACAAAAGCCGCTATGTCGTCGATGAACTCGGCTTCGCCGCCTGCATCGACTACAAAGCGGGTCGGCTGCGCGAAGATCTCAAGGCAGCGACTCCGAAGGGCGTCGATGTTTATTTTGACAATGTGGGCGGCGATATCCTCGATGCCGTACTCGCGCGCATGAATCCATTCTCGCGCTTGCCAGTCTGCGGACTGATTTCGCAATACAGCGCCACCGAACTTCACGGTCTGAGAAACTTTCGCTCTGTGCTCGTCAACCGTATCAAGATTCGGGGCTTCATCGTATTCGATTTCCGCGAACACTACCCCCGCGCCATCGACGAACTTGCGACATGGCTCGCTGCGGGAAAGCTCAAATACCGCGAGACCGTTGCGCAAGGTATTCGCGCGGCGCCCGAGGCCTTCATCGGTCTTTTGAACGGTGCGAATCTCGGTAAGCAGCTGGTAAAACTTTGACGTCTTCAATCTCGAGGAATAACCGATGACTGAGACACCGACCATGGTTCGTGCGGATGGCACTTACCCGGTTGTCGCGTTGCGCCAGGAGACCATCACCGTCGGCGTGGTGCAGACCCGCGTCAACGGCGTCGATGGGACAAACCCCGGACCCGGTTTGCGACGTAACATGGATTATTTTCTCGAGTCGATCGATATCGCACAGGGCTACGGCGGACGTTGCGATTTGCTGCTGTTCCATGAGTTTCCGATCACCGGCTTTACCAACTGGACCCGCGAGCAACATTACGCACTCTCCATTGAAGTTCCGGGGCCGGAAGTCGAAGAAATCGCCAAAAAAGCGGAGCAGCACAACTGCTATATCGTCTTCGGCACGTACGCTAAAGATCCTGTGAACTGGCTAGGGCATATCCTGCACCTGATGGTGATGTGTAAGCCAGACGGCAGCGTCGTGTCTCACTGGAAGC